>Ga0105106_10000679_pt1 | contig 24053 bp, 19 predicted proteins | sample PPLLaktember2015_5_FD_79109 | JGI IMG/M metagenome (GOLD analysis project Ga0105106, IMG submission 79109) | Freshwater sediment microbial communities from Prairie Pothole Lake near Jamestown, North Dakota, USA - PPLs Lake P8 Core (1) Depth... | ecosystem: Environmental > Aquatic > Freshwater >...
GGGGAGATACCAAAGTGGCCAACTGGGGCAGACTGTAAATCTGCTGGCGAATGCCTTCGTAGGTTCGAATCCTGCTCTCCCCACTTCAGACAGAATAAAACCGTATATCTGAGGGGGTCCGAAGAAGTGTATACGGAGCTTAATGGACGATATTAAGCGGGAGTAGCTCAGTTGGTAGAGCATTAGCCTTCCAAGCTAAGGGTCGCGGATTCGAGCTCCGTCTCCCGCTCACTTTTGAGGCCAGAGTAGCTCAGGGGTAGAGCACTTCCTTGGTAAGGAAGGGGTCGGGGGTTCAATTCCCCCCTCCGGCTCAACGGAATTTGATATTTTTTGATTATAGAATAATTTTAATTTAATAAGCTAGGAGTTATGGCAAAAGAAAAATTTGACAGGTCGAAACCGCATGTAAATATTGGTACAATCGGTCATATTGACCATGGCAAGACCACCCTGACAGCAGCTATCACAATGGTCCTTCACAAAAAAGGTCTGTCTGAGATCAGGGATTTTGATTCTATCGATAATGCTCCCGAAGAAAAGGAGAGAGGTATTACAATTAACACAGCTCATGTTGAATACCAGACAGCGACACGTCATTATGCACATGTTGACTGCCCGGGTCATGCCGACTATATTAAGAACATGGTTACAGGTGCGGCGCAAATGGACGGTGCAATCCTCGTGGTTGCGGCAACTGACGGTCCGATGCCTCAGACACGTGAACATATACTTCTTGCACGGCAGGTTAACGTGCCGAAGGTGCTCGTTTTTATGAATAAAGTAGATATGGTTGATGATGCCGAACTTCTTGATCTTGTTGAAATGGAAGTGCGCGAACTCCTGAGCTTCTATAAATTCGACGGTGAAAATGTTCCGGTTATCCGTGGTTCAGCTCTCGGTGCAATGCACGGTGAAGCGAAATGGGAAGAAAAAGTAATGGAGCTCATGGATGCAGTTGACTCTTATATCCCGGTACCTCCCCGCGAAAATCAGAAGCCATTTCTGATGCCCGTTGAGGACGTTTTCTCAATTACAGGACGCGGTACTGTTGCCACCGGCCGTATTGAAACCGGAGTTGTACTTACAGGTGATGAACTTGAAATGATCGGACTTGGTGCTGAAAAACGCAAAACTGTCTGCACAGGTGTTGAAATGTTCCGTAAGATCCTCGACAGGGGTGAAGCCGGTGATAACGTCGGACTTCTCCTTCGTGGTGTTGATAAGAAAGAGATTAAAAGAGGAATGGTTCTCGCAAAACCGGGTTCCATAACCCCTCACACCAAGATCAAGGCTGAAATATATGTACTGAAGAAAGAAGAAGGCGGACGTCATACGCCATTCCATAATAAATACCGTCCTCAGTTTTATATCAGAACTCTTGATATAACCGGGGAGATAACTCTTCCTGAAGGTACAGAAATGGTAATGCCCGGTGATAACGTCACAATAACAGTTGACCTTATCTATCCTGTTGCTATTAACGTCGGACTTCGTTTCGCAATACGTGAAGGCGGCAGAACAGTTGGAGCCGGTGCAGTAACAGAAATTCTTGAATAGGAGGTTTGGATATCAGGTTGCCGGGTCATGGTAAAACTTGATCCTGCAACCACCAGGAGAAACACGGGTGTAGCTCAGTTGGTAGAGCACTGGTCTCCAAAACCAGGTGTCGGGAGTTCGAGTCTCTCCTCCCGTGCTAAAATTCAATACTATGAATATAAAAGGATACTTTCAGGAATCATTCACAGAACTTGTTCATAAGGTAACATGGCCGACATGGAGTGAGCTTCAGAACAGCGCTGTGCTGGTTATGGTCGCTGCACTGATATTTGCTCTGATTGTTTCTGCGATGGATTTTGCCTTCAGCAGGATAATGGAATTCATTTACAGTTTGTTCATTTAAAAATAAGAACTCTTCCGATGAGTGAGAATATAAAGAAGTGGTATGTGCTTCGGGCAATTGGAGGGAAGGAGAAGAAAGTGAAAGAGTATATCGACAGCGAAGTGGCACGACTTAAGCTTGAAGAGTTTGTCTCACAGGTACTTATCCCAACCGAAAAGGTTTACCAGATCAGATCGGGCAAAAAAATCAGCAAGGAGAGAACATTTTTCCCGGGCTATGTGCTTGTTGAAGCTGTCCTCGTCGGTGAAATACCCCATCTGCTGAGAAATGTACCAAACGTGATCGGATTCCTCGGATCACATGATGGTGAACCTGTTCCACTCAGAAAAGCTGAAATAAACAGGATCCTGGGTAAAGTGGACGAGCTGAATGCAAGTGACGAGGAATTGAACGTTCCTTTCTTTGTTGGTGAGTCGGTGAAGGTGATCGATGGTCCCTTTAACAGTTTTACCGGCATAATCGAAGAGGTGAATGACGAGAAGAAAAAGCTTAAGGTTATGGTGAAGATATTCGGACGAAAAACACCACTTGAGCTTAGTTTTATGCAAGTTGAAAAGGAGAATTAAAGATATTGGCAGCTATTTATTATAAAGCTTCCTGAATAGCAGTCATACTGTCGCAATAAACACGCAAATTTTAAATTATGGCAAAAGAAGTTGCTGGACTTATCAAGTTACAGATTCGAGGCGGAGGAGCCAATCCATCACCACCTGTCGGGCCTGCGTTAGGCTCGAAAGGCGTGAATATTATGGACTTCTGTAAGCAATTCAACGCCAGGACCCAGGACAAAGCTGGAAAAGTGATACCGGTAGTGATAACAGTATATGTTGATAAATCATTCGATTTTATAACAAAAACACCCCCGGTTGCTGTTCAGCTTTTGGAAATTGCTAAATCGAAGAAAGGTTCAAAAGAACCTAACAGAGATAAAGTAGCACAGGTTACATGGGACCAGGTCAAGACGATTGCAGAAGATAAAATGGAAGACCTGAACTGTTTTACAGTCGAGTCTGCCATGAAGATGGTGGCCGGTACCGCCAGAAGTATGGGGATCACTATTAAAGGTGACACCCCTGGAAATATTTAACTAAACGAAAAATGACTAAACTTACCAAAAACCGTAAGCTTGCCCTCGCAAATATTGAAAAGGAAAAGCTCTATACGTTGAAAGAAGCATCTGTACTTGTCAAGGAATTGACGAAAACAAAATTTGATGCTTCCATCGATCTGGATGTAAGGTTAGGTATTGATCCAAGAAAATCCAACCAGATGGTTCGTGGTGTTGTTTCACTTCCTCACGGGACAGGTAAAGAGACGCGCGTTCTTGTTCTCTGCACCCCCGACAAACAGAATGAAGCAAAAGAATCCGGAGCCGACTTTATTGGTCTTGACGATTATGTCGAAAAGATCAAAGGAGGGTGGACTGATGTGGATGTGATAATAACCATGCCATCCGTTATGGGAAAGGTGGGTCAGTTAGGTAGGATACTCGGTCCACGCGGACTGATGCCCAATCCTAAGAGTGGAACCGTCACAATGGATATTGGTAAGGCTGTTAAGGAAGTGAAGCAGGGGAAGATTGATTTCAAAGTTGATAAAAGCGGAATCATTCATGCCTCTGTTGCCAAGGTCTCATTTGAACCTCAAAAGATCGCCGAAAATGCCAGAGAGTTCATCTCAATGGTAAATAAGCTTAAACCGGCTTCCGCAAAAGGAACCTACATACGTAGCCTGTTCCTTTCAAGCACAATGAGCCCGGGAATTAAGATAGATCCAAAAGGTCTTGATGAATAAAGAGTTATATTAAAATTCGGAAAGAAATTATGAGACGGGAAGAAAAAAACACTATCATAGACAGCCTTGCTGAGAGATTAAAAGAATACAACCACTTTTATCTGACTGATACTGCTGAACTGAACGCCGCTGTTACAAGTGACCTCAGAAGAATGTGCTTTAAAAACGACATCATGCTTATTGTTGTCAAGAACACTCTTCTTAAAAGAGCATTTGAACAGTCTGGCCTGAACTTTGAAGAACTCTATCCGGTTCTGAAAGGTACTACGTCCATTATGTTTGCCAATACCGGGAACAGCCCTGCAAAACTTATAAAGGAGTTCCGGAAGAAACATGATAAACCTGTTCTGAAAGGTGCATACGTTCAGGAGTCAATTTATCTCGGCGATAATATGCTCGAGGCACTTGTCTCCATTAAAACTAAACAGGAACTGATAGGCGATATAATTCTCCTTCTTCAGTCACCTGCTAAAAACGTTATATCAGCCTTGCAATCAGGTGGAACTAAAATTCATGGTGTTCTTGAAACACTATCAAAAAAAGAATAATAATTAAACTATAATCTAATTTAAATCCAATAAAAATGGCAGATCTCAAAAAATTTGCAGAAGAACTGGTTAACCTGTCTGTAAAAGAAGTAAACGAACTGGCGAAAATACTTAAAGATGAGTATGGAATTGAACCGGCTGCTGCAGCTGTAGCTGTTGTTGGTCCCGCTGCCGGTATTGAAAAACCTGCTGCTGAAGAGAAATCAACATTCGATGTTATTCTCAATAATGCAGGCGGACAGAAATTACAAATTGTTAAACTTGTTAAAGATATCACCGGTCTTGGACTGAAAGAAGCTAAGGCAGTGGTTGACGCCGCTCCGGGTCCTGTTAAAGAAGGTGTTTCAAAAGAAGAAGCTGAAAGTATTAAAAACAAACTTGTTGACGCAGGAGCTGAAGTTGAACTTAAATAAGTCATACCTCATAGCCGGGTTATAATGGGTTTAGTCCCGAGTTGTCGGGACTAAACCTTTCGTTCTTTTAATTATAAGTTCACTTAATCTTGTTATAAATGTCTCCGAAAAATACAGAAAGAATAAGTTTTGCCTCCAGGAAGAGCCAACTGGATTACCCTGATTTTCTGGAAGTTCAGTTAAAATCTTTCAGTGAGTTTTTCCAGCTGGGAACGACTCCCGAAAACAGAAAGAGGGAGGGACTTTACAAAGTATTTACTGAAAACTTTCCAATAACTGATACACGGAATAATTTTGTTCTTGAATTTCTTGATTATTACATTGACCCTCCGAGATATACAATTGAAGAATGTATTGAACGCGGACTTACTTACAGTGTTCCGCTTAAAGCCAAACTGAAACTTTACTGCACCGATCCTGAACACGAGGATTTCGATACGGTGATCCAGGATGTCTACCTTGGGACGGTCCCGTATATGACAGATCGTGCAACGTTCGTCATTAACGGCGCCGAAAGGGTCGTAGTCTCGCAATTACACAGATCTCCCGGAGTTTTCTTCGGTCAGAGCATCCACGCAAACGGAACCAAACTCTATTCAGCAAGAATTATCCCCTTTAAAGGTTCATGGATCGAGTTTGCTACCGACATCAATAATGTGATGTATGCCTATATCGACAGGAAGAAAAAGCTTCCGGTAACAACATTGCTCCGCGCTATCGGCTTCGAAAGCGATAAGGAGATTCTGGAGATCTTCAACCTTGCCGAAGAACACAAAGTATCTAAAACAAACATTAAGAAACTTGTAGGTCGCAAACTGGCTGCCAGAGTGCTGAAGACCTGGGTTGAAGACTTTGTTGATGAAGATACCGGTGAGGTGGTTTCAATCGAAAGAAATGAAGTGATCCTTGACAGGGAAACAACTATCGAAAATGAACATGTCGACCTGATAGTCGACTCAGGTGCAAAAGCTATCCTTCTTCATAAGGATGACACAACCCTGTCAGATTTTGCTATAATATATAATACACTGCAGAAAGATCCATGCAACTCGGAAAAGGAAGCAGTGATCTATATTTACCGTCAGCTTCGTAACGCTGAACCACCGGATGAGGCAACCGCCCGTGACGTAATTGAAAAACTCTTCTTCTCCGACAAGAGATATGACCTCGGGGAGGTAGGCCGTTACAGGATCAACAAGAAGCTGGGGCTTAACACCGAGATGAATGTCAAGATCCTAACCAGGGAAGACATTATTAAGATAATCGGGTACCTTATCGAACTCATTAATGCGAAGACCGATGTTGACGATATCGACCACCTGAGTAACAGGCGGGTGCGTACAGTTGGTGAACAGCTTTATGCTCAGTTCGGAGTCGGACTGGCACGTATGGCACGTACGATCCGTGAAAGAATGAATGTCAGGGATAATGAGGTCTTTACACCGGTCGACCTGATAAATTCCAAAACTCTTTCATCGGTTATTAATTCATTCTTCGGTACTAACCAGCTTTCGCAATTCATGGACCAGACCAATCCTCTGGCAGAGATGACCCACAAACGCCGTATGTCAGCACTTGGTCCCGGCGGTCTCTCACGCGAAAGAGCAGGATTCGAAGTCAGAGACGTCCATTATACACACTACGGCCGTCTTTGCCCGATAGAAACACCCGAAGGACCTAACATCGGGCTTATATCGTCACTTTGTGTTTTTGCCAGGATCAATGACCTTGGTTTTATCGAGACACCTTATCTGAAAGTGACTGATGCCAAAGTCGATTTTAGCAAGGATGGAATAGTGTGGCTCAGTGCTGAGGAGGAAGAAGAGAAAATGATCGCCCAGGCGAATGCACTGGTTAATAAGGATGGACTTTTTGAAGAACCAAGGGTAAAATGCAGATATGAAGCCGATTACCCATTAGAGGAAGCTGCGAAAGTCGATATGATGGACGTCGCTCCAAACCAGATCGCATCGATTGCTGCATCGTTGATCCCGTTCCTTGAACACGACGATGCCAACAGGGCTCTTATGGGCTCGAACATGATGCGCCAGGCAGTACCCCTTATCAATCCCGAGTCAGCTATCGTCGGCACTGGTCTGGAAACCCAGGTTATCAGGGATAGCCGGATTCTCTATGTTGCTGAGGGTGATGGTGTTGTTGAATTTGTCGATTCGAACGAGATCGTGGTAAGATATACCAGAACTGACGAAGAGAAGTTTGTAAGCTTTGATGAAGATGTCAGGCATTATGTGCTGCCGAAATATAAGAAAACCAACCAGAATACCTGTATTAACCTCATACCTGTCGTTAAAAAAGGCGAAAAGGTGAAAAAGGGACAGGTACTTACTGAAGGATACGGTACAAAGAACGGGGAACTGGCTCTTGGCAGAAACCTTAAGGTGGCTTTCATGCCATGGAAAGGGTACAATTTTGAGGATGCTATCGTAATATCCGAAAAGGTTGTGCAGGAAGATATGTTCACCTCGGTACATATAGATGAATACCTCCTTGAAGTACGCGATACAAAACGCGGCCTCGAGGAGCTTACATCAGATATTCCGAACGTAAGCGAGGAAGCTACTAAGAACCTTGATGAGAACGGTCTTATAAGGATTGGCGCACATATCAGACCCGGAGATATCCTTATCGGGAAGATCACACCGAAAGGTGAATCCGATCCGTCACCTGAAGAGAAGCTCCTGAGAGCAATCTTCGGTGATAAAGCCGGCGACGTTAAGGATGCATCACTGAAGGCAGGTCCTTCACTCGAAGGTGTTGTAATTGATAAAAAGCTGTTTACAAGAGCTATAAAGGACAGGAAAGCAAAAGCAGTTGAAAAGCCCATGCTGGACAAAATCGAAAATGAGTTTAACAAGAGTGTTGATGAACTCAAAGCAAGGCTCGTTGATAAGCTCTTTATCCTTGTTAATGGCAAGACATCCCAGGGTGTCAGGGATTACCTGAATGTTGATATAATTCCAAAAGGGAGCAAATTCACGCTTAAACAGCTCCAGGAAATCGATTTTCTGAATATAAATCCGAACAAATGGACCACCGATAAAAAGAAAAACGATAGTATAAAACAGCTCCTTCATAATTACATAATAAAATATAAGGAGATTGACGGAATCTATAAGCGCAGGAAATACAATATCACTATTGGCGATGAACTTCCTGCCGGTATTGTACGACTTGCTAAGGTTTATATCGCAAAGAAAAGGAAAGTCAAGGTTGGCGATAAGATGGCAGGACGCCATGGCAACAAGGGTATTGTTGCAAGAATAGTCCGCGCCGAGGATATGCCATTCCTTGAAGACGGAACTCCGGTTGATATAGTTCTTAATCCTCTGGGGGTGCCTTCAAGAATGAACCTCGGACAGATTTATGAAACAGTTCTTGGCTGGGCAGGTCAGAAGCTTGGACTTAATTTTTCAACGCCGATCTTCGATGGTGCCACAATCGATCAGATAACTGAATACACTCAAAAAGCAAGTCTTCCGACATACGGAAAAACTTACCTCTACGATGGTGGAACCGGAGAAAGATTCGATCAGCCTGCTACGGTCGGAGTTATTTATATGCTCAAGCTGGGGCACATGGTAGATGATAAGATGCATGCCCGGTCGATAGGACCATATTCCCTCATCACACAGCAGCCATTGGGCGGTAAGGCGCAGTTTGGAGGCCAGCGGTTTGGTGAAATGGAAGTTTGGGCCCTGGAAGCTTTTGGCGCTGCTCATATTCTGCAGGAAATACTTACAATAAAATCTGATGATGTCGTCGGCCGTGCCAAAGCATATGAAGCAATAGTGAAAGGTGAACCGATGCCGCAGGCAGGGATCCCTGAATCACTCAATGTGCTTCTGCATGAACTCAGAGGGCTTGGATTGAGCGTTATACTTGATTAACAGCTCTTTCCAACAATTTTTTTATTAATTGAATTAAAAAATTCAGTATATGTCATTCAGAAGAGATAACAAAACAAAAACCAGTTACTCAAAGATCTCCATAGGTCTTGCTTCACCTGAGGAAATACTCGACCGTTCAAGCGGTGAAGTACTGAAGCCTGAAACAATAAATTACCGTACCTACAAACCCGAACGCGATGGATTATTCTGCGAGAGGATTTTTGGTCCGGTAAAAGATTACGAATGCCATTGCGGTAAATATAAAAGGATCCGCTACAAAGGCATCGTATGCGACCGGTGTGGAGTTGAGGTAACCGAGAAGAAGGTACGACGCGAAAGGATGGGACATATTTCACTGGTGGTGCCTGTTGCACATATATGGTACTTCAGATCACTGCCAAATAAAATTGGTTATCTTCTGGGTCTTCCGACAAAGAAGCTTGATTCGATAATTTATTACGAGAGATATGTTGTCATAAATCCCGGCATTAAAGCAGCCGATGGTGTTAACTACCTCGACTTTCTGACAGAGGAAGAATATCTTGAGATCCTGGAATCCCTGCCAAAGGAAAATCAGTATCTCGAGGATACTCATCCTGATAAATTCGTTGCCGATATGGGCGCTGAAGCACTCTACAAACTGCTGAGCCGCATCGATCTTGACGAGATGTCATATTCGCTACGTCACAGGGCAAATTCAGAAACATCACAACAGCGTAAAAATGAAGCGCTTAAGCGTCTGCAGGTAGTGGAGGCTTTCAGAGATTCCAAAAATGTGAATAAGCCTGAATGGATGATAATAAAGGTGGTTCCTGTTATTCCGCCGGAACTCAGACCGCTGGTCCCTCTCGACGGAGGACGTTTTGCAACAAGCGACCTGAACGACCTTTACCGCAGAGTGATAATCAGGAATAACCGTCTTAAGAGACTAATCGAGATCAAGGCTCCTGAGGTTATCCTTCGTAATGAAAAGAGGATGCTCCAGGAAGCTGTCGATTCGCTTTTCGACAACTCAAGAAAGGCGAATGCTGTAAAAACTGATGCCAACAGACCACTTAAATCTCTGAGCGACAGTCTTAAAGGAAAGCAGGGCAGGTTCCGTCAGAACCTTCTCGGCAAGAGGGTTGATTATTCGGCACGTTCGGTTATCGTCGTTGGTCCTGAGCTGAATCTTCATGAATGCGGTCTCCCCAAAGACATGGCAGCAGAGCTTTACAAGCCATTCATTATACGCAAGCTTATTGAACGCGGTATAGTGAAAACAGTCAAATCAGCCAAGAAGATTGTCGACAGAAAAGACCCTGTAGTATGGGATATCCTTGAAAATGTACTGAAAGGACATCCTGTTCTTCTTAACAGGGCACCAACACTTCACAGACTCGGCATCCAGGCATTCCAGCCCAAACTGATTGAAGGCAAAGCTATCCAGCTGCACCCGCTTGTATGCACGGCATTCAACGCCGATTTCGACGGTGACCAGATGGCAGTTCACCTTCCGCTCGGCAACAGTGCTATCCTTGAAGCTCAGATGCTTATGCTTGCTTCTCATAACATCCTCAATCCGGCAAACGGAGCGCCGATAACGGTTCCATCCCAGGATATGGTACTCGGACTCTACTACATCACCAAAGGTAAAAAGAGCATTCCGGCTGAAAAAGTCAGGGGAGAAGGACTCACATTCTATTCCCCGGAGGAGGTAAACATAGCATTTAATGATGACAAGATCGACCTTCATGCAATAATAAAGGTTAAGGTCAGGGACCGTGTCAATGGTGAAATGGTGAATCACATAATTGAAACAACCGTCGGGAGGGTAATCTTCAACCAGTATGTGCCCGAAGAGGTTGGCTTCATAAATGAATTGCTTACCAAAAAATCCCTCAGGGATATTATCGGACGTGTGCTGAAGCTTTCAGGCATGGCGAAAACTGCCGACTTCCTCGATGCCATCAAGAACCTTGGATTCAATTCAGCCTTCAAGGGCGGACTTTCTTTCAATCTTGATGATGTGATCATACCGGAAGAAAAGACAAAATTTGTCACTGAAGGGTACGAACAGGTTGAAGAGGTGCTGAGTAACTATAGCATGGGATTCATTACAAACAACGAACGCTATAACCAGATAATTGATATCTGGACACATGTAAATGCAAGGCTCACCCAGTCGCTGATGAAGCAGCTTTCAAATGATAAGCAGGGCTTTAATTCAGTTTATATGATGCTCGACTCAGGAGCAAGGGGATCAAAAGAGCAGATCCGCCAGCTCTCGGGGATGAGAGGTCTTATGGCTAAACCCCAGAAATCGGGATCCACAGGTTCCGAAATCATTGAGAACCCGATCCTTTCGAATTTCAAGGAAGGATTGTCAGTGCTTGAGTACTTCATATCAACACACGGAGCACGTAAGGGTCTTGCCGATACAGCTCTTAAAACAGCCGATGCAGGATATCTTACACGACGTCTCGTTGATGTATCACAGGATGTGATAATAAATGAAGAGGACTGCGGAACACTAAGGGGACTGGTTGCTACCGCCATTAAGAAGAATGAGGAAGTAGTTGAGACACTCTATGAAAGGATACTTGGCCGTACAACCGTTCATAATGTTTACCATCCTCTCACAGGCGAGCAGATAGTTGATGCAGGTCAGGAATTAACCGAAGATCTTGCCAATAAGATTGAGGATTCACCAATTGAACAGGTTGAGATCCGGTCAGTGCTCACATGCGAATCCAAAAAGGGTGTATGTGCAAAATGTTACGGGCGCAATCTGTCTACCGGGCACATGGTACAAAGAGGTGAAGCTGTCGGGGTGATCGCTGCACAGAGCATCGGCGAACCCGGAACTCAGCTTACACTGCGTACTTTCCACGTTGGGGGAACTGCATCGAACATTACGACTGAATCACGTCTTGTTGCCCGGTATTCAGGTATTGCCGAAATCGAGGAGATGAGATCCGTTCCGAAAAAAGATCCTGAAAAAGGCAACATTGATATTGTTATCGGACGTCTTGCTGAACTGAGAATAATTGACAAAAAAACCGGAATAGCACTTACAACCCACTCTATTCCTTACGGCTCAAGGCTTTACGTCAAGCCGGGTCAGGAAATCGAGAAGGGCAAGCTCATATGCGAATGGGATCCGTTTAATGCTGTTATTATTGCTGAATTAGCAGGGAAGATAGGATATGATTACCTTATTGAGGGTGTTACCTTCCGTGAGGAATCTGATGAGCAAACCGGTTTCAAGGAAAAAGTAATAATTGAGAGCAGGGACAAGACAAAGAACCCTGCAATTAAGATACTCTCACCTAAGGGCGATGAGCTCAGGTTATACAACCTTCCGGTAGGAGCGCACCTTGTTGTAGAGACAAACAAAATGGTTGAGGCTGGTGAAGTTCTGGCAAAGATACCACGTGCTGTTGGTAAATCGGGTGATATAACCGGTGGTCTGCCAAGGGTAACAGAACTCTTTGAGGCCAGGAATCCTTCGAATCCGGCAATAGTATCGGAAATAGATGGCGAGGTTACATTCGGAAAGATAAAAAGAGGAAACAGGGAGATCACTATAAAATCAAAAACCGACGAGGTTAAGAAATATCTCGTACCTCTTTCAAAACAGATTCTTGTTCAGGAAAATGATTATGTCAAGGCAGGGATCCCACTCTCCGATGGAGCGATTACTCCTTCAGATATCCTTGCAATTAAAGGTCCTACAAAAGTGCAGGAATATATTGTAAATGAAATTCAGGAAGTTTATCGTTTGCAGGGTGTTAAGATCAACGACAAGCATTTTGAGATAATCGTTCGTCAGATGATGCGCAAGGTTGAAATAGTTGATCCGGGCGACACTAAATTCCTTGAACGTCAGGTAGTTGACAAACTTGAATTTATGGATGAAAACGATTGGATATATGGGAAGAAAGTCATTCTCGCCGGAGGCGATTCACAAACCCTTCGTCCGGGAATGATAATTACTGCCCGTAAACTACGCGATGATAATTCAGTACTTAAACGCCGGGACCTGAAGCTTGTAGAGGCCAGAGATGCTGTCCCTGCCACGTCAAGCCAGGTACTCCAGGGAATCACACGTGCTGCTCTGCAGACCAATAGTTTCTTCTCGGCAGCATCATTCCAGGAAACCACCAAGGTACTTAATGAAGCAGCAATATTAGGGAAGATCGACAAGCTTGAAGGTTTGAAAGAGAATGTCATTGTCGGTCATCTGATTCCGGCCGGAACAGGCCAGCGTGAATATAACAGCATTATTGTCGGTTCGCTCGATGAGTATGAAAACCTTGTCGGCATCGACCAGGAATCAAGCGTTGAGGCTGAGGCTGACACAAAATGATAATGTAACCTTAAGAAAATGGCTGAAATAAAGGACACAAACCAGATCAGTATTGAGTTGAATGAAGAAGTAGCTCAGGGTATCTACTCCAACCTTGCAGTGATAACTCATTCCCCTTCAGAATTTGTTATCGATTTTGTAAGGATAATGCCGGGCATTCCCAAAGCCCAGGTCAAATCGAGAATAATCGTGACTCCTGAACATGCTAAGAGACTGGTTTCAGCACTGCAGGACAATATTGCCAAGTATGAATCAATTCATGGTCCGATTAAGGAAGTAAAAGGCTCGGGACCTGTTATGCCTCTGAGTTTCGGAGGCCCGACTGCCCAGGCTTGAATTGCCACTAACTCTGGTGTTAAGCCGTCAATTATCCGTTTTGACGGCTTATTTTTTGATATGATAGAAATAAACCATTACTTTGCATAACTGAATTATAAAATATAAACTCCGAAAAAATGTATATAATTCGGAAAATTATTGTAATACTTATTATTCTTGTTCCTGTTATCTCCTGGTCGGGATGCAAAAAGCAGGTAAAATGCGGTTGCGATGGGGATATCCTGCGTTCACTTGATAACGAACTCATGGACCGTTCCACAATTCATTACAGTGCTGATGGTGCTTCTGCATATTTCACAGTTTCGAACGGTTACTATTATGACACCTACTATTTTTGTAATCCCGGTGAAATGTATGATGCTTTCATGGATCTTGAAGGTGAGGATCAGTTAATCCTTTCCGGTAACCTTTACTGGGAATGTACTTACCTTATGAACTCAAGCAATTCTTCTTACTATTCCTACTATTACAAAGTTTATAACATAGATGTTACAGAGCTGAAATCTTATCTGTACGGGAAAAAGTAAGATTTTCCATGACACGGTATAATGTATCTTTTGCAGGTGCAGGCAGGGTAGCCGGAGCTCTTTGCAGGGAGATGTACCGTGCAGGCCATAAGATCATCCGGATCATTTCCGGAACCGGAACAAAAGGAAGACAACTCGCAGGGGAGTGCAAGGCAGTATGGTCACAGGAACTTATCTTCAGTGATCCTGCCGATATAATCATCATTGCTGTACCCGATAATAAGTTGAAAGAGGTATTGGCCGGGATCAGTTGTCCGGGAAATCCGGTAATTGCCCATACAGCAGGAAGTTACGGACTCGATGTATTCCCGTCCAGTATTAACAGAACCGGTGTTTTCTATCCGTTGCAAACATTTTCAATGGAGAGACCTGTTTTATGCAGAAATCTGCCTTTTCTTCTGGAAGCATCAGACTGCAAGACCGGAGATATCCTCAGAAAACTTGCAGAATCATTAAAAGGAGAAGTCCATTTCATTGACACAGAACGCAGGAAAAAAATTCATCTTGCTGCTGTTTTTGTGTGTAATTTCACAAATCATATGCTAGCAGCCGGGAAGATAATAACTGATGGAACCGGTTTGTCCTTTAAGATTCTGGAGCCTCTCATAAAGGAAACGGTTGCCAAAGCCCTGGAAATCGGACCTGAAGCATCACAGACCGGGCCTGCAGTAAGAAATGACCTGAACACAATTGAAAAACATCTGGATTTATTATCTTTCTCACCCGATCTTCAAAAACTGTACAATGAGGTGACGCGATCTATAATGAAACACTGTAAGCAAATCTGATAATGACAAATTTCAAAGAGGAGCTGGGAAATGTAAAGGCATTCGTTTTTGATATTGACGGAGTATTGTCACTTCAAACAGTCTCCCTGAATGCTTTTGGCGTGCCCAACAGAACTGTAAACCTGCGTGACGGTTATGCATTACAGCTTGCTGTCAAAAAAGGATATTATATAGGTATAATTTCAGGAAGCAGTTCAAAAGATTATCAGCGTAGACTTAAACTTTTGGGTATCAGAGAAATATATCTGAACAGCAGATTAAAACTTGAGTACTACAATACCTTTAAGAAAAAGCACGGCCTGAAAGATTCTGAGATTCTCTTTATGGGTGACGATATCCCTGATCTGGAGGTGATGAAGAATGCAGGTGTCCCTGTTTGTCCCTCTGATGCCGATAGTGAAATTAAGCAGGTTGCTCTTTATATTTCTGATAAAAAAGGAGGCGAAGGGTGCGTGAGGGATGTTATCGAACAGGTTCTCAGACTGCATAACAACTGGATGGATTCTGAAGCATTTACATGGTAAAATGTCAGGATTTTTAAAACTTATAAGGTGGCAGAATCTTATTATCGTTGTCCTTACAATGGTACTGATGCGATATGCGATCATTGAACCATTGCTGAGCAGAACAGGGATAATTCTTCTGCAGGGATCAGGTGAGGAGGGTCCGATGGTCCTTCAGTTTCCATGGTACTACTTTCTGATCCTTGTCTCTGCTACCGTCTGTATCACTGCAGGCGGATATGTGATAAATGATTATTTTGATATCAGGACCGACCTTATTAACAGAGGCCAGGTAATAGTTGGAACCAGGGTATCAAGGCGCCAGGCGATGTTATTGCACAGCATTCTGAATATTGCAGGAGTCCTGGCAGGATTTTATGTTTCGTGGAAGGCAGGATACTTCTGGCTTGGCACTATTTTTCTGCTGGTCTCCGGATTACTATACTTTTATTCGGCCAGCTATAAGCGCCAGTTTCTTCTGGGTAACCTTATTGTTTCGTTCCTGACAGCTATGGTCCCCTTTATGGTAGTTATTTTTGAGTGGGCAGCTGTTTACAGGTATTATTCAGTTTATGCAATTGAGATGCCGGAACTGAGCTTTCTGTTTTACTGGGTTGGAGGTTTTTCTCTCTTTGCTTTCCTGACGACCATGGCACGTGAAATTATAAAGGATACTGAAGATTTTGAAGGCGATTCAGCCTATGGACGGAACACTCTTCCTGTACTGATCGGGATTACTTCTTCAAAAATTGTGGCTGCAATCCTTGTCGTTTTTACAATAATATCGCTCTATCTGGTCTGGTATTTCTTTATTAATGATAAACTGACTCTTGGTTATATTACTGCCGGGATTGCCGCTCCGTTGATCTACGTTCTGTATCAGCTAATTGCAAGCAGGGAGAAGAAAGATATGCACATCGCCAGCAGGACTATGAAAATCGTAATGTTCGCCGGGATTCTCTATTCTTTATTTGTAAAGGCAATACTTACCTGGAACCTGATCTGATTATGGTGACAGATGACCTGAACCGGCACAGGATAATACTTGCTTCACGCTCCCCGAGAAGACAACAACTTTTAAGAGAGCTTGGCCTCAGGTTTGATGTTGTTACAAAGGATTACCCTGAAACATACCCGGAGAACCTCACTGGTGAGGAAATTGCCATATTCCTGTCAAAAGCAAAAGCCGATTATTTTAAAAATGATATCGCTTATAATGAGATTATTATAACGGCAGATACAATTGTGTGGTGCAATGGCAGGGTCCTGGGAAAGCCTGAGGACAAATACGAAGCAGCAGAAATGATAAGGGATCTTTCGGGAAATACGCATGAAGTGATAACCGGAGTAACGCTTCTTTCGACAAAAAGAGAAAGAACATTCTCTGATACCACAAAAGTGACGTTTGATGCTCTTACTGATGCTGAGATAAATTATTACATTGAGAGATTCAGGCCTTATGATAAGGCCGGAGCTTACGGGATCCAGGAATGGATAGGTATTGCCGGCTGCAGCCGGATTGAAGGATCATATTTCAATGTTGTCGGCCTTCCGGTGCAAAAATTATATAAGGAACTGAAGGATTTTATAAAATAATTAAAACCTTATCGTGTATTTCAGTTTCACCGCAGTTGAGGTGAAAACAGCTTTTATAACTGCAATTCTCTGTTTTCCTAAGGGTGTTTTGCTTTATAAATCCTTAGTTGCTCTGTTACAAATCCTACATATAGGCTTTTACTTTGTTCAGTTTATCGTAATAACTCTGGACAACAATTTCCTGTTCGGAGATCCTCTCCCTGGTTCTTTCCTGGTAGTTGCCAACCCTCGGGATTGTCCGGTTAGCATCGTCAATTGTTTTTCCAGCTCTGGTGATCCGGTTTTCGGATTTCTTTATTGATTTAATTGTTTTCTTTTTCTGTCGTTCCAGTGATTTTACATATTTTTCTTTTTCATCCCTTTCTTCCCCGGGTGCCATTGTTGTCAGTTGTGTATTATGCTCAATTAGAGCCGCTGAGACAGATGTAAGATCATTATTGAGAACTATTAGTCTGTCCTTTTCTGTTGAGATGAGCCTGGTATTTGAACGGATGTCCTTATTCATACCTGTCTTGTCTTTATCCAGTGAGCCCAGTTCTTTCTGAAGGTCCCTCAGCTTATTTTCCTCAACTTGTAACTGATAGTTTACAAGTTCGATATACCTGTTTTTTGCAAAGTTGAACACAAAACTTCTTGCCTTTGCATATTCTGTATCAAAGAGAACCCTCTCAATATACTGGTCTTTTTTCAATTCAAATGTTGCTGTCAGGAGGAGCATAGAATCCTGGTTCTCCAGCCTGCTGTAAACATTTACCGGATTCGGTGTAATATCTTTCAGGATTGCACCGAATATTGTCATATCGCTGTTTTCGGTAACTACCCTCGATTTAGTGCCTGTTTCCAATTCCTTTATCCAGGCTTTGAGAGTATTCTCATAGTTGACTTCCGGTATATTTACGACTATTCCGGGAAGCATCATATTTCCAAACTTTACACTGTCGTCATAAGCTATGACGGGTTTTTGAGCCTTGCCGCCGGTAGAAACCATGATAATCAGCAAAAAGAGTAATATAGATCTTATCATATCTGATAATTTAGGTAGTATGAAACAAACGATCAACTATACAAAATTATGAATTAAATCAATCCTTATAATGATTTAACTCATAAAAATATGGTCGTTTTTGTGTGCAGGAGGGATGACAGATTGTTAAATCGCTCTTTCGCCGAATATCCGGTTTTAGTTATCCTTCAAGCATTGATTTCAGGTTGACTAATCCACCTTCCAGGTCTTTCCCAAGCATGGCATCCATATCCATGAACAAGAGCATGAAATTCATGGGGTATTTAATTTTTCCGTAAAATCCCCATGTTACTGTGGTTACAGAATCGTTTACAGCTGCAAAGGACATATATGCGTTATCCGTTGATTTCATTGGTTCGTAAAACCTTAATTCATAATCGATCCTGTTGCCTTCATTGATAGCTTTTATTTCCTGTTCTCCTTTACCGGCATCCTTATTTAAACTCTCCCAGGCTGAAATGAAACCGACTGTCCCGTCAGTTCCGCGGAATTCTACCTTCATGTTGGGATCTATTTTTGACCAGACGCTGAATTCGCTCTGGTTCTTAAGATATTTTGCATAATCATAAATCTCCTGTTTGGGCAGATTTATGGTGACATTTCTTTCAACCGAGTACTCTTTCTTTACAAAAAGAGCGATAATCAGAAAAAGTACTACAAGGAAAACAACGACCAGAAGCAACCACTTTAAAACTCTTTTCATTTTAATAATGTTTGATTATTAATTCTATTGATTGAACATTAAACAAACTTAATTATAAAAAGTTTAATCCCTGTAATCCTTTGTGACTTAGTGAATCACTATGTCAGCAAACTGTGATTATAAATACTGCTTTAAAATGTTAAGATGAAATATAAAATATCAAATAATTATTTGTTTTTACGATATTTTATTATTTAAAACAGTAAAAAATATAAAGAATGTAATTATATTTGTGCAATTGCTTCATAATATAAACATTGTTTAATATCAGGACTGAAAAACAGACTAATATGACATTCCAGGCAGAAACAATTAAGATATCGTCCGCGTCCGACATGCTTCAGACAGAAGAACTTATCGATTTTATTAAAACAAGATATGAGAAAATCCTGGCAAAACATCTTGATCTTGTCAAGGTGTCGGCACCGGTGGTTGTTCCTGATGGTACAGGGATAAATGATGATCTTAACGGCATAGAACAGCCAATAAGCTTTTCCATAAAATCACTGAACGGACAGAAAGCTTCCATTATTCAGTCGCTGGCCAAATGGAAGAGAATGCGTCTGAGATACTACCATATTAAACCGGGTAAGGGAATACTCACCGACATGCGCGCCCTGCGGCCAAGCGAAACTCTCAGCCCTATACATTCGGTTTATGTTGATCAGTGGGACTGGGAGAAACACATCCTTCCCGAGCAAAAGTCATTGAAGCTTTTAAAATCCACCGTTGAGGAGATCTACGGTACCATCAGAATCACCGAAGCGGAGTTATACAAGAAATATAAGTGGCTTATACCGCAATTACCACCTTCAATAACTTTCATTCATGCCGAGGAGTTGCTTCAGCAATATCCCGGACTGGCACCAAAACAAAGGGAGTGGGAAGCTGCAAAGAAGCACAGAGCTATTTTCATTATCGGCATAGGTAACAGACTGAGCAATGGTCAGCCGCATGACGGCAGGGCTCCCGATTACGACGACTGGAGCTCTCTCAATGATGACGGATATCACGGATTGAACGGGGATATAATCTTCTGGAACCAGGCTATAAACTCAGCATTCGAAATATCCTCAATGGGAATTCGCGTCAACAGGGAATCGATGGAGAAGCAGCTGGAGATCACAAACTGCCAGGACAGAAAGAGCCTGCTGTTTCATAAACTGCTGCTCAGCAATCAGCTCCCGTTAAGTATAGGCGGTGGTATAGGACAGTCGAGACTTTGCATGTTCCTTCTGAGGAAGTTGCATATCGGCGAAGTCCAGTCGAGTATATGGCCGACTGATGTTATGAAACAATATGAAGGGAAGGATGTAAAACTACTTTAAAGTACCCCCATCCCGCTCCGCGGGATTGCCCCCTAAAGGGGGCTAATACACTGTATTAAAGAGGATTAACTTATGTCCAGAATTTAGATCCCCTTCAGGGGGTGGCACTGATGTTACCGTCAGTGCCGGGGGTTGACCTAAAGTTCCACTAATTTTAGTAACTTTCACATCAATTTCGATTTAAATGAAAATCGTTGCCGACGATAAAATTCCTTTTTTAAAAGGGGTACTTGAACCATTTGCCGAAGTTATCTATCTTCAGGGGAAGCAGATCGACAGGAAAGCCCTGAAAGATGCCGATGCTCTCCTTACAAGAACCAGAACAAAATGCACTCCGCCGTTACTCAAAGGTACCGGTGTTAAGTTCATCGGAACAGCAACAATAGGCTTTGATCACATTGACACTGAATTCTGCAGGAAAAATGGTATTGCATGGGCAAATGCCCCGGGCTGCAATTCATCATCAGTTCAGCAATACATCGCAGCAGCCCTTTTGAAAACAGGACAGGAATTCAAAACGAAACTGAAAGGCAAAACCATCGGTATCGTAGGCGTCGGGAATGTCGGTTCAAAGATTGAAAAGCTGGCGCGAATCCTTGAGATGCACGTTTTGTGCAATGATCCGCCGAGAGCCAGAACGGAGGGTGAAGAAAAATTTGTCAGTCTTGGAACAGTATTGTATGAGTCTGATATAGTGACAGTTCATGTCCCCCTGAATTTTGTGGGCGAAGACTCTACCTTTCATCTGTTTGATGACAAAAGTTTTAAAAAGATGAGGAAGGGTACCTTGTTTATTAATTCATCAAGGGGTGAGGTGACTGAAACCCCTGCACTTAAAAATACCCTGGATTCAGGGAAGTTAAGAGGGGCGGTTATCGATGTATGGGAGAATGAACCCGATATCGACCGTGAACTGATTGAAAAGTCTCTTATCTCTACGCCTCATATTGCAGGTTATTCATCCGATGGTAAGGCAAACGGTACGTCAATGATTGTAAATTCTTTATGCAGGTTTTTCAATCTTCCTCTGAATAACTGGTACCCTGATAAAGTTCCGGAACCTGTCAATCCGATCATCTCAATTAATTGCACAGGTAAGACAGATGAAGAGGTTTTAAGGGAAGCTGTATTTCAAACATATGATATCGGAGAGGACAGTGCAAGACTGAGGTCCTCACCTTCCGATTTCGAGAAGCAAAGAGCGGATTACCCGGTTAGAAGGGAGTTTCCGGCATACAGAGTCATTCTTAAGGGCGGAACTAAGCAGACAAGGATTGCGCTGAGGGAGTTGGGATTTAAAGTGGTTTGACAAACGGCGCAACGGCGGTTTAAGAGGGTTGAACGAAAAAATCCCCTCCTGGCTTTGCTTCGCTGAAGCTACGCGAAAGCGAAGGAGGGGCTTGGGGTGGGTAATAAAATGAATCAATACATAATATTATCTAATATGCGTCTAAATAATCTAAACAGAAGAAAATTTACCCGGCTGGCTGCAGTAGCTGGTATTGGTGGTATCGCAGGAGTGAATTCCGTAAAACTCTCAGCTCAGAATTTAGAAAAGAATGCAGGACAAGATCCTGTGAAGAAATATAAGCTGAGTCTGAACGCTTATTCATTCAACCAGCCGCTCACGAAAGGGACAATGACAATCAGCGATCTGCTCGATTTCAGTGCAAAGACCGGCATTGATGGTGTTGACCTTACAGGTTACTACTTCCCGGGTTATCCCCAGGTGCCTTCCGACGAATATATCTACTCTGTAAAGAAAAAAGCCTTTCATCTGGGTCTGTATATTAATGGTACGGGAGTGAGAAATGACTTCACCTGGTCCGATCCGGTCAGGAGAACCGCTGAAAAGAAACTTGTAAAGGAGTGGGTCATTCTTGCCGAAAAACTTGGAGCACCCTCACTTAGAATTTTCGCTGGTAATCTTTCAAAAGAGAACTTTTTATGGGAAGAGAGAGCAAAGTGGATCGCGGAAGATATTCGGGAATGCGCCGAATTCGGCAAAAGCCACGGTGTAATGATGGCATTGCAGAATCATCATGATTTTATTAAGAATGCATCAGAGATTGATACCCTGATGAAAATGATCGATCATGAATGGGTTGGACTGATGCTCGATATCGGCAGCTACCACGTTGCAGATCCATATGCCCAGATTGCCATCAATGCAAAACATGCCATTTCGTGGCAGCTTAAGGAAAAGGTATTTATCAATGATAATCAGGTAGATACAGACTACTTCAAAATCAGGGATATCGTAAAACAGTGTGGTTATAAAGGATATCTTCCGGTCGAGACCCTTGGTGAAGGCGACCCCGTATCAAAAGTGGAAACCCTCTTTAAGAGGGTCTCATCAATTCTTAACAGTTAAAATCCGTAAACACCGTACCACCTTAAAACATTTATGCCTTAATGCCTTTATGCCTTAATGCCTTGCCGTCAGGCTTCAACCGCCTCCATGGCCATCATTGCATACTCCTTAACCTGGAAAACAAATGCCTGTAGCCTTGTATCAAGCGACACTGAATCCTGACCGTCGTATGCGATGTTGATGAACGGGATATTATTATGATCCTTCCTGAATGAATCGCTTACAGACGCTACCAGGGTTCCGGGCATACATGTAAAAGGCAATATGGCTGCAAAGCCTGAAACGCCTCTTTTTGTCAGAGTTACAGAGGTTCCCAGACAAATCGGCGGATCACCGTCATAGAACTGGTCAACATAAGTGTTGCATGAATTCAGCATTTCCTGAAGCGATACATCTTTATGGTGATCGGTAAGTTCCTTAATCCCTCTGAGCAGTGAATTTGCGATCACATCCTGACCAAATCCCTGTATTTTGGATTTGATTATGCCTTTTTTATCATTTTTCCACCTGCTGTCACGGGTAAACCTGTGGGTCGAATAATAGATCCATTCTGAGAACGGACCAACGACCACTTCAACACCGAGATCTTCAAGTCTGTTAGCTATGTTCCCGTTGCAGCCGGCATTATCGCGCATATATATTTCTCCGATAACTGCAACAACAGGTTTGCGTACGCTCTTGTCAACCTTGATCGCCATGAAATCTTCTGCTACGGAGGCAAGAACTTTATGAAGACCCTTGCTGCCTTTTTCAATACAAATTTCAAGTTTCTTTAATGAAATCTCATAAACCCTGTCTGAATCGCCCTTATTGATCTCATAAGGTCTGGTCTCCCTGTAAATTTTTCTTAAATAATCTGCTGCAATGAATCCCTTCCAGGCATTGATCCTGAATTTTTGTCCATGTTCTCCGGCAACATCTTCATAGGATGTATCATTTGAAGGTGTTATTAACTCGGCATCCTTATAACCAAGCCTGTCGAAAAGGATCCTGTGAAAATGGTTATACTGGCCAAACCTGCATGGTCCGTTATGATCGGGCATGAAGAAGCTCATTTTTGAAGGATCGGCTCCGGGTTCCTGTAATTTTTTTACAAAGCTACCTGTAACGCAGATCATAGGGAAGCATTCTTTTGAAGATGTGTATTTACGGCCAATGGCAATGTCTTCATCTGTCTGCTTCGGGAGCACTTCAGAAGGAACCCCGATACTGCGGGTAGCAGCAGCAAGCAAATATGCTCCGTCATTCATATACGGAAAATAGAGCACTCTGTCCTTTGGAGGGGATGCAGGACCTGGCCTGGGTCTGAAGATCTCTACCTCTCTTTTCTCATTCTGTTCCGAGCCCCTCAGACTGTCGAGGAATGCTTCAATACGGGTGACCATGCCGGCATCAGCGGAGTGTTCATCCACTTCAAGGTGAAGGAATGGCTTTCCTTTCAGCTCCTCGGTAACATAATGCCAGATGAATGAATCTGGTCCGCAGCGGAAGTTGGTAAGATAAACAGCATACAATCCATCTGTTTGGGCCACAAGCTGTGAGGCTGCAATGATCTTCTGCCCATTCGGCCAGTACATATTCCTGTAGTTGGTGAAGATATTGTAAGGAGCAAGGTCGAGCATATCCACAGGAATCGGCATAACATTCTGAGTTATAAGCTTTTCGACAAGACCAAGGTTCAGGTGTGAATCTGTGGTATTATATGGCTTACCAAGAAGGACAACCGGTCTGCAATTCTTCGGAATCTCATTTAGTACCTTTTTCCCGTATTCCACCAGGCGCTTTTCAAACAGAGTCTGGATGTTATCGGCATAATAAATAGCTTCCCTGACATCCTTTTTACTGATACCGAATTTCGTGTTAAAGAATGAAGTCATCTCTTTTACCAGAGCACGTTCAAAGAATCTGAAGTGAAGTGTCGGGATCAAAAGTTTCGACTCGTCGATCTTCCCTTTCA
>Ga0105106_10000680_pt1 | contig 24017 bp, 16 predicted proteins | sample PPLLaktember2015_5_FD_79109 | JGI IMG/M metagenome (GOLD analysis project Ga0105106, IMG submission 79109) | Freshwater sediment microbial communities from Prairie Pothole Lake near Jamestown, North Dakota, USA - PPLs Lake P8 Core (1) Depth... | ecosystem: Environmental > Aquatic > Freshwater >...
CAGCAATTGGAGAAAGCCGGCTACCGGGCCGCGTCCTTGCAGGGCAACCTCTCGCAGAACAGGCGGCAATCGGCGCTGGACGGGTTCCGGGCCGGCTCTTATCAGGTCCTTGTCGCAACGGACATCGCGGCCCGAGGGATCGATGTCTCGAGCATATCCCACGTCATCAACTACGACATGCCCGACACCGTTGATGCGTACACGCACCGCATCGGGCGCACGGGACGTGCCGCGAAGACCGGCGATGCCTTCACTTTCATGACTCGAGAAGACGGGGAGATGGTCCGCAGCATCGAACGCGTCCTCGGCGACCGGGTGGAGCGCCGCACGCTGGACGGCTTTGATTACAGGAAGCCGATGCCGGGCCGCGATACCGAATTTGCCCGTCTGCCGCGGAAACCTCAGCCGCGCAGGGAGCCGAAGGGCGCGAAAGCGCCCGGAGACCGGCCTACGGCATCCGCCGCACGTCCGGCCTTTCGGCGGGGCACCCTATCTCATTCCTCATGAACGCGGCCGGCTCCCGACGTGACGAGGGTCCGGACAGACTTGAGCGCGTCCTTGGCCTCCCAGAACCCCCCAAGAATCAGATGGCTTTTCGACCCAAACCTTGATATAGTTATCCGTGTTCGGCCACGGAAAAAGCCCGATCGAAGAGGAGACGGACATGGGATTCATGCGGAAACAAATGCTCTTGCAGCAAAGAGCGTCCTACGAACAGACGCTGAAGGAAAGACTGTCCTTTCTCGAGGTGAAGGGGGGGGCCAAGGCCCTCCACCCCGACAAGGACACGATCGTCAGGAAGCTAAAGGCCGACATCAAGGCCGTCAACGCCAGGATCCGGGTCATCGCCGCGAACGAGAAGAGGACCGAGGAGATGGCGAGGACCAAGGCCGAACGGGCCGCCGCCCCCAAGAAGAAAGAGGAGGCGGCTCCCAAGAGCGAAAAACCCAAGAAGGCTCCCGAAGAAGGCAAGGCGAAGAAGGTCAAGCCGGAAGGCGCCAAGAAGAAGGCCGAGGGGCCGAAAGAGGCTCCGGCCGCCCCGGCCAAAACGACCCCCGAGGCCTAAAAAACCCCATTTGCGATGCCCCCGTCCTTGGGGTAAACTGATGCCCGCATCGGCGAAAAACAGCCGTCTTTTATCGAAGGAGGCCGGAGAATGAACACGATCGAAAAAGCGCTGGTCCATGCCCTGTTCAAGCACCTGCATCACAACATCGACAAGGCGATCGACTTCAAGGCGATCGAGAATCTGAACAAGAAGGTCGGCAAGCTCTTCCCCAGGGCCCTCATCGTCGGTCCGGGCGACGACGCCGCGGCCTTCAAATTCCCCGGCACCAAGGGGACCTTCGTCGGCAAGCTCGAAAGTCATTGCTCGCCGTGCGTCCCCCGGCCCTATGACGCGGCCGCCACGGGGGCGGGCGGGGCCATGCGCGATGTCGTGGCCATGGGCGCCCGGCCGCTCTTCCTGATGAACTTCATCGGCACCCGGCCGCTCGACGAGAAGGTCATCGTCGGCCCGTGCGGCTTCACCGGGGCCTGCACCTGCGGGAAGTGCGTCGAGATGACCAGCCAGGAGCGGGTCAACCAGATGGCCAAGGGCCTGCGGGACATGTGCAACGCCATGGACGTCTTCATCGTCGGCGGCGGCTTCTCCACTTCGTTCTCGGACATCGTCCCGGCCACCGTCGTCGCGGTGCTGGGTAAGCTGGTCACGCCCAAGCCGCTGACCAAGCCCGCGAAATCCGCCGGCGACCAGTTCATCCTGATCGGCAAGACGGGCAGCGACGGCAACGACACGCTCTACCGCGCCGGGCTGGTCGATGTGATGCGGCCGGCCGTGGCCCTGTTCAAAGAAGAGCGGATGATCATGGAAGCGTCCTTGGCCGCCTTCGGTACCGGCAAGATCAAGGCCTGCTCCGACCTCGGAGCGGCCGGCATCGGCGCCGCCGTCTGCGAATCCGCCAGGTACGGCGGGTTCGGGGCCCACGTCGATCTGACCAAGGTGGCCCTCAGGGAGAAGGGCCTCACGCCGGAAGAGATCCTGATCTGCGAGACCCAGGGGCGGATGGCCGTCCAGGTGGCCAAGAAGGACGTCGACCTCGTGCTCCGCAAGGTCCGGGCGAAAGGGGTCCGGGCCGAGGTCATCGGGGAGATCAACGACGACGACAAGGAAGTCTTCGAATACAAGGGCAAGACGGTCGCCGTGATCCCGAATCGCCCTTCCCAGGCGGATCTGGCTTCGCTCTGAGAGGCTCCGAAATGCCGGAGACACGGGCGACGTCCGAGTATGCCGCGGCCGGTGTGGACTACACCAAGATCGAGCCGTTCAAGATGGCCATGGTCCGGGCCGGAAAGCGGACGCTCGGATTTCCGAACCGGCGCGGCGTCTATGTCGATGCGGAGAGCGTCGGGGCCCATGGGGCCGTTTACGAATACCGGGGCGGCCAATCCCATCTTTGGTGCATGACCCAGGAAGGCCTGGGCAACAAGAACTGGATCGCGGAATGGATGTACCAGCACGCCGGGACGGGCCGGACCTATTACGAAGGCATCGGCATCGATTCGGCGCTGATGGCGGCCAACGACGTGATCTGCCAAGGGGCCCTGCCCGTGATCTTCACGGACGAGGTGGCGGCGGGCGACAGCGAATGGTTCATGGACGAGAAGCGGAGCGCCGACCTGGCCGAGAGCTTCTATCGGGCCTGCGAGATGTGCGGCATGGCCTTGCCGGCCGGCGAGTCTCCCGCGCTGCGCTATCTCGTCAAGGCCGAGCCGCCGGTGCGGAGCGCGCCTTCGCTGTCCGGGTGCGTGACGGGCATCGTCGCGCCACGGGAGAGGATGGTGACGGGCGAGACGCTCGCCATCGGCGACCGCATCATCGGGGCTCCGTCGTCGGGACTCCACGCCAACGGGATCTCCCTCGTGATCAAACGGGCCTTGGCCCTGAAGGACCAGTTCCTCCATCTCCTGCCGAACGGCAGGACGCTCGGCGAGGAGGCGCTCATCCCGACCCACTCTTATGTCCGGCTCGTCGAGGCCCTGCAGGGCGCGGGGATCGAGATCCACGCCCTGCTCGGCGGCACGGGCGGCGGGATCTCCAAGATCGCCTACGCCAAGAAGCCCTTCACCTACAGGGTGAAAAAATGGGTGGACGAGGTCCCGCCCCTGTTCCGGTTCATGCTCGAGAACGGCGTCAGCCTGAAAGACTGCGTGACGACCTTCAACTGGGGGATCGGCTTCTACATCTTCGTTCCGGAAAACGAGGCCGGCCGGACGATCGAGACGGGAAAGAACGCGGGCTACGACCTCATCGACCTGGGCCAGGTCGAAGCGGGAGAGCGCGGCGTCATTTTCGAGCCGGAGAAGCTGACTCTTCCCGCCATCGAATAGGCCCATTTACCTTCCGGAGGTTGACGGGATGAAAAAAGCATTAGCCGCGTTCGCGGCGGGCGCGATCCTGGCGCTTCTGCCGGCCGCGCCGGCGTTCGGCCAGTGGTTCTTCGATTTCGAGAACGGGCTCGCCCTGCCGGGCTACAACGACGTCCAGATCCCGCGGGAAACCGGAACCCGGTTCTCCCTCTCCGAGGACTTGAAGATCGATCCGGGATATTTCTTCCGGGCCCGCCTCGGGTATCAGTGGAAGGACCGGCACACCCTCTCCCTCTTCGCTTCGCCTTTCCGGCTCCACGCCGCCGGAAGCGTGGACCGGGAGATCCTCTTCAACGGGGACACGTTCAGCGCCAACGCGCCCTTGACGGGGCTCTACAGGTTCAACTCCTACAGGCTGACGTACCGGTACGACCTGGTGAGGAAGGGAAAATGGCGGGTGGGGATCGGCCTGACCGCCTTTATCAGGGACGCGGCCATCAAGATCGAGGGTGACGGCAAGAGCTCGACCGAATCCAATGTCGGACCGGTGCCCCTCCTCAATTTCCGCGTCCTGTGGCAATTCCATGAGAAATGGGGCGTGCTCCTCGAGGGGGACGCCGCGGCGGCCAAGCAGGGGAGGGCCGAAGATGTCCTGCTCGCGCTTCAACACCGCCTGAACGACCGGTTGACCCTGAGGGCGGGCTACAGGATCCTCGAGGGCGGCGCGGATGTCGACACGGTCTATAACTTCGCCCTGGTCCACTTCTTCAGCGCCGGCGTCACCTACGCTTTTTAGGCCGGGGACGCGTCTCTCCGGCGATGATACGGCGTTGAGAGTGCGTCATGTCCCGCATGGGCGCGTGATGATCAAACGGGTCGTGACCGGCCGGATGACATGTCGGAGGGGAAGGGGATGCGCATGAACCGCCACAAGTCGATCCCGGTGTTGGTCCTTCTGGCCGGAGTCCTGTTCCTGACAAGCTGCGGCGGCGACGAAGCGGAACAGCCGGGCGGCGGGGTCCTCGACGCGCTCGCCCGGCCGCAGCAGGGCCGCTCGATGCGGGCGACGTCGACGATGCGGATCGGAGAGCTTCGCCGCGGGCCGGACGGGAACCGGGACGCCGGCGAGCGGCGCTACGATCCCGCGGCCGACCCCCGCGGGGATGGTGACGTCCGGAGCAACTGGGACAACTACAACGTGCCCGCGGGCGCGACCCACGTTCTCATGGACGCGAAGGGCCCCGGGGTCATCACCCACATCTGGATCACTTTCCTGGGCCCCGAGCCCCAAGGATGGGCGACGAAGGGATCGGCCGACCACCAGGAGCTCATGTTGAGGATGTACTGGGACGGCGATCCGCGTCCGGCCGTGGAAGCGCCGGTCGGCGACTTCTTCGCCAACTGCTTCGGCGAACGGGCCGAGGTCATCAGCGACCCGGTCATCGTCGAGGGCGGTGATTCCTACAACGCCTTCTGGCGCATGCCCTTCCGCAAATCGGCCCGGATCGAGATCGAGAACCAGAGCACAAAGCCCCTGAGCCTCCTCTATTTCAATATCGACTGGATCAAGCTCGACCGACTGGCGCAGGATACTCCCTACTTCTACGCGCAATATCGCCAGGAATACCCCGTCCGCAAGGGCCAGGACTATGTCCTCCTCGAGACGAAGGGCAAGGGCCATTACGTCGGCACGGTCCTCGGCGTCCGGATGCGCAGCCCGGCCTGGTTCGGCGAGGGCGACGAGAAGATCTACATCGACGGCGAGCCGAAGCCCTCGATCTGGGGCACCGGGACGGAGGATTACTTCCTCTCGGCCTGGGGGCTTGAAAAGGCCCGCACCCCCTATTTCGGCGTGCCCTTCTTCGATTACCGGACGATCGGCGGGCATGTCGGCTCCTACCGCTGGCATCTCCACGACCCCGTCGTCTTCAACACGGGCATCAAAGTCACGATCGAGCACATGGGTTGGATGTCGGAGGACGAGAACCCCGATTACAAGGCCACCAGTTGGAACGAGCGCGAGGACGACTATTCCAGCGTGGCTTTCTGGTACCAGACCGGCGCCTCCACGTTCGCGGAGCGGGCGCCTGGGGCGGGCGAACGGCGACTGCCCAGCCTGGCCCGGACGATAGTGAGGGCTTGGGACCCCGCCGCCCCGCGCCGCCACGGGGAGGGCGAGGTCATGAAAACGACCGATGAGGCGACCGGGGGCGATATCCTCGTCTACAGGCCGGCACATCCGGCCGGGGCCTGGCTCGAGATCCCCTTCGAGGTCGCGGCGAAGGAGCCTTTGAGACTGGAGATCGGCGCGATGAGGTCCCGGGACGGAGGGATCTATCAGGCCTACCTCGACGGCGTGAAGATCGGCCGGCCTCTCGATTTTCGGGCCGAAGCTCCTTCGGGCTCCGTGTTCCCGCTGCTCGACTTCTGGCCTGACCCGGGCCCGCACGTCCTCCGGCTCGAATGCGTCGACAAGGGTGAGCGGGGCCCGGGCTTCGCTTGCGGGATCGATTCCGTCCGGCTCCTCGAACGCCGCCCTCGCGTCGCCGCATACGGGCACGACAAGGACAAGGACTGGAAGAAGGACCCAGCCCTCTATTACTGATTACTGTTGAACGGGCCCGGTGTCCCGGCTCGTCTTTCAGGTTAAAAAGAGATGTCCTCGGAAGTGGACATCTCTGCTTCGGCCTGGTCCAGGTGGACCCCTCTCCCGAGAGCCCATGCGTTCCGCCTCGGCTCACGCTAAATGTAATAGAAAAAGCACTATAGCATGGTCTTGGCGGGCCCGGCTCCCGCTTGGCACGGTTCTTGCCAAAGAGATGCTTGGAGAAAGGAAAAAAAGGACTCCGAGGAGGAAAGCGATGAAAGCGAAATTGGTCCCGATCCTGCTCATGGCCGTGCTCCTGATCGGGGCGATCTCCTGCTACCGTCCTTACGGATACCATTTCTATCCGCGCACGCCACAGTTCGCCCCGAACCATCCCGCGGACGTCGACCTGTTGAGGCGTGAGCCGCGCCGCGACCACGTCCGCCTTGGCGAGGTCTGGATCAGGCCGAGCCGGCACATGGGCCGTTACGATGTCGAGGGCATCCTCCGCGAGAAGGCCGCCGTCATGGGCGCCGACGCTTTGGTCATCGTCGCCGACCGGTACTTCCGGGACGGAGTCGCCTTCAGCTACTGGCACGGGCCGAGATCCGTTTATAGAAGGCAGATCGTCGGCATCGCCATCCGGTACCGGCGCTGACGGCGGTCCGAGGGCGCCGGAGCTCCCGGACCCGGGCGCCGGGTCCCTTAACATTCCGGCCGCCCGGGCGTAGAATGGACCGGACGATAAAGATGATCCCCCTCCTGCTCATCTCGGCCCTCTTATCGGCCCAGGCCCCGGCCGGGCGCATCATCCCGAACGACCCGTACTTCAAGTATCAAGTCAGTTTCCTCAATCCCGGCGGCAAGATCGCCGTCGAACGGACGTCGATCAAACCGTCGCCGGTGACTCTCGACGCGGTCGCCGGGATCGATCCCGATCTCACCGGGGCCTGGACGATCTCGACCGGGAATCGCGGGATCGTCGTCGCCGTCCTCGACGACGGCTTTTTCTACGATCACGAGGACCTCGCGGGCAACATCTGGGCGAATCCGGGGGAGTCCGGCCTCGACAAGTCGGGGCACGACAAGGAGACCAACCGCGTCGATGACGACGGCAACGGCTTTATCGACGACGTCATGGGTTGGGATTTCGCCTTCGATGACCCGGACCCGGATTGCTATGTCTTCGATGGCATGAGCAAGGACCGGATCCAGCCGTATTGGCACAGCATCTCCGCCCTGGGCATCATCGGCGCGAGAGGGAACAACGGCACAGGTGTCGCGGGGATCAACTGGGACGTGTCGATGATGCTGCTCAAGATCGGGGCCCAGGGGATCGGCCGGGGCGAAAAGGACACCCTCCGGCCGGAGAGGGCGGCCAAGGCCATCCGCTACGCGGCGGACAACGGCGCCAGGATCATCAACTGGAGCGGCTTCGTCAGCGACCCCACTCCGGAAGCGCTGGCCGGGCTGAATTCGGCCATTGAGTACGCCGGGAAAAAGGACGTTCTCCTCGTCGTCGGCGCCGGTAATTCCGGGCTCGACATCGACCGGCCGGAGAACTTCACCTATCCTGCCTGCTTCACCTCCGACAACATCCTGACCGTGGCCATGATCGATTTTCGGGGCGGACTCGTCGTCTACGAGGCCGGGGGGCGCCGGCTGGGATCCAATTTCGGTCCGCTTAACGTCGACATAGCCGCCCTGGACGAGAATTTCACAACCGACGTCGAGAACGGCCGGGGCACCTACAGGCTGAGCGGAGGGACGTCAAATAGCGGCCCGGTCGTGGCCGGGATCGCCGCCCTCGTATTGTCGGTCGATGCCGGGCTGAGCGCCGGCGATCTCAAGAAGCTTTTGATGGGCTCCGTCTCGCCGCTCCCGGGGCTCGCCGGCAAGGTCGGCAGCGGCGGGATGGTCAACGCGTATAAGGCCCTTTTGGCCGCCCGTCGGCGGCTTTCACCCTGATCGGGCCCGAAGAAGCCCCGGCAGGGCGGGCGCTGTCCGGGGCGCCCCGCAGGACGGGATGGCGGGCGGCCGCCAGATTGACGATGAAGCTGCCCATCTCCCCGTAGGAATAGCCCAGCTCCGCCGCCGCGTAGGTCATCGAGGTCTTGGGATTGATGTCGGGATTGGGATTCACGTCGATGACGTAGAAGACGTCGCCGCGGTAGCGCAGATCGACCCGGCCGTAATCCCGGCAGCCCGTGGCGCGGTAGGTCGCCAGGACGACCTGTTCGAGCTCGGCCCAGGCCGGGGGGTCGAGCTCGGCCGGGACGCGCAGCTCGATCGTCTCGTAGAGGCGGGAACCCGGGAGGTACTTGGCATCGTAGGTGAACAAGCGGTCGCGGATGTCCGTCAGCCCGACGTAATCCATCTCGGCCGCGGGGAGCGCCCTCGCGGTCCCGTTGCCCCAGGCCGCGACGTGGAATTCGCGGCCGTCGATGAACTCCTCGACGAGGGCCGGCTGACCGTGGTTCTCCAGGATGTAGGCGACGCGGTTTTCGAGCTCGGCCGGGGACGTGACGACGGATTCGGCCGAAATGCCGATGCTGCAGTGTTCATAGGCCGCTTTGACGATGGCCGGGAAGATGTCCCAATCGCCGGCCCAGGGCACGTCGAAGACCGCCCATGGGGGCGTGGAGACGCCTTCGGCGTCGAGGATGCGCTTGACCCGCGGCTTGTCCTGCGACATCTCCAGCACGTGGGACGGCGAGCCCGTGAAGACGAAGCCGAGCGTTTCGAGGGCGGCGGCAACTTCCGCTTCGCTATGGGGGACGCCGGGGAGCTCTTCGCACCAGTTGAAGACGATCTGCCGGCGCGGATCGAAGGGCTCGAGCCGGGCGGCGAGACGGCCGTCTTCGATAGGCAGGAGCTCCACCGGATGGCCGAGCCCCTTCAATGCATCGCCGAGCGTCGCGACGTCCTCGGCGGCCTCGGCGATATCCGCCGGCGTCCAAAGCGGATTCACATTATGGAGCAGAAGGACCGGAAGGTCGCGCCGGGGATGTTCCACCATGACCTGAATATAGATTAGCACAGATCTTGCGCGGCCGCCGCAACCGCGAATAAAAAAAAGAAAAAAAATCGGCGGCGCGGTCGAGCGCTAACGCGTGACTTCGATCATGGCCGTCGCGGATTTCGAAGGATCGCTCTCGGAAACCGCGCGCAGCGTGACCGTCGCGGTTTTCGCGGCGGCGGACCCGGGCGACACGTAGACCGTCACGGGCTGCGAGGCGCGGGCCTTGACCGCCGCCAATCCGTTGAGCAGCCGGGCGGTCCAGCCGCGGCCTTCGACCGAGACGGACAGGCGGTAGACGTCCGAGCCGAAGTGCGCGGCCAGGTTCTCGCCGGCGCGGCCGGTGTTCGTCAAAGTGAACGTCACCGGAGCCGCCCCCCGCTCGATTTTGAGACCCGAGCGTCCCGCGGGCGGCGCGATAGCCGCGCCGCGCTCCTGCGGTCCCGCGCCGTCGAGCGACCGGGCGGCCAGGGTGTAGACGAGGAGGCCGTCCTTGTCGCGCCGGAGATCGATCACGTAGAAATGAAGGCGGTTGGCCGCGTCCTCCCATTCGGCGAAGCTCCCCGAATCGAGCCCGGCGTGGAAGAGGGCGTCGTTGAGCTGGCGGTAATCGGCGACCGTCCGCATGATCTTCTCGCCGTTGGGCTTGACGTAATCGACCATGGCGATGTCTTCGGGGTGCGCGTCGATGACCCAGATGTAGCTGTTGAACTCGTTCGGACCGCCGTTGCGGCCGCGCAGGCTGTCCTTGTTCTTGGCGATGAGAACGCCGTTGTCGGGCGTGAAGGAATCATAGCCGATGCGTTGGACGACCTCGAGCGTGTAAAAGGCGTAATTCGGCGTCCCCGCGGACAGGGGGTTCGTCGCGGGATCGTCGGGCGGGGTGAGGTCGCCCGGCTTCTCGCCGTCGAACTTGACGACGATGCCGGCGTAGGTTCCGGGGAGGGGATCGACGGCCCGGGCGGTGACCTCGGCCACGGCCAGGCCGTTTGCCGCCAGTGCGGCGCGGCCCAGGCTCAGGAGCTCCGATTCGGCGATGAACTTGTTCTCGAGCCGGTTGCGGACCATGAGCCCGGCCGGCATGAAGGCGCCGTGCGTCGGGGGCACGACCCAGCGCATGTGCGGGCCGCCCGGCCCGTTGAAACAGCCGCGGTCCATCATGTCCCAGGTCCCGGCGGCGACGCGGCGGTAGGGCTTGACGTAGGGATTGTTGTTGAGGTCGGGCAGGCGGAAGGCGAAATGGCCGAGCTCGTGGGTGATCGTGCCGGAGTTCTCGCCCTGGCGCATGGAGGACAGGCCCCACTGCTGGGCGCCGGCCAGCCAGCTCGTCCACTCGACATAGCGGGTCGGGATCCAGCGGGGCTTGGCCGGGTTGGGATTGCCCCAGGCGGGGGGGATGTCCTCCTTGGTGTTGAATTTCATCTCGCCGAATTCCTGCCAGACGCCGGTCTCGTCATAGCTCGCGTAAAGGCGGAGCACGGCGTCGAAGTCCTTGCGGATGTCCTTGCCGACCGCGGCCGTCCAGATCTCGTCGCAATCGCGCTCCATGCGGCCCTCGGGGCGGCTGCCGTCGGGCGTTTCGCCGTTCTGGCCGTACTCGTTGAGGCCGTACTGCCAGATGGGCTTGGGCATGCGGTAGGGGCCGAACCACTGGACCTCGGTGATGCCGAACCGGCCCCGCGACTGTTCCATCCAGTAGCCGTTGATCGTCTGGCCGTGGTTGACATCGCCCGGCTTCATCCAGAAATCGGCGTAGAATTGGGGGACCCTTTCGCGGGGGATGGGTTCGATCTGAGGATTGCCGAAAGGATCGGAGCCTTTGGGCAGGCTGATCACGAAGGGCTGGTCCGGGAAATCGATGCCGACGACGGCCAGCTTGAACCCGCGCTGGGGCTTGAGGGACGGATCGGCCCAGTTGCGGCCGGGGATCGGGCGATAGTCGGCCCAGGTCATCGCGTCCTGATCCTGGACGCGCTGGGGGTCGATGGCGCCGGGGGCGGGACCGGGGGCCGGGGCGGCAAGGGGCGCAGGGCCCGCCACTTTGGGGGCCTGCGGCGCCGCGGCCGCGAGCAGGGCGACGAGAGCGAGGACGAGAGACGTGCCGGCGACGCCGATCGCCGCTTCTGTCCGGAAGTGCCGTTTTCTGGTCATGGGCCTCTCCTTCAGGATCACCGTAATTTGACCATCTCGTCGTCGAGGCCGGTCATCTCCCAGCGGATGAGCGATTGGGGGACGAGGCCCTTGGCGAAGAACTCGTCGAGGAACGCCCCGAGCTCGAACGAGCCGCCCGCCTGGCGCGCCCGGTCAGCCAGGAGCTTCTCGACCTGGACCTTGCCGACGACGTAGCTCGTCCCGTAGCCGGGCTGGCCGAGGTAGATGGCGAGGTCGCCCCAGATCGTGTCGCCGTCGGCGAGGACCCAGCCTTCCGGCGTCGTCGCCACGGCGTACTGCACGGCCTCCTCGGCCGTCCACTCGCCCGAGTGGAGCTTGAGGTCTGCGATGGCCCGCACGGCCCGGAAGGCCAGGAGGTTGTAGACGAGTTCGCGGACGCGGGGATCGCCGTCGAAGAGGCCCGCCCCGAGCATCATCTCCTCGAAGGCCGTAGCGAAGCCCTCGGCCCGGCTGTCCCAGATGTTGTAGAGCAGGGCCGCGCCGCGGACGGGGTGCGCGTTTCGGCGCTCGCGCTGCTTCTCCAGCCAGTGGACGGCGTGGCAGATGAGGGGCATCGGTTCGCGGTAGATGACCTGGTAGAAGTAGTCGCGCTTTTCGGGCGGCAGGTAGGCTCCGACACCGTCGTCGAGCGCCATGTACTCCGGCACGCTGAAGATCGCGCGGCTCCTCAGGAAATCGAAGAACCGGGCGGTCGCGGCCTTCTGCCGTGCCCCGAGCTCGGCCAGGTCGGCGGCCGGGCGAAGGGGCGCCAAGCCGGCATTGCGCTTCTTCTCCAGGGCGAGGTAGGCCAGGGAGCGCTCGAGCTCCCGCTCGGCCAGGGCCAGTTGCTCGGCCCACGCGTAGGGAACGAGGTGGACGTTTTTCTGGTACCAGTCGAAGGCGGCGACGCCGACGCCCGAAGAGCCCTTCTTCGCGGCGGGGACCTCTTCGAGCCAGGAGCCGAAATTGTCGACCGCGGCCCGGGCGGCGTCGCAGAGCGGGACGAGATCGGGGTCGGTCGGGGCCAGGCGGCGGGCGAGGCCGGCCAGGTCGGCGCTCTCGGCCTTTTTTTGGCGGGCCCCGAGGCGCCGGAGGTCGGCCGTGTCCTCGACGAGGTTCGTCTTTGCCTGGGCCAGCACGGCCGGTATCGCCGAGAGCTTTTCGCGCAGGACGGCCCGGCCGCTTTCGTCTGGCGGGAAGGCCAGCTTCCAGAGGTCGATGACGCCGTGGATCTCGGGGCCCTCGCGAAGCGGGACATCGGGTTCGGACGTCTGGATGACGGCGTAGAAGCCGGGGATCCGCGACCAGGGCCGGAGGACCCGGTGGTCGAACTCGAGCCCGTTCATCTCGGCCCGGACGATCTCGTAGTCGACGCGCCGGTCGACGGGCCAGGCGGCGGGATCGATGGCGGCCAAGCGGTCCTGGAAGGCCGCGAGGCCGCTCCTTTGGACGGCCATGGCAGAGGCCGTGTAGTCGGGGACGCCGCCAACGACGCGAGGCTTCTGGAACTCGCGGAAATCCTTCCAGAGCGACAGGAGGCCCTCGTAGGACCCGCCGGCGGGAGCGGCCGCCGGGGCGGGGGCCTCGCGCCCGCAGGCCGCGAGCCCGAGCGCCAGTCCGGCCAGAAGGGATGCCGCGATCAGCCCCGACGCGCTTCGCCGTGTCGTCATGTCCGTCCTCCCACGTCGTTATTGCGGTGACACACAACTAAATACACTAATTCGCCGGCTTATGAAAGGGACGTACCAAGGGTACATGTCCCCATCCTACGTGTCCTCTTCCTCCTGTGCTATACTCGGGGGCATGAAAAAGCTGACGGTCCCGATCACGGGTATTTCTGCGTTTCTGCTCTTGGCCGGCCTCGCCTTCGCCGCGGCCGAGTCCCGCGGCGTCGAGCACGGCCAGCGCTATGACCGGCTCGTCATCCGCAACGTCCTCGTCATCGACGGCAAGGGCACGCCGGCGCGCGGTCCTCTGGACGTCGTCGTCGAGGCCAACCGGATCGCCGCCGTCCGGGGCGCCGACCCGCGGCCCGAGGCCTACGCCAAGGACGCGCACGTCCTCGACGGCGCCGGGATGTACCTGCTGCCCGGCTTCATCAACAGCCACATCCATCTCCACGATGAGCGGGCCGGCGTCGCCCAGCCCTTCGAGTACGAGCACAAGATCTACCTCGCCTGCGGCGTGACCACCGTCCGGGACGTCGGGACCGACGCGAAAAAGGCCCTGGCGGAGAGGCGCAAGAGCCAGGAGGGGTCCATCGTCGCGCCGCGCATCTACGTCTATCTCGTCGCCGGCGGCCGGACGCCCGAAGAGGGGCGCAAGGCCGTCCGGTCCGTCAAGGAACAGGGCGCCGACGGCGTCAAGATCTTCGGACTCGACCGCGACGTCATGGAAGCCGTCGTCGACGAGGCGACCACGCTCGGCCTCAAGGTGGCCCACCACATCGGGGTCGAGGAGACGGACGCCCGGGACGCGGCCGCCTTCGGCGTGGACACGATCGAACACTGGTACGGCATTCCGGACGCCGCGCTGAAGGGCTCCCAAAACTTCCCTCCCTCCTACAACTACAACAATGAGAGCGACCGCTTCCGCTGGGCCGGCCGCCTCTGGCGCGAGGCCGACCCGCACAAGCTCAAGGACATCCTCGAGGAGATGGCGGAGAAGGGCGTCGGCTGGATCCCGACCTTCAGCACCTACGAAGCCTGCCGTGACATGACCCGGGCCCGCAACCTGCCTTGGTTCAAGGACTACCTGCATCCCACGCTCGAGGCCTATTTCGCGCCCAGCCCGGAACGCCACGGCGCTTTCTCCTGGGGCTGGTCGACCGAGGACGAGATCGCCTGGAAGGACAACTACCGGATCTGGATGAAGGCCGTCCGCGACTTCGCCGATATGGGCGGGGTCGTCGGCGCGGGCGACGATGCCGGCTTCATCTATACCCTCTACGGCTTCACCTTCCTGAGCGAGCTCGAGCTCCTGCAAGAAGCGGGGTTCCACCCCATCGACGTCATCCAGTGCGCGACCGGCAACAACGCCAAGCTCATGGGGCTCGAGGGCGAGCTGGGGCGGGTGCGTCAGGGCTTCCTGGCCGACCTCATCCTGATCGACGAGAACCCGCTGGCCAACTTAAAGTATCTCTACCCGACCGGCGTCCTCGATATCAGGGACGGGAAGCCGGTCGTCCGCGGCGGCATCAAGTGGACGATCAAGGACGGGATCGTCTACAGCACGCCTGCCCTGATGCAGGACGTCAAGGACATGGTCAAGACGGCGAGGGCGGAAAGGTCCGGAAAGTAGGCCGGGCCCCCGGAATCCGCTGGCCGTTCAGACCGTCAGTTGCTCGACCGCGAGGGCGGCGACGTCCATCCGCCCGATGCCCCACTCCGCGGACTTGGCGATCATGAGCACGTCGGCGGCCTTGAGGTCGACGAAGGGCGCGCCATAGGCATCGACGGCCACGGGATCGGTCCCCAGGATGACCTTGTTGGGCCTGCGGAGCTCGCCGGGGCCGGCCGGGCCGTTCGTCAGCAGGAATTCCGTCGCGTCGGCGACGCACAGGTCCGGCTGGCGCAGGGTATTGAGGTCGGCGATGCACTGGGCCAGGAAGGGGACATCGTCGTACTCGCCTTTGGCCCCCGAGCCGGCGTGGAAGAACTGGTTCGAGGCGTTGGAGTTGACGCCCATCAGGTTCTTGAGGTTCCCGGACATGCCCACGCCGACGTGGTTCTTGATGATGGGCAGGTTGATGAAGACGTCGCAGTCCAAAAATTCCCTGACGACGCTCGCTGTCTTGAGGGTCTTGTTCCGGGCGACCGCCTTCTCGACAAAATTCCCCGAGCACTTCTTGACCCCGCCGATCTCCTTCGCGTATTTCGATGCGAGCGGGGCCCGCTTCCAGTAATCCGCCAGGGGGTCGATGAGGTAGTGGATCTCTTTGGCGCCCGCTTCGAGGGCGGCGAGGATGACAGCCAAGGTGAGGTCGGGATGGGTGTGGCTGCCGGGCCTCTTCCACCACGAGGGGGCGTTGACGAGGAGCCCGACCGATGAGCCGGCCGGGACGAACCTCTTCATCCCGCCGAGGGCGTCGAGGCCCTTGTTCACGGCGATCAGGCGATCGGCGCCCGTGACGACGGCCAGGTCGGGGCGGGCCCGCCGCGCGGTTTTGGGACCGGGTTGCTGTTGAGCCCCGAGCCTGCCGGCCAGCGCGGCGGCGCTTGCCGCGGCGCCTGCCCTTATGAAATCGCGTCTCTTCATCCTTTGGCTCATGTCGGCCTCCTCGAGTGCCTCGATTTCGATGACAGAGTACTCATACACCTAATCGACGGGGAAATGAACTCCTTATCTTCGGCGGGCGCGTACCCCCTGGACATGTCCTCGGAACGCTTGACAGGCGAGCGCGGGGACTGATATATGAGCACGGATATCCATCATGCGGCGCCCACACCTGTATTTCGACCCGGCCGCCGGTCTTCCGGCTCTCGCCCTCATCGCCGGGCTCGTCTTTCCGGCCCTCCTGGGGCCGTCGCTCTTTGCCGGGGGCCCAGGCGGGGCTTCCGCTCAAGACGGCGCCGGGTCCGCCGACCCGCGCACCGTCCGGACGATCACCGCGGCCCCGGCGGCCGGGCCGGTGGTCATCGACGGCGTCCTGTCCGAGAGCGTCTGGCAGGCCCCCGGAGCCGGTGGATTCACCCAGCGCGATCCCTGGGACGGGGAGCCCGCGAGCGAGCCGACGACCGTCTGGGTCGCCTTCGATCACGACAACCTCTATATCGCGGCCCGCCTGGCCGACTCCGAGCCCGATAAGATCATCGGCCGGCTCGGCCGCCGCGACGAGTTCGTCGAATCCGACTGGTTCGACGTCGGCCTGGACCCCTACCGCGACCGGCGCAGCGGTTACTACTTCGGGATCAATCCCTTCGGATCGATCGAGGACGGCACGCTGTCCAACGACGAGGAGACCGACGCGACCTGGGACGGGATCTGGGAGAGCGCGGCCCGGATCGACGAAGATGGCTGGACCGTCGAGATCCGCATCCCGTTCGACCAGCTCCGCTTCAGGCGGAATGACATCCAGGTCTGGGGCATCAATTTCCAGCGGCTGATCAAGCGCAGGAACGAAGAGGACCATTTCGCCTGGGTGCCCAAGGAAGAGAGCGGCCTCGTCTCCCGCTTCGCCGACCTCGTCGGCCTCGCCGGGATCGCGTCCGGCCGGCGCCTCGAGATCTCGCCGTTTGCTCTGACGAAGGCGGCGTTCTCCCCGGCGGTCCCCGGCGACCCGTTTCGTACCGGGAGCGAAGCCGCCGCGAGCGGCGGCTTCGACCTCAAGGGCGGGCTGAGCAGCAACCTGACCCTCGACCTGTCCGTCAATCCCGACTTCGGCCAGGTCGAGGTCGATCCGGCCGTCATCAACATCAGCGACGAGGAGACCTATTACGAGGAGAAGAGACCCTTCTTCATCGAGGGCGCGAGCATCTTCGATTTCGGCCTGGGCGGGCCCAATGTGTATCGCATGTTCGGCTGGGAGGACCCGGACCTCTTCTACAGCCGCCGCATCGGCCGGAGCCCGCAAGGGCGTCCGTCCACGGCCGGATTCACGAACATGCCCGACTGGACGACCATCCTGGGCGCGGTCAAGGTGACCGGCAAGATCGGCCGCGATTTCAATCTTGGCCTCATCAGCGCCGCGACCGCGCGCGAGCACGCGACGGTCGATGTCGACGGCACCCGCTCGTCGGCCGAGGTCGAGCCCTTCAGCCATTACGGGATCGCCCGCGGCCTCAAGGAATTCGGCGAGGGACGGAGCGGGCTCGGCTTCATGGCTACCTCGCTGCTGCGGGACCTGCGGCCGGGCGCGCTCGAGGACTCGCTCTCCCGGAACGCCTTGTCCTTGGGGGTGGACGGCTGGACGTTCCTCGACAAGGACAGAGGGTGGGCCCTGGCCGGCTGGGGGGCCCTCACGACCGTCCGCGGCAGCGCCGGGGCCATGACCAGCCTCCAGCGATCGCCCCTCCATTATTTTCAGCGGCCCGACGCCGATTGGGTCGAGGTCGACGAGACGGCCACCTCCCTCTCCGGCTGGGCCGGCCGCCTCTATGTCAACAAGCAGAAGGGCAACATCGTCTTCAACGCGGCCGTCGGCGCGATGTCCCCGGGCTTCGAGGCCAACGACCTCGGCTTCCATAACCGTGGCGATGTGTTCAACGGGCACGTCGAGGCCGGCTACCGCGAGCTTCAGCCGGGACGGACGTTCCGCAACTGGACGATCACGACCTCCTACTACCGGAACTACGACTTCGGCGGGAACAGGGTGGGGGAGTATATCTACCTCGACGGCAAGGGCCAGTTCCTCAACTACTGGACCGCGATCCTCCACCTCGATTACGAGCCGCCCAAGTACAGCCACTACCTGACCCGGGGAGGGCCCGTCGCCTTCTACCCCTCCGGGGCGACGATCCAGGGCCAGTTGGCGACCGACGAGCGCAAGCCCCTGAGCTTCCGCTTCAGAGGGTATTTCCGCTATCATCCGAGCGGCGGTTACAACTGGTCGCTCGGTGGCGGGGTGACCTGGAAGCCGAGCCCGAACTTCAGCCTGTCGATCGGACCGAGCTACACCTGGCGCTATTCCGAAGGCCAATGGGTGACGAGAGTCGTCGATCCCCTGAAAACCTCGACCTACGGGGTCCGCTACGTCCTCTCGGACATCCACCAAAAGACCCTGCCCATCGAGACCCGGATCGGCTGGACCTTCTCGCCGCGGCTGAGCCTCCAGGCCTACCTCCAGCCCTATATCGCGGCGGGGGACTTCACCGCGTTCAAGGAGCTCCGTGCCGCCCGGACGTTCGATTTCGATTACTACGGCGAGGGCGGCTCGACGATCGTCTCCGCCGCCGGCGTTTATACGGTCGACCCCGACGGCCCGGCGGGACCGGCGGAGCCCTTCGCCTTCGGCGATCCCGACTTCAGCCTCAAGTCCCTGCGGGGGACGGTGGTCCTGCGCTGGGAGTTCCGGCCGGGCTCGATGCTTTGGTTCGTCTGGACCCAGCAGCGGGAGGATCATTCGGATCCCGGCGACCTCGAGTTCTGGCGGGACATGGGCGACCTCTTCCGGGCCCCCGGCCAGAACATCTTCATGATCAAGTTCTCGTACCGGTTCGAAATTCGGTGAGGCGGACGAGGGTGGCGCCCCAGCCGCCCGCGCCCGTCCCGGCGTCCTTGAAGCTCTCGACGTGGGGGTTCTTCTCGAGCAGGCCGCGGACGATCGCCTTGAGCGTTCCCGTGCCCTTGCCGTGGATGATGCGGATCTCGGTGAAGCCGCGGCGCAGGCATTCCTCGATGTATTCGGGGACGAGCGACTTGACCTCCTTCGGGCTGAAGGTATGGAGGTCGAGGACGCCGTCGATGGGGATCTCGATGGGATCGCCGGTCATGGAAGATCTTCCGGTCCGATTCTAGCTCAAGTCCGGGCCGCTTCAAAGCGCGCTCCGGATTGACTTCGGCCGGGGCCGGTGGTAGGTTTCTCTCTTTGTCAATCCACTGAGGAGGGCCCCCTTGAGAGCTTACCGCCGTCGATCCTTCCCGGGCATCCCGCTCGTCCTGGCCTGCGGGTTCCTGGCCGCGCTCCTGTTCTCATCGTCCGCGTGCCGGCAGTCCGGCGATACGGAGGGCCTTCTCAGGCCGCCGAAGGCCGCGACCGTCCCCAAGGAGCTCACGATCCACGGGCACACGCGCCTCGACAACTATTATTGGCTCAACGAGCGCGACAACCCCAAGGTCCTCGAATACCTCAAGGCCGAGAACGATTACACCCTGGCGGTCATGAAACCCCTCGAGACCTTCCAGGACACGCTCTACAACGAGATCGTCGGTCGGATCAAACAGAACGACCTCAGCGTGCCCTACCGGTCCGAGGGCTATTATTATTACACGCGCTACGAAGAGGGGAAGGACTACCCCGTCCACTGCCGTAAGAAGGGCAGTCTCGACGGCGCCGAGGAGGTCCTGCTCAACGTCAACGATATGGCCCGGGGGCGCGATTATTATTCCGTCGGGGGACTCGGGGTGAGCCCGGACAACAGGCTCCTCTCCTACGGCGTCGATACGGTCAGCCGGCGTCTCTACACGCTCAATTTCAAGAACCTGGCCACGGGCGAGACTCTTCCCGATGCCATCGTCAACACCACGGGCGAGGCGGCTTGGGCGGCCGACAACAAGACCGTCTTCTATACCCAGAAGGACGTCACGACGCTCCGTCCGCACAAGGTCTTCCGCCACGTCCTGGGGACGCCGGTCGAAAGCGACACTCTGATATTCCACGAAACCGACGAGACCTTCGATGTCAACGCTTACACGACCAAGTCCAGGAAGTACATCTTCATCGCCTCGTCGACGACGCTGGCGAACGAATACCGGTTCATCCCCGCGGACAAGCCCACGGCCGAGTTCAAGATCTTCCAGCCGCGGGAGCGCGACCTCGAGTACAGCGTCGACCACTACAGGGATACGTTCTATGTCCGGACCAACATGGGCGCCAAGAACTTCCGGCTGATGACGGCGTCTCTGGACAAGACGGGCAAGGCCGACTGGGCCGAGCTCATTCCCAACCGGGACGACGTCTTCCTCGAGGCTTTTGAGATCTTCAAGGGGGCCCTGGTGCTCGCGGAGCGGAAGAACGGGCTTCTCCAGCTCCGGATCAGGCCTTGGGACAAGAGCCCCGAGCACAATCTCGATTTCGGCGAAGCGACCTACAGCGCCTGGATCGCGACCAACCGCGAATTCGACACCGAGTGGCTCCGCTACGGCTACACGTCGCTGACGACGCCGGTCTCCACGTTCGACTACCACATGGTGAAGAAGGAGAAGAAGCTCCTCAAGCAGGACGAGGTCCTCGGCGGCTTTGATGCCGCTAACTACCAGGCCGAGCGGCGCTATGCCACGGCCCGCGACGGGGTCAAGGTGCCGCTCTCGGTCGTCTATCGGAAAGGGCTGGTCATGGACGGCCGGGCGCCCTGCCTGCTCTACGGCTACGGGTCGTACGGGTACAGCACGGACGCCGACTTCGATTCGGCCCGGCTGAGCCTCCTCGACCGGGGCTTCGTTTTTGCCATCGCCCACATCCGCGGCGGCCAGGAGATGGGCCGGGCCTGGTACGAGGACGGCAAGCTGCTCAAGAAGAAGAACACCTTCACCGACTTCATCGACTGCGGCGAGTACCTCGTCGCGGAGAAATTCACGAACCCCGGCCGGCTCTTCGCCGAGGGCGGAAGCGCCGGAGGGCTGCTCATGGGCGCCGTCGTCAACATGAGCCCGGCCCTCTTCAAAGGCGCCATCGTCGGCGTGCCCTTCGTCGATGTCGTTACGACCATGCTCGACAAGTCGATCCCGCTGACGACCGGGGAGTTCGACGAGTGGGGCAATCCCGAGATCAAGGCGTACTACGACTACATGCTGTCGTATTCGCCCTACGACCAGGTCGAAGCCAAGGCCTACCCGGCGCTCTTCGTGACCACGGGGCTGCACGATTCCCAGGTCCAGTACTTCGAGCCGGCCAAGTGGGTGGCCAAGCTGAGGGTCCTGAAGACCGACCAGAACCCGCTTCTCCTGTGGACGAATATGGAAGGCGGGCACGGCGGGGTCAGCGGCCGGTTCCGGCGGCTGAAACAGACGGCCATGGAGTACGCCTTCATGCTCGACCTGGCCGAGATCAAGGAGTAGAGGAGGGCCCTCCGGGGCCCTCTTTTGGGGTTTGACAACAGAGGCCGACTCGTCTAGACTGGAGGGGATTTTTCCGGCCCGCTAGCTCAATTGGTAGAGCAGCAGACTCTTAATCTGCGGGTTGTAGGTTCGAGTCCTACGCGGGTCATTCTCTTTTATCCCATTTAAATTCAAATAGTTCCTCTCCGACGAGTCTCGTTTTGTAAACGACAATCACTTTCTTTGAATTGGGTTGTTTCATGATCTTAATAAGCAGGATTATCCCATATTTTGGAAAGCCAATTGGAAAGTCTGTTTGGGTGAGATCGTCTCCTCTGCCATCCGGTCCTCCTTCCCCCGAGGAGCTTTTTACCTCAGTTCTTCATGAACCGGAAGTTTTCACGTCGCTAAAAGCGGAAATTATCGCGTTGCCGTTACAAACCCAAGACATATGGGCAATAGTTCTGCAATAGATTCCCCCCCTGAAGGGACGTCTCACGTCAGACCCGGAACAACGAGAACGGCCGACCCAGATTAGATCCGGAGGGCGATCCCGGCGCTGACCATGAAGCCGTCATAGACACCGGCGTCAACGAGGACGCTGAGGCCCTTTGTCAGGCGTGCTCTCAGCCCCAAGTTGAGCTGGAGGAAGGGGATGAAGTTCGGGATAGGGAAATCGGTCTCCTCTTCCTCCAATGCTTCGTCCCTGAGTTCGCGCAGGGTTTTCGTTTCCGAGCCATCGATCGTCTGGGCAGGAATCGAGTCGCCGACGAGCTGGCCGCTGAAGCTATAAGCCGCGGTTGAATCGTCGAGGGCCTTCGGCGTCGAAATGCCGCCGCCGAACGTGATATAGGGACTGATGGACTTCGTGGGGAAGAGGTCCCACCGGAACGTGAGCAGGAAGGACATCGCTTTGATGAGAGCTTGGCCCTCCGCATCCCCGTCAAAGGTCGCCACGTCCGATGTGGCCATATCTTCGAGATCCATGTGGACCGCAGAGGTCGGAAGGACCTTGAAAGAACTCTTCTCGACCGAGAGGCCTAGGCTGAACGAGCCCCTGCGACCTCCCGGATACCACCGGATACTGGCGCCGAAATTGTCGCCACTCGAATTAAAGTCGATGACCTGAGCAAACTGCGTGGAGTAGAGGTTGGGGTAGAGGCTCTGGATCTCCTCCTCGATCGCGCCCTGCAGTTCGTCAGCGGTCACGTCGTCGATGAGTTTGACGGCCGTGTTCCCGAGGATATCCAAGGTCCATCGTCCGTAATGCCCGCCGAACTCGAAATGCCCCCCTTGCGCAATGAGGACAGGCGCCCCGGCCAGAAACAAAGAAACCGACAAGACGCGGATTGAGAGACGTGTGCCCATCTTACGTTCCTTTCTTACCGTGTCGATTGACGTTGATCCCCCCGGATCGCCGTTTTATGGATTAATCATAGGGCCGTGCAGAGAGCTTTGTCAAGAGGGCGCCGAGCAAGAGGGCGCCTCATTATGGCCAGGATACGGCTCGTAGGGGACCGTGGCCCTCATGGCGGGCGGTATGTGCTTTTCGTCGCGTGTATGAATGACGCGGGTCCCGCTACGTGAAGCACGACTCCGAACTGGTGCGCCAGCGGCGGCCAGAACGAATCGCAGACTTGTTAAAGGAAACAAGAGTGTCACCCCAAAATCAGTTGAGCGGCGGAGCGGGCCAGGTCTTCCGCCGACCGCCGGGGTTTCCGCTAATGAGGATGTCTGCATGTAACTCTATTAATAGCATGCAGTTACCTCAGGCATCCGGCGCGTTCCTCATTTCCGGCAGCCGAGACACCCCCCGCCTGCCTGACCTCCCTATCGGCAAAGGGGGAGATTGAATTCATCTCGGAAGGGGAGATAAATCTCTTTGACAAGTTATTGATAATAAAGTATTAATTACCATCAGAATGATTTCAGGATGGGTCCGCCACAGCCGTCTTCTAAGGAGACCGGACATCCCCAAGAATCCAACATCATCGTGGGTGGGTCCTTTCGTCCTTTCCTTCCTGATCGTATCCGGCTCTTTGGCGTGTCAAGTGGGTCCCCCCACTCCCGAAACCCACGCGCTTACAATCATCAAAGCCGGGACCGGCGGGGGCACGGTCACATCGTCGCCGGGCGGGATCAATTGCGGCCAAATCTGCACAGCCTCCTTTAAAGAAGGGACCATTGTCACTTTGACGGCGACGCCTGACGGCACTTCGAGTTTTGAGTCCTGGTCGGGCGGCCTCGCGGGGACCACGAACCCGCAATCGTTGACGATGTCCGGGAACAAGACCGTTACCGTCACTTTCTCGCGAATCGGCTTTATCATCTCGGGGACGGTGACGGCCGGCGGGGCGGGCCTCGAGGGGGTGACCATGGCCGGCCTTCCCGGCAATCCCGTCACGGACGCCGCGGGCGCTTACTCTGCCACGGTGGACTCCGGCTCGAATATCACGGTCACTCCGGCCCGCGACGCCTTCACTTTTGATCCGGCCTCGAAGACCTACACCAACATCACGGCGGATATGCCGGACCAGGACTATGAGGCCACGCTTATCCAGACGTCCCAGCGCCGGGCCCTGATCGCCCTCTACAACGCGACGGGCGGCGACAGTTGGGTGAACAACTCCGGCTGGAAGACCGAGCCGCTCTATCCGGATGGCTTCGCCACGCCCGGCACAGAAAACGCCTGGTTCGGATTGACCGTCGATTCCGGGACCCAGACGGTGACGGGGATCGACCTCGTCGGCAACAACCTGACCGGGACCCTCCCGGCCGAACTGGGGGCTCTGACGAGCCTGACCTTTCTCGATCTCTCCGGCAATCTGCTGACTGGCTCGATCCCAGCGGAGCTCGGCAGCTTGGCCGCGCTCAGAGCACTCCTTCTGGATGACAACCAGCTGACCGGCCCTATCCCTGACGAGCTTGGGAGCATGGCGGCTCTCCAGGATATATACCTCCAAAATAACCGGCTGATCGGGTCCATCCCCGCGACACTGGGCGACCTCGCCGCGCTCGAAAGTCTCCATCTCTCCTACAATCAGCTGACGGGTCCGATCCCGGCGGCGCTCGGCAACTTGACGGCCCTCCAGGGGATCTACGCCACCAACAACCAGCTCAGCGGCCCGATCCCGGTGGAACTGGCCGGCTTGCCGAAGCTGAGCTATATTTATCTCAATACGAACCAGCTCAGCGGCC
>Ga0105106_10000681_pt1 | contig 23998 bp, 22 predicted proteins | sample PPLLaktember2015_5_FD_79109 | JGI IMG/M metagenome (GOLD analysis project Ga0105106, IMG submission 79109) | Freshwater sediment microbial communities from Prairie Pothole Lake near Jamestown, North Dakota, USA - PPLs Lake P8 Core (1) Depth... | ecosystem: Environmental > Aquatic > Freshwater >...
GCTGGCGTCGCGCGGTTTCGTGCAGCTGTTCCTGCTTGCGGCCCTGTTCAACCTGGCAGCCCTGTTCATCCTTCACACGCGGGTGCGCGACCCGCGCCATTCGGCTCAGGTTGACCGCTCGGTTCCCACGCCTTGAGCCTTGCCCCTCTGCGCAATTTGCCCCCTGCTCTGACCTGACACGGAGTGGCCCGTTCTGCAGCTTGAGATCGGAGGCGGTCGGCGGGGACGCGCCTGGCAGCCGCGCCCTCCTGCCTCGGACCAGAAGACGAGCCGTCGGGGCTCGGCGCGGGGCAACCAGAAGGCTGGGGTTGCCGATTCCGGCCCCCCGGCACCCCTCCGAAATGTGCCCCCAAACCCTTGCATTTCCGCCACAGGTAGGGCTTAATGCATCGCAGGCAAGACATAACCGGACGACGATAACGCACACTAGGCAAGACGGATGACAACCTTAACGAGTCGAACTGACCTGCCGATTCTGACCTTGTTCAACCTCGATCCAGCGTGGGAACGCGAGGCCACCGAGGCTGTAGTCGCGCAGACCGATCAGCTGGTGACTGAGCTGCGCAACATGGGACACGCGGTCAGCGATCTGGCGATCAGCGATCCGAATCTGCGTACCCGACTGCAAGCCTTCGATCCCAGCAGCACGCTGGTCTTCAACTGGTGTGAGGAGTTGCCGGGAATCCCACACAGCGACTCGCTGGTGGCCCAGGTGCTGGAGGAGTTGGGTTTCGCCTACACGGGCGCCGATCCCGCCGTGCTGAGCCTCTCGTGGCACAAGCCGCTGGTCAAGGCAATGCTCGAAGCGCATGCTGTGCCGACGCCGCGCTGGATGCTCAGTTCTGAGCCGGAGATCAATGGCTGGGACTGCTATCCCGCCATCGTCAAACCGGCCTATGAGCACTGCAGCTACGGCGTAACCGTCGAAGCTGTCGTCATGAACGACAAGGAACTGCGCGAGCGAGTGGCGCTGGTTCTCGACACCTACGGCGGGCAGGCGCTGGTCGAAGACTTCGTCGACGGGCGGGAGTTCCACGTCTCGCTATGGGGCAACGGCGAGACTTCCCTGCTGCCCGTCGCCGAGATGGACTTCGCGGCATTCGGCGACGTTCGGGACCGGCTGTGCACCTACGACTCGAAGTTCACCCCCGGCTCGACCCACTACGACGCCATCCAACTCAAGCTGCCCGCGCCGCTCGACGAAGCGCAAGTGCAGGAACTTACGCGCGTCTCCCATGCCGCCTACGAGGCGATCGGCTGCCGCGACTATGGCCGCCTCGACATCCGCCTGCGCGACGAGACCTTCTACGTACTGGACGTCAACCCCAACGCCGATCTGAGCGCCGACAGCAGCATGGCCTGCGCCGCCGAGCTCGAGGGATATAGCCACGGCCACATGATCAGCCGCTTGGTCAACCTGGCGGCGACGCGCCATCCCGCATTCGCTGCCGACACGGCCTGAGCTGGCTGCCGGGTAGTCGGCGCGCGCCCACCTGGTGTGGACGCCAACTCCGTTTGCCGAATGCTCCCTAGCCAAGGCGCGTCGAACCGGCGAAGTCGATCACCGCGCGCAGCAGACCGACATGACCCGGCGAGGCGGGGTCGAGCAGATCGTGGGCTCCGGGAACCTCGACATACTCGAGGGGAGCACGGAAGCGCGGCAGCAGCGCCCGCGTCCGCTGCCGCCTCACCAGCGGATCCTCCACCCCTTGCACGATCAGCACCCTCATCTTGAGCAGCGGGGCCGCGCGCGCCAGGCCGCGTCCGGCGCACAGCAGTTCATCGATCAGCGTTGTCGGGATGGCGAACTCGCGCAGCGCCTGCTGGACTGCGGGGTCCTGTAGGTCGATACCGGGGAGGAACTCGCCAATTCCCGCCATCAACTGCGGATTGGCGAAGTTCGCCCGGCGCAGCGGACGCACGCTGCGAAAGACCCGCCGAAGAAACGGCCAGGCCGCGGAAATCCAGCCAGCCTCCAGCTTCCAGAACGGAGCCAGCAAGGCGACTCCTTCGCAACGCACATCCTGCGCCACCTGCGCCGCCAACGCCGCGCCCATCGAGTAGCCCACAATCATGAGTGGGTCATGCATGGCGCGCAGCTGTTGGGCTGAGCGGCGGACCGTGTCCAGCCAGTCGTTCGAATGAAACTCACCCAGGCGCAGCACCTCGGGGCCGAAGCCCGGCAGCAGCGGCGCACAGGTACTCCATCGGCTGCGGGCGAAGGCGCGCTCCAAGGGACGAAGCTCAGCCGGCGTCCCCGGGAAGCCGTGGATCAGCAGCACTCCGGCGCGGCTCCTGCGCCGGTAGTACGGACGGTGCGCATCGCCCTGGAAGATGTGGAAGTCCCTCAGATCGGTCACGCGCGGCTGCCTGGAACCCGGGAGGCGTGCACCAGGTCGAACACAAGCAGAAACAGACCCTGCAGCGCGATCCCTGCTCCGCTGCCGGAACGGACGGCCGATTGCCGGCGGCGGCCGGAGCGCAACAACAACAAACCGCCGGCGAGGTAGAGCACATCCAGTGCAGCATTGACCAGCAGCAGTCGGCGCAGCCCGGTTGCGCGCTCGGCCGGCGTTGCCTGCCGGGGGCGTGAGGCACGCCACAGACCGACGGCGGCAAGCGCCGCGTTCACCCCTCCCCAGCCAAGGCATTGCCAGCCGAACGCCCGCCAGGCTCGCTCGGGCACAACCTGCAGTGCCGCGCCAGCCGCCAAGTTCAGACCGGCCCAGAGCGCGAGCTGACGGCCGAGGCGATCTTCGATGTGCGCGAGACGCTCCGTGCCCATCACTCCTCCTGGTCCCCTCAATGCCCTCGGATCGCCGTCGGATGGATCCGCAACGCGGCAGAATACTCACCGCTGAACTGATCCGCCGTCATCCCGATCCGGCGCAGCCCCTCGGCATACTTCTCCAGGTACCCCGGGTGACCGGATGCCGGGCCGGCATGCGCCTCCAACTCCGCATTGCCGAGCAACACCACGATGTCGCCCCCCATTCCATCGCCATCGAAGTGCAACGCGACCTGCGGGTTGCGCCGGATGTGATCGAGCTTGGCCGTGCCCGGTCGAGAGTAGATGAGCACCGACTCCCCATCCCAGTAGAACCAGACCGGGCGCGGCTGAGGCGAGCCACGCCGATCGACGGTCGCCAACCAGATGATCCGCTCCTGCGTCAGTCTGCGGGAGGCCCTCAGGCCAAATTCAGACTGCAGGTCCAACATGGCGCTCCCCTCCTCTGTACACACCTCACGTGAGGCAGGCGGAATCCTGCCCGCCGATCCGGATTATCCCATGGCCAGGCGCTCTCGCTGAGGGAGATCAGCCCGGGGTTGGCCCGGGAATGCGGGAGGTCGCGTTCTGCTCGGGGTCATGGGACCGCCCGGCGGGCCCTGCGGCTGCCGACCCGGCCTCATCTGCCTCCCGGCACGGCCGGCGAGGAGGCGAGGCCGCCTCCCTGCTCCGGATCAGCGACCGCAGGGCCAGCCGGCCTCGGCCATTACCTATACCGAGTGGAGGGCTGCAGCCTTCCCCGCGCGTTTCCCGGCGCTTGCCGTGCGTGCGGACACCCCGGGGTGCCTCCAATTGCCCTGGCCGCAGCGTGCACTTGAGTCCATTGCCAGCATCGGCTATCCTGACTGCGGGGATCGTATGCGCCAGGTAGCCTTGATTGCCTCGTCTGCCCTGTGGGCGCACGGACACGGAGGCGGGCATCCGCTCCGCCCGGAGCGTCTGCGGCGCACGCTGGAGTTGATGACCAAGTGCGGACTGCTGGCGCGCGCGAATGTGACCGTCCTTCCGCCGCGCCGGGCGACCGACGAGGAGCTTGGCCTCTTCCACACGCCAGAGTACATCGAGGCCGTGCGGCGCCTGAGCGGGGGTGACCCCGAGCCTGAAGCCGGCCGCTTCAACTTCGGCGCGGGCGACAACCCGGTGTTCGTCGGAATGTACGACAGCGAGGCCGTCAAGGCCGGCGGCGCCCTGCTTGGGGCCGAGCGCGTGGTGGGTGGCCAGTCGGACGTCGCCTTCAACCTCGGCGGGGGGCTGCACCACGCCTGGCGCGACCATGCCTCCGGCTTCTGCGTGTTCAACGACGCCGCCATCGCCATTCAATGGCTGGTCAACCTTCGCTGGCGCGTGGCCTACATCGACGTCGATGTCCATCATGGCGACGGCGTACAGTGGGCGTTTTATGACAATGACCAGGTGCTCACTATTTCCCTGCACCAGGACGGCCGCACGCTGTTCCCCGGGACAGGCGGGGTGGAGGAAATCGGGCGCGGCGCCGGACAGGGGTATGCCGTCAATCTTCCGCTTCCCCGCCACACGGATGACGAGGCGTACCTGTGGGCATTTGACCAGCTCGTCCCGCCGTTGATCAACCGCTTCGACCCAGACATCGTCGTGACGCAGCTTGGCGTCGACACGCACATCCTCGACCCACTGGCAGAACTGGATCTGACGACCCATGGTCAGGTGGAGCTCGTGCAGCGACTTGGCCGCCTTGCGCCCCGCTGGCTTGCGCTCGGCGGAGGCGGCTACAACCTGGAGGTCGTCCCGCGCGCCTGGACGCTGGCGTTGGCGGTGATGGCCGAGGCCGATCCCCCGCGTGAACTGCCGGCCGGCTACCGCTCGGCGCACGGCGGACGTCTGCTGCACGATGAGGGGATGCCAGAGATCGACCCACGCCTGCGCCTACAGGCGCGGCAGGCCGTCGAGCGCGTCGTGGCCGAGGCGCGCAGGATCCATCAGCTGGATTGATGCCGGGCGAGAACCGCGGATCTCAGGTCGAAGCAGCCTGGGAGCTGCGCGGCAGCCGATCGAGCGCGGCCCGCGTCGTCCCCGGATCGTCGGAGAGCACGGCATCGCAGCCCAGGCGACGATACAACCGCAGGCGCTTGTCCGGTTGCGGATCCAGCGGACAGACAATCTGGCCTCGGCGGTGCGCCAGAGCCGCGTAGAGCGGGTTGACGATGAGCAGCGGCCACAAGGGACCAAGCAATTCGGGGCCGGCGGGGGGCCAAGGCTGAGAGAGCGTTATCCACCCGGTCGGCAGCTCCTGAGCTGCCCGCTGCACCGTCTGCAGCCTGGCGCGGCTGAACGACAACAGCGCGCATCGGTCGCGGACCCCCAGCGCTTGAAGCTCGGCCGCCAGCCTGCTGGCGACCGCTGGCTCGAGAAAGCGGTCGCTCTTCAACTCGAGCGCCAGCAGCACATCGTTGGGCAGGCAGTCGGCCGCCTCGGCAAGCGTCGGGACCCGCTCGCCAGCGAACTCCGGCCGGCCGCAGTCCGCGCTGAGCGAGCGCAACTGGCGCAGGGTCATCGCCGAGACGGCTCCGCGCCCACTGGTCGTCCGGTCGACGGTCCCATCGTGGAGGCACACGAACTCGCCATCGGCCGTGAGCTGCAGGTCCGTCTCCAGCAGATCGGCCCCATCCGCGAAGGCACGGCGAAAGGCGGCCAGCGTGTTCTCCGGGCAGGCGCGGCGATTGCCGCGATGCGCCATCAACCATGGACGAGGCTTGCCAGTCAGTGCCGGGGGAAGCTGGCGCCTCATAGTTGGATCGGCACGGCGTACTCTGGGATCTCCAACCTGGTGGAACTGCCGCGCAGCAGCCCCTGCCAGGCGCTGGCGTTGTCGGTGTGGATGGCAATCAGCCGCTGCGGTCGAACGCGGCGCACGAACTCGGCAAGCTCGGCGGCAGCGGCGTGGCCCGAGGCATGAAAGCCCTCCACCGGCGTCACCCTCACTACCGTGCCGCCGGCGTCGCGGTGCGGTTGCAGGCCCTCCAGCGTCAGGCCCAGATGATCCGTCCAATTCCAGAGCCGCACCAGGTCCACCATTTGCTCATCGTCATAGGCTTGGCTGTTGGAGAAGACATAGGTCCCGCCCGGCTTGCCCTTGAGCAGGTACTCGATGTCGAGCAGGTCCGCCACGTCGGTGAGACTGAAAGCCAGCAGGTAATCCCCTGGCGACTGGCGGACATCGAGCGGAGTGACCACCGACCCGGCATAGCGCTGGCGCACACGCTTCTCCCAGTCGAATTGAGAGACCTTGGGGTCAGCGTACAGCCCGAGGTGCGCATCGCTCATCGCATCCGGCACGCCGGGATCGGCCAGATGCATTGCCCGCAACAGGTAGGCATCCTTCGGCTGGACCAGCAGGCGGCGGCCGGTCTTGCCGGCGATCTCGAGAAAGGACAACAGGCGCTCGATGTTGCGTGGGGCAAAATCGGCCACCGCCAGGCGTCCGGCGGCGCGGCGCACCGCCTGCAGGCCCATGTCCATCACCATCGCTTCGCTGGTGGGGTTGGCGCCGGTCATACGTGTGCCCTCGCACAGCAGGGCAGTCGGCTCCAGCTTCGCCAGCGCCTCGGCGAACTCCCAGCTACGCGCTCCAAGCCGGCCATGGAAGCGCAGGTCACCGGTGTAGCCGATCCAGCCGGCTTCGGTCTCGACCGCCATGCCGACGGCGCCAAACAACGAGTGATCCACCGGATGGGACTGCACGCGCAAGGGGAGCAAGGGCATCGGGTCTGCGCCAGCGATTCCTTTGGTGCCGGCGTAGCCCCAGAACGCAGCGGCGGTATCCAGCGGATCCTCGGCCGGCGGATCGTCCAGGGGAAGATCGAAGAAGTGAAACGGGCGGCCGCGGTTGGGAGCATCACGCTCGGAGGCCAGTTCCCCCTCCGGCCGCGGGGCGCGCGGCGCGACGTAAGGCACCCCCCCCAACCCGCTCAGCCCGGCATCCAGCAGCACTTTGCCAATGAAGGCCGTCATGCGCGACGCCGCCCCGGGAATCTCGGCCGACACGTACTGCAGGTCGCTGATGTGATCCTGGTGGGCATGCGAGAGCAAGATCACGTCTACCGCCGGTGCGTGGGGCCGGCGCAGGTCCCGATAGACCTGCGGCAACGAGCGCTGCCAGTGTTCCCAGAAGGCATCCTGCGCCTCGGGGGTGACGGTTGTCGCCTGGCGCGGCGTGCGCTGCCGGCCGGTCGGCGGGATTTGCCGAACATCCACCTCGGCGGACTCGAAGGCCGGAATCAGATCGTCGCGCAGCAGGCCGCGCAGCGGTGGGACCAGTCCCAGCGCCAGGACGTCGAGCAGGCCGCGGCTGGCGCGCTCCCGCACAAAGACACCATCAAAGAATGAGCCATATCGGCCGAACGGCTTGCCGAAGTCGAAGAAGACCCTGCGCTCACCATCCTCGAGCAGGATCTTGTTGCCGCCGATTTCATTGACTCCGCCATAGCAGGTGATGAAGGACATTGCACCTCGATCCGGGCCGCCCAGGAGCTGACCCAGCCACCCAGCCCTGGCCGGAGGCCGTCGTCAATCGTCCGGTGGCGGCGGCTCGACGGCAGCCGCACCGAGCGCCAGCCGATGGAGCGCGTCGGCCAGCGACAGGATCGTTTCGCGCAGGGCGACCTGGCCGCGCCAGTGCGGAGGGATTGCCTTGCGGCCGTACAGCGCTCCCGCCAACTGCCCGTAGACTGCCCCGGTTGTGTCAGCGTCATCGCCAAGGTTGACCGCCAAGAGCATCCCGCTGCGGAAGTCCGCAGCCTGATGCAGCGCCCACAGCACCGCCTCCAGCGTGTCAACCACGTAGCCGCTGGCCTCGATCTGGTCCGCCGTCTTGCTGCGATAGGATCCGGCGGCGACTTCGGCGACGCGGGGCGATAGGGGGGCGCGGTCCCACACACCGGCAACAGGAGCATACATCGGCGCCAGCAGGGCCTCCCGCGGTTCGCCCTGCAGCGCACCCACGATCAAGCCGGCGAAATAGCGGCAGGCGTCCAGCGCCTCGGGCGCGGCGTGCGTCGTACGCGAACTGTCGGCCGCCAGGGCGATCGCCTGCTCCGGATCACGGTGGTACCTCAGCGGGACCGGCGCCAACCGCATCAGCGAGCCGTTGCCCGCTGAATCGGCGTCCGTCTTGCCGCTGTAGGGTTTGCGCGACGACTCGAAACGGGCGAGCGCCGCACGCACTGTGTGGCCAACGTCGAAGCAGCGTCCGGTGCTGCTCAGGTAGCCCTGCTTGAGCCAGCGCAGGTAGCGCTCCATCTGGTCGGAGGGGTCGAACTCGCCGCACTCGACCAGGCTGGCAGCAAGGCACAGCGCCATTGACGTGTCATCGGTCCACTGCCCCGGTTCGAGCTGGAATGGGCCACCGCCCGTCATCTCCTCGACTGGCTTGAAGGTGCCCGGCGGGCGGAACTCGATGGCCGCACCCAGGGCATCCCCAACAGCAAGGCCGATGAGCGCGCCCCGGAATCGGTCGTTAAGCTCAATCGTGGGCATGGGGATCGGGCGTCCTTGGCACAACGCGCAGCCAAGCCCAATTGTAGTCCGGAAGCGGCCGCGCCGCGACAACCCCGCAGGGGCCGCGGCAAGCCTATTTGGCCGGCGGCCAGGGGATCTTCACCGGATCGGCGTAGCCGTGCTTCTCGACCGTGTACAGCTTGCCGCTCGAGTCCTTCGTGCAGCCGGCTTCATCCGTGAAGACGTAGAAAGTCTCGTCGGTGCGAACGACAACCGAGATCAGATTGCTGTTCTGACAGACCCGGGCCTCGATCATGTAGCCGCGATCGTCGTCCTCGGTCATGTCCACCGGATCCCAGGTAACCGTGACCTGGCTGCCGTCCCGCACCGCTTCGACGTCATCGGGCGGGCCGTACAACACCGACTTCGGCAGCGGGTGGAAGTAGACCGTCACGCTGAAGACGTCTCCCTGCACCTCGGTGACCGAGGCGGACACCCAGCAGGCGTAACTCAGCTTGTCGAAGCGGACCCATAGCCAGGCGCCGCTGTAATCGCGGTTCCACAGCTGCCCCTTGTCTCCCGCATACAAGTCGGCCGCCGGCAGATAGGCCTTCGCCGGCCCATAGCGGCAGTACGCCTGCTGCTTCACGGTGACCTCCGGGAAGTCGAAGGTGGCCGTCGGGGTGATCGTCGGGGTGAGGGTCGGGGTGGGAGTCGACGTGACCGTCGGCGTCGGGCTGTTGGTCGGGGTGAGTGTGATTGTGGGGGTCGGCGTGATCGTTGCAGTCGGCGTCGGCGTGGGAGGATTCGTCGGTGTCGGGGTTGGCGTGGCGAACAGGGAGAGCGGGCCTGAGCAGCCCGAAAGCATGGCTGCCCCAACGAGACCCACCCCGAGCCAACCGCGTGCCCGCAACCCGCCGTCCGCCATCGCCCGCCTCCTGATTGCACCGCAGTCTACCGGGATGGCCCTGAAGAAATCAATCCTCCCTAGGCACCATTTTCGCTGAGCAAGGGCACATTCGCTCCATTCCGCTGGGCATGCCGTGGGTGCGATCGGGCGAGCTGGGTGCGACCGGACGGGCTGGGGCGAGCTGGATTGGGGCCGAATGGCATGCGTGCCGGCGCGCCGGTCCCGCGACCGTCCCCGGAGGGAATCCGCTGGCGATGCGTTGCGGCGTATGCCCTGGACCTTCCCCCGCAAGGCGCCGGTCTTTGGGCAGGCGCATTGCCAGCCCATCAAGCTGGGCGCTGAGGACGGCTGGGGGATTGGGGCGATTCCCGACTCAGCTCCCGGTCATCGCTTGCGGCGGACCGGGTGGCGCAGCACGGTGCGCAGTTTCTCCGGGCTGGCGCGCATCGGATCGCCCAGATAGATCTCGTGGTGTTTGCCGCGATAGGCCAGCCCTTGTTCAGCGGCGAACTGCTCCATCTTGCGCAGCGTGCGCGGCTCGTCGGCATACGGTCCGACATGCAGCGCCTGGACGCACAGCCCTTCGTGAAATCGACGCAGGCGGAGCCGCCGCAGAGCCGCGTTCGGCCGCTTCTCCTTGACCTGGGAGACCGCCTCGGCAAACATGTGCGGCGTGATGTGATCGGGCTGCAGGATCATGGCGCTGAACTTCCAGGGCCGCTTGGGATCGAGGTAGGTCCCATGGCTCACCCACCACAGCGCCTCGAGCGCCATCACCGGGTAGTCGATCGGATTGCGCCTTCGCTGCTTGGACATGAACCTGAGCGTGTAGGACGCACCATACAGCGCCTGCATGGCATCCCGAAACTCGATCGATTCGCCAGGGCCCTTCCCTGGCTCGATCACCCCGTTGATCATGGCGAACTGCAGCGAAGGCACTTCGACCAGCGCGACCTTGCCGGCCGGCGGCACATAGAGCGACTTGTACTCCTTGCGCAGATCGAGCTTCTTCAATTACAGCTCCCCTTGCCTCACTCCAGCCAACGCCAGGAAGCCAACACCTGCTGGATGATCGCCTTGTCGGCCAGATAGGCCTCGTACGTGGTCCCTGCCTGTGTCCAGTCGCCGCCGTAGTTGAAGCGGAATCCCCGCGTCGGGACGAAGAAGAACTCGTAGAGGAAGGTTCCATCGTCGAGGCTGTAGATGGCCGAGCCACCGGCACTCAGGGTGTCCGGGCCGATGGTGATCGGTTCTTCGACCGGGCGAAGGTCGTAGGTGCCGACCCCGCTCACACCACAGGGGAGAGAGAACCTGCCTCCCGCATCTTCCGGCGGGCCGACGTACAGGAAGGCCGTGCCGTAGCGCACGCCGGCGCAGATGGCCTCGGTGTAGGTCGCTTCGAGCGTGGCGAAGTACTGGCCGGGCTCGACCCCCGGCGGGAGCTCGTCCGTCGGGTATCCGGTCACCCCCACCGCGACCAGCTCGGCCTCGGCCGGGTAGTCAAAGGCGTAGCCGAAGGTGCGGTTGGTGTAGGTGAGCCAGCCCGGAGGCGGCGCAGCAATCTCGGGCGCGACCGGGATGTCAGCCGTCGGCAGCAGTGCGGCGGTCGGTGAGGGCAGCAAGATCTCTTGGGGTGGATCGGTCGCGGGCGCAGGCGAAGACCAGTTGCAGGCCAGCGCCGCGCCCAGCAGCACGGCAACCAGCCAGACGATAGGCCGAAGGACTGAACGAGAAGCATGCATGGTACCCCCGGTGGGCGGTGAGCGGGATTCTAGTCCGATGGGAGTGCAACGCCAAGCGCACTCACCGGCAGCCTCTGCGTTCGTCAGATTCGGCGAGTTGGAGTAGCATGTTTCGCTCCTCGGTGCCTCAGCCCGGGATGAGAGAGACATGACTTCTTCCGTGCTTGCCAGAGCTCAGGGAATCTACCGCGAGTTCACCCCTCGCTTCTGGATTCTGACCGGCGCCTCGTTCATCAACGCCGTCGGGCGCACGATGATCTTTCCGTTCTTCGCGCTGTATGTCACCCAACGCTTCAGCGTAGGGATGACGCAGGCGGGGATTCTGCTGGCGCTGTTCTCCATTTCAGGCTTCCTGGGCAACCTGACCGGCGGCGCGCTGACGGATCGCTTCGGGCGGCGGTCGATGGTGCTCTTCGGATTGGTGTTCAGCGCCTTCAGCAGCCTGGCGATGGGCCTGGTCGGCGACCTGCGCGCATTCTTCGTGCTGGCCGTCGTCGTTGGCTTCCTGTCCGACATCTCCGGCCCGGCCGAGGGCGCCATGGTCGCCGACCTGCTGCCGGAAGAGAAGCGCGCCGAGGGGTTTGGCGTGCTGCGGGTTGCCGGCAACCTCGCCTGGATCTTCGGTCCGACGATCGGCGGGCTGCTGGCCACACGCTCGTTCTTGCTGCTGTTCGTCCTCGACGCGATCTGCAGCTCGATCACCGCGCTGATCGTCTACCGCATGATTCCGGAGACCCGCTCCGCGGCCGCGTCCGCCGCCACCGAACACGAGCCGGTCAGCCAGACCTTCAAGGGCTACACCCGCGTGCTCTCCGACTCGGTCTTCCTGCTGTTTCTCGCCGTGTGCATGCTGATGAACCTGGTCTACCTGCAGATGTACAGCACGTTCTCGGTCTACCTGCGGGACGCGCATGCGATCGGGGCACGCGGTTACGGGTTGCTGATGAGCCTCAACGCAACGATGGTCGTGCTGCTCCAGTTTTCCGTGACGCGCGTCGTGCGTCGCTACCCGGCGATGTTGATGATGGCTTTGGGGACCGCGCTGTACATGGTCGGCTTCACCGCCTTCGGCCTGGTGGGAGACTATTCGCTGTTCGTAGCCGCCATGTTGGTCATCACGCTGGGAGAGATGATCGCCATCCCAGTCGGGCACGCCCTCGTGGCGCAGCTGGCTCCAGAAGTCATGCGCGGGCGCTACATTGCCGTCTTCGGACTATCCTGGGCACTGCCGCAGGCCATTGGGCCTTGGACAGCGGGGATCATCTTGGACAACTACAACCCCAACCTGGTGTGGTACCTGTGCGGGGTGCTGGCCGCTCTTGCCGCCCTGGGCTTCGTCTACCTGCACGGTCGATCCCGCATGCGTCTGGCCGCTGCCATCCCCGAGACCAGCCTGGAGACCACCGCCGTATAGCAGCCGATGCCGCGCCGCACGTGCCAACCGAACGAGAGCGGTTCCAGGTTCCCGCGGCGGAACGCGGTGGCGTGCGACCTGCAAGCGGCTCCCCCGGCGACCGGGGGGCATTGGGATGACCTGACGAGGGAACGTGTTTTTCCGAGCGCCCGCCGCGCAGCGCCTGCCCCCGAGCGGCTGTGAGGGGGAAGCGGACGGGACGCGCGGGATCTGCTTTTCCCGGCGCCATGCTGCATCCTGACTGGCTGTCAGGGAGTCGGGGCCGGGGCGGGTGTGGCATCTGGGTGCGGCGGCCAGCGGATCAGGATCCATTGGGTGTAGCCATGCTTCTCCGCCGTGTAGATCCGGGCGCTCGATGGTTCCATGCATCCCGGCTCATCCTGCAGCACCGCCGGGGGTTCCCAGTACTGCACCGGGGTAAACCGCAGCTGGCCGTCCTGACAGAGGAAGGCCTCAATGAGATACCCCCGGTTGTCATCCAGGCTCATCGGAACCAGGCTCCAGGTAACGGTTACCTCGTCGCCGGACCGGCTGGCGCTCACTCCCTTCGGAGGCCAGTAGAACTCGGTGTAGGGCAGCAGGGTTCGGATCTGCGGCAGGTCGGAGACCTCCCCATTGAGTTCCAGCAGGTCCGCCTTCACCCAGCACTTGTCGGTGTAGGTCCACGGATCGACGTACAGCCAACTGCCATCCTGGTTGCGGCCAAGCACGGTCACCCGGTTAGCCGGGTACAGCCCCCACTCGTACAGATAGGCCGCTCCCGGCCCGTAGCGGCAGTTGGCCTTCTCCAGCACCCGGCCGCGGATCTCCGGCGTGGGCGTGATCGTCGGCGTGTGCGTGGGCGGCTGAGTGTCGGTCGGTGTGGGTGTGACGGTCGGGCTCAGCGACGGCTTGGGCGTGAGGGTGATCGTCGCGGTCCGGGTGACCGAGGGAGTGATGGTTGCGGTCGGAGGCTCGCTGGCGGTGGCGGTAGCCGTCGGTTCTAGGGTCGGGCTGGCGGTGACCGTCGGGGCTGCCAGCAGCACCTCGATTGCGCCGGGCACGTTGCAGGCAGCGGTCGCCAGCGCCAGGGCAGACAGCAGGATGGGAAGGCAAAACCTTCGGGTCTTGTCTGAGATGGACATGCTTGCCTGCCCCTCGATCGGGCTGAGGGCGATTGTAAGCACACCTGCCCTTGATCGCCAACCAGACCTAGGTCATGCCCGCGGCTGGGCTTTCCCGCCCACACGGCCGGGTTGGCATCCGAGTTGGATGGGTGCTTCTCTTGTTGGCCCCGGGCGAGCAGATCGTTGCGCCTGGGCCCCACCCAGGCTGTTCACTCCCATTGGCCCGCTCCGCATCCGGCACAGGCTCGCTCACCTGGGCCACCCGGCGAAGGGCCATCCGGATGGCGGACGGCGGGGCAGCGGACGAGAGAAGCCAGTTCCCTGGCCCCCACGTTCGGCTCCTGGCTCAGCTACGGATTGTCCGAGCTCATCGCTGCTCGATATCGCGGGGCATCCCGCGGATCAAGGGGAGAGAGTGGATTCGGCGTCAGCTGGCGGCGGCCTGGCACAGGTTCGTGCCCGCGCCTCCGCCTCCTGTGCGAAGGGGACACGACCATAAGCGCACCAGACCCCATCTCGGAGGGAGTGCGAATGCAGTAGAATGCTTGTGAGGTTTGCCACACATGACGCTCGATCGGGAACACCAGCCGCTTGCCGAGCAGCTCTCTGAACCGGGGCGCATTCCTGAACCCGACGAGCTCGTCGAAGCGCTGTACAAGGACATTCGCCGGGCATTGGGGCTTCGCCCGAACAGCTGGGGCTCGCGCGTGCTGCTGGCCGGGCTCCGGCCGGCTGCCACGCGCTTCGCCCGTTATGCGCTGGAGTTCGACCGGATCGTGGCCGAACGCGGTTTGCCTGCCGCCGCCGACTGGGGGAGTTCGCTGATCTTTCGCCAGGTTCGAGTGCTGGGAACTGAGCGGGTGCCCAAGGAGGGCCCCCTGCTGATCGCCTCCAATCATCCCGGCACAGCGGATTCGCTGGCGATCACCGCCGCCCTGAACCGCAAGGACTTGAAGATCATCGCCAGCAACATGCCCATTATCCGCAACCTGCCATTCACCAGCCGACACGTGATCTTCACCCAGTTGCCCGGCTCGAATCAGCGGATGGTGGTGATCCGGGAGGCTGTCCGCCACCTCAAGGAGAACGGCGCGCTGCTGATCTTCCCCAGTGGACGGGTCGATCCTGATCCCTCCGTGTTGTCGGGCGCTGAGACGACCTTCGACTACTGGTCATCCAGCATCGGCCTGATGCTGCGCAGCGTCCCCGAGACCCGCGTGCAAGTCTGTATTGCCAGCGGGGTGCTGGCGCCGCTCAGCCTTCGCAATCCTCTGAGCTTGTTTCAGCGAGGCAAGATGGAGAAGCAGCGAGCGGCGGAGATCTTCCAGACCGTTCAGCAGGTGCTCTTCCCGCGTTCGGTGAATCTGACCGCCAATGTGATGCTCAGCGCCCCGTTCCAGGTGTCGAAGTCTGAGGGGCGGATTGAGGCCGGAGAGATCACCCAGGAGATCGTGCGCCACGGCCGGGTGGCACTCAAGCAGCACCTGGAGCAGTGGTTCGGGGTGTGAGCCCCGGTGCGGCCTGCCCTGGGCCATCTAGAGGAGGAAGAACAAGGAGCGGGACGATGTCCCGCTCCTTGATAGTTCGCTTCTACCCCCCAGCGGATGGCGGGGCGATGCCGCAGGGCTACTTGGGCTGCGCTCCGATGACCTCGACCAGAACCTGCTTCTGGGCAGATCCGGCGAACTCCGAGCTCACCTGCAGCACATAGGTGTACTCCCCCACCTCGCTCAGGCCACAGTCCTGGTCAGATCCGTTCAGCGGAAGGTCGCTGAAGATGCGCTCTGTGTTGCGGGTGATCCAGGCATCCGCCAGGCTCTCCCCCGAGAACGACCAGGATAGGGTCACGCACGAGCCGACGGGCACCTGCTGCGGATCGGCATCGAAGGAACTGATCGCCGGCGGCTGCTCGGGGACCGCGGTCGGCTCGGGCTTGGGGGTCTTGGTGGGTTCCGGCTTGGCTTCGCCAGGAACTCGGATCCCGACCCAAACGGTCTCGCCGAAGGCCTGGCCGTTGGCGTTGAACATCTGCCAGAACCCCTGGAAGGTTCCCGAAGTGTTTGGCGCCTTCAGGTCGACATACATGTCGTAGTTCTGATTGGGCCTCACCTCGCCGGCGACATTCGTCGTCCTCCCACTCATCTGCGCTTCCGGCACGTTGCCGAACACGAAGCGGAGCGAGTAACTATTGGTCCAGGTGCAGGTGCCGACATTCCTGATTCGCCAACCCTTGGTGAAGGACTCGCCCTTGTCAAGCTCCGGCGGGTCCTTCATGTTCTCATCATCGTAGTTCAGGTCAGCCACGTAGGCCATGCCGTCGACGCAAGCGCCGGGTGCCGGCGTGGCGGTGGACGGCGCCGGGGTGGGCGTCTGCTGCGGAAGCGGCGTGGGGGTGGGCAGCACGACGACGTCCTCCGGCGCGATCTTGAGGTGTTCCTGCATCAGACGCGCCAGCGTGCCGTCGTTATTCATGTCAACCAGGGCCTGGTTGACCATACCCGTGAGCGTGGGCGATCCCTTGGGCAGAGCAATCGCATAGCGTTGCTGGTTGATGCCGGTTCCGACGATCTCAAGCCCCCCGGCCAGAGCAGCTTTCTCCGCCGGCAGCTCGTCCATCACGAACAGGTCGATCGCGCCCTGTGACAGCGCCGTTGTGCCCTCATCAGCCCGGATGTAGGCAAACAGGTTGGTGGGCGGCATCTGGCCGAGCTCAACCAGGTTCTGAAGCTCAGTCTGGTACACCGAAGCATCCTGCACGCCAACCCGGTACTGCACAAGCTGGTCCAGCCCGGTTAGCGGCCCGATGCCCGACCCTTGCCTGGCCAGCGCCGCGGCGGCACCGATGAAGTACACATTGGAGAAATCAACGACGGCCTGCCGCTCCTCCGTCACCGAAATGGCGGCGATAGCGGCGTCGATCTGGCCAATCTGCAGCGCGGTCCCCAGCCCATCGAATGCGAAGTCCTTCACCTCCACCGGGACCCCGATACGCCTCCCCACCTCCTTGATCAGGGCAACGTCGAAGCCATCCAGCACGAAGTTCTCGTTGTAAAACGCAAAGGGCGGGTAGTCGCCGCTTGTGCCGACGAGCATCTTCCCGGTCGTCTGGATACGCTCCCAGACGGGATCGGCCGGCACAGCTGGCGGTTCTTCGGTCGGCGCCGGAGTGCAGGCGGCGGCCAGCAGACCGATCGCCATCATCGCCACAACCATCATCTTCCAGTTCATTTGACAAACCTCCGTCGGTGGTTGGTGAGCCGTCCTCGGGTGCGTCCTAGCACTTCACAAGAAGCGAGCCGGTGCTAGCCGGCCCGGCTACCCTCGGCGGTCTGTTGGACAGAATGGACTATACCACTGGATGAAGTAGCCGACAAGGTCTATCCACTTGGGGGGGGTTCGCCGGCCCCAGCGCCAAGGCCATGCTGCGCGGCCTTGAGGTCCCGGCCGATCGGGGCGGCCCGTCCGACAACTCGCCCCATCCTGCTCCGCGTAAGCAGGCGCACCTAGCGTGCCGGGGCCTTTTTCGGGGCCACCGAACAGCTGGCTCTGCCGATCGTTGGGACGACGGACAATCTGCGGCTTGGCGCACCGGACCCCCACCCGGCCGGCTGGCCCTCGACTTCGACCGCCCGAAAGACGCGCCGGCCCAGCCCAGTAGGCCTGCATCTTGACGCCGGGCGGTCTCGCTGGCTCACGCGGCGTGATCCGGGTGGATGACCCAGCCGAATTCGTGGCCGCCGTCCGCCGCACGGCTCGGATCCTACGCGTCGAGGCTCCCGAAAACCCCCAGGAGACCCACACGAGGCTGTGCGTTGAGCGCGATCTTCCTGGCCCGGAGCATGCCCTGGAAGGGCTCATCAGCAATGCCCCGTTGGAGCCGCTGGCGCTCTTCGACAAGCCAGGTCCGCTGGTGGGTCCGTTCTGCGAGGAGAGGTAGTCCATCACGCCCTCGCGCCTCGAGCCGGCGCTTCAGCGTGCAGTTCACTCCTCCGTGGCCATGCCTATGTCCACTTTGGGATTGACCCACCGGCCGGTGCATGCCGAAGTCCGCCTGCAAGACGATCGGGTGCGGATCCTGGAGATCGCCGCCCGGTCGCTCGGAGGGCTGTGTTGGCGTGCGCTGCGATACAGAGGGGGGCGTTCGCTCGCAGAAGTCCTGCGGTTGGATGCAGCTCGAATATGGCTGCCCTGCCTCCAGCTAGAACCGGCAGCCAGCGGGGTGAAGATGATCCGCATACCGGGGGCCCGTGCGCTGCACCGCAGCGAAGGCGCCGAGGCGGCCGCTGCCCTGCCAGGCAACCCCGAGGGAGTGACCGAGCTTCCGCCGGGAGAGGCTGCGGTGCCGCGCCCCGAAGCCGGCGATAGCCTTGGCTCTCGCCTCGCCGAGCTGGGTCCCGCACTCAGTTCGAGGTTTGCGCGGGCTGTGCCCACGCCCGATCGCGGATCGACCTGGCTCCCGGTCGACCCCAGGAACCGAGCGAGTACAATTGGGCGGTTGGCCTGGGGGCTTCGCGCAGGCGGGCCAGGGAACCGGCAGCCCTGCGGGAGAATCTGCGACAGCCGCTCATCAGGGCATGGAGGCAGGGCATGATCACGGTAACCGACTCCGCCAGAACCAAGGTCCTCGAGCTGCAGCAAGCCCGCGGCCTTGCCGATGCCTTGCTGCGCGTCGGCATCCGCGGGCGCGGGCCGGGCGGGTTTCTCTACACGCTGGCCTTCGCCACGCCGGATGCCGAGCAGCCCGACGACACGCGGATCGTCCTCGATGGCGTCACGCTGCTCGTCGACGCCGACAGCATGGATTACCTTCAGGGCGCCAGCATTGACTTCGTCGACACACCGGACGAGTCCGGATTTCGCGTCGACAACCCCAACCCGTTGTGGCGCGATCCAACCTCGCTGGCGATTCAGGCTGTCATTGACACCCAGCTGAATCCCACCCTGGCGTCTCACGGCGGATTCGTGCAACTGCTGCAAGTCGACCGCAAGACGGCCTACATCGCCCTGGGGGGCGGATGCCACGGCTGCGGCATGGTTGACGTGACGGTCAAGCAGGGGATCGAAGTGATGATCTGCCAGGAGGTTCCGGCAATTGAGCGTGTCATCGACACGACCGACCATGACGGCGGGACCAATCCGTACTACCGCCCTTCGAAAGGCGGCCACTCGCCCCTGGCCAAGGGCTAGACCCCGACGTGAGGAACCTGCGCCTGCCGGCGCCGGCAGTGGCTCTCGATTTTCCCGGGGCAGGTGTGATCGAAACCGGCTATTGCCGGACCCGAATCCGGTTCTATTCGCTGGTGGATTGACGCTCGAGCAACCGAACGTGCTGCCATCGCTGGGTCGATGCGCCCACATGGACCTTGCGGACGATTCGGCATGACCGCCCCTCTCGGAACGGCCCTGCCGGGACCCGTCCCACGAGCGTCTGAGTAACAAGCATGCAGTATCTGGCCAGTCAGCAGCGCAAGGCCCTCGGCCTGTACCGGGAATTCCCCAAGCCGTTCTGGACGCTGGTCGGGGCCACGTTCGTCGACCGGCTTGGCGGTGCGCTGCTCTTCCCCTTCTTCGCCCTGTACCTGACCGACCGCTTCCAGATCGGCATGTCCGAGGTCGGCTTGCTGTTCGCCATCTGGTCGCTGGCGGCATTCCCCGGCAACTTGCTCGGCGGAGCACTGGCCGACCGCATGGGCCGCAAGTACCTGCTGATCTTCAGCCTGCTGGCCAGCTCCCTGAGCACGTTGGCGATGGGGTTCGTGACCTCGCTGGACGCCTTCTACCTGCTGGCGCTGGTCTCGGGAGTGTTCACCGAGGTCGGAGGCCCCGCCTACAACGCCATGGTGGCAGACCTGCTGCCAGAGCGCCAGCGGGCCCAGGGCTTCGGCATTCTGCGTGTCGCCTTCAACGTGTCGGTCGTGATGGGGCCGGCGATCGGCGGATTGCTGGCTGCACGCTCGTACCTGCTGTTGTTTGTGATCGACGCCGTGATCAGCGCGATCGTGGCACTGATCGTGTGGCTGGCCATGCCGGAAACCCGACCGGAGCCCCACCCTGACGCCCAACCCGAGAGCGTCGGCAGGACCTTCGCCGGCTACCTGGTTCCGCTGCGCGATCGCGTCTTCCTGCTCTTCCTGCTGGCCGGAATGCTGGCGTGGTTCGTCTACATGAACATGAACACCACGTTGGGGGTCTACCTCCGGGATGATCACGGCATCGCCGAGAACCTGTATGGACTGATCCTCAGCCTGAACGCCATCATGGTGGTGTTCCTGCAATTCCCGATCACCCGCTGGATTGCTCCCTACCGGCCGATGCGGGTGATCGCGGCGGGGACGGCGCTGTACGCAGTCGGCTTCGCCATGTATGGCTTCACGTCCACCTACGTCATGTTCCTGATGGCGATGGTCGTGATCACCGTCGGCGAGATGCTGATCGCGCCGGTCTACCAGGCGGAGGTCGCCGATCTCTCGCCGGAGGCGATGCGCGGACGCTACATGGCGGTCTCCGGTTTCGCCATCGGCATCCCGTATGCAATCGGCCCATTGATAGCCGGCAACATCATGGACAACCACGACAGCCGACTGCTCTGGTACCTGAGCGGCGTCGTTGGGATGATTTCCGTGCTAGTCTATCTGTATCTTGACCGGTTGGTCCACCCCTCCCCCCGGCCAGCCGAAGCCGGACGGGCCGCAGACTCCCCGGTGTCCTCGGCCGGGGAAATCAGAGAGGAAGCCGCCAAGTGAGCCTGATGCGCAGAGTCGACGAGGCCCGCAAGGGTTACGCCACCGGCGACGAGGCTCTATCGGCGCAGGCGCACGCGCCCGACCGAATCGCTGAAGCCGCCCGCGAGGAGCATGGCGGCGCCGCCCACCAGTACCTCGGCGACATGGTGTACGGCGGGCTGGACGGGATCATCACCACCTTTGCAGTCGTCAGCGGCGTTGCCGGGGCCAAGTTGGGCAGTAACATCATCCTGGTGCTTGGCCTGGCGAACCTGCTGGCCGACGGCTTCTCGATGGCCACCGGCGCCTACCTGTCCACCAAGAGCGACCAGGAGTACTACGAACGCGAGCGCGAACGCGAGCGCTGGGAGGTCGACCACTACCCGGAAGGCGAGAAAGCTGAGCTGCTCGAGGTGTATCGGAATCGCGGCTACGACTCTGCCGATGCATCCGCCCTGGTCGAGATCCATTCCCGCAACCCAGACCGTTGGGTCGAGACGATGATGTTTGATGAACTGGGCATGGTCAAGGACGAGCGCAAGCCGACACGCAGCGCCCTGGCGACCTTTGTCTCGTTCCTCATCGCTGGGTCGGTGCCTTTGTTGGTGTTCCTGATCGGCCTGTTCGTGCCGATCTCAGCCCAGACCTCCTTCTGGGTGTCGCTGATCCTCTCGGGCGTCGCCCTGTTCCTTCTGGGTGCGGCCAAGGTGCTGGTGACGAAGCGCAGCCTGCTGCGCAGCGGCATGGAGACGCTCCTGGTGGGCGGTCTGGCAGCCGGAGTGGCGTATGCGGTCGGCGCGCTGCTCAGGGATCTGGTCGGCTGACCTCGGGCACGGCGCGACCGGGACCGCCGGCCGCCGTAGAGCCTGAGCAAGCCACCTAAGAGAGGGGATCGCCTGATGGGGCGTCCTCGGAGGGGAGAGTCGGATGGATCAACGTCAACGCACGGCACTCGCCGGGGGGATCTTGCTGATCTTGCTCGGCGCCTGCTTGCTGCTCGCCCGCATATCGCCTGACCTCCAGGGGCTGCTTCCGCAGAACCTGGGCTGGCCGCTATCACTGGTCGGGGTGGGTTTGTTGCTGCTGGTGATTGGCCTCGCCAGCGGAACGCCGGCTATGGCTGTTCCCGCCTGCATTGTGGGCGGCATTGGCCTGATCCTCAACTACCAGATCGCCACCGGCGACTGGGGGAGCTGGCTGTACATGTGGGCGTTGATCCCGGGATTCGCCGGTCTCGGAACTGTCTTGGCAGGCATCTTGGGGATGAACCCCTCCCGGTCAATTCCCGACGGCTTGTGGACGATGGTGGTCAGCCTGGCGCTGTTCCTTGTCTTCTCTTCGCTCTTCGGCGGGCCGGTCCCGGTCAGCCCGTACTGGCCCGTGCTGCTGATCGTGCTGGGCGGGGCGGAGTTGATCCGCAACGTCTTCTTCCCGCGGCGGTCCGGGTCGGTCAGTTGAACATGCAGCCGGCTGGCGCATGGCCGGGCGCCGTTCCGGTCGATATCCGGCAACCGAGGTAGGGATCACACGGAGGATCGAGATGCACAGATCGCGCCCACAGATCCTGGCCGGCCTGGCGTTGATTGTCGGCGGACTGTTGTTCCTCTTGCAGAGCCTGGGCATCCTGCCGCAAGGGGCATCGGTGTTCTGGACATTGGCCTTTGCCACCAGCGCGGGGATCTTCCTGTATGTCTTCGCCATCAACCGCGAGAACTGGTGGGCGCTGATCCCCGCCGCCGCCTTGCTGGGCATCGCGGGGGCCATCGCCTTGGGCGCCTTGCTCCCGGCGAGTGCTGATCCGTGGGCAGGTGCGCTCTTTATGGCCGTGCTCTCACTCGGATTCTGGGGGATCTGGATCTCCCATCGAGATGCCTGGTGGGCGATCCTCCCCGCCGGCGCGGTCCTGTCGGTCTCGGCGATGATCGTCGCCGGTGGGCTTCTCCCAGGTGAGCTCGCCCCGTTGAGCGTGCTGTTCATTGGACTCGGGTTGACCTTCGGGCTGCTCCTGCTCGTTCCGACGGAAGAGGGCCGCATGAGTTGGCCAGCGGTCCCGGCGCTGGTTCTGCTCCTGCTCGGCGCATTCTCGACCCTGCTCTTCAGTTCTTCGCTTCAACTCCTGGGACCGGCCCTGCTGATCCTGGGGGGCATCGTGCTGATCGTGCGCGTGCTACGCAAGTAGCGGCTGCAGCGCGGTCAGCTGGAGGGGAGTTCGACGATGACCACAACTTATCGACACGGGAGCATCGTGGGGCCGGTCATGCTGATCGGGTTTGGTGCGGTCCTGCTCCTGGACAACCTTGGCCTGCTGAGCCAGACCCCCTGGACGGCGCTGCTGAATCTCTGGCCCGTGATCCTGGTCGCCGCTGGGCTTGACCTGGCCATCGGCTACCGTTCTCGGGCAGGAGCCGTCACCGCGGCGGCTCTGTCGCTGCTCGTGCTGGGGGTAGCGATCACCTGGCTCGCCGAAGGCGATCGCGGGCAAGCCACGCAGCTTCCGGGCGAGAGTGTGCAGGTGCCGTTGAACGACGTGACCTCGGCGGAGGTCTCGCTCGCCCCAGTCGCCTCTGCCCTGCAGGTGGGGGCACTCGATGGCGGGAACTACTTGCTGGCCGGAACGATCGCCTCGTATCGCGTCGAAGGCGTCACCCAGAGCTACCAGCGCACCGGCGATCACGCACAGGTCAGGCTTGAGACGGCTGGCGCTTCGGTCGTGCCAACAACGGCCTTCTCCGCTTCCTCCCCGACCTGGGACCTTGACCTCACGCCCACCATCCCGCTGGAGATTGGGGTCAACCTTGTGGCCGGCCAGGCCAATCTCGAGCTTGCCGAACTGACTGCCGAGGCGCTCGATGTCGACCTGGTGTTTGGCCAGTCGATGATTGTGCTGCCGGCGAGCGGAAGGTATGCCGCCCGAGTTGCGGGGGTGTTCGGTCAGACGGTGATCGTGATCCCGGCCGGCCTGGAAGCGAGCGTGCGGGTCGAGCCGCTGCTCACGGCGCGCACGGTGGACAGCGCCCTGCGCCAGCTCCCCGACGGCCGCTACGTCACAGCAGGCTACGGCCAGGCCGAGAACCAGGTGGACCTGGTGATTTCGCAGGTCGTGGGCGCCATCGAAATCCAGACGAAGTAGCGCCGGCCGACCGGCGGCGCCCGTTCCTGCCGGCAGGCATGCTGCCGTCCCCCCGGACAAGATCGACATGGAGGTCGCCATCGACCCGCACTTCGACTACCTGCGCGAACAGGGCTTCGAGGTCCGTCCTGCTCGCTTCGATGATCTGCCGCGAGCGGTTGAAATGTTCAACCTCGCCGAGACCGAGCTCGTCGGGGCGGGCGGGATCACAGCGGAGCGCTACGCCCAGGAGTGGAAGTTCCCGGGCTTCAACCTGGATGAAGACACGCGGCTGGTGCTGGCGCCCGATGGATCCCCGGTTGGCTGCGCCGAGGTCTGGACACTGCTCGACCCGCCTATCCATCCCTGGATGTGGACCCGGGTGCATCCAGCGTGGCGCGGGCGGGGCATTGGCACCGGCATGATGGCGTGGTCGCTGGCACGGGCACTGCGCATCATCGAGCGCGTCCCCCCGCAGGCACGTTTCGCCCCACGCGTCGCCGCGCCGCTGGCGCATGAGCCCAGCATCGCCTTGTTCCGCGATTTCGGCTTCGAGCCCGTCCGCCATTCCTGGACGATGTCCATCGATCTCGATGCCCAATCCCCGGCCCCGAGCTGGCCCACGGGCATCCACCTGCGTCCTTTTCGGCATCCGCAGGACCTGGGCGCGGTCTACAGCGCAACCCTGGATGCCTTTCGAGACCGCTGGGGTTTTGTCGAGGTACCCTTCGAGCA
>Ga0105106_10000684_pt1 | contig 23970 bp, 26 predicted proteins | sample PPLLaktember2015_5_FD_79109 | JGI IMG/M metagenome (GOLD analysis project Ga0105106, IMG submission 79109) | Freshwater sediment microbial communities from Prairie Pothole Lake near Jamestown, North Dakota, USA - PPLs Lake P8 Core (1) Depth... | ecosystem: Environmental > Aquatic > Freshwater >...
ATGGTTACTGGAAGAAGAGTTCGCGGTGCGCTGGTGAACCACCACCTTTCTTTTTTGCCCCTTAATTTGATGGCTCCGGAATTTTACCCGTTTTTTAAAAAAACACACACAGTCGACTGTGAAAAATCGCAAAAATGATAGGAGTGACGCTTCGCTACAAGTGGATCACAGGGCGATGTTCATGGTCCCGGTCTGGAGCCCGTCCTCCCATCAGGGAGGCTATCCTGCCTCGCTCCCTCCCCCACTCGGGAGATGGTGAGCAAAAAGGGGGGGATAAATTATCTCTCAACAATGCCTCTAGCGGGCTCATAGAAGCGGTCTAGGGCTTGATCGTCACGTTCCACAGGTAAACCTGGCTGCTGGACAGGCGGGCGAAGCCCGCCCCTTAGACTTGAATGTATGCATAACACCTGGGTAGGTTCTCTGATCGGGTGCAAAAACAACACAGTCCACCATGTATTATTTAAAAAAAAGTGATGCCTAGACTCAAGTCATCCCGAAATCATTATTGATACTATGATAAAATGGCCGCAAATAAAATATCAGACTACGGGAATTCAGCACGGTCAACATCCAGCTGACCGCGGTGAGAAGGTACCAGGACAGCTGGGGTTTTTACGATAAAACGATCAATGTCTAGAGTAACGTACATGGATATGATAGCCGATCATATTGTTGGTTCAGGAACTCAAAGGAGAGGGGAATGAACAGGTCATCAGGACACGATTTGATCCTGCTGTGGTGTGTAATCATCCTGGTGGGGTCGTGCATATCCGTGGTCACTGCAACTTTGTGCGACGGGCCGCCACAAAGCCAGTCATTTATCCTGTTCAGTGGAGGGTGCGATCGATCTCCTCAGGGGTTGCCCTGTACCCAGGGATTCATGTTCCCGGCACAACCATCTGCCGGCGGAGATTTTCCCACCCAGTATTCTCTGGATTTTGGTGATGGTTCACCGCCTTACTACGGTCCGGTTGATGGGGTCACCCATACCTATGACCGACCGGGGCTTTTTACCTTGAAATACATGGCTGGTACTCAATGTGACTTGTGGCAATCCGACACATTTGTGATGAATATCCCCGCCCCGGTAAATTACTCCTCAACTATCCCGGCATGTGTCCCTCTGCATCCTTCTGCAGGTTTATTGGGTAATCCAGGCTATGGTGTGGCCCCTCTTGAAGTTCAGTTCATCAGCACATCGAGTGGAGCGAATGCTTATCTCTGGGGTTTCGGTGACGGTGGAATATCTCCTGCACAGAATCCCCGGCATACCTACAGAACTCCGGGAATCTACACGGTCTCTCTTGAGGCACGTGATACCTGTTCAGGGGCTGTCAACCTTGTGAGCATGAGCAATTTTGTTACGGTTACCCCACCTGCGACAACCCTTTCTGTTACCTCAAATCCTCCGGATGCTTTGGTATTTCTCGATAATGTCGTTAAAGGCAGGACACCCATGACGCTGACTGATACCGCAGTGGGGAATCACCAGATAACTATTACGCTTGATGGTTATGAGGTGTATACCCGGAATATTATTATGGAAGCAGCAACACCCCTCACGATCGCGGCTGAACTCACCCGAAGTATTCCTCAGCCGACTATCCAGCCCCCCTCAAACGGATCGATAGCTATCACCTCGATACCTTCCGGTGCTGAAGTGTACATTGATGGCTTACTGAGAGGCATGGCACCAACCATTTTCCCTGAGGTATTACCCGGCAACCACCAGGTCACCCTCTCAATCAAAGGGTATGATGACTGGAGTCATATCGTATCGGTCGGATCTGGACGAATGTCTGCTATCAATGCCGAACTGATAGCAACAGAGACCTCCGGGTCGCTTGCAGTAATCTCCAACCCTCCCGGTGCCGAAATTTTTATCGATGGTAATTTCAAAGGGGTGAGCCCGGTAACCATCACGGGACTTTCTCCCGGTACGCACACGGTTTTGTTAACATTAAGGGAATATACGAATACTACGACAAACCTTACCATATCAGCCGGGCAGATACAGAAGCATTCTGCTGAATTGAAAAAGATATCGAGGCCTTCTGCAATCGACCTGCTTCTGGCTGCTGGTGCAATTGTGATGATTGCGGTAATCGCCCTGGTAGTCATGTTCAGGAAAAATTCAAACACGAAATAAATCTCCGGTTTGCTTCGAGACCCGGAATGAATGGTGATAAACGGGGAGCTGACATCACGATCAGCAGACTACCTTCCCCGTAATATTTAATACGATTATCTGCGAGAGAGTTCTGCATGGCACTCAAGGAGAATATTCTCGAAGTTGTGGGAGGTCCTCACGTAGCTGCCATTGCTACAGTTGATGGTACACTGCCGGCAGTGCGGTTCATGGTACTAAACGGTTTTCCGGACATGACCTTTGTCGGGGGGACTATGAAGGGTACCAAAAAGGTATCCCAGCTTAAAAAGAATCCCAACGCTGCTGTTTCGATCTGGTCAGGCAAAGAATTTTCCGATCCGTATGTGGAGATACGGGCTAAATGCGAAGTGCATGATGATCTTGCAACCAAGAAGAAATACTGGAATCCGATGTTTGAACAGTATTTCAAATCAGTGGATAATCCGGATTTCGTCGTACTGATCTTTTCTGCCACCGAGATCATATATCATGGAAAGAACATGATGACTGAGGAAGTCTGGAAGAGATAACATCATCTCTTTTTTCTCAAATCACCGGGTAGTCATTAACAGTTGTTGAAACTGTTCACGGGAATTTGGAATACAGGTGTTTATGTGAAGCCAGAATCCTGTAAGGTTGAGCCCTTCACGATGAAAGCTGATAAATAATATCGACTTCGAATCCAGTATCGTGTATTACGCGACGTAGTCACTTGATATCGGATAGTTAGAACATTATTGCCGTAAGTGCCTTTGTCGTCTTGTTCAGCTGTGTCTTATTTTATATATTCCACTATCTGTGGAACTGGTTCTGAACCGAGAGAGAAAATTACCATTCCCTGATACCTGGACTTCCGGCAGATTCACGTCGGACACACTTCCCCTCTCCAGACCTTTACGATAAATCCCTTCGGAAAGGGTGATAACCTTTTGTCTAAAGTGCATTCCTTGCATCCATCTTCATCCTTGTATGGCATCGCGGGCATTGAACCGTAACCGGTTTGCGTGTCTTTTGCAGGCTGGCAAGCCGCGAACCAAAATATACCCATTCATGGTTGCAGCGATGGCAGATCACCAAGCAGCTTGATAGTTCCATGTCAGATCCCATGATATCGGGATGAATATTAACACACTCCTCACGAAGAGTGAAAGTATATGGACTACGCAAAGAACCTCATCGGTTTTTTTGTTGTTGTCTCTCTGAACGGGACTGATGTGCACTGAACTGATTATAAAATGAAGTGAACGGCAGGTAAAAGGCGAAGATGAGCTGCGGGATGGTGGTGCATTGAGTACTAAAGGAATATGAATATTTGGGAATTTACCAAATACCCCTCATATGCTTAGGGGTGAGCAGCCATTCAAGGTGGCCGGATGGACGTTTTGTAAATGAAAAATTCTGGATTTTTGCCAGACCCGCTTTTGCTAAGACGAGAGAACCGTTACCCTCGCCCCCGATGATATTCCAGATAAGGGTGGATAACGCCGGCTCGTGCCCGATAATGAGCACTTTTGCATTTTCACCATAGTGTGATGCATTGTAGCAGACTGTATCGGGATCGCCACCGGGTGCAAGTTCATCCCAGAGGGTGAGCCGGTCTTTTTGGCCAAGAACTGCAGCAACAATCTTTGCAGTCCCATAAGCTCGTTTTAACGGGCTTGTCGCAATCACATCGAAGCTGTACTTATTTCCTTTCATCCACCGTGCCACTTTTTTTACCTCATCCTTTCCCTCGCGGGTAAGTGTCCGGGCTGCATCAGCAGTTCCAGCAGAAGACTTCCCTGCTTTTCCATGTCTGAGAATGAAGAGATCCATACACAAGAGAATCCTTTCATCGGATATGAGGATTTTCATTGCACCCCGCATTCCTGGTGATTTTTCATGCAGGTGGGGTAACCAATCGGCTGATGCCAGCGGGACATTGAACTAAGGGGGAATAAAAAAATGCCGATCACCTTTTCGGGGCCAAACGGTACATTGCAGATGAAATATCGCAGAGTGAATCCTCTGACCGGGATATCCCCTACGTTTTATGGGGGTAAAAGGATGTTGTCTTCCTGAATGGCAGGTGGTGCGACTCGTCGGATGGTCAGGGGATGACCGTTGGGGGGTTTAATTTCGATTGTAATTATCTGCCGGGGAACGAGAGGAGCTTTTGGATTGATGCAGATGACGAACTGTTCTTCATTATCGAGCCGGTTATTCGGGTCTCCCACTTCGTTTTCAACGCGGGTGATACTCCAGAAACCCTTGGGGGGATCGCCATGGAATCCTTCAACAGGATGGAGGGATTCTGTCCGGATGGCATCAGCATAGATAATGGTAAGATTTTCGATATTCATGGATTTGTGGATGTCGATAAGACCGACAGTAAACGTTATTGTGTCGATAGTGCCGCCGGGTATACCCCGCCCGGTCACCTCTCCGAAACTCTGAAGGATCTCTTGCGGGTTATTCCCACGGACCGGCAGGGTACTCATGGTTGGCAGAGTTGGTCCTTCTTCAGCAGTATCAGTGCAACCGGCTGTAAGGATAATGATGATAAGCACGATAGCCAGGAAAACATACTGCTGCATTACCATAGAAAAAGCCACTCGGTGATCTTGTAGTAAAAACCATGGGTCAGTGGACTAGAAAAACAATTGGGTCGTAGTCACAGGATTGTACATTGTTGTTAACAAATGAGTAAAATAAAATAACAGTGATTATAATTGTACCTTTATGGGAAGGGTGACCTTACATTTCAGTGAAGAGGACTATCAGCTCTTCCATCACTACTGTGCCAATTATTGTCATCTCTATGACGATACCCGGAAAAATTCAATAAAAATTCTTCTCGAACTCTTTAAACACCAGATAATTGATATTCAGGAGCATACCCTCGACAATATTTTCACTTTTTTTACCAGAAGAAACACGAGTTTGAGACAGAATGCAAAATCTCCACCAGCAACGCTGAAGAGCTGATGCGGATTCGGATATGTTCTGACATTATCTCGTTTTTAGAAGACCTGGAAAAAATATACCGCCTGCTCCGGAAAAAAAATGTAGAGTCAAATTACATCTTCATCATTGGTGCATTTTCAAAAATTTTTGAGGAGGAAAGCCAGATTCGGTTGGAAGAACTCCATGAAACTGCATCGGGTGCAGTCAATGCTATCGTTTCACTCCTGGGAGAAGCGATAGAAAAAAAACGTGGGCATGAAATTGACACGAAGGTACTTCTCTATGAACTGGTGAGTTTTGCGGAAATTTTTAACCGGCTTTCACCGGATCTTACCTTCAGCGATGAAATAATCGAGCTCCTTGCCCCTCCGTTAATCAAAAGGTTTGGTAAAGAGGAACCAATGAGGAAATCCGAACACTCTTAAAAGACCATCGTGATCAATTCGAGATGGATGAGCTTGAATCCGCACTGGAGGGTGGAATCCATGCAAGGAACGAGTGGGGTCTTGAATTTTCCTGGCAGGAATTTCTCGAACCTCTGCGTACACTCAAGGAACTGGTTGTGCAGAACCAGAGCCTCATGCGGGTGTCCCTCGATGTTCTCTCAGCTCTTGAAGCGCCGATGAAGGAAAAACCTGCACAGTCAGAGTATTCTCTGCTGACCCTCTATCAAAAGCCCTACGGGATGGTAAGGAGGCGGAATGATGAAAACCAGATCCTTGTTACCGTCGATAACCGCTCGCGGAGCGAAGTCCGTTTCTCCTCCGTCCCGGATTACATCCCCCCCCATACATGCTCAGGAACAGAAGTACAGACAATACTTCTCCATTACTGCAGGTGCATTGGCATTATTGATAATACTATTAGCCGGTGTCATCCTCTCTATCCCGTATACTCCTGCGTTATCTGTTGGTGACGCCACAGGCAGACTATCGGGAACTAAAAACGGAACAATTGCTGCTTCAGCTGCAATAAATACAAACACACCCCTTCCGACACTGATACCCACTCCTCTCCCGACACCGCAATACGTGACTATTGAACCCGTCATCCGGGAACCTGACACCAGTCCTAAGACGAACAGAGAATTGTTCGAAAAACCAGCGGCTCCTCCGGGAACTTCATTCGATTCCAAGGATTACCTGACTATTTTTCAGAATATCTGTCATATAATCTGGCGAATTCCTACAAAATCTCATTTGATCTGAAAAACCCCCCGATGGTTATCCGCTAATACGGTAATCCCGCATAACATAACCGATACAAAATGGTTTGAGCCAACAGATTTCCAGAAGAAAATTAATACAGCCATCATCAATCGCCCGGATGAGTTCGCATGGTTTGAAATGAAAATCTATGAGAATGACAGCCTGTATGATACGCAGGGATGGGGTGGGTTCTATGGGATTCCCCTGACTATGCAGGAGATTGTTGTAAGGAATCCGGGTATGTTCGAGATAGAATTTTCAGGTCAGGAGGTAACCGTCAGTTCGGAGGTTCTCGTTAAAAAGAAGGAAACATCAAATCTGATGCTTTTGTAGAGAAACGTTGATGTAGTGAATCAGGAAAATTTTCTGTTCTTTTAAGCCAGGCTGAACAGAAGTATAAAAGAGAGCAGAGCAAGAAAATATACTTGACCACGGGCCTGGTAAACATGGAGACCAACACAATTGTCGCACTGGTTCTGGCAGGATTGTTGCTTTGTATCATTGAAGGATACATCATATGGATAAAGAGTCAGGACCAGACCAAATCCCTTGAAGGAGAAGTCATTTATTCGGCGCAACCGCAACCAATTATTATCAATCATAGCTGCACGAATCTTTCCCTGGTTCCAAAACCAGCAATTGAGCATGCAAAAGCAAATCTCCACATGGTGTACGGGCACACATCCCATGGAAGCCAGATCACGGATGGGATGACCGGACTTTCTCAATTTTCCTCTGCTCCGTATGAGAGTTCTCTTTATGCATGGAACAATGGTGGAACCAACGGAGCGCTGGATCTACGGGATGGTATGATCTCAGGTGATTTGGGATCCCCGGATCGCATCTCATGGGCGGCCAGGACCCGGACGTACCTGAATGCAAACCGTGATGTCAATGTTGTCATGTGGTCATGGTGCGGACAGGTTTCAACGGCAAAAGAATCCCATATCAATACCTATCTGTCGCTGATGAACAAGCTCGAATCAGAATATCCCGATGTGAAATTTGTCTATATGACCGGGCATCTGGATGGTACCGGTCTTTCCGGAAACCTCAATATCAGGAATGAACAGATTCGAAAATATTGGTCGTGAAAATAACAAAATTCTCTATGATTTTGCTGATATTGAGAGTTATGATCCTGATGGTACATATTATCTCGATAAAGGAGCAGATGACGGGTGTAATTATAACGGGAGTTTGAATAACTGGGCAATTGACTGGCAGAACCGTCACCGCAAGGGTATTGACTGGTATGAGTGCAGTTCTGCCCATACGCAGCCCCTGAATGCAAACCAGAAAGCGTATGCGGCATGGTGGCTCTGGGCAAGGCTTTCCGGGTGGGAGGGAAGAGGGGAACCGGGGTCATCAACGAAACATCCGATTCCTTAAGTGAATACAGACAGGATGAAGCAGCGACAGAGTCGGTAAAGTTATGTCATTGTGATTACGGAAGTATTATTTCCACTGGAAATATCAATTTTGTGACACTAAATTCAATTCAGTGTCCTTCTGGAAATATTCCGGAACGATGGGCTGGAGAGGAGACAGTATTGTTTCGTATCCACGCAGATCCTGGCAAAATTCTCTGGTTTCAAAATCGCTTATAAATCCGTCCTGTTGTAATTAACGCTTTATATACCGCCCGCTCGAGTGGAAGAAAAGGGGTATAAAAGCATGATCAATTTACCGGATTGATAAAATATTCATAATATAATAATAAAATCTGAAAATCCGTTTGAAAACGGGAGAATTTCTCTCTTTCCTGACTCTCCCTTTTCTGAGGCAAACAAGGATGTTACCTGTGCAATACTGTCTGAAAACAGTATGTTACTTTGCCAACCTTATTCTTTCCAGGATCGATCACCCCCTTAATCCGAGCTCAATCCTTGCGTATATTCTTCCCTGATACTGAAAAAGTGATTTCCAGGTTCACCGATATGCCTGATGAACAAAACGCTTTTACAAATAATTACCTACAATCGGTTTCTGGCTGAATCGAGTGATTCAATGAGATTAAAATGAGCTTGTTTGATGCTGTGTGGAAAGGGAATACCCCGGATGATGGCCTGAAGTACCTGACAACCCGGAATTACCCTGTTTTGATCTGCACCCTGCATTGGATGAACTATCACAATCACTTTCTTTTTGGATATAGATCTGACTGCTCAAACCTGGTCGAAACAGTATTTTCAGTCGTGAAATGAACGTGGGGAACCACCCAATGCGAGTATGTTCCGGTGCAGGATCGAGGAGCTTACTCATACCAGAATCCTCTGCACTAAAAAAAATTCCCCAATCCCGATGGTTAGCAGTAGTGACGGATTTATGAAACCAACCTGCCTTTTTTCGACATTTTTACTGGTAACTACGCTGGCGATACGCCTTCCAGTAAAACCATACCACAAGAGTGAGGATGATGATCCCTATCACTGCTGCGGTACCCGCCAGGATGCTTTTGATGAACATCTCCTGCAGGAACACTGCAGCGAGAGCGATGCCAAAACAACCAATAAAAGCACCGGTGACAATAGCAAGAAACAGGGGTATTTTCTTCATACCCAGCAGGTTCCCGATGATTGTGCCACGTATACCTCCGCTTCCCATGACCGGCATCATAACTAGCACGACAATGCCAGTAAAATAAAGTTTTTTTACCCAGGGTTGTTCTTTGATAAATTCACCTGACTTTTCGATGAATGATTCCATAATCCTGCCGAGTACGGGAATTTTAAGAGCGAGATCGAAGTTCCATCCCATGAACAGTCCGGTTTCAATATCGATCATCATTATTGACAGGGCCATCAGCCACCAGGGTATCCCCAGGAAGATCCCGGCAGGAATCACCGTCTCTTTTCCTGCCGGGGGGAGGATATAGGCGATCATCAGCCCGATGACTATAAGAAATGAGGGATAGTCAAGAAAAAAATACAGGAATGTTATCTGGGTGGCAACAACAGCCAGCGGCAGAGTAAGTTTGAGGGTACGGACAAGAACGGGATGATCCTGGAGGATTTCTGCATATTCCATGAAATTGTACACGAGATATGGAACGCAGGTGATATGTAGATCTTTTGGATCTGTCCTGCTAAAAACAGGGGATGTGCCAGATATAGCTGAATTGACGCTGTGGCAAGCTCAGCATCATGCCTGCAAGTTCTCTATGCAATGCCATTTAGGAGATCAGGACAGAGCTCCAGGTATAGGTCAAGATTACGCACCATGACTCATTCGCTTTTCCTCCCCACTGTTGCACAGTACAGGACAAATTCTTGTTCCCCGTCTATTCCCAGAACATCTGCCATCTGCTGGTCATCAAATGCACCGATTGCACACACGCCACAACCGATCTGCTCTGCAGCAAGGTAGAGGTTCTGGCAGCAATGTCCGGCATCGAGATGCACGAGCCGGTACGCCCGTTCGCTGTATCTCCATGCCATCCGATAGATCACTGCTGACCAGATGAACGAAACTGCGGATGACCGCACGAAAGCCTGTCCGAGACATGCAGACACTATCGTATCAGAAATCCCTTTTGTTGTATCAAGGGTGGCAAGGCTGTGGGTGAACGCGAGGTAACGGTACAGTCCGGACTGTAAACCGTTGATCCGGTTGATAAGCAGGTACGTCTCCAAAGCGTGTCGCCCCCCGGCAGAGGGAACGTTGCGGAGTGTGTAGAACGGGGCCTTCACTTCCACAATTCCCTGGGTACACCAGCAGAGGTAAGCAAGCTCTTCAATCGCAAGCGGATCACGTACAAAGTGACGGACAGAACGGCGCTGCTCGATAGCGTTACGGAGATCCAGTGCGGGTACTTTGATGTCTGTGGATTTGGGCAGGGGAATTATGCGGGTATCCTTCGGCAGGGCATTTTCGAGCGGGGGAGCAGGAAATCCCTGCGTCTGATCAGATACGGTAAGGTGTTCATACCGGGTCTGTTCCATGAATGTGCGACCGGTTGGCAGCATAAGCCAGTGATTGCCATTTCAGGAGAATAAATACAACGGTTCGGGAAAAATTACACCTTCCGGTTTTAAATCATTCCTGTGGGTGTTTAAAGAGGAACGGTGTAAAGGCTCAGGATAAAGGAAAGGAATTGGGGAGAAATCCGGTAATCTCTGTGCGTTTAAACACCATCATTTCATTCATGCCGTGTTTCTCAGGGAGTGCAACATTGTCGGACTATTGGAGAAGATGACTGACGAAATTGTCATTTTTTTATGGCAGTACAAATCTGCATAATGAAAAGGTATTTTGATAAGAATAACAGTAGATTCAATGGACAGGATACCGGTAACTCGTGCAGGAATTTTGGGCAGGTGAATAATGTCACGATGCGAAAAATGTGGTTCTTTTAAAACCCTTCTCTCAAGGTCCTTTATTTATCCCGGTAAAACTATCGGCTCCTTTGAAATAACCGAAGCAAAACCGATTTGTAATGCCTGTATTTCAAAAATGAAAGAAGACGAATCTGCCCAGGGTGAAACGTCAAAAAAAATGATACAATGCATTGAAAAAGAACAATATGCTGAATATCTCCAGATAATTGAAGACAATTTCAATGCTGATAATCCTTCTCACTGGTATAATAAAGGAAATGCATTAAGAAATCTTCAGAGATTTGATGAGGCAGTTAACTGTTTTAACCATGCGCTGTTTCTGGATACCCATTATATTAAAGCCTGGTATCGGAAGGGACAAACCTTATTCTACCATGGAAATTATCGTGATGCCCTGATATCCTTTGGAAATGTTGTGCAACTTGATAAAAAATACCAGAGCGGATGGGGAATAGCTGCAAAATTTTACATCATGATGTCATTAAGTCGTGAATATTCCCGTTTAATCAAAGAAAACAAAATGACCGAGGAATTTGAGAATTACGGGTTAGAATGGATTCATCATCTGTATTTTCTTCTCCATGATGAATTATCAGCAAACGAAAGGGAAAAAATCATTCCTGAAGAGATTACTCCTGAAGAATTTTTGGATTATTGTTATGAACATTTTGAGGAAATCATCACTATTCTTGAGCCGGTGAAAGGGCCGGTTGTCTGTTTTAAAAGCCACGGGAAAACAAAAATTGATCTTAAAAAAAACTGATTATTCTTTTTGCTGATGTCCCCTGTTTATTTCCGCCGCTTCTGCATCGTCATCACCTTTTTTCAGCCACCAGTTCAGAACAGGAAAAAGTGAAACCGCAGATAATTTTTTGGGGGATAGTCCCGTTCAACTCGACATTATTAATTGTGACGCACAAAGAGAAATCTTTTAAATCAGGACAGAAATGGTGCTTCATTTTTTGACAAATGAATTTTCGGATCATATTACAATTACCGGTTCTTCCATATCCGTGGTCGTCACAGCGGCGTCGTGGACGAAAAAGATCGAATCCCTTTCAGAGCGTCATCAATGAGCATTTTTGAAAAATCGTCCAGAAAAGGTGTTTGCCAGAAATGTGACCATACCTTTATTTTTCTTCAGACCTGATGAACCGGAATGCTTCCTGTGGTACCAAAATCTCGAACCGTGCACCTATTCCTGGCTCTCCGTTTTCCCGGATCGTCATCCCGGTAATGCCAAGGATAGACCGTGAAAGGTACAAACCGAATCCGGTATGCTTGAAAAACTTGCGTTGCAAAATTGCTTCCTTATGCTCAGCAGGAATCCCTTCTCCGTTGTCCTGGTACACGAGCACAAGATCTTCATCCTGTGGGTGATACGAGAATTCTATCCTTGTTACCGTTTTCCCATGGCGAATTGCGTTTTCAAGGAGGGTATAAAAGACCTTCTCGAATAAAGGATCCGCATATATCTCAAGATTATCGAAGTGAACGATAAGCGTGACCTGGGAAAGCGGAAGGGTTGCTGCATTTGACAAAATGATCCGCTTCACATTGAACCATTGAGGGGACTGGACCCCGATGTCCTGATATTCCTTGGTGAACAGGATCTGGGTCTGGATATTTTGAGCAGCATTGATCTCTTTATCAAGATATTCCTGTAATGCGGGATCCGGAAATTTCAGCTTCATCATATCGAGATACCCGCGGACCACGGTCAGCTGATTGAGGATATCGTGCCGTGTTATCATGTTTAACAGGTTGAGCTTGTCATTGGCCTGCCTGAAATTTTCTGCGTATTGTTTAACCACAGATGTGTAGTACTCCTTCTCTTGTTCCTCCTCCTTGCGCTCGGTAATATCACGGATCGATTCAATCGCACCTACAACATTGCCTTTTGTATCATTGAGGGGAGAGACTATAAACCAGAGAAAGGCACCCTTTCCCCCATAAAGTCGCTGGATAAAAATCTCAGAGATAAATTTGTTCCCCGCTTTCTGGATGAACGGATATCTGTTTCTAATCTCTTCACGATCCTCAAACACCAGATCAATAAGAATCGGGCGGCGCTCCCCATAAAACGGGATGCTGTACTCGTGTTCCCCCTTTCCCAGCATTGCATCAGCAGCAATACCGGTCATCTCTTCCATCGCTTTATTCCAGGAAATAATTTTTCCCTCCCTGTCTATGACCAGGGTCGCATCCGGGAGGAAATTGATAATGTCAGCAAGACGGCGTTCCGACTCCTTGATGGCAGATTCAGATGCCGTGAGGATCTGTCGCTCCCGTTCATTTCGCTGCTGCACATAGAAAAATATCAGCAGGAGTAACAGGAGCAGCAACATCGCTATTACTGCTGGCGCACTGGAAATGATTATCTGAATAGTCCAGTCCCGGGCATCTATATCCGTACCCAATACTGCAATAACCTCCCCGGTCTGGGGATCTCTGATCGGGACGAGCCCGCTTACCCATGTGCCCCATCGATCGGTCACCGGTCCTTCAGTCGTTGCCTGACCTGAAGTAAAAATCCCTGACAGGATTGCAGATGCTTCCGGATAAAGCTGTCCGGGCGGCGAGTAATCCTCAGATTCCGGAGGTTCGGAGTCAATAAGGAAGAAGATAGTTCCGTCCGGTTGCTGGTCAAGGATATAAATGAATCCGATCAAAGGATCAGTGGACTGCAACTGTATCATCTGCTCTTTTAAAATCTGGTAATCGGAGGATACCAGATCAGCGTCTGTACCGGTCAGCGCTTTTACGTGCTCGATCTGAAGACCCCCCTGCACAAGATGGGTTTTTGTAAGGAGGTCCGCACGCAGGAGATTTTCTTCCCTTTGAACGGTCCACAGGGTCAAAGCCATGCCGCTGGCGAGGATTACGATTATAGCAAGAATCAGCCATCGGTTGAGATTGTGAATCATTGGTTTAGCCCCCGCCTGATCATTGAATCATTGCTTACCCGCCAATCTTCGGCCGGTTTTTTTTAAATAAACGGAATTTAAGTGGTCTCTTTCAAAGGATATATACATTCTGAAATAATTACATTCTGAAATCATCACGAGTCCGAATACATACTATCTTCCTCTTTTCGCTTCTGTCTCCTGGCACCCTGCAGGAGCGATCAGATTCTTTGAACATTTTTCCAGAGCTGAAATCCGGGCAAACCCAAAATCAACCATCGGTTTTGTAAAAAAATGAGTAGTAAACAAATTAATATTGATTGATTATCCAATTAAGGTATACTCAAAACGTTTTAGAGGGATTTTTTTTGACCGGCACCAGGATTTTTTTTGTTGAAGATGATGAAATTGTCGCAAATGTAATCGAATGGAGACTGAATAAGCTTGGTTACAGCGTCTGTGGATCTGCAAATAACGGTGTTGATGCCATCACCCTGATCAAGGAAAAAAAGCCGGATCTCGTTTTCCTGGATATCGAACTCAAAGGACCAATAGATGGTATTGAGATGGGAAAACTGCTTTCTTCACAGACAAATATTCCCTTTGTCTACCTGACCGCCCATACTGAAGACAGCATCCTGAAACGTGCGAAAAATACCGGGTCCAGAGGATATGTAAAAAAACCTTTTTCTGATGATGACCTCCGGGTTGCTATTGAACTGGCATTGTAACCTGGTTGCAGATGCCTGAGGACTGTTTCTCGCTCTTCTTAGAGAAAATCCCGCGGTTGCAGATTGCTGAAAATTCCCGCATACAAGAGCAGGATACTTTACAAGAGCAGGATACTTTTTATAAATCTCCTGCAAAACGACCAGAAAAGAGGAAAACCGCGGGCATCTCAACAGCATCATTTCCCTTGAAATTCCCTCTCACAACAGGGAAAACCTCATAATAACCAGAAGGTATTTCCTGTCTTTCTTCCGGAATCTCACCACGTAGGAATATCAACAGAATTATTTTGTATGAAGGGTGTAATGGATAGTAAGGGTGTACTGGGGCTTTGACAGGAACATTGAGGAGACTCCGGTATAATGTTTACTCAGGATTTATTTAACAAAGGTGTTGCTCTAGCGAATCTGCATAAATTTGTTGAAGCTCTTGAGTGTTTTAATGAAATTCTCAGGTTCAATCCGGATAATGCCGATGTTTTGTACAATAAAGGAGTAGCTCTTGCTGCACTGCACGAATATGATGAGGCAATATTCTATTACGGGCAGTCCCTGAAGATTAATCCTTATAATGCCGACGCGTTGAACAACCTGGGTGTTGCGTATACTGCCCTGAAAAAGTATGACGAATCTATCAGGTATTTTGATAAAGTCCTTGCAATTAATCCAAATCATGAACTCGTTTTAATCAACAAAGGAGGTGCCCTTGCAAAACTCAAAAAATATGATGAAGCTATTCTGCATTTTGATAAAGCTCTCAGGATTAATCCGGATAATGCCGATGTTTTGTACAATAAAGGAGCGACTCTTGCCAGTCTTGGCAGGTTCGCAGAGGCAGTAGCCTGTTACGATCAGGTCCTCAGGATCAATCCCCAAAATACAGATGCATTGAACAACAAAGGAGTAGCATATGCTGCGCTGAAAAAATATGAAGACGCAATCGCCATTTTTGATAAAGTCCTTGCGGTTAATCCGACATACAAACATGCTTTACATAACAAGGGGCATGCTTTTGCCCGGCTGAAAAAATATCGTGAAGCAATCGCCTGTTATGATCAGATCCTTACGATCAGCCCGGACAATGCCGATGTTTTAAACAGCAAAGGGGTTGCACTTGATGATCTGAAAAAATATCCGGAGGCTATTGCCTGTTACGATCAGGTTCTCAGGATCAATCCCCAAAATGCCGATGCATTGAACAACAAAGGAGTGGCTTATGCCGCTCTGGAAATGTATGAAGAAGCGATTCTTTGCTACGATCACTTCCTCAAAATCCATCCTGAGCATGTTCTGGTTCTCATGAACAAGGGACGTGCTCTTGTAAAAATTAAAAAGTATGATGAAGGTATAGCATGTTTTGATGAAGTCCTTACGATCCACCCCTACAATGCGGATGCATTATTCAACAAAGGTGTGACGTATGCTGCTCAGGAAAAATACAAAGAAGCGATTTTCTGGTATGATCAATTCCTCAAAATTAATCCAAACCACGTACTTGTTCTGGTAAACAAAGGACGTGCTCTGGCTAAGTTAAAAAAGAATGATGAAGCTATTGCCTGTTTTGATGAAGCCCTTATGATTAAACCGGAAAATGCTGATGCCCTCTACAATAAAGGAGCTGTCCGTGCCGCCCGGGTTACGTACGAAGAATCTATCAGGGATAATCAACCTCCCGATGTTATACCCCCGAAGGTCCGTGATTTAGCTCAAAAGGGCAGAGATTTTTTTGTTCTGGAAAAGTTTGCTGATGCTATTGCCTGTTTTGATGAAGCCCTCAAAATCTGTCCTGATTACGCTGATGCATTGTACAATAAGGGGATTGCCCTCTTCGGCCGGGAAAAATATGAAGAAGCACTTCTCTGTTTTGATAAGGTTCTTGCGATAATTCCAGAAAATGCCGATGTTTTGAACGATAAGGGAGTAACACTTGCCAATCTTTCCCGGTACAATGAGGCTGTTCTCTGTTACCATCAGGCCCTCCGGATTAATCCCCACAATACTGATGCATTGAATAACCTTGGTGTTGCTTATACCGCCAAAAAAAAATACGAAGAAGCTATCGTATGTTTTGATAAAGCCCTTGCCATAACTCCGGAACATGAACTTGTTTTGTTGAATAAGGGGGGTGCTCTTGCCGATTGGGAAAAGTACGCAGAGTCAGTCGTATGTTTCGATGAAGTCCTTAAAATTAATCCGGATAACGCTGAAGCTTTGTACCATAAAGGAGAAACACTTGCCAATCTTTCCCGGTACGATGAGGCTATTATCTGTTACGATCACTTCCTTATGATTAATCCGGGTAATGCGGGTGCCTTGATCAACAAAGGAGTTGCTTTTGCCGCTTTAAAAAAATATGAAGAGGCTATCCGGTACTTTGATGAAGTGCTTGAAATTCATCCAGACAATGAATTTGCTTGTTTTTTCAAAGGAATCACCCTCGCCGTGTTAAAAATGTTTGATGAGGTTGCTGCAGAATTCAAGCGGGATTACCTTCTCTGATACAATTCCGGTGGTGCAGGAAACGTAATTGATAAAGACAAAGGGACAGTGCCATTCCCTTACCCCCTTATGTTTTACCATAGTGCATTTTGATCTGATCGGGATTTATCGTGTTGGGAGCGAGACTGATGTCTGGGACCGAACGTGCGTCAGCATATCGGAGTTTCTGATCATTTTTCGAGAGCAAAAAAAATCGATCCTTACATAAAACATGATGACAATCAATACACTGACAGGAACCGGAGATACGCTATGAACAAACGGCAATTCAGATCATATGATCCGGAAAGACAGCAATGGCAGGACCCGGAAAAGATACTTACGTCAATCGGGTTAATACCTGGAAAAGTATTCGTTGATGTAGGATGCGGGGACGGGTATTTTGCCCTTCCTGCAGCACGCAGAGTCGGGCCACGGGGAAAAGTATTTGCAGTGGATATTGATGCCGCTGCGGTAAAAAGGCTTCAGGAGCAGGCAACCCGGGAAGGACTGGATAACCTTTTTTCAGAAGTCAGAGAGGCAGAAGAAACCGTGATCTGTGAAGGATGTGCGGATTATGTTTTTTTCGGCATTGACCTTCATGATTTTGATGATCCGGCACACGCGCTTCTGAATGCAAAAAAAATGCTTTGCTCCCGGGGACACCTGATTGACCTGGACTGGAAAGACAAATCCATGGAATTTGGCCCGCCCCTGCAAAAGAGGTTTTCAATTGACAAAGCCCGGCATTTGATTGAATCAGCCGGCTTTTCCATAGCATCAGTATCCGATGCTGGTCCCTATCATTACCTTATCATAGCTTCACCCTGAAAAAAGAATGGTACGGTACCTGGACGGGACCTCCTGCATCGTCCCCCACAACAAGCGATACATGCGGTTCCGATCTCTTTTCGGATTTTCCGTGTGCGTTTTTTTAAGTTAAGTTACAGGATTACCCGTTTAATAAAGCCTGTCTTTTTCGGAAATTTTCACTATCTGCACATGGAGTACTTACCCTCCGTTAAAAAATGTATCACGTGTAGTTTTAAAAAGAGAGGTGTTACATTATGCATGGATCTCCTCCTCGCGTTTGTCATAACACTCGCGCTCATCACCCTGGTCAGCATCCGGTACAGGATTTCTGCATTCTTCACACTGATCGGAGGTTCGATTCTTTTCGGTCTTCTCGCCGGACTGACTCTTGACGCGACCCTGGTGGGGATTGCAGCGGGTATCGGAAATGTCTTTTCGGCATTCGGGATTATCATTCTTTGTGGGGCTGTTATTGCAAAGCTCCTCCAGGAACAGCACCATATAGAAGAAATGGTTGCTGATATTCAAAGACGAATAAAGAATCCGCCGGTAATAGCAGGAGTATCGGGATATTTACTGGCAGTCCTTATCACCTGCTGCATCACTGCGTATATCCTCCTCAATCCGGTACTGAACAGTTTTGAGAAAGATCCAAAAAAGCGCAATGTTCTCCTGTACCTTGCCGCTGTCGGCAGTATCATCTCCTATGCACTCATCTATCCAACACCTGTAATTATCCCGCTTTTCGATGCATTTTCCGATGGAATGAGCCCGCTTGTGTTCGATGCAATAACCATCCCCCTCTCTCTTGGGGCTTTAGCAGGAATCATTTTCTTCTTCCGGTGGTGTGACGGGCGTGTGAAGGGAGGTACCCCTGATACGTTAAAAGACAGTCAGTCTGAAGGGGTCATTACCGGGTCAAACGATATGATCCACTGGCGGGCATGGGCACCGTTCATTGCAATTGTAATATCCATCCCTATCGCGCTCTTTGTTCTCAATCTGTCGCATATGAGTATGATCAGTTTTAGTATGCTCGTCGGGACAGGTACGGCTCTTGTGCTTGCACCACAATCTGCACGTTTTCTGGGATTGTCACAAGGAGCTAAACACGCGGGGATTATCATCTTTGATATCTGCGGGGCAGGTGCCCTGGGTTTCGTTATTGTCAGGAGTGGTTTTGCACAGGCAGCACTCGGACAACTCACTCTTTTTATTCCCATCATCCTTGTCCCCTTCCTTTTCGCCGCGTTAATTGAAACTGCACAGGGATCGCGTGTCGTGACTGCAGTGATAACTGCTGAAGTACTTGCAGGTTCGGCTGTCGTGGGTGCTATTCATCCGATTCCCCTCATCCTTCTCGTCAGTGCCGGGTCATGTATCGTATCCTATGTGACTGATCCCTACTTCTGGCTCGTGCACCGTACTACCGGGGATGACATCAGAACAGTGATGAGGAATTACACGCTGCCGGTCGCGATGGTGGGGATATTCCTTTTTATGGTTGCGTTAGGTCTGGAATATTTCATCTTCCGATGAAGTCCGGAAGGATTCTTCAGACTATCGATTTTTATGATATCCTCTCTCCCTTGTCTGCCAGAAAAGGCAAAGCTTGCCCCCTCGTGACATACGTCCTGATTCATGTTTTTTCACGAATTATTTATGTAATGAATCGCATTCTTTTATTGAGCGAATCATGAGAAAAACTGCCGATTTGATACAGGAAATGAAAGAAGAAGCAAAAAAAGCGTGGCTTGTTGCAATTGCTGTAGGATTTGAAAATGAAACAAAATTTGTTTTCAGTTCAGGCAGCCGTCCTCTTGAAGACCTGAATACCCTGGTAAAAAGGGGAGGATCGCCTATTGGGTTGTTGCGATTTGAAAAAGAAAATGCTTCAGTACAGGGTTCATACCGTCCGTTCGAGGAATATGAAAACGAACCCTGGGTACAAAACTATCTTGGCGGTCTGTTGGAAAATACCGGGGAAATAATTGCTATAAGTCAGGTTCAAAAGGATTTAACCGATTATTAATAAACAACAATAGTGTTGTTAAAAATAATCATGTTCTGAATTTTTATTCCCCTTTTCTTTGACGGTACCTCATCTCATCCGTTCTGCAATCTCGCGTCCTTCAGCTTTTCTTTGGCAGAATCAGGTACTTTTTGGGGCTCAGGAACGTGGAAGCTCATGTAGGGGCAGATCCATAGGAAAAAGTTCTCACCGGAATGATACAGATACTATATATAACTACCCGGCCAATTGCAACATATTCCATGAACCAGTCATCCGGTATGACAGGATACGTAAACCCTCTCCAGGTACCCTGGTCGCATACCGATCTTGTAAGGTTCTGGGTGATCGTCGCGTTCATCATATCGATTATCGGCATTGCCTATGTTTCAATGTCAGCGGGTTATGGAACTATCGTCCCCCAGCTCTTTTATATCCCCATTCTTTATACCGCCTATTTCTACCCTGGACGCAGTATGTATGTTGCCTGCGGTTGCGGGGTAGCCTACTCGTTTGTTGCCGCTTTTTTTGTAGTTCCGGAACTGTATGCAGTGGCAGGCATAATCTTCCAGGCAGTTCTCTTTGTCGTTGTTGCAGCAGGAGCCGCAATTGTTCTGAAACACAGCAAGATAAAATTTCCCGCCCTGCCTGAAGATGATGGTGAAGCGATTCGAACCATGATCAAAGCAGGAGAAAACGATCATATCGAATTCAAACTACAGGCATTGTGGAGTTCGGATCTCACAAAAGAGGAAATTCTGGCCAGTGAATCCTCCGAAATACGAAAATACCGGAATAATGCTTCAAAGTTCATCGTCGCACGTTCGATTGCCGGTTTTTTAAATACTGACGGGGGGGACCTCATTATCGGCATTCAGGAAGACCGGATGAAAAATTCGATTCAGGCCATGGGAATAGAGGAGGACTATCGCAAACTGCAGGAAAAGGATCGGAATCCGGATGGGTACCGGAGAATGATTGTTGACTCGATTATCCAGAAATATCTTCCAGAGATTTATACTACATCAGGCAGTTTTATTCACCTGTCGTTCCCTTCCCTTTCCGGAAGGACGCTCTGCCATATACATATCTCACCATCAGACAAGCCGGTCTTTGTCAGCATCGGCAACGAGGAGATTTTTTTTATCAGGGTTGATGCATCAACAAGGAGCCTTACCGGAAAGGTCATGACGCAGTATATTCTTACCAGGTTTTCACCTCAGTGATCTGATACCGGTTCGGGGTTTATCACCTTTGGGGGTCCAAAGCGGTGGGGTGAACCCCCCGTTGAGCGTTCAGGTATTTTAAAAATATTTCTCCAGACCCAAGTCTTGAAAATTACTGTATTTTCTGGTATCGATTCCTCATTCGACTGGGTGGTAGTAAACATCGATACCTATATTGACAACAACAACAATCGTCCTTGTAACCAGGTGGATCAGCACCTGGGCAACAAAAAAAGAGGAGGTAGACAAATGGTACGACATTATCGAAGATCAATCTATGATGAACTCGATGACCTGAGAGCATCCATGGACTACCTGTTCCAGCTTGTTCTTGAACCGATTGATGAACCGCTGTTGCCTGTCGGAGAAATACCCGATTCCATGAACCTGTATCTACCCATCCTGGACACAGAAGTGACCGAGCTTGATGATGAAGTAATGGTGACTGTTAACCTGATCCCTGGTGTATTTAATACGGTATTTTCTTGTGGCCTGATCAACGACAAAACCTTAAAAATTTCCTGCGATTGGAACGAAATGAAAACGATGGAACAGGAGGGCTGTTCCATAACTGAACAGCGATTGTATTCTCTGCACCGTGAAATCCCTCTCCCCACAAGGGTTACCAATAAAGGAGCGAAGTCAACGTTAAAAAACAGTGTGCTCGATATGCATTTTATGAAAAAAAAGCCGCGATACAATTAAACATCTATCAGGTAATCTTTTTTATCCTCTTCCAAATACCTGTCCGGAATCGTCGCCCATGGGTGACTACAACCATATTCAGCTGATTACCCTGAAGCGTCCCTGATTCGAGGATATCGTACCGAAAGAGAAATCGATTGTATACCCTTGATCAGATATTCTCTCTGACCAGGATCGCAAGGACCCATACAAGAAATGCTCCAAGTAGTACGGTAATTACCGAAAACATCTGGTCATGTTCAAATCGTGAAAAAAATTCACTATTGCCCTTGCCATGCGGAGGGATGGATAGCATCTGGCGGCTGGTTGCCCCCGAAAGCGGGTCAGCGGCAACCAGCATGAATGTGCCAGAGGCAAAAGCCCTAACTTCGACAGACGTGCGATACAAACAGGTATTTTCTGATGTGCATTCGACCCCCGCTTTTGGGATTGGGAAAGAACCCAGCCGTGACCCTTTTGGTACAGAAAACACCTCAACAATAATTTGTTCCGGAGGTTTATTAAAAGACACATAGCTGTTCCAGGTAACTGATAGCGTGAGATTAGCATCATGACTTGCAGAAAGATTGGGGATCTCAAAGAACAGGGACGGCTGGACTGGTAGCGTTGATGCCGAACAAATCCCTGGGAAGAAGAGGAAGAATAGCCCGGTGAGCACCAGGATCCATTGCATGCCTCCAAGGACTTCAGGACCCGTGAAATGAGCCATATCCGTAAGGGTGTTGCAGGTCTGGATAGACTTTGTGGTTGCAGATACATCCTTCTTTTAGGATATCTCTCCCTTGAGTTCTGACAAAAAATCAGGTTGGAGAATATACCTTTTTTTCATACATTCCAGGAGTCAGGACCGAGGAACGTTTCTTACATTGGTGGCAGGTGGCATCCCGTGTTTCCCGGTAACACTCCTTGGGAGTTTTGTTAATAATCGCATTGTCATGAAGGCAGGAAGGACAGGTAAACCGGATAACATATCCGGTCCTTGTTCCTCTAACCTCTTGTTTTAAAGATAATTTTGTCAATGTATCACTCTTTATGATTTTTTTCACACCAGATTGAGATGAATCTCCGTGTGGTTTTTAATCGTCGGTTACCAGCAAAGAGGATTTCGCATGGTACAGGGAGCTGACCGCCGTATCCCGGTGATCCCAATGGATGCGGCCGGAGTGCCAAAATCGTTTGTGATTGAACTAGTATTGGCGGTCTGAGTGTATAGTATGATGGGAGGAGTCCGGCATGGTTTCGCAGGAAAGGTTCATTACTCTCCAATCAGTTCTTCTTAATGCCACTCCAAAAAATTGTCCTGTGAAGTTCGGATTCACGGTCAATAGTGAAGGCATAATTATTCAAGTTTCCTGCAGTAGTAAGGACAGTGCGTGGTTTTTTAGAATCATTACGCGATCCTCATCATGATTGAAGAATTATGCAAAAACCACAAAAAAGAACAATCAGAAGGATAAGCTGATGTATTAATTAAAAAAGGAATTTCATCCGTTGTCGGTTTTACCAGTTTCCTGCATTCCCTGAAATATCGTTATTCAGCACCGTCGGGTACTATCTTCAAGATCAAGGATCCAGCTGGCGATTGCCCTGAGCACGGTCAAGGTTTTTTCTGTCTTATGGAAATTGCCGCTCTGGGTAAAAACACCGTCATTTTCCTGGGAGATTACTTCATTGATCACCCATACGCCAAACGGGTCAGTAGTCACCGAGATTCCATGGGAAAAACCCGGACAATTGATGAATAATTCACCGGATTCATAATCAATGTCAATTTTTAGTTCGCTGTCTTCTTTCTGCACGATCTCTTTAATATACACGGACAGGTCGTATGTCGTTAAGATCTTTTCAGCATCTTCCGGACGTATCATATACCACTCACCTCTTTACATCCCCTTGGCGGGATGCCTGATAATACTTCCCGCATAAAAAAAAGATTGCTCTATTATGAGAATGGCAAAAAACTCGTGATATTTCTGTCCGGACTTCGAATTGAAATCGCAGCGGTTGATGATACGAGCTTTCGACAAATCAGGTTAAACTCCTCCAATGACCCATGATGTTTTTTCCATGATGAGATTCATGTAGGATAGGGTTATTACTATTGATTGATCGCGGGAGGAAACTTATGGCGCAATGGAAGTGCAGCGTATGCGGGTATATCTATGATGAAACAATCGGGGATTCCAAGGCGGGAATTCCAGGAGGAACAACATTTGAAAATCTCCCTGATACGTGGACATGCCCGGTCTGCGGGGCAGGAAAAGAGGCTTTCAGAAAATTACCAACCGAGGATATCCATGCGGGCTCAGTCACGACTGTATCCGATGTGATGGTTGCAGAGCTGGTCGCCTGGGGAGTGAATGTCGTATTTGGCCTTCCTGGCACCTCATCACTCGGTCTTGTTGAAGCAATCCGGAAAAACCCCGGGATCCGGTATTTTGTCGTGCGACATGAAGA
>Ga0105106_10000685_pt1 | contig 23956 bp, 24 predicted proteins | sample PPLLaktember2015_5_FD_79109 | JGI IMG/M metagenome (GOLD analysis project Ga0105106, IMG submission 79109) | Freshwater sediment microbial communities from Prairie Pothole Lake near Jamestown, North Dakota, USA - PPLs Lake P8 Core (1) Depth... | ecosystem: Environmental > Aquatic > Freshwater >...
ACCGGCTGACGGTCGTATCGGAACTCGGCGTCGTAGTCGTCCTCGAGGATCACCCCGTCGACCTCGTCCGCCCAGGCAACCAGAGCGCGTCGCCGCGACGGGCTGAGCGCGACACCGGTGGGGCATTGGTGGGCCGGTGTCAACAACACCGCGCGTGCCCCGGTCTCGCGGAGGCGGCCCACATCGAGGCCGTGGTCATCGACGGGAACCGGCACCGCGTCCAGGCCAGCCCGGCGGGCGATGACGTCGTGCTCGCGAGGGCCGGGGTCCTCGAGCGCGATGCGACCGATACCGTGCTGTGCCAGCGTCGCAAGGGCGAAAGCCAGTCCCTGACGGAAACCTGAAACGACGACGGCGTCCTCGGCGACTGCGCAGCCCGACCGAACGCGGCGGTGGTAGGCGGTGACAACCTCTCGGAGGTGCCTCGAACCGGCCGGATCGTCGTCACCCAATTCGGCGGTCGGAAGGGTCCGCGTTGCCTCCGACATCGCCCAACTCCAGGCGGTCAACGGCACAGAGGCGAGATCGGGGATGCCATACTCGAAGTCGGCTACGGCCGGCCCGGACGATGGGGCCGAGGCCGCAGCGACGCCGGGCGCTTCCCGAGCGGGCCCGCCGGTGGGCATGGCGGCCACCCGCGTCCCTGAGCCGACCGCCGACTCAACGTACCCTTCGGCCAGCAGCTGCTCGTAGACATCGACGACCGTGCCGCGCGACACGCCGAGCAGCTCGGCCAGGCGTCGAGTCGACGGCAATCGCTCGCCGGCGCCGAGCCGTCGCTCGCGGATGGCTGCCCGCAACTGGTCTTGGATCTGAATCCTCAGCGGACCGGCACCCCGATCCAGCGCCACCAGAAGGTCGGGGCCACCGCCCGCCCATTCCACCGTCATGCCCCCAGGCTACCAAATGGTCCATTCGCCAGGTCCGGAAATGGACCTTCACACTGGACCGCATCAGCCGTACGTTCGATGCCATGAACCCCGGAATTCTCCTGGCACTCTCTTCGGCTCTGGCGTACGGGGCTGCCGACTTCATCGGCGGCGCCGGTTCGCGTCGGCACTCCTCATGGCACGTCGTTCTGGTCGGGCAGGCCACTGGCGGGCTTGTCATGCTCGTCGCGGGCATGATGCTGCCGGGCAGCCTGGTCACGACCGACTTCGCCTGGGCGCTCCTGGCTGGAGTCGGCTCGGCCACCGGCAGCATCTTCCTGTTCCGCGGCCTCGCCCGCGGACGCATGGTCCTCGTGGCGCCGATCTCGGCGGTCGGGGCCGCTGCCCTTCCCGTTCTCGTGGGCGTAGCCATCGGCGAGCGTCCCAGTTGGCTGGTCTGGGTCGGTGTCCTCACCGCACTTCCCGGGATCTGGTTGGTCTCCCGCGACACCACGTCTGATCGACCGGCGGGGACGCGGGGAGCGCTCATCGACGGCGCGACCGCAGGAGCGGGCTTCGGGATCCTTTTCGTCGCACTCGGCCAGATCTCGGACAACGCCGGCCTGCTCCCGCTTGCCGCCAACCAACTCGTGGGCGCGATAGCGACCTTGGTGGTCGTCATCAGCCTCAGACAGCCATGGCGCCCCCGCCGCGGCGTGGTCGGATGGGGCAGCGCGTCCGGGGTGCTCGGCGCCTCGGGCACCCTCGCATTCATGGTCGCCACCGAAACGACCAGCCTCGGCATCGCCGCAGTCCTCGCCTCCCTCTACCCGGCCATCACCGTACTGCTCGCAGCCAGCGTGCTCAGAGAACGGATCGACACCGGACAACGAACGGGCATCGGGGTCTGCACCATTGCAGTTGCCACCCTGGCGCTCGCATGAACCACAACACATCACCACCAATGAGAATGAAATGGCACGCATGTAGGAAGTTCTGCCTGACGGATGACCAGCGGCCAGGGAGGGCCGCGCTGGACAGGACAGGGTGACCCTGGCGAACAGACACATGGCAGGAGGCAACGAATGAACGACACAAAGGCGCAGACCACAGAGGTAGAAGTGCTCTGGCACTTCACGATGTCAATGGACGCTTTCGTGGCGGGTCCGAACCACGAAGGACTGGATGGTCGGGACGAACCGTCCGGGCGTGAGCGGCTGCAATACACAAGCGGAAGGAACCTCATGCTGAACCAGGTCGCGGAAGGTGTGCTGACCCACCAGAGCGAGTTACTCCAAAACAACACCGTTGTCGTGCAAGGCCGGACCCGCGTATTGCTCATAGACGCCGGGATAACAGGCGACGAAATGGCATGCCTGGCGAACGACCTTCGCGATTTGGGCCAGCCCGTAGCGGCAGGCTTCTCGACGCATCCTGATTGGGACCACGTGCTCTGGCACGCCGAGCTTGGAGAAGCGCCCCGTTACGGAACAGCCCGCTGCGCGGCCTATATGCGAGATCTGCTGTCTAACGCGGACTGGAAAGCCCGCGTCGCCGAGGGGTTACCGCCAGAAATCGCCGACGAGATACCGCTGGACCTGTTCGGCCTCATCACCGGTCTGCCCGCCGAAGCTGCGCAGTTTCCTTGGGATGGCCCTCAAGTTCGGATTATCGAGCATCCGGCGCATGCCCAGGGCCACGCGGCACTGTTCATCGAAGAACACGGCGTTCTCGTCGCCGGCGACATGCTCTCTGATGTCTTCATTCCGATGCTCGACGACTTCAACATGACCAATGACCCGATCGAGGACTACCTCGTTGGGCTGCGGCTGCTCGAGGGCGTGGCGGACGACGTCGATGTCGTCATCCCAGGTCACGGGTCCGTCGGCAGAGTTGGTCAGGTGCGCGCACGGATCGAACTGGATCGCGCGTACGTGCACGCCTTGCGTGACGGCCACGATCCCAGCGACCCGCGTATTGGCTCATCGGCCAAGCCCGGATGGGAATGGGTGAGCGACATACACGCAGGGCAGGCTCAGAGCCTCGCCCAAGAAAGGTAGCGCGACGATTAAGAGGGTCAACTGGAGGCGAGTCGTGTGACTCGTCACAAGCTGAAGGAGCCGAACATGGCCAAGCTCATCTACTCGATGATCACCTCGCTCGACGGCTACGCCGAGGCAGCGGAGGGCGACCTCGGCAGGGGGGCCGAGGACCAGGAGGTGCACACCTTCATCGGCGACGTCTTCCGCCACGTGGGCACGTACCTCTACGGCCGGCGGATGTACGAGACGATGGTCTTCTGGGAGACCGTGGACACCGAGCCCGACGTGCCGCCGCACATCCTGCAGTACGCCGCCGACTGGAAAGCCGCGGAGAAGGTCGTCTACTCCACGACTGGAGTCGGTGTCGAGCGCGAAGACCAGGATCGAGCGGACCTTCGACCCGGACGCGGTGCTCAAGCTCAAAGCCGAGTCCGATCACGACCTCAGCGTCGACGGTCCGAACCTCGCTGCCCAGGCGATCGCGGCCGGGCTGGTGGACGAGTACCACCTCTTCGTCACGACGAGCGTGGTGGGTGGCGGCAAGCGGTTCTTCCCCGACGGCGTTCGCCTCGATCTCGAGCTGGCCGAGGAGCGTGCCTCGACAGCGGACTGATCTACGCGTGCTACCGGACCCGCTGAGCCGCCTACGAGCGTCGACTCACGGCTCCCACGAGCAGTTCCTGCTCCAGTCGCGGATGGCGTCGCCATCGACCAGCTGGGACCGCACCCCGATCCGGTAGTCGCCTCCGGCACGCGGGAGCACCTGACCGATTCTCATCGAGTCTCACGACGTCTCTCGTCGCTGGTCCCACAGCCTCTTCACAAGATTGTGAAGAGCCGCCATATCCCCTGGTCGGAGGGGTTTGGCCGCATCTTTCGCAACGAGGGGGTCACGGGTTCAAATGCCGTCAGCTCCACGTTTTGGCCTTGTGTTCGTTGGAGAAATGCCTGAGCCTGATTTGGGCCCGAGGAGGGGTTTTCGGACGTACGCGCGACACCTCGCTCCACAGGTGTACCACAGGATTGGGGTCCGAGGCACCTCTCAGTCGACGGGGGGTCGGGGGTTCAAATCCCCCCAGCTCCACCAAACTCCCTGGTCAGAGCGATTTGCTGGCCGCCTTTGGCTCGCTCGATTCACGATCCTGAGGTCTCGCGCTCCACAGGCGGCCCACAACACTCCGGCTTCGAAGCACCTCTCTTTCTGCGAGGTGCCTCGGGTGATGTCGGGCTGCACGCGCCGGTTGACTCGCTTGCCCGGTTTCGGTGTAGTTGGTTTGAGACGCCGGCTTGTCCTCATGGATCACGTCCCACCTAATGAGACGGTCAAGGCCTCACCGCCAACCGACGAGGCTGGGGTGACAACACGGGTGTGGGCGAGCGCCGAGAAGCCGTACGGTCGTCCGACGGGGTACCGTCCGTCCGCCGCAGGTAGCGCTCGGCAAGCTCGTCTGGCTGCATGTCGCTCACCAATGCCAGCCGAAGGGTCCGACGAAGCAGGACCGGTCAGAAACGCTCGGCAACAGCCGGACGGCGTTACTCGACGAGTCTGAACTCGAGGTCCCCACGCATGAGGCAGGGCTTCGGGCGCCCGACCCCGACGGCGAGCCAACTGCACCCCGAATAGGAATGCCCCGTCAACCCCGTCGACGTCGGCCGGTCAATCCGACGCTCTAACGCTTCCGGAGCCGAGCTGACGGCGACCCGGCGAAGGACGTCTAGTTGCGGGTGCCGTGTCGATCCGTGAGCCGGGTATGGGGAGGGGCTTCGGGCTGATACGAACCGGCCTCGATGGCGGCGTCGACTGCAGCCATCTCTGCGAGGGAGGTTGAAGCCAGCTCTCGGGTGAGGGCTGCTTGGGTGCGGGCCCAGGTGTCGTGCACGGGACAAGTCTGTTCCCAGTCACAGGGACCATCGCGTAGAACGCAATGGTCAAACGTGGCCGGTCCCTCGGCGGCTTCCACGATATCGAGGAGACTGATTTCGCTGGGGTCGCGTGCCAAGCGATAGCCCCCACGGGGCCCGTGAGCGGCTACCAACAGTCTCTCGGCGACCAGTCCGGCCAGGATCAGGGTCAGCGTCTTGTAGGGGATGTTCATCTCGGTGGAGATCTGACGGGCTTGGCGTAGACCGGTCCCGTGGTGCCGGCCGACCGAGATCATGGCCCTGACGGCGTAGTCGCCTTTTCGTTTGAGACTGAGTTGCATGTGCTCCCGACAACCTAGCTCAAAACTACGCTGGCGCCTCAGAATTCTGCTTTGGACATAGAACTCCAGATGTGTGTTAGAGTACGGATCACACAAGCAGCTATATGAGGAGGACTCATGATCAATACTGCGATCCGTCATTCAGTGACGGACTATGGCAAGTGGAAGAGCGTGTACGACACGTTCCTACCGACAACGGCAGGAGCGAAGTACGCAAGAGTGAATCGCTCGGTTGAGGATCCGAACACGGTGACCGTTGTCGCCGGTTTCGACACCCTCGAGTTGGCGAAGACATTCCTCGCCAACCCGACCCTCAAGGCCAAGATGACCGAAGCCGGCGTCGTTGGCTCCCCGAGGATCGAAATCAACGAAGAGGTCGAGTCGATCTAGTTCGCATACCCGGATCCTTGTCAAGGACCCGGGGAATGTTGACAGAGGTCTGACAAGACATCTGAAAACCGAGGCTCCCTGGAGGACATTCCGACGGGGGGCCTTTGTCGTTTGACCGCGGGCCGATGGAGTATGCCGTGGAGATGAACCGGCTGATCGAGATCAACATGGCTGCGGCCGGCGCAGTCGGCTAGCAGATCCGGAGTCTCCTAGGACCCCGGGCGCCAACCCAATCCCCATCACGAGGTAGCCAATCCGCATGACGTTCAAGCGGAGCGTGGGTAGCGACCCAGGGACAGCAGTCCATTGTCGGGTCGCTTCGCCGGTTCGGTCGGTGGTCGCGCGACCCGCGTCCGGGGCGGACACATTCCCTGCGTCGTGAGTAGTCGACATTGTCTGTCCTTTCGGTTTGTTGCTAGTCATTCGGTTGATCGCCTGTCGTCGTTGTATCGGGTTCGAGGACCACGACGGCCGTCTCTCTGGATCGACGAGCGGCGAGCAGGTCGAGGTCGTCGCCCCAGCCCGGGTAGTCGCCGAACCGGGTCCAGAGCCGGTCGCGTTCCGATCCGGAGGCCAACCGGGCCGTGACTGCCAGAGAGCCGTCGGGAAGGTCGACCGTCGTTTCCGGCCTCGCCTGGAGGTTCAACCACCAAGCCGGGTCGTCCTGGGCCCATCCGTTCATGGCCAGGGTGACCAGGTTCGGGCCATCCGCGATGTAGCCAACGATCACCGGGTGCGGATTGCCGGAACGTCGCCCGACTGTGTGGAGACGCATCATCCCGAATCGCTCGCCGGCCCTCGGCCGCGTGAGGCCGAATCGACCGCCGCTCACTCGATGTGCCGCCCGGTGGAGCACCCAAAGCATCCGAAGGACGGCCCGGGGGAGGGTCCTAGCCGGCCTTTCACGTGTGGCTGTCATGACGCTGCTCCACCATCGGCCTGAAGACCGGGCCACGGGGTGCCGGGCACGGGAGGGACGGTGTCGAGTTCGGCCACGGCTGAGGGTCGGAACCCCTTGACTACCAAGTAGACGCCCAGTGAGAACTCCCAGATCGCGATGGGCAGCACTGCGACGAGCGCCAGGACCGATGCCGTGTCGCCCGAGAACCCGAGAAGGGTCGCGGCGTGGTAGGTGATGAGTGTGGCGGCGCCGATGAATCCGAGGACGGGAAGGGTCCGCGGAACCAGCCGCGAGCGGTATAGCAAGGATCCAAGCAGCAGGGCGTTGATGGTTGGGATGAAGCTTTGGCTGACGAGGAAAGCTCGGTCGTAGAACGCCACCAGGGTCTCGCCCGTCAACATGGCATCTGCTCCCGCTCCGCCCTGGCGCAAGGTGACGATCGTCCACAGGCTCGCCACACCGACGAAGATGACAGCGGCCTCGAGGACCCGAGCCCCGACGAACCCCATGGCGAGGGTTTCGTTCTGCCTCTTGACCACCGGGTACAGCGCTACAGCGGTGCCGATACCGGCCAGGCCGACGATCAGCTCCAGGGCCCCGCCTAAGAGGACACCGGTGTCCGGGCCGGTGCCGACGATATAGCCGGATCCCTTCACCGCCTCGTAGAGAGCGAGGGTTGGGATCGAGACAAAGGTGAGGAGGTACATCACACCCGACCAAAACGCCGTTTTCCTCATGCGGCTATACGGTGTTCCGTTGGTTGTCTTGGTCTTGATTCGTGTAGTCGTCATTGCTGATTTCCTTTCGTGACGGTTTGATCCGATGGTGGGCGGGCGGTCGCGGTGGTGTCTGCACTCATGCGGGTGACCGCAATGAGCGGCAACCCCAGGTCGCGAATCCGCTGAAGCAGGCCGTGGAGCGCGGCTTGGTCGGTGACCTGGCCGGTGAGGACTGTTGTGCCGTCACCCGGTTGTTCGACGGTCATGCCCTCGAACCATGGTTGCCAGTGCTCACCGAGCTCGCCTGTGATTTGGATCACATACGACTCGCTTCTGGTGGGGTCGCTGCTCTGGTTGGTGCTGCTCATCTGGCTCCTTCCGTGGTGGTTGTGTCCATGCCGGGAACGTATGGACGGGTGTGGTGAGGGCGCATCACCAGATCTGGTGATCCGATGTGGTGACTTGAGGAGACCGCCTACCGCGGCGGAACAGACGGCTGCTCTGGCTGAGCTCTACCTGGGAGGGACCAGCCCGAGCTCGCCGGCCTTGCGTGTGGCTGCCCGGCGGCTGTTCGCCCCGAGCTTGGAGTAGATGCTCTTGGTGTGGGTCCGCAGGGTGTTGAGCGAGACGTAGAGCTCGCGTGCTATCTCGGGGCCGGCCAGGTCAGTGTTCAACAGTCTCAGGACCTCGAGCTCGCGTTGGGTGAGCGGTTCGACCAGACCTCGTTGCGCTGGTGCCCGGGTGCGTGCGCTCCCGGCGGCGGCGACGAGCAGACGTGAATAGGCCGATGACTGTCCTGGCAGCGCCTCGAGTAGTGCTGAGATCGTTGCCCCGTGGTCAGCGAAGACACGCACGTACCCTTCCGGCTCCGCTAGTGCCATCGCCCGCTCCAGCGATGCGACCGCTGCCGGTAGGTCTGCCGTTACGTAGGCAATGGCCCGCAAGATGAGGATCTCGATGACGTTTCCCATCCTCCCGGCGCTTTCAGCCTGAACCAACAGTCGGTCCAGGAAGCGGGCGATCTCTGCTTGTTCGGCTGGACCGTCGCGATCACTCGCCAGCAGTGTCAGGACGAGGGTGATGTGCTCGAACTCTCGCAAATAGCTGGGGTCGTCCCGGGTCGACAATCCCTGTCCTTGCACCCAGGCTCGTGCCTGTGTCACGTTGCCTTGCCGGATCCAGATCCGTGCCCGCATCGCCGGTATAGGCCGGACTTCGGGGAAATAGTCGCTGGTGTAGAGCCGTTCGGCTTCGTCGAGGAGTCCGAGGGCGCCTTCTGGATCACCTTCTGCTTCCAGGATGCGAGCCCAGACGACGTTCGACCGGTAAGCGTTCTGAGCGAGGCCCGCCCGAGCTCCGAGCTCCTCGCTGATCTGCAGATGGTCGCGGGCCGTTGCCAGGCCGTTCCACTCCCTGTACAAGTCGGCCAGCCCGACGTGCATGTCGGCGACGCCCCGAATCTCGGGCGCTGCGTGGTCAGAAGCGATCTTCAAACCGCGTTGGTATGTCCTCTTGGCTTCACGGAGATGTCCTTGCTCGATGAGGATGTCGGCCAGGGCTATGTGGAGTCCGATGACGTCAGAGACGTGGCCTGCCTTCTCCAGGCTCTTGGCGGCCTCACTCCACCACCGGTAAGCGTCGTCGAGTTGTCCACGAGACCAGTGCGCCAGGGCCAGAAGGCCCGCTGCACTACCTCGTTCGAGCTGGTCGTCCTCGCCGATGACACTCAACGCCCGCTGCGCCTGATCGATTGTGCCGTCCACATCTCCCCTGGAGCGGGCGAGCGCCGCCCGGTACACGGCAATCGACCCGGGAAGGCGTCGGAACGCCTCCTGGTCTCGGACGACCATGTCGTCGGGCCGGTGCGGGAATCCGGCGTCTGAATGCCCGCCATCGACCCACTGCTCTGCCTGTTGGAGTCGAGCCTCGACGCCCTCCAGATCGCCGCTGACAAGTCGTGACCCCACCCATCCGATCGCCAGTACCGGCCTCGTCTCGTACAGGTTATCCGGGATGGCATCGAGCCAGTCCCGCATCGTATGCTCCTGGCGCCTCCGGGCAAGGTCAGGTATGGCCAGTTCGACCAAGTCGGCGGCTCGGTTGTAGTCCTCGCCTTCGAGCGCGTGGCGCAGGGCGTCAGCTCGTTCTCCGTTTCGTTCCCACCAGGCGCTTGCCCGCCGGTGCAGATCGTGGACGAGCTGTGGGTGCTCGTCGAGCAGACGCACTTGGAGGACGTCGCCGAAGAGGTGGTGGTAGCGGTACCACTGCCGGTGATCGTCGAGTGGGATCGTGAAGAGGTTGGCTCGGTCGAGCCTCTCCAGCATTGCTTTGCCACCCTCATGACCGGTCACCGCGTCACAGAGCTCTCCGCTCAGCCGGCCCAAGATCGAGGTCTGCAGCAGGAAGCGCTTGACTTCGTCGGGCTGAGCTTCCAGGACCTCCTCGACGAGGTAGTCGACGATATATCGGTCACTACCGGCGAACCCATCGATGAACCCGGAGACGTCCTCGCGACCCTGCATCGAGAGCGCTGCTAGCTGCAGCGCCGCTATCCAGCCTTCGGTGCGCTCCTCGAGCACCGCAAGCTCACTTCCGGTCAGCTCGAGACCTGTCTCGTGGATATATGCGGTGGCTTCGTCCAACGTGAAACGCAGATCCGCGTCGCGTATCTCCACAACCTCCCGCCGTCCCCGCAGACGCGCCAGTGGGAGAGGGGGGTCCGAACGAGTGGCGATCACGAGGGCGACCTGCTCCGGCAAGTGCTCCAGGAAGAACACCATTCCGGCCTGAACCTCCGGGGAGTGGATGACGTGGTAATCGTCCAAAACCAGCGTCACTCTTTCGGACATGCCGCTCAGATCGTTGATCAGCGATGTGAGGGCGGCTTCGGGGGCCATCAGCTGGTCTTCATCTAAGAGAGCGAGAGCGCCTTTCCCCACCTCTGGAGCTCTTCTCTGGAGGGCGGCGATTACGTATCCCCAGAAGGTTGTCGGCTCATTGTCAGTTGCGTCCAAGGACAGCCAAGCCACCGAGTCGTGGACCTGGGCCGAAGTCGAAGCCCATTCGGCGAGAAGGGTTGTCTTTCCCGACCCTGCCGGGGCCGAGATCAAGGTCAGCCTGGCTTGTAGCCCGAGCCGCAGTCGTTCAACCAGTCGTGTACGTACGACCAGCTCTGGCCTGACACTGGGAATATGCAGCTTTGTTTCAAGCAGTGCAGCCGCCACGTCAGTCCCGCATCACGAACGGGTGGCGATGAGCGTCACCGGATCCCCTTCACGACGATTCACCTGATGCCAGATCGACAAGTACTTCATCTCTCACCCGAACCCTGCAAAGGGTGCCCGCTGCTCCTCCTGGCGTCAGCAACGCCAGAGGTCGACAGGATCTCGACGTAGTTGGGGTTGCCAGCCCTCTGCAATCTCGGAGGAATCCTATTCGTGACGTCGTCGATTCATACATAGGAGTGTGTCGCGGGTGAGCGCCGCCGAGCCAGCCTACTGCGTCAACAAATGTTGACGCAGTAGGTTCTTCGTGGCTATCGTGGTGTTGTGGACATCGAGGCGAGTGCACGCAAACACGGTGTCCCGGACGAAGACATGATTCACGCACTGCGACATCATTGGCGAGCTTTCGAAACCGACGATCCAGAGGTGACCATGTTCATCGGACCATCTCGCACAGGAGAGCCTCTAGAGGTTGGTGTTGTCTCCGACGAGGATGGGACGGCAGTCATCCACGCCATGGACGCTCGCCGGAAGTTCTTGGAGGTCTGGTGGACCAAGTGAGCAAGTCGAGGGCGGAACGGGCCAAGGCGCTGGAGGAGTGGGCTGAGCGTGTCGAATCCTCGGATCTGGAGGAGGCTGACACCAAGGCTCTCCGCACCATCGCTGAGTTGGCGGAGCGACGCGAGGTAGTTGAAGAGGAGCTGACTGAGGCGGTGCGTTCGGCGCGTCAGGCTCACCGCAGTTGGTCGGAGATCGGGACGATGCTCGGTGTCTCGAAGCAGGCAGCGCAGCGAAAGTACGGGTCGAAGGTCAACGCGTAGACATAAATCCGGGCCGATGACGGCTCCCCGTGGCACCGATCACCCGTTGCTGGGACCCGGCAGGGCCCTGGCTAAAGAAGCGCGGTTCTCACCCCGTCTCACGCCGTCTCACCACGCTCGCCCCACAGCAGCTCCACACAGCGCGCAGCTGACGCCAAAACCCCTGGTCAGAGCTTCTTGACCACATCTTTCGCAACGAGGGGGTCACGGGTTCAAATCCCGTCAGCTCCACTAAACGCCCTGGTCAGAGCGATTTCGACGACCCTCGAACTTCGCCGCTTGTAGGGCCTCTTCATCGGTGGCTCCACGAGCGGCCCACAGGATTCGCGCCGTGAAGCACCTCTCAGTAGACGAGATGCTCCGAGAGATCCGAACATCTTCTCATCAAGTCTCACGTCTGGATCTGAAACAGCCCACGTGATTGGCGCCAGGGCCGACGTTGGCAGGCCTGGCTTGATCAGGATGACAGTTGTCACATCGAGATCGTGATCGATCTCACTACCGCTCGCACCGGTCGTTCCGCATGATCGGTGTCGAAGGAGGTAGTAGATGGAACATGTGCTCGAAGTACGAGGTCTCGTTCACCGATACGGTGACCTCACGGCTCTCGCCGGAGTCGATCTGACTGTCAAGGCGGGGGAGTGTGTCGCACTTCTTGGCCCAAATGGGGCCGGTAAGACGACCCTCGTCCGCAATGTGATCGGGTTGATCGAAGGCAACTCCGATCTCATCGAGGTGGCAGGTGGCAACCCTCGTAGCGCCGAAACCCGGCGCAGGCTCGGTGTCGTCCAACAGGCGGTCGGCTTTCCGCGCTCACTCACCGTCGGTGAGATCGTCGGAGGTGCGGCCGCCCGCCGGGGTTGTCCCCCGGAAGCAGCCAAACAAGCCATCGCCGAGATGGGCCTGACCGGCCTGGAGAAACGGCGGGCGGCCAAGCTCTCCGGCGGACAGCAGCAGCGGTTGCAGCTCGCGATGGGGCTGGTGGCGGATCCGGTTCTGCTGGTACTGGACGAGCCCACCGAAGGACTCGATGTGGAGGCACGGCGCCGGTTCTGGAACACGATTCGGCGACGTCTCGACAACGGAGCCGGTGTGCTCATTACTACGCATCTCGTGGACGAGGCGGCCGCGGTCGCCGATCGGGTCGTTGTGGTTGATCGCGGACGAGTAGTCGCGGAAGGGACGCCAGACGAGCTGCGTCGGACGCTCCCCGACCGTCGGATCGAAGTCCGGACGAAGGTACCGGTGAGTGTGATCAGAGCGCTCGACTCGGTGCACTCGGTGGAGCTTCGTGACGGCCGCACCGTGATCGCAGCGACCGACAGTGAGCAGGTCGTCAGCACGCTGCTCGACCTCGACCCCGAGGCAAACGATCTGACCGTGGCGACGGCGAGCCTCGAGGAGGTCCTCGTTGCACTGACCAACCATGAGGAGGTGGCAGCATGAACACGCGGATCTTTCGCACAGAGGTGCGAGACGAGCTCCTGGGAATCGTCAGGGAGCCGACCGCTCTCTTCTTCTCGGTGCTTATGCCAGTGGCATTCTTTGCACTGTTCGCAACGATGTTCGGCGATGAGGGAGACGGCTTCGGCGTTGGGTCGTTGGCCACGTACGGGGCGTTTGGAGTGCTGGCCGTGGTTCTGGTGAACCCGGGTGTCGGCCTCGCTGACGCCAGAGAGCGAGGCTGGCTCCGCGTCAAGCGGGCGGACGGCACGCCGCTTGGCGTGACGCTGTCCGCCAAGGTCACGGCAGCACTGCCGTATGCGATCGTCACCCTGGCAGGGATAACCCTGGTCGCCCGTCTCACCTCTGGACCGCTGGACGTGCTTCAGGTCCTGCGTGTTAGTGGTGTCCTGGTGCTCGGAGCCTTGCCATTCAGCCTGTTCTCCCTGGCTGTTGGGGCGAGGTTCAGCCCCAGCGCCGCAATATCGGTGCTCAACGCGATGCTCATTCCTTCGGTGATTCTGTCAGGCCTCTGGTTTCCGCTCGAGATGCTCCCGACGTGGCTCGGGGAAGTCGCGGTGTACCTCCCGCCCTATCATCTGGCACAACTGGCGCTGGCGCAGGTCGAAGGCGGAGCAGTGTGGGGACACGTCGCCTATCTCGTGGCAACAACGATCGTGGGAGCGATCGCAGCAGCGTTGGCGTACCGTTCCGCGGAAGTGTGAACGACACGACTATCAGACTCGGGAACTCGGAACGCTTCGACACGAGGCGTTCCGGTTTCTCGCGTTGGGCACCCCTGGTCTTCTTCGCATTCATCCTCATCGGACCGATCTTCTCCCCCGACGCCGGTCCCGAGGATTGGGTCTTCGCTGTCGGAGTGGTTGCCGTCGCCCTCCCCACCTTTGTCGTCTCGGAAATACGAGGTTGGGATATCGGGGGAGCAACCGTCCTGATGCTGCTGGCACTGGCGACAGCACCCTTCGACTCGACGGCAATCATGGCGCTGCCCATCTACGCCGCCGCGCTCGTTGCCAGGTCGGCCAGTCAGGAATCGCTCCGACTCAGACTGTCGGTGATCACGATCCTCACACTGACCGGCTTCTTCTTGAGTTCGATCCCCTGGCCGTTTCGGGTCTTCATACTCATCCCGGTGATCATGATCTGGGTCATTGGATCCGCCGTCTTCCATGATGTGTCACGGGACCATCACGCGGTTGCGCTCCAGGCTGAGAACCGCCGAGTCGCTCATCTCGCCACCATCGCCGAGCGGGAACGGATCGCTCGCGACGTCCACGACATCGCAGGCCAGGCCCTCACCGCCATCATCGTGCGAAGCCAACTCGTCCAAAGACTGGCCCCGTCGGACCAGCGTCGCGCCACAGAGGAAGCCGATGAGGTGGAACGCATAGCTCGCGATGCACTCTCTTCGATCAGGAAAAGCGTTGCCGGATGGCATCAGACGTCGCTGGCCGACGAGCTAGCCGTTGCCCGCAAAGCGCTCGCAGCCGCAGGCATCGAGTTGGAGACGCTCGGAGACTTGGAGGTCGATCTGGCACCATCGGTCGAGAACGTTCTGGCGTTGGGACTTCGCGAGGCGGTCACCAATGTTCTGCGCCATGCCAAGGCACGCAAGGTGGAGGTCCGAATCGACAGCCAGGACGGGGGAGTATCACTAACGGTGACTGACGACGGGATCGGACCCACCAAGGGAACCGGCTCGGGAATTCAGGGGATGCGCGAACGTGTGATCGCCGCAGGGGGAACCCTCACGTTCGGACCCGGAGTGACTGGCGGGACAATGCTACGGATCGACATGCCATTCGGTGGAAGTTCTTCATGATCCGCGTCGTCCTCGCCGAAGACCAGGCAATGGTGCGAGGAGCCTTTGCGGGACTCCTCGACCTCGAATCGGACATCGAGGTAGTCGCTGTCGCCGAAGATGGCGAGCAGGGTTTGGCAGCTGTCGCAGAGCATGAGCCGGACATCCTTCTCACCGACATCGAAATGCCAGGAATGACGGGACTCGAGCTGGCTTCTCGTCTCAAGGACCATCCGACGGTCCGAGTCGTAATCGTGACCACCTTCGCCCGAAGTGGCTATCTGCGGCGGGCGCTCGATGCCGGGGTGTCTGGATACGTCCTCAAAGACTCACCCATCGAAGATCTAGCCGACACCCTCAGGCGGGTGGCAGCAGGCAACCGTGTGATCGCCCCGGAGCTCGCAGTGTCCGCATGGGCTGGCAGCGACCCACTCACTGACCGGGAGCGAGAGGTCCTCCGAGAGGTCGGTGAAGGACATCCCAACATCGAAATCGCGCAAAGGCTCCACCTCGCCGAAGGAACCGTGCGCAACTACCTGTCATCTGCCATCGTCAAGCTCGGGGCCAGAAACCGTACCGAGGCGTTCGCCAAGGCCCAGGAAATGGGTTACTTGTAGCGCAGGGCGGGCTCCTGGAACCGTGCGCCCGACCTCGCCGACGCCCTGCCTGTCTGGGGGTCGGCTTGGTCGGCCGATCGCGCGGGATTCAACGGCCGCGCGGTCCGCGTGGTACCTCGGTCCATCAGGTGCTTCGGAGGCGGTAGTCGAGCAGAACGGAGCCGTCGTCGAAACGACGTGTCGTGTTGAGAGCGAGGTCGACCCGCGCTGCGTTGGGGAGGGCAGAGGTGCCTCCACCCACGATCGTTGGGACCAAGCGCAGTAGATACCGGTCGACCAGACCTGCCCGGATGGCCTCAGCTGCGAGGCCGGGGCCAGCGATGGCCAGGTCGCGTTCGGCGTCGTCTTTCATGGTCTGTACCACGTCGGGGTCGAAGGTCCGCTCCAGTCGAGTCCGCGGTTCGGGCACGGCGTCCAGCGTGGACGAGTAGACGATCTTGTCGGATGCTCGCCACACCTCGGCGAACTCGCGTTCTAGCTCGGACAGGTCGTCGAGTAGGAGTGTGTCCCACACCCTCATCGTCTCATACATGCGACGGCCGTAAAGCGAGGTGCCCACCGATCGTTGGAGGTCGTTGAAGAAGGCATGCACCTCTTCAGATGGATGTCCCCAGTCGAAGTTGCCGTTCTCGTCGGCGATGTAGCCGTCGAGTGATGCGTTGATTGCGTAGATGAGGTTGGCCATGGAATCCTCCGATTCTTCTTACCTATTCAAATATGGACGACCACCCCCGGACGGTCCAATCGCGATTCACCGACCCCACGGTGGGATCGCTACCAGTATCCGGACTCGATTCGAAGCATCCGACCCGGGTGATGGGAGGGGGCTCGTGGGAAGTCAGGACTCACCCCCTTGCGTCTGGTGCATGATCGCCTGGCTTTCGGCGTGGGGGTCGGGGCCCGGATCGATCCCCATGGCCGCCTGGCTGAGTCGGCCGAGATAGTGAGTCCATCCGTGGGTGTGACGGGTGTCTTCCCCGGGAGGAAGATCGCTGTGGATCAGTCGCACCACTGTGCCCCCATCCTTCGCCTCGAAGAAGAACGTCACGGTGCTCGACCCGGGCGGGACGAGCTCCGAGCCCTCCCAACCCCATGTGAAGACGACCCTCTCCGGAGGCTCCACCGCAAGGAAGGAACCCCGGGCGCGGTTGTCGCCGATGTCTACGGCGAAACGGCCACCGTTTTGGGCTTCGAGGACGGCGTGCCCGCCCATCCACCGCCGCATCAGGCGAGGATCGACGAAGAACTCGAACACCGTCTCGGGCGGCGCTTCGATCATGATCTCGAGGGTGACCGGCTCACTGTTTGCCACGTTTGTGTCGCTCCTCCTTTTCGGACTGGCGTTTGAGCTCCTGCAATCGGCCCAACCAGAACGATTGCAGGTGCTGAATGACGTCGTCGACGGTCTCCGGATTCGTCTGATAGATGCGCGTCCTTCCCTCCCGACGAGGTCGCCGGTTACTCGATCCTCCAGGCCGCAGACATCGACAGCGCGGTGGCACTGCTCGATGGCCATCCCCACCTGCAGATGCCAGGATCGTCGATCGAAGTCCACGAGACGTTGGAGATTGCAGGGATGTAGCCGAGGGCACCTTTTCGGGGAGGGGGCTCGCCTGGTGCGATGGAGAACCGCCGAGCCCTTCAGCCGGCCTCGGGACGTTGCTCCGAACGTAGGACACCTAGCAAGATCCGCAGCAGGAGAAGCGTCGCGAAGACTGCGGTCGCCCAACCCAACAGCTCGAATACTCGGACCTGGATTCCGGCCACCTCGGGCCCGCCCTCGGAGGTGAGAAGCGCCACCGACACTCCTCCGAGACCGATCGTCAGGAGCGTCAGCACCACTCTGTTGAGGAGCCGCTCGAGTGTCCTGACTTCTTCCGGAAAGGCGAACAGCCGAACCCGGCCCGTGAGTTGGCCGTTTTCGGCCAGACGTGCGATGCGGTCGAGATGACGCGGGGCCCGACGTAGAGGTGGCCCCAGCTCTGCCCATTCCTGCATGACGAACTCGCCCACCGAGGAGGGTTGCAAACGCTCCTTTAGCTCGGCGCCTCCGATGTCCGCAACGACCTCGAAGATCGGGTATCGGGGCGAAAGGGTCTCAAGGGTTCCGGCCAGGGTGGCAAGGGCGCGGAACATCGTCGTGGTCGAGGGTGGGAGACGCATTCCCAGCCTGGCGGTGACGCGCAGAAGGTCGGTGAGAGCTTCCGGGCCGGGGAACCCGGGTCCGGTGAGTGAGCTCAGGAACTGGGCCAATTCTCTTTCGACTTCGGTGGGATCGTGCTCGGCCCTGATGGCACCTACGGTCATGAGAGCGTCGTACAGCAGCGCGGGCTGCTCCATTCGCATGGCCAGGAGAGTCTCGAACACAGCAGCTCGCTCGTAGGCGTCGAGCCGACCCGTGATCCCGAAATCGACGAGACCCAACGATCCTTCGTCCAGGACCAGGACGTTCCCGGGATGAGGGTCTCCGTGGAATCTCCGCCCATTCAACATCGCTGAGACCTGCGATCGGCATAGAGCATCCGCGAGACGTCTCCCCTGAGTCGGCTCTCCCGCTACGGCCGCAGATTTGGAGAGCGGGGTCCCGAACAAGCGCTCCATCACCATCATCCTGTCGGTGGTCAACGACTCGACGACGGCGGGGATGCGGATGTGTGGATCATGCGCACAAGCCTTTGCCATCTCGATGGCGTACCTGGCCTCGACTCCGAAGCGGAGCTCGGCGCGGAGGGCGCGAGAGAACTCGGCGGCCAGGTCGGTGACGCCATACGCCTTCCCCCAACTCGTGCGGCGCTCGGCGATATCGGCCAGCCATCTGACGATGGCCAGATCGGTATCCACCTGTTCCTCCAGGCCGGGTCGACGGACCTTGACCACGACTTCGCGTCCGTCGAGAAGACGGGCCCCGTGGGCTTGACCGATGGATGCCGAGCCGAGAGGCTCCCAGGTGATATCGGCGAAGACCTCCTCCACGGGTCTTCCCATCTCCTCGAGGATGATCGCCTTCACCTGCGCCTCAGGTATTGGCGTGACCTCCGCATGAAGGAGGCCGAGCTCCGCCAGTGCCTCAGGGGGGAGCAGGTCTGGCCTGGTCACCAGGAGTTGTCCGAGTTTCACGAACATCCCGCCGGCCTCCTCGAGGGACAACCGGGTACGCCGGGCTATCTCGACCGGGGTCCGAGCCGATACCTCTCCACGCCGCAATCCGAGCAGCGGGGCCACTCCGTGATGTGCGGCGATGCGGGTCACCTGGATGGCCCGGAGCCACATGCGAAACCATCTCTTCAGCGTGCGGAATGGCCGGAACCTCTTCTGAGAGGAGCCACGCTCCGGACTGGCGAACAGCAACTCGAGGAAGACCATCACTGCCATGGTCGCCGGGAGGGCGAGAAGGACCACCAGGAGGTAGAACTCGGTCCTGATCGACTCGAACGCATCGAAGGTGTCGAGGTTGGGCACAAGGAGCGCAGCTGCGCCAATGGTTCCGAGAAGAAGCCCCAGGAGAGCGCTGACGATGGTTCTGCGCCAGGTCAGCTCACGAGCCCCGAGGAGCGATCGTGCCAGCCAGGCGAAGGCGAGCACGATCGCGAGGTTCCGTACGAGGTCAGCCATTGGGCTCGGACCATGGTCTCAGGTCCGGTGCGACTCTTTGGGCATTCACGGGTGAAGCCGTGCTATCGACTGGAATCGGTTGCTCGGAGCGGCTGCGGGCTCCTGGTGGTCGATACCTCAAGGAGGTAGATCGGCGTGCGATCGAGCAGGGCAAGACTCGACCAGACCTCTCAGAACTCCTCGCGGTTGAAGCGCCAGATGCCCACGGCGCCGAAGACGAGGATCTCGACGGTTGTTGCCACCAGTGGGACCACCCGGTCGAACACGGGCAGCTGCTGCATCGCAAACGAGGCGGCAACTTCCCCGAGCAACCATGGAGTAGCCACGACGATCGGCTCCGGGAGCATCCCTTTGAAGAACTGGCCGACCAGGATGAACCCGATTCCGATCCCTGCGATCGGTCCCCGTCCCTTGAAGATGCACCCGAGCGCCAGGGTCAGGGTCACATAGAAGAGCACGTTCAACGCCATCACTGCCGTGCCGAGCGCAAAGGGGCCGAACGGGACGGGCTCAGGCAAGATGAACGACGCCGACACGAGGAACACCGCCGATGGGATGATGATCGTGGTGATGGCGAAGCCCGTGAAATGGGCGATCAGCTTGCTGACCACGAAGGAGGCCCGAGACGCCGGCTTGGACATCACCCATGCCGCGGTGCCCAGTTCCTTCTCACCGACGATGGACCCCTGCAGAGTGAGCACAATCCCTATTCCAACGGCGGTGGCTGCCACGAGGAAAAAGGTCTGGACCGCTTCGTTCACAAGCTCTGCCGGGGTCATCCCCGAGCTGTCGAGCATGATCACGGTGGTAACACCGTTGAGGAGGACCAGCCAGATCAGGGTCTGGATCCACCACAGTCTTGTGGTCCACCACTGGCCGAACTCCTTGCGCAGCAAGTTGCCCAGCCCGATTCGCCACCCGGAGCCTCTGACCGGTATCAGATCGACATTGGCCGTGCTTGCTCTCGCCGTCATGACTCTCTTCCCTCCACCAGTTGGAGGAACACGTCCTCCAGGTTGTAGTGCTTGCGCCCGAAGGCGGTGACGATGACGTCGTCGTCCTGGAGGATCGAACGCAGCAGGTGGGCATCCGCTGTCTCCTGATCGGTGACCGTCACCGTGAGGTGATGACCGTCGGCGTTCGTGGTGGTCGCGACGTCGCTCACCCAGGACCGACTGCGGAGTGAGGCGCCGGCCGCCGCGACATCGCCCCGAAGCGCCAACTCATAGGTACAGCCGCCATCGAGAAGCTGAGACGTGCTGGCGTCGGCAACCTTGCGACCGTGGTCGAGTATCACCACATGGTCGCTGACACGTTGCACGTCGTCGAGGATGTGGGTCGAGTAGAAGATCGTCGTGTGCTCCCGCAGCCGCTCCATGACTGCGAGCACGTCCCGCCGCCCCAGTGGGTCGAGTGCCGCCGCCGGCTCATCGAGGACGAGCAGGTCTGGGTGATTCACCTGCGCCTGTGCTATCCCCAGGCGCTGCCGCTCGCCACCGGAGAACCCTTTGGTGGGGCGGTCGGCCTTGTCGGCGAGGCCGACCAACTCGAGGGTCTCGTCGATGCGATCACGTAGGGCCTCCTTCGGCCCCCGAAAGAAGAACCGGGTGGTGAACTCCAGCGTTTCCCGGGCGGTCAGATGCGTGTAGAACCGGGGCTCCTGGGCGAGGAATCCGACACGGGCCCGGATGGCCGTGCTGTCTTCCACGGCGTCGAGGCCGAAAACCGATGCTTTGCCCGATGTCGGGCGGCTCAGACCGAGCAATAGCTTGATGGCGGTGGTCTTGCCGGCTCCGTTCGGACCGAGGAAGCCAACGATCGAGTGATGCGGGACGTTCAGGTCGAGGTCTGTCAGTGCCTCGATGGCACCGAACGTCTTGGTGAGCCCGCTGGTGGTGATGACGTCGGAGCCGTCCCGTTCCCCTCGCATGACGCTCTTCTGGAGAAGGTCGCTGCTGGTCGATGTCGAACCGGTGTCCATCGGCCCATCATGGGCCGGGAGCGAAGCAACGACATCGGGGCCTCACCCTGATCCTGCACCCTTACTTCTCGGGCCCGGGGGCAACACCGTTGTGTACCTTTCGAACCCTTATGGGCCGGGTACATGACCCGATTCTCGGCCGCCAGACCGAGATCGACCTTCTCCGCAACGAGCTGATCGAGGCAGAGGCAGGTCGGCCCCGGTTCGTGGTCGTCTCAGGCGAGGCAGGCATCGGGAAGACGCGTCTTCTCGACGAGCTGGTGGCGATCGCAGACGAGGACGGTTTTCTGACACTGCGGGGGCGGGGCTCCGAATTCGACACCGAGCGCCCGTTTGGACTCTATGCAGACGCTCTCGACGCTTATCTGGCATCCCTCGAGTCGTCGGCGCTCGAGCGCCTCGAGACCGATCGCCTCGGCGCTTTGGCCGCTGTCTTTCCATCCCTGCACAGGCTCGATCAGGCAGTCGAGTACCCGGCCACCGTCAACGAGCGTTTCCGGGCATATCAGGCGGTGCGGGACCTCCTCGAGCGTCTCGCTGCCCGTCGCCCCCTTCTTCTCGTCCTCGACGACATGCATTGGGCTGACGGCGCCTCCCTCGAGTTGACCTCGTATCTGCTGCGGAAACCTCCGCAGGGGGAGGTTCTCGTGGCGATGGCGCTGAGACTCGGGCAGGGGGGCCCGCCAGTGTCGGCGGCGATCGGGCCCTACTACGGGATGCCTCACGTGCAATCTCTCGATCTCAGGCCTCTCGATCTGGAAGCCGTCAAGGAGTTGGTGATCGGTGCCGGGAACATCGATCTCGGCGAGTTGCTTCGCCTGAGCGGTGGCAACCCCTTCTACGCCCTCCAGCTGGCACGTTCCGGTCTCGGGCACGCCGCAGTCGAAGAGCGAGGTCTCGAGGTCCCCGCCCCGGTTGCCACCGCCATCGCCGTCGAGTTGGCCGGACTTTCGCCAATGGAGCTCGGCGTTGCTCAAGCAGCTGCGATCGCCGGTGACCCGTTCGACCTCGACCTGGCGGTGGCTGCGTCCGATCGTCCCGAGGAAGAGGTGCTGGAGGCGATAGACGTCCTGTTGTCCCGGGACCTGATTCGGGAGACCGACTTCCCCAGGAGGTTCCAGTTCCGCCACCCAATCGTTCATCGTGCCGTCTATGGGTCGTGCCCTCCCAGCGTCAAGGTGTCCTGCCACCGACGCGTCGTCGAGGCATTGGGAAGGAGGGGAGCATCGGCTATCGCGCATGCCACACATGTCGAGCAGTCGGCGCGGTATGGCGACAGGAGCGCTGTTGAGATCCTGAGCCAGGCTGCCGAAGAGGCGGCGGCAAACGCGCCGATGAGCTCGGTCCGGTGGCTCATAGCCGCCTTGCGGATACTCCCCGCCGACGCACCCGTGGCGGAGAGAGCCACGCTCCTGACTCACCTGGCAGCTTCCCAGGGTGCCCTGGGCCACTTCACGGATGCCCACGACACCCTCGAGGAGTGCCTGGCCCTGAATGGCGAGACCGACGACGCTCCCGGAGTGGAAACAGTCGTCAGATGCGCGGAAATGGAGCAGCTCCTGGGACGCCACGGCGAGTCGAGAGCGAGACTGGAGAAGGCCTATTCCGGCCTCAGCGACCCGGGGTCGAAGGCAGGTGTGTCATTGCTCATCGCCCTGACCACCGCCAGCCTCTATCTCTCCGACCACGACCGTATGCTCGAATGGGGGGAGCGTGCAGTCGACGCCGCGAAGTCACTGAACGATGCGGCCCTGGTCGCGGCCGCCTCGGCCGCGCACACCATGGGAGCAGCCTTCGCGGGACGAGTCGGATTGGGTCTCGAGCTCTATGAGCGTTGCACTCTGCTGATCGACTCGCTGTCCGATGACATCATCGTTTCTCGACTCGACGCTCTGAGCAACCTCGCGGCAGCCGAGACGTATCTCGATCATCATGTCCAGGGATGCGAGCACGGCGAACGGGCCCTCAGGCTGGCCCGTGCCACCGGCCAGAGTCACCTTCTTCCGATCCTCACTCCGATTCTGGGCACATCGTTGGCCCTTACCGGGCGGATGGAGCGTTCAGCGGAGGTCCTGGACGATGCGATTGAAGCTGCTCGTCTCGTGGGCGATGCTCAAGGGCTGTCGATGAACCTGTTCAATCGAGCATTGGCTGCTTCGATGGCGGGGGATCTAGAAACCGCGCTTCGGACGGGGGCGGAGAGTGTTGAGCTCGCCTCTTCCATCGACAACGGAGTCATAACAGCCTTCGCCGGAGCGATCCACGCCCAGACTCTCCTCGAGGTCGGCGACGCTTCCAACGCCAGAGACCTCCTTCTCGAAAGCGTCGGAGGAGACGAGATCCCGCTTCTCGCCGGGGGGTGGAAGGCTCATTTCTTCGAAGTCCTGACTCGGTGCAATCTTGCTATTGGTGACCTGGAGGGCGCTCGCCTGGCTGCCGAGCGAGTGAAGAGCGAGGCCGCCGAGCATGGTCTCGTGCTGACCAAGTTGATGGCGAACCGGGCCGAGGGCGAGGTCGCCCTCGTGGACGGAGACGCCGACAGAGCCGTCAGGCTGGCCCGATCTGCCGTGGCGGGAGCCGAGGAGATCGGAGCGAGTGCCCATGTAGCTCCGTCACGGGCTCTGCTCGGCCGGGCGCTGATAGCAGCAGGCCGTGTCGAGGAGGCAGCAGCCGAGTTGGAGGAGGCTGCCGGCGAGTTCGATGCGCTCGGGGCCTCCCCGTATCGCCTCCAGGTCGAGTCACAGCTCCGCCAGTTGGGCAGAACGATTCATCGACGCACCAGGCCGGGGGACTCAGGCGCGGTCGGAATAGCCGCATTGACCGGGAGGGAACTCGAGGTGACCGAGCTCGTGCTGGACCGCCGCACCAACCGGGAGATCGCCGAAGAGCTGTTCCTCAGCACGAAGACGGTGGAGACGCATATGCGCAATATCTTCAACAAACTCGGTGTGTCGTCGCGTGTGGAGGTGGCTCGGGCTCTGGTCAAGGCTCGTCAGACGACCTAGGCGATGGGCCCGGGAAGACGGGTCTCGCCCCGATTCAGGGTGACGAATCAGGGTGCCTCCCCGATGTGAGATTCCGGGGGGCGACACATATTCCCTGCATGCCGTGGTTCATGCTCCACCATCGTCATGACCCTGAGGAGTGCCCCTCTGCCTATGCGGCTTGGAAGGGGTTCGAAAGCCCGCTCCGTGGCCAGCAGACGCTGTCATCGTGCCGACTCGGCGGGCACGAAATCTGGTGGGAGGTCGATGCCGCCGACGAGGCTGCCGCCCTCGATCGACTTCCCGAATTCCTCGGGGAGAGAACCG
>Ga0105106_10000686_pt1 | contig 23928 bp, 29 predicted proteins | sample PPLLaktember2015_5_FD_79109 | JGI IMG/M metagenome (GOLD analysis project Ga0105106, IMG submission 79109) | Freshwater sediment microbial communities from Prairie Pothole Lake near Jamestown, North Dakota, USA - PPLs Lake P8 Core (1) Depth... | ecosystem: Environmental > Aquatic > Freshwater >...
CAGGACCATACAACTGTTCGGGCTATACCACACTTGGGCACAGCGACCAGCGCTTTGTGACGGTCTCTCAGACCTGGACACGAACGGCCTGCTGTGCCCTTGTATTTAATCATACTAGGACACAAAGGAGGCACGAAGTGCACCAAGAATTTTATTTATGTAATAGGTTTGTGATCTTTGTGTAGTCTTCGTGCTCTTTGAGTTATTGTTTAATCTTCACTATTTCTAATTGAGTGGTATAATTCCGCCAATCTAAGTCCAGATACGCGTTGACCGGGACGATTAACCGGAACGGAACCGACAGAAATTGGAGATCACTGGCTGAGAGTCTCCTGCGGCAACCAAACGGCGAAAACCCCCCGCGAGCGTGAACCCCAACGGACAATGTCTAAGTAGGGTAAACGGCTGGCCCCGTTAACGGCCTAAAGAGAACCATCGCAAGATGGAAATCTGGGTGGAACCGCGTGAGACATCCTCTCGCCCCAGTTGGGTGAGAGGTTTTTGATTCTTAAGGAGGTAAGAATGGTTGAAGAGAAACAACATCAGAGCGAGAAGTACCCCGAATCGGAGCTGTACCGCATCCGCCACTCAGCTGCGCATGTCATGGCGCAGGCAGTAGTCGAGATGTTCCCAGAGACCAAGTACACTATCGGCCCACCGGTGGAGAACGGCTTCTACTATGACTTCGACCTGCCGCGTACACTGACCCCCGAGGACCTGGAGAAGCTGGAAAAGCGCATGCGCCAGATCATCGCCGGACGGCATAAGTTCGAGCGCCAGGTGCTCTCGGCGGAGGCGGCACGCCAGATCTTCAAGGATCAGCCCTACAAGCTGGAGCTGATCGCCGGGCTGGAACAGGGCGGCTTCGATGAGTACGGCAACCCGTTGGACAGCAAGCCTGAGATCTCCATCTATGTCCACGACAGCTTCACGGACCTGTGCCGCGGCCCGCACGTCGAACACACCGGGCAGATCAACCCCTCCGCCGTCAAGCTGATGAATGTGGCGGGCGCCTATTGGCGTGGCGACGAGAAGAACAAGATGCTGCAGCGCATCTACGGCACGGCCTGGAAGACCCCCGACGAGCTGAAGCAGTACCTGTGGCAGCTTGAGGAGGCCAAGAAACGGGATCACCGCAAGCTGGGCAAGGAGCTGGAGATCTTCGTCTTTGATGAAGAGGTCGGCCCCGGGCTGCCTCTGTGGCTGCCGCGCGGTGGAGTGATCATCGATGAGCTGGAAGCATTAGCCAAGGAAATGGAAACCAAAGCGGGTTACAAGCGGGTGCGCACACCACACCTGACCAAGGAAGACCTGTTCATCCACAGCGGTCACCTGCCCTATTATGCCGAGAGCATGTACCCGCCCATGGAAATGGAAGGCGTGAAATATTACATCAAGCCGATGAACTGTCCCATGCATCACAAGATCTTCGCCAGCCAGCCGCACTCCTACCGCGACCTGCCGCTGCGCCTGGCTGAATATGGGACGTGCTACCGCTTTGAGAAATCCGGTGAACTGTTCGGGCTGCTGCGGGTACGTTCAATGCAGATGAACGACGCCCACATATACGTACCTGAGGAGCTATTCGAGCAGGAATTCATGGCGGTGATCGACCTGTACCACAAGTATTTTGAGATCTTCGGCATCGACAAGTACATCATGCGCCTGAGCACGCATCACAAGAATGGGTTGGGTAAGAAGTACGTGGACAACGAGCGCCTGTGGCTTAAGACCGAAGAGATGGTGCGCCGGGCGATGGATAACGGCGGCGTGCCATACCATGAAGTACCCGATGAGGCGGCTTTCTACGGACCGAAGATCGATGTGCAGATCTGGAGCGTCATTGGGAAAGAGTTCACCCTGGCAACCAACCAGGTGGACTTCGCCCAGCCGGAGCGCTTCAACCTGACCTTCATTAATAAGGAAGGCCAGGAAGAGATGCCACTTTGCATTCACCGTGCCCCACTCAGCACGCACGAGCGCATGATCGGCTTCCTGATCGAGCACTTTGCCGGCAACTTTCCGGTCTGGTTGTCGCCAGACCAGGTGCGGGTGATCCCCATCACTGACGCCCACAATGACTATGCCGTACGGTTGGCAAACCAGATGCAGGTTGAAGGCATCCGGGCTGAGGCTGACCTGAGCGCTGACCGTATGAACGCCAAGATCCGCCATGCGCAGCTCTTTAAGGTTCCCTACATGCTGGTGGTCGGCGACCGCGAGATGGCGGATGGCGTGGTCTCACTGCGCAAGCGCGATGGCAGCCGCGCCGATGGAATGCCGGTGGGCGAGTTTATTGCGCTGGCGAAAGGGCGCATCGCCACGCGCTCGCGCGAGCTTTAATATTGATTCCGAAAAAGAAGATGAAGATTTGAATACGGATATCTTCATCTTCTTTTCGGAATTCTCTAAAATACGGCAGGATTCACACCAACGTTGACGATTTCAATCAAGGTGTGGTATCATCGGGCACGCTAAATGCCGCGGAACGGCATTTGGCTATTATTATTTGTTGAACAAGGAAGGAAGGACCTATCAGCGCAACCAGTTACCGTATTAATGAAGGAATCCGCGTCCGTGAAGTCCGGTTAATCGGGCCAAAAGGCGAAAATATCGGAGTCGTCTCGATCCAGGAGGCGATCCGCATCGCCAACGAAGCCGAGCTGGACCTGGTGGAGGTAGCCCCCGCCGCCGAGCCACCAGTTTGCCGGGTAATGGATTTCGGCAAATTCTTATACGAGCGCACGAAAAAAGAACGCGATGCGCGCAAAGCCCAGACCAAGATCGAAGTCAAAGAGATCCGGCTGCGGCCTAAAACCAATATCTACCACCAGGGCTTCAAGGTGCGCGATGCGCGGCGCTGGCTGGAAGATGGCAATAAAGTTCGGGTGCGCATCAAATTCCGCGGACGCGAGATCGACTATGTGGACCTGGCGTTGAATGATCTCAAGAAAGTAGCTGAAGAATTGGCAGATGTGGCGGCAATCGAAGTGCCGCCGGCCATGGAAGGCCGCAGCGTGCTTCTGGTGCTTGCGCCGACTGCTGGTAAGAAGAAAAAGTAACCTGATCGGTCATTAATTGTGCAATCATCCGCCGGCATGGGCGGGAGGCCTCGAGCTTGAGGCAGACCTGTGCCGCGGAGTTTTGTGTGAGAAGGAGAAATCGCCGTGCCTCGCAAAAAAACCGAAGGTAAGTACAAATTGAAGACGCACAAGGCCACCGCCAAGCGTTTCCGGATGACCGGAAATGGCATCGTGGTGCGCACCAAGATCGGCAAGGGCCACCTGCGCCGGCGCACTGCCAAACGCACGAAATACTTGCTGAGTGATATGCTGCCGGTGAAAGGCCGCGGCATCATCAAGCGCGTCAAACGCCTGGCTCCCTACCTGAAAAAGGCAGACTAGCCCTATCCTATCCACCCTTTTAGTGCGACCGTTGGGTGCACACAACAGGCACGTAGCAGGAGACTGTCAGTGCCGGCGCCCAGGGGTACGCAGGAGAGAAAATTATGACTCGTGTAAAAACTGGACCGTACCGCCGTCATCACCATAAGAAGATCCTGAAGCTCAATAAAGGGCAATTTGGCACCCGCCACCGCCTGTTCCGGCGCGCTAACGAAGCCCGGCTGAAGAGCATGTGGTACGCTTATCGTGACCGGCGTCAACGCAAGCGCGATCTGCGCCATTTATGGATCGCCCGCATCAATGCAGCCGCCCGGCTGAACGGCTTATCCTACAGCCGACTGATCCATGGCCTGAAAACCGCCAATGTTGCCATCAACCGCAAAATGTTGGCCGATATGGCCGTCCGCGACCCGCAGGCTTTTACTGCAGTGGCCGCCCAGGCGAAAGCTGCCTGAGAAAGCCCCCATCTCACAAGACTCCGTCCGTCCCCGGCTTCTCCCCGCCGGGGATTTTTTATGGAGAACACCTCGCCTGCGTTTACTCTCATATTCCATGCTACAATGACTGGCAGGAACTGATGAGCAAGATCATTCTTGAGACCCGCCTGCAAGGCGGACAGACCCTGCAATTGGCGCACGGCGACCTCACCACTGAGGGGCTGGATGCGATCGTCAACGCTGCCAACCATCTCCACCGGCATCTTCGGCTTCCCCAAAGAGCGCGCTGCCGGGTTGATCTTCGCTGCCATTCGAGGTTATTTCGAGCAAAATTCGGCCTCCGGGCTGGATCTCGTGCGGGTGACAATTATTGACCAGCCAACGCTGGATGTTTTCGCAAGAACCTGGGAAGGGTAAGGTAGGGCATGATCACTTCAGCTCACAACCCAAAGATCCAATGGCTACACCGGTTGCAAGATCAGTCCAAAATCCGGCGCGAAGAAGGCGCCTTTGTAATAGAAGGCGTGCGCCTGGCAGAGGAAGCTCTACAGGCTGGCTGGGAGCCACGGTTGGTGCTGTACACCGACCAGCTCAACGATCGCGGACAGGCGGTAGTCGAACAATATGCTCAACGCGGTGCCCCATTGGAGCTGGCATCGGAAGAGGTGATGAAATCCGCCAGCGACACCCGGACCCCGCAAGGAGTGCTGGTGGTGCTGGCAATCAAGCCGCTGCAGCTGCCCCCCCACCCTAATTTCTTGCTGATCGCCGACGGTGTGCGCGACCCGGGCAACCTGGGCACACTGCTGCGTACGGCTGCCGCGGCTGGCGCTCAGGCTATGCTGCTGCCGCCGGGATCAACGGACGCTTACGCGCCTAAGGTAGTGCGCGCCGCAATGGGTGCGCATTTCCGCCTGGCAGTACAGGAACTGGAATGGGAGGCGATCCGGCAGCTGGTCAAACCCGCAAAGCGACCATTACAGGTTTATCTGGCGGATGCCGGCAGCGGCCTGCCGTACACCCAGGCTGACCTGCGCACACCCCTGGCGTTGATCATCGGCAGCGAGGCGGAGGGCGCGGGCGGTGAGGCAACCGAGCTGGCGGACACCCGCCTGCATATCCCCATGCCGGGTCATATGGAATCGCTCAACGCGGCTGTCGCCGCGGCAGTCTTGATGTTCGAGGTAGTACGGCAGCGGAAGGCTTAATTTAATACCTAAATATGCTACAATAGCAATCCATGGACGAAAAACCAAAATATATCCTGCCTGAGCGCAATCCCAAAACCCACACTGCCCATAAGCGCGAGGTGTGGTGGCAGATCACGCTCCCGCTGGTGTTCGGCTGTCTGCTGCTGGCAGTGGTGATCGGCGGCCTGGTCCGGGTAGCCACCGACTCTACCACGGAAATCGGCCGCTGGGCGGACATCTCACAGATGTGGGTGATGCTGCCAGCCTTTGGAGCGGCTTTATTGCTCCTGGTCCTGCTGATCGGGGTAACCTACCTGGTCACCAAGCTGATAGGCGTACTGCCCGGCTATGCCAGGCTTGCCCAGGATACAATCACCGTTGCTATGCTGAAGGTGATGGGGGTTAGCAATATACTGGTGAAGCCAGTGCTGAAACTCAAGGGTTGGTTAGCGGCGGTGCAGCGTGCCCGCCAGGTGGTGTTAAAACCGTTTACCTCCCGGCAGGATGACGAGTACTAACCCACAACGCAAGATAGGCGAACAATAATCCGGAGGATAGTATGGATCAAGAAGATTTCATGAAAGATAACTGGAAACTCAGGCTGTTGATTAGCGGGGCAGTGCTCGGCGCGTTGACCGGCATTGGGGCAGCCTACTTAATGGCGCAACGGGCTGAGAAAATGGGGGGCAAGCCCAAGTTGTCTTCAAAAGAGGGCATTTCGCTGGGGCTGTTGTTGTTCGGCTTGCTGCGCCAGGTCTCGCTGCTGGGCGGCGGTGACGAGAAGTGAGTCAGCTGAGCGAGCTGCGCTGCGTGCCCTGCCGGGGCGGCGATCCACCGCTGACCAGCGAGCAGATCGCCGCGCTGCTACCGCAAATCAACGAGTGGATATTGGTTGAGCGGGAAGGTATTCCCCGCCTGCAGCGGACCTTCAAGTTCAAGAACTTTGCCCAGGCCCTGACTTTTACCGATCAGGTGGGGGCGCTGGCAGAGACCGAAGACCACCACCCGGCTATTCTGACCAAGTGGGGCAAGGTAACCGTTACCTGGTGGACACATAAGATCAAGGGACTGCACCAAAATGACTTTATCATGGCAGCCCGAACGGATGGGCTGTATCTGATTGGGTAGATCTACGCCCAAAAAGGCCATCACCGAAACCACCCCCATCCCTACCTTCCCCCAAATCAAAAGCAGATTTGGGGGAAGGAGGTTTTTATGATTCCAATATCACCAGGCCAGGGGGCAATCCAAAAGTTGTGGCGCAACGGAGGACTCCACCACCTGAGCCGTTCATTCTCCGCTGCGCCCTTACACGCTGGTTTGGTGACATGATTAACCCAACGTTGGTTTCTAGTTGGTCAACCCCATGAATACAGCTTGACACTGGTGAGATCTGGCGCGACAATATGAACGAACGTTCGTTCATATCGAAGGGCAATCCATGAGCGAAGAAACCCTACCCCGCGGCATACAGACCCGGACGGCTATTCTACAAGCAGCCCATGACCTGTTCGTAAAACAGGGTTATCACGGCACCGCCATGCGCCAGATCGCCCGCCGCGCCGGCATTGCCCTGGGTGGGCTGTATAACCACTTCCCCAGCAAAGAAGCTGTCTTTGAAGCCGTTTTCCTGGCCTATCACCCCTACCAGCAGGTGCTACCCTCCATCCAGCAGGCGCAAGGTGGCACCATCGAGGATTGGGTGCGCGACGCGCTGATCCGCATGGATGACGCGGTGCGCGGCCGCCCGGATTTCCTAAACCTGATGTTCATCGAGTTCGTCGAGTTCAAGAGTGTTCATACCCAACAGTTGATCAACACGCTATTACCAACCGGTCTGCACATCGCCCAACGATTGTCCCTACCTGAGCCAGAGAAGATGCGGCCTATTCCCCCTCCGGTACTGATGCGTTCGTTCCTGGGGATATTCCTGGCTTACTATCTCACCGAAATCATCTTTGCCACCGCCAACCCGCCCGAATTCCACCAGAACGCCCTGCAGGACTTTGTGGACATCTACCTGCACGGTATCCTGATACCTGCCAGCCCTGGTGGGGATAGCCAGACACCGGCGCAGTCAGGGTAAAGGAAGGTTGCTCATGCTCAATTCGCGTTTACGCTCGCTCATCCGCAAGGAATTCATCCAGATCATGCGTGACCCCCGCACCCTGATCCTGGTGCTGATCATCCCGATCATGCAGCTCTTCCTGTTGGGATATGCCGCTACAAATGACGTGCGCAACATCCCTCTGGCGGTCTTTGACCAGGACCGCGGGTCCGAAGCGCGCCACTTGCTGGATGCCTACCGCGCCGCTGATTATTTCCGCATCGCCTTTGATGTGGATTCAGAGGATGCATTAAGGACGCTGATCGACAACGGTGAGGCGCGTGCCGGGCTGATCATCCCGCCTGGCTATAGCGGCCTCATCCAGGGGGGTGGTTCGGCGCAAGTGGTGTTCGTGCTGGATGGCTCGGATCCCACCGTAGCCTCTACCGCCCTGATCGCCGCCCAGGTCATCGGGCAGGCGCACGCCACGCAGATCCTGGAAAGCCGTCTGGCTCGCGTGGGCCAGGAAATGGTGATTGCGCCTCCCATCGATGTGCGTACCAACGTCTGGTACAACCCCGACCTGGTCAGTGCCCACTTCATGATCCCTGGCGTGATCGGTATGATCCTGTACGCGCTCACCTCCATCCTCACCGCCAGCGCCATCGTGCGCGAGCGCGAACGCGGCACCATCGAACAGCTTATCGTCACCCCTATCCGCCCATGGGAGCTGGTGGTAGGTAAGCTGCTGCCTTACGTGGTATTGGCATTCCTGAACGTGCTGGAGGTACTGGCGCTGGGGCATTGGTGGTTCGGCGTGCCGATCCGCGGCAATATCTGGCTGATCCTGGGCGTCTCCGGACTGTTCCTTCTAACCAGCCTGGGCACCGGTTTGATGGCTTCGACCATCGCCAATACCCAGCAAGAAGCCATGCTGACCGTCTGGATGATGCTCCTTCCGAGCATCTTCCTGGCAGGTTTTTTCTTCCCTCTGGAAGCTATGCCGAAAGTCTTGCAATGGATCTCGGCGGTATTCCCTCTGCGCTACTACCTGGCGGCAATTCGCTCGCTGATGCTGAAAGGGGTTGGCTTTGAAGCCGTGCAGACCGAGATCCTGGCACTGGCCATCTTTGGGTTCGTGATCATGACCGCCGCTTCGTTGCGCTTCCGCAAACGGCTAGATTAATTATGGAGGTACCCATGCACAACAAACGCATCATTCTACCGGTATTTTTATTGGTGATCAGCCTGGTGGCAGGCGCCTGGTTCATCTGGCAGCAAGCCCAGCCCGTAGAAGACACGACCCTGCAGGGTTCGGGCTCAGTGGAGGCAGTGGAGGTAATCGTCTCCCCGGAGATCAGCGGACGCGTAGTGGAGGTGTTGGCAGTGGAAGGACAGGCTGTCCTGGCCGGTGATGCCCTCTTTAGGCTGGACGGCGCCTATTTGGAAGCCCAGCAAAACCAGGCGGAGACCTCCCTGGCTGCCACCCAGGCTGGGCTGGCTGTCGCGGAAAGTGGGCAGGCAGTCGCCCAGGCTGCTCTGGACACTGCCCAGATCCAGTATGAGCTGGAGTACAATGCTGCCCTGGCGCAGACACAAGCAGCTCGAACAGCCGCCTGGGAAGGACGCCTGCCCAGCGAATTTACACTGCCTGCCTGGTACTTCACCCAGGATGAGGCGTTAGCTGCCTCTCAAGCTGAGATGCGCGCGGCTCAAGCAGACCTGGAGGCTGAGCAAACTGATCTCGCATCACTGACTGCTGAGCCGATCTATGGTGGACTATTGGAAGGAGAAGCACGCCTGGCTGAAGCTCAAACCGCTTACCTGGTTGCTGATGCAGTGCTCCAGCTGTCCCAGCAACAAAGTGATCAATCCCTGCTTGACGCAGCTCAAGCAGCTTTTGACAGTGCTGAAGCTGAACTGCAAGCCGCCCAGGAAGGTTACAACGAAATGCTCATCACGGAAACAGCCGCGAATCTGATGGAAGCCCGCGCCCAGCTGGCAATTGCCCAGGGGCGGCTCGACACTGCCCGCGATGGTTTCAATGCCATGCAGACCGGTGAACACTCGCTGCGGGTTCAAGCAGCTGCGGGTGCCCTGGCCCAGGCACGGGCCAACGTGACCCAGGCGGAGACCAGGGTCCTTCAGGCGCAGACCGCCATTGACCAGGCTCAGGCACAGCTCGACCTGTTGGATATACAGCTGAGCAGGCTGGTGGTGTATGCCGCCGTGGATGGCGTGGTACTCAGCCGCAACATCGAGCCCGGAGAGGTAGTCCAGCCCGGAGCTGCAGCACTAACCCTGGCGCGGCTCGATCGGCTGACCATCACGGTATACCTCCCTGAGGACCGCTACGGTGTGGTTGACCTGGGGGAAATTGCAGAGGTACGCGTGGATTCATTCCCTGAGCAGGTCTTTGATGCCACCGTTGTACATATAGCCGACCAGGCTGAGTTCACCCCGCGCAATGTATCCACCGATGCCGGCCGGCGCACGACCGTCTTTGCAGTCGAGCTGACCGTAGACGACCCCGGCGGGCAGCTCAAACCGGGCATGCCGGCAGACGTAAAGTTTGACCAATAAAAATATGGAAGAATTGTATGGACCTCTTGATCTCCGCGGCTCATCTGCGTAAGACATTCCGAACCACCCGTGCGGTCGACGACCTGAGCCTGAGCGCGGCAGCTGGCGAGATCTACGGGTTGGTCGGACCGGACGGTGCTGGCAAGACGACGACACTGCGCCTGCTGTGCGGAGCACTGCGTCCCGACCATCGCAAGAAGGACGGCTGTACGATCCACATCGCCGGGGTTGATCTGCTGCGCCAGACCGACCAGGCGCGTGCTAAACTTGGCTACCTGGCGCAGCGCTTCGCGATGTACGAGGATCTGACCGTGCTCGAGAACCTGCGCTTCTTCGCCGAGGTACGCAGCCTGGTCGTAGAACATTGGCAGCCACGCTGCATGCAGATCCTGGAATTTGTCGGATTGGTTGAGTACAAGGATCGCCGTGCCGGACAGCTTTCAGGCGGGATGAAGCAGAAGTTAGGCTTGGCGGCAGCATTGGTGCACGGCCCAAAAGTACTCCTTCTAGACGAGCCAACCACCGGGGTGGATCCGGTGACGCGGCAAGACTTCTGGCAGCTGATCATCCGCCTGGTGGCGGAGGAAGGCGTGGCTGTGGTGATCAGCACCCCCTACATGGATGAAGCCGTACGCTGCGGGCGGGTGGGATTCATACGCCAGGGCCGTTTGCTGGTAGAAGGTCAACCAGAGACGCTGCGCGGGCAGCTAACGGGACGCATCCTGGAGCTGTATGGACAGCCGCTGCCTCTACTTCGCCGTATCGCCCAGGCTGACCCCGATGTCGAGGATGCCCAGATGTTTGGGGACCGGTTACACCTGCGGGTAAGGATCGGAGCCGGGGAAGCTATCACGCAGCGCCTCCATCAGGCCATCCCTGCCGGGGGCGGGCTGGTCAGCCTGGTCAGGCCTATCCCACCCGGTTTGGAAGACGTGTTCATCGCACTGCTGGAAGGTAAAGCGGACTAAGCAATGAGCGAAGAGGTGATCGTTGCACGCCAGCTGACGAAGCGCTTCGGTGATTTCACCGCCGTGGACCAGGTCTCGTTCCAGGTGGGGGCTGGTGAGGTGGTAGGCTACCTGGGGCCGAACGGCTCGGGTAAGACCACCACCATCCGTATGCTGCTCGGCTTGTTGCGCCCCAGTGCTGGGGAGGCACGCGTGCTGGGCTTTGATATTGTGCGCCAATCGGAGCAAGTACGGCAACAGGTCGGTTACATGTCTCAGAAGTTCGCCCTGTACCATGAACTGACTGCCGCTGAGAACCTGGCCTTTTACGCCGGGGTGTATGGCGTGAACGAGCGCAAACGGCTGGATGAGGTAATTGGGTTGGTGGGACTGTCCGACATAGCGGGCGAGCGGGTCAGCGCCTTATCCACCGGCTGGCGGCAGCGCCTGGCGCTCGGCACAGCCATTGTGCACCAGCCACGGTTGCTCTTCCTGGACGAGCCGACCAGCGGCGTGGATCCGACCGCCCGGCGAGCGTTTTGGGACCTGATCTATGCGGTCGTCGAGCAGGGTGTGACCGCTCTGGTGACCACCCATTACATGGACGAGGCTGAATACTGCGGGCGGGTAGGCATCATGCGCAACGGCAAACTTCTGGCATTGGATACCCCTTCGGCGCTGAAGCACACCGCGCTGCCCGGCGTTGCCTGGGATGTGCGCACTACACCACTGTTGGCCGCCCTGGAAGCCCTGGAATCCTGTCCCATCGTGCTGCGCGCCGGCCTGGTCGGCGACCACCTGCGCGCCATCACCCACACCGTGGAAGCCGCTTCCGCCTTGCGCCTTGCGTTGGAATCCACCGGCGCGGTGGTGGAAAGCATCGAGGTCGTGGAACCTACCCTTGAGGATGTGTTTCTCGCACTGGCAAACTGACGAGTGAGAGGTGCCGATGACTCCTGTGCACCTGTCACATTCCTCCCGTGAATGCGTTTCAATGCTTAATGGTAGAATGAACCCATGAAACGCTGGCAATTCTGGTTGGGACTTATCGTCAGCGCCCTTTTTTTGTGGTTGGTGCTGCGTAAGATCGATTACCCGCTGTTGTGGGAGCACCTACGTTCCGCCAATTACTGGTGGATCATACCAGGGGTGGGGGTGTACTTCGTCGGGCTGTGGGTGCGTGCCTGGCGCTGGCACTACCTGCTGCGCCCACTCAAGGTAGTGCCCACCCGGGTGATGTTCCCCATTGTCACCATTGGCTACGCAGGTAACAACATCTTTCCGGCACGCGCCGGCGAAGTTGTGCGAGCGGTGATACTCAAGCGGAAAGAAGGTATCCCTATCTCGGCCTCACTGGCGACGATCATCGTTGAGCGTGTATTTGATGGCATCGTCATGCTGGCTTTCGTCTTCGTCAACCTGTCGGAGCTGACCCGGCTGACCGACGTCTCCCTGGAGATCGGCGGATTGAAGCTTGGTATCCAGGACCTGGCGATCTGGGGCAGCGTGGCCTTCTTCGGAGCACTGGCGTTCTTCCTGGCAGCCGCTATGTTTCCCGCCCCAACCGACCGCCTGGTGACCCATCTGATAGTACGCTTTGCCCCCGAACGGACGCGCGAGAAGATATTGGGGTTCAGCCGCCTTTTCTTGGGCGGGCTCGAGTCGCTGCGTTCACCCTGGGAGGCGCTGATGGTCTTCTTCACCTCGGTGCTGATCTGGCTACTGGAGACGGTCAAATATTGGTTCGTGATGCACGCCTTTAACTTCAGCGTGAGCTTCTTCGCACTGATGCTGATGAATGGGGTGGTCAATTTGGCAACCACCATCCCCTCGGCCCCAGGCTACCTGGGCACATTTGACCTGCCGGGCATCGCGGTACTGCAGGCATATGATGTTGCCCGGGAGGTAGCTGCCAGCTATACTTTCGTACTGCACTTTGCCCTGTGGTTCCCAGTCACCGCTTTAGGGCTGTACTACATGATCCGCATGGGCATAAAATGGTCCGATACGATCCAGAGCACTAAGGAGACAGAATGAGGGAGCAGCGCCGCCTTTCCCGGTTGAAACATTACAAACTAAAGGTGCTCATCGCCGATGACAACATCGAAGCCCGGCGCGGCACACGCCTGATGCTTTCCATTCACCCCGGCGTAGAGGTGACCGCCATCGCCCAAAACGGGCGTCAGGCGGTAGAGCTGGCCCACACCAATCCACCTGATATCGTGATCATGGATATCAACATGCCCGAACTGGATGGTATAGGTGCAATGCAGGAAATGCGGGAGTTTCTGAGCGATACCCTGTACATCATCATCACGGCAGAGCGCGAAAGCAATATAATCGGGAAAGCTATTAAAGCAGGAGCAAACGAGTACCTGGTCAAGCCGTTCACCTATGATGACCTTGATAAAGCAATCCGTGCCTGTGCAAAGGCCTGGTTCGCCCGGAAGACGCAGTCCGAGGAGGAGGTTCCTACCTCCGACCCGGATATGGTCACCTTGGCACGCCTGGCGCATGTCTATGCTACAGCACACCGCACAGATGAAGCTGCGCTGGCGGTCTTCGAACGCCTGGCAACGGACGTCAACTGTGAGCTGCGCTGGCTGTTGACCTTAGCGATGATCTACGTCATTCGCCAGGATTGGAGCAGGCTGAAGGATCTGGCAGAACGTCTGGAAAGACGGAACATCACCGATAACCCATGAGCAGAGAAATTGCCATCCTGGGTGCCGGATTTGGCGGTCTTGCAGCTGCTTTTGACCTGGTGCGCCAGGGTCATCATGTCAATGTATACGAAGCTGCAGCCTTCCCAGGTGGTTTGGCATCTGGCTTCAAAGAGCCGCATTGGGACTGGAGTGTGGAGAAGTTCTATCACCATTGGTTCGCCAGCGACCGGCATATATTGGGACTGCTGGATGAGCTGGGCTGGCAGAATAAGGTGCTGTTCCCGCGGCCTTTCACCGTGATGTATCACAAGGGAAAATTCTATCCCTTCGATTCGATCCTCAAAGCCATCCTGTTTCCCGGACTGGGTTGGGGCATCCACAAAGCCCGCTTTGGCCTGGTGGGGTTGTATCTGCGCCTGAGCAACAACTGGCAGCGGCTGGAACAGCACACCGTGGGTGTCTGGATGCGCAAGTGGGCGGGGAATTTTGTCTATGAGCTGATGTGGCAGCCGCTGATGATCGGCAAGTTTGGTGAATGTTATGCCGAGCAGGTCAACATGGCCTGGATGTGGGCGCGGCTGAAAGCCCGCACCACCCGCTTAGGCACCTACACTGGCGGTTTCCAGGCCTTCGCCGATGAGTTCACAGACCACCTGCGCGGCCTGGGTGTCGAATTCCGCTTCAACACCCCCGTCCAGCAGCTCGTCCCGCTGGCTGAGGGTGGACTGGATGTGGTGTTGGCGGATGGGACACAGCATTATGATCAGTGTCTGGTGACCACCTCGCCTGCCCAGTTAGCTCGCCTGGCGCCGGCGATGCCATCCGGTTACCTGGAAGGATTGCTTAACCTGAAGAGCATGGGGGCGGTGGTAATGACCCTTGCACTCAAGCAGCAACTCTCCAAAGAGGGCTATTACTGGTACAACATCCCAAAATCGGCTGGTTTCCCCTTCCTGGCTGTGGTGGAGCATACCAATTTCGTCTCGCCAGAGCACTTCGGCGGCGACCACATCCTGTACTGCGGCGATTACCTGGATGCAGACCACGAGTATTTCTCGCTCAGCCAGGATGAGCTGCTGGATCGTTTCTTGCCCGCCCTCAAACGCATCAATCCGAATTTTGAGCCATCCTGGGTGAAGAACGCCTGGCTGCACCGAACAGCATACGCTCAGCCAGTGCCGCTTGTGAATCACTCGAAGAATATTCCCCCCATCCAGACACCACTACCGGGGTTGTACTTTGCCAGTATGAGCCAGGTGTATCCATGGGACCGCGGCACCAACTTCGCCGTGGAGATAGGACGCCAGGCGGCGCGGTTGATGGGGTAAATGAATATTGATACGATTCATAGATCACCAAGAACACTGAGAAGCAAATTCCTTGTAGAGTTCACCAGACGTACAGCTAAATGCCTGTATGGCTAAAATAATAGCCACAGAACTGCGGAGGGCGTTGAGTATAGTAAAGAATTCTCAGCGTTCTGCGCGGCTCTGCTGTTTTCTCCGGGATATTTGCAACAATATATACAGGGCTGCGTAAATGGATATAGACTTCAAACAAGGAGAATGATCATGGAAACCCCCTCGAAAAAACTTTATCGCAGCCGCAGTGACCGCATGCTCTTCGGCGTGTGCGCCGGATTGGGTGACTTCTTCGGCATCGACCCCACCGTTGTACGCCTGGTGTTCGTTCTGGGGCTGGTCCTGGGTTTCGGCTCACTAGGTTTTGTCTACCTGGCAATGATCTTTATCGTGCCGGAAGAACCAGCGGTTAGCAGTTAGCAAGCTGATCCCGAAAAACATGTCAGGATTGGACTATGCCCAATCCTGACATGTTTTTCAATGAAGTCCCGCAAGTCTCGGGGAGTCAGTATTGGACGGACTTGCACAATTAATTCACCTTCCAATGAGCCATTGCCAATAGCATGCCACGCAGCAGGGCAGCATCCTCCACCACCTGGCGGTAAAGGATCACCTCGGTGTCGAGACCCACCAGTTGGGCGGCTTCCAACATTGGGTATGTCTGAAATTTGTTCATCCGAGCATCCCAGCGGTCATTGAAACGGGAAAACAGCTCACCAATATCGATCAGGTTGCTTTCATCGATCTCCCAGCGCAGGTGATCAAGATCCGTGCTGTAGCGCATCGACCCGAAGCAGTATTCCGGGTCATAAACAGCCACCCAACGGTTTGCCAGAACCTTGCATACCAGGGGGTAAACCTCTGACCAGGGCGGAGCGGCGTGTAGCATCTCGCTGTTAATTCCGTGGAGAACGCTTATCTCGGGGTGGATTGTCCCGTATGGGTGCACAAATTCTTCCAACAAGGCGCTGCCGTCCGTATCCAGGATGGCAATCTCAATCACCTCGCCGCTCAGTTCGGGCTCACTGGAGACCAGGTGTAGATAAAGAGGTCGAGAGGTCAGGTATTTTTGGGATTCATGGATCAGATCAAGACGGCTCATAGTTTTTGAGGTACACTCATCCAGCGGTCGCTATGGTATGCAACAGGAGGCGCGTCAGGCGGCAGTCGTCGATCGCCCGGTGGGCATTGGGCAATGCGATGCCGCACTGCTGGCCAGCCAGTTCCAACGACTGCCAGCGGTACGAACTGCGGCGTGGGTCCCAGGCACCGTAAAAACGGGCATACAGTTTCATAATATCAAAAAAGTTCTCGTCAGATAGCGTCCAGCGCAGCCATGAGCGGATATGCGATTGCTTCATCAGCCGCAGGTCAAAATCCACATTGTAAGCGCCTACCCGCCGTCCATCCAGCACATCCTGAGCTGCCGGCCATATGTCCGCCCAGGAGGGTGCCTCCACCAGCATCATGGCAGTGATGCCATGTACCCGGGCTGCCGCTGGATCCATTGGACCGCGTGGGCGCACCAGGGAGCTGAACAAGGGTTGTTCGTGATCGTCCAGAATGCCGATCTCGATCACCTCAGCCTGTGGGCCGGTTCCGGTCGTCTCGGTGTCCAGGTAGACCGGGTCCAATTGCAGGAGCGCTTGCGCTTCACGGATCGCCTCGCGGCGGGCAGCAGTGTCCATTATTATTATCCAATATGGTGAGGCGACAGGTCAGTGATCTCACCTTGCTCAGCCAGTAGTTCAGCCGTACGGGGAACCTCTGCATAAACGCCGCGCATTTCAGGCGGCAGCAAGACGGCGATGCGGCACATGATCTCCTCGGTGAAGGCTTTGAGCTGCTCAGCGCGATCCCGGCTTTCCAACGATGGTAGCGTAAAAGGTGGACCAATGCGCAGCTCGATCTCCAGGCGCTTCATGTGCCGTAGCCGGTCCATCACCAGTGCATCCTGGGTGCCGACCAAACCACCGGGCATAATGATCAGGCCAGAACGGGCAGCGATAAAGCTGGCTCCATCACGGCCTTCGATCAGCTTTCCGCTTTTGGAGCGAGTACCTTCAGGAGCTACGACTGCCACACCGCCCCGCTTCAGACGCCGGAACACCTCGCGCAGCGCGTTCAAATCAGCGTTAAACCGATCGATGTATATGCCGTCAAATGCCCACACCAGCGCTCGCGACCAGGCATGCTGGCGATATTTTTCCGCAACCAACATAATGATATCACGTCGATTGAGAAGATAATACACCAATCCAGCATCCAGTCGACCAGCATGGTTGGAGACAGCGATGAAGCTGGAATCTTTGGGGATGCGCTCCATGCCGTAGACTGTGACCCGGCTTAGCACCCGAAAGACGAACCACACGAAGAATTTTCCAACAATGTAACGCATTCTCCAATTTTAACTCAGGTGCCGCGCAGTTGGAAGTGCGTTGCATTAAGTGGTAAAGAAAAATCTTGAGAACATATCTTTTCATTCTGATACAATACACGACACCAGGCTGGCCTAGACGCTGGGGCATGTGCTTGTGCACACCACCGCCTCCGGTGAGGAGACCGCCTCGCAGGACGCAGACCAGGCGCGCGGCATGGCGGTCACCTGGCGGGACCGCTATGAAATCCCCTGGCAGATTGTGACCACAGCTGCCGAGCTGCACCAGCGCCTGGAAGAAAGCCGCTATATGCGCCATGCGATCCAGCGCTATGTCGCCGGGCTGGCACACGACGACGCCCATCTTGGTCAGATCGCGGAGATCTTGCGCCATTCGCGCCAGGCGCGCATTGAGCTGGCAATGATATAATTTCCTCATCCCCACCCCAGGAGGCAACTGTGGACTTACCCAACTACGCATTCTTCCGAGGCAAGATCGTCCCCTATTCTGAGGCTAAAGTAGGTGTGCTGACCCATGGGTTGAATTACGGAACGGCAGCCTTCGGCGGTGTGCGCGCTTATTGGAATGACGCTGACCAGCAGCTGTGGCTTTTCCGCCCGCTGGACCACTACCGCCGCTTCCTGAATTCGGGCAAGCTGCTGTGCATGGAATTCGATCAAACTCCTGAGAGCCTGACCCAGATCACCATCGAGCTGCTGCGCACCGAAGCCTTCCGCTGCGACGTGTATATCCGCCCACTGGCATACAAAGCCGATGAGATCATCGGCGTGCGTCTGCACAACCTGATCGACGAATTCGCGATTGTTGCCCTGCCCTTCAACCGTTACGTCGCCAACGACACGAACGCCCATGTCACCATCTCCTCCTGGCGGCGCGTGGATGACAATGTCATCCCGGCGCGCGGCAAGATCGCCGGAGCATATGCAAACTCAGCTTTCATTAAAACAGATGCCCTGCGTGCCGGCTTTGACGAGGCACTGGTATTAACCAACGAGGGGCACATCTCCGAGGGCAGCGCAGAGAACGTCTTCATGGTGCGCGACGGCGTGCTGATCACCCCTTCCATCACAGAGAATATCCTTGAGGGCATCACCCGCCGCACGGTGATGGAGCTGGCGCGCCAGGAAATGGGCTTGCAGGTCGTGGAACGACCGATCGATCGCACCGAGGTCTATCTGTGCGATGAGCTTTTCTTGTCGGGCACCGCCGCCCAGATCACTGCCGCCACCCGGGTGGATCATCGTCCGGTGGGGGATGCCCAGATGGGTCCTATTACTACCCGTCTGCGCGAGCTGTTCAACGATGTGGTGCGCGGCCGCCTGCCCCAATACCGGCATTGGAATACCGCGGTATACCCGGCCTAGACATAACAAATATGGGATCCGAAAAGAAGGTGAAGCGGGGCGCACGCCCCGCTTCACCTTCTTTTCGGAATTCATCAAAGTATTGGCTTTACAATGGGACAATTTCCGCCCGCAGCTGACCGGCTTCACAGTGCAGCAGTCCCACGCTGGGAGAAACATTGAGCGGGTTGGGGCAGCAGGGCGAGCCGGGATTGAAGATCAGCTTCCCATCCAGATTCAAGAGACCGGGCAGATGCAGGTGCCCAAAGATGATGATATCCACATCCGGGAAGGTTGCCAGAGCGCGGTTCAAGTAGCGCCCTACCTGCTTGCCATGCAAGATGAAGTCTAGCTTATCAAAAAAATATTTCAGCAGCGTGCCGTGACCATGCATCATACCGATCCGCACCCCCTCCACCTCCATCAAGAGCTTCGTTGGCAGGTGCGGCAGGGCGAATATGTCGCGATTGCCACACACCGCTTGCACAGGTGCTATAGTTTCCAGTTCATCCAGTACACTTTGCACACTGATATCGCCAGCATGCAGGATCTGGCTTACCGCGGCCTGACGGAAGATCTCCAGGACGCGTGGATCGAGACCCGGCAGGCGGTCTGGGACATGCGTATCAGCGATAACACCCAGGATGGTCATTCAGCCCAATTCTTCAGGCAATCGGCCAAACATCCGACGGTTGGCGCGGGAAGATCGCGTCCAGCAGAACGTGGGTGGCATCGTCCTTCGTCCAGCAGTCAACGAAGGCATATTTTATTTCTTTTAAAGAACGATACCCGAAGAGCAGCTGCAGGAAGGTCAACCCGGGAAAACCCGCCTCACCGGAATGACCCTGGGGAGTTGGCAGCCAGGGTTCCACGGTTGTCAAATGTCCCTTTTCAAATACCAGCCGCAGGCCATCCCGGTAGAAGGTAAGGCGTACCTCACCGGAATATCCCGCTGTCACCGAGGCAGCCAGGCGCCGCTCCAAGACAGGGGTCACATGGCGGACGAATCCAGGGATATCCGCCACGCGTATATACCAGGCGTATGGAGTGCGTACCCGCGGCAAACGGTCTGGGAAGGCGTGGTAGGCCGGGTGATCCTCCCCCAGGTGCAGGCTGAATGCCTCCCATGGTTTGCGCTCACCGGGCAAGCCATAAGGATGGGTCTCATAGGCTGCCCGCAAGAAACGCATCACCGAGGGGGTCACCTGCGCCCAGGAAAATCCTTCGGCGATCTCGTAGCGCGTAGCGGACAGCGCTGAACCCCAGGTGAACCAGGGTGTCGCCAGGAATCCCGCCGGCTCGCCTGCCGCGCTCTGGATCAGGTGCAGCTCGAAGCGGTTGACATTTTTCTCGCTCTTGCCATTCAGCTCATACAGCCACAGTTCCGGTGTCCAGATGCACGCCAACGGATAGCGCTGGCAGCCTTTCTCATAGACCTGGGCAATAAATGACAGATCAGCCTGGACTGCCGGGCGGATGGTGAAGGGTTCTGTTTCTCCATCACCCAGCGCTGGGACATGCGGGGCAAAACCTGTCCTTCCGCCACCCAATGTGAGCGCCATCTCATAACCGAACAGACGGTAGTAATAGGGGATGCCGGTGATGGATTGGACCAGTTCGCCGCGCTCAGCGCTCCAGCGGTGAACTTCGTCGAACTGCGCCCGCACCAGACCGCGGTTGCGATACTCGGGGAGCGTGCCTACCAGCTCTGGCCGGCCCAACTTGAATGGGATGCCACCATACGACCAGGTCTGCGAGATCAGGTTAAGCGATGAGACAATCTGCCCGCTGCGGATATCCTCCACAAGGGTGTAATCGCCGACCCCAAAGGTCGGGTGCGGTCGTTCCAACAGGTCGCGGGCCCAGACTTCCAGACGCTCATCTGGTTTATCGACGCCCTCGTCAGAATGGATGCGGGCGTTGAAGTCACCCAGTCGTTGGGCGTCGGCAGGTGTTGATCGGCGCAAGATCAGTCCATCATCTAATTCACGCGGCAGGGGTTGATAGTTTTCAACAGTCGATTTCATGATCACCGCTTCAAACTGTCCATATATTTTTGGCGAAATTTGGCCACCTTTGGGGCGATCACCGCCCGGCAGTAGCCCTGATAGGGATTGCGGCGGAAGTATTCCTGGTGATAGTCCTCAGCCGGGTAGAAGGTGCTCAGGGCAGTCACCTCGGTAACCAGCGGATCGGACCAGATCCCCGCTGCCTGGATCTCCGCGATCACCTGCCGGGCAATCTGTTCCTGCTCGGGGGAGTGGTAATAGATGGCAGAGCGATACTGGTTCCCCACATCCGCTCCTTGCCGGTTCAGTGTGGTCGGATCGTGGATGGTGAAGAAGACCTCCAGGATTTGGCGGAAGCTGATCTCCTGCGGGTCAAAGGTGATCTGTACCACCTCGGCGTGCCCGGTCCTACCACCACACACTTCCTGGTAGGATGGGTCGGGCACATGACCACCCGCGTATCCCGAAACTACATCCACGATACCTTTCAGGTCATCATAGACCGCCTCCAGGCACCAGAAGCAACCACCGGCTAATGTTGCGATTTCTCTACGCTCAGACATCGGATTTTCCATTCAGTTATTCAGAAAACTTAATTCTATTATACCGAAAAACAGACCACGGAAAGGATGTACCCGTTCGTGGTCTGTTTTTATCGGAATTTATTCCTGTGCTGCCAGGCTCTCCAGAGCCTGTAGCTCGCGATAGGTCAGTGTCCAGACGGTGGAGTTATACACCAGCGCCAGCCCACGCAAGAACACCAAAGGAGATAAAGTTACCAACAAGAACAGCGGTACCCCGGCGATAAACGCCACCACCCAGGGCAACGGCCCACCCAGGAACAGGCTGGATAGCCCGCCAGCCAGCAGCGCAGGGATCCCCCCTACCAGTACCCCTGCCAGCCCGGTGAGTAGCAGCAGCGGCAGACTGAGCACCAGCAGCAGCACCAGGGCGATGCCCCAGGCAATGCGCACAGCGATCATCACCAGCCACATCAGGCCGACAGACTTCAAGTTGGCTCTCACCATCACCCAACCCTGGCGCAAAGCAGCTCTAACGCCCACTTGCTCCAGGGAGCAGGCCCGCCAGAAGAAATCACGGAGCAAGTTCAGCACGACTCCCAGGATCACGCCCAGGAAAATCAGCAGGAAGACCAGTCCAATCGCCGCAATGATGCCGGTCACCGAAAGGAAAGCGTTCCCGGTCGTCATCAGGAAGAACAGCCCCACCAGAACCATCAACCCGATGAAAATCAGTGCCATCACCGGCAAGCTGAGCAGCAGGTTGATCAGGAACAGGCGCCAGGCGGTATGCGACCAGCCGTAGCGCAGCCCCTGACGCACGCCAGGTTTCTCACCGGTGCGCTCGTATTCATCCACCATCCGGATGGCTGCAGTTTCTGCCACGTAGCGGGCGATCACCAAGATTACACCCACCAACAGGAGCGCTATAAACATCCCAAGGATGACCCACAAGAAAGCAGTCCAATCGCCAGGGGTGATGTTCAGCTCCTCGGGACCCGTCTTGAATAACCGCTGCATCTCCTGCCAGGCTTCCTGCCAGTCGCCCTGGGAAGGCATCTGGAAATCCGGGTCCACCTGCCCACCGTTCCCATCGCTACCACCGCCCCCGCCGTCCCCCCTATTGCGGGGTATAAAGCTGGCAGTGGTCAGCGCCAGGATCAAACCGATAATCCACAATGCCCGGTAGCTCCATAAAATTGCCCAGGACCGTTTCAATATTTTCGTCACATCCATAAGATTGCTCCTCTCAACACCATCAACTTGCTAAGCGCTACCGGTTTGCACGGATAGCGCCGGGGTCGCCTCCCGCTTACGCCTCAGCCACCAGACCGTCAGCCAACCAATATACAGCACATCCAGCGCCCCCTGCAGCAGTGCCTGGACCAGGATATTCCAACCGAGGTTCTCGCCGATCTGAGCGACCTGCTGGCCTGTCCCACCCTGGATCAGACCCAGCCATTGAAATGCCGATGTCAGCACGGGCGTTCCAGTTTCAACGGGGGATAAATATCCAGCCACCTCTCCCAGTAAACCGACCTGCCCGACGGTCCATATCCAGCCGCTCAGCAAGAAGACAGTTTGAATAAAGGCCCATGAGCCCAGGATCGCCGCCGGAACCAACCACCAACCACTCTGCCGTTCTATTTTCCGGACAGGCTGCTCCGGGAGGCGCGGTAAGCGCAGCATCAATTGCGCGGTAAAGCGGTCGGCAGTTGGGAATTCATCCGGCAGGGGTACAGCCTGGACCATCTGTGACAGGCGGCGGAGGGCCGCCAGCTCAGCCTGGCATTCCTGGCAGGCTATCAGGTGGGCTGCCACCTGTTCCAACCGCCGTCCAGCCAGCTCGCCATCCAGGTAAGCATTCAGCCATTCCACAACATGCTCAACCATTTTCCACCTCCGCTAATTCAGAATGCCTCGTCAGCTGAAATTGCAGTTTCTCTCGCAGCTGGCCGCGGGCATAGTTCAAACGTGACATCACCGTACCAATCGGAATTTCCAATGCGGCCGCGATCTCCTGGTAGGATAGGCCTGAGTACTCGCGCAATACCAGCACCGCCCGGCTGGCGGGGGGCAACCCAGCTACGGCCTTTCGTATCAGCGCAACTCGTTCTTGCTCGATGTACGCCGCCTCGGGCAGCGGACTTCGATCCGCCAGCGGGAGATCTTCCAAATCCATCGGAGCCAATCTGGCCTCGCGCCGCAGCATATCCAGCGCCGCGTTGACCGCAATGCGGTACAGCCAGCTGCGCAGTAAGCCGCCCAAGCGATACTCCGACAGGTGCAGCCAGGCACGCAAGAAGGCTTCCTGGGCTGCGTCCTCGGCCACTTGTGTGTTCCCACACAGGTGATAGACAACCCGGAGCACCCCGGGGTAATGGAGGCGCGCCAATTCGGCAAAAGCGCCACGATCGCCTTGCTGTGCCCTGGCAACCAGCGTTTCTTCTAGACTTATGGCAGGAATCGCCACCGGATGAGCTCCCTTTCATACTGATTAACGAGCATCCCCTCCATTTTATTCGGAAATCATCCTGCGCGCCGCCTGGAAAAGAGGATGTTTGTCACTTGCAATCGAAACCATCCTTTTGTATCCTAAGGACACGCCAAACGGAGGTACCGATGATCGAAACACCATATCAGCGCCTGGCTCGCCGGCTGGACGAGCTGCCCAACGGTTTCCCGTCCACCCCTGACGGGGTTGAGCTGCGCCTGCTGGAATACCTGTACACCCCCGAAGAAGCCGAATTGGCTGCCAGCCTGCGGTTGACCCTCGAAACAGCCGAGCAGGTGACTGCCCGTCTGGAGGGCGATTCCGCACAGGTGCGGGGGCTGCTGAAGAGCATGGCTCGCCGGGGCTTGATCGAGGCGGGTCGCTGCGAAGGAGGCCTGGGTTATGGACTGCTGCCCTTCGTGGTCGGTATCTACGAATATCAGGTCGACCGGTTGGATGCTGACATGGCGCGTCTGTTCGAAGATTACTACAAGCAAGGTTTCGGACAGGCGCTAGCCAAAGGACCA
>Ga0105106_10000692_pt1 | contig 23811 bp, 16 predicted proteins | sample PPLLaktember2015_5_FD_79109 | JGI IMG/M metagenome (GOLD analysis project Ga0105106, IMG submission 79109) | Freshwater sediment microbial communities from Prairie Pothole Lake near Jamestown, North Dakota, USA - PPLs Lake P8 Core (1) Depth... | ecosystem: Environmental > Aquatic > Freshwater >...
ATAAGCAGAGGATTATGGACATTGTAGGCTATAAGCTCCGGGTACCGTGTTTCAAATTCCACATATTTTATGGCTGGAAGGCCATCCTGTCAACCATCTCATCTATGGGTATAACGCTGCGCGGCTTGAAGCCCGGTGTGCAAAGCAGCGTAGGGACACGCATCTCACCGGCTTTTTCAGGTCACTTCTGATAGAATCGAGGGCGTACACCAACCACTGATTGCTGAGGAGAGCACCATGCAAACATTTCCTTCTGATTTCGTTTGGGGGACTGCCACTGCCGCTTACCAGATCGAGGGAGCCTGGAACGAGGACGGCAAGGGTGAATCGATTTGGGATCGCTTTTCGCACACCCCGGGGAAGATCAAAAATGGCGATACCGGGGATATCGCTTGTGACCACTACCATCGTTGGCGTGCGGATATCGACCTGATGAAAGCGCTGGGCTTGCAGGCTTACCGCTTTTCCATCGCCTGGGCGCGCCTGCTGCCTGCCGGGCGCAGGCGCCCCAACCAGGCCGGACTGGATTTTTACGATCTCCTGGTGGATGGCTTGTTGGAAGCCGGCATCATCCCATACGTCACTCTATATCATTGGGACCTGCCCCAGGCGCTGCAGGATGAGGGCGGCTGGCCCGCACGCTCCACCGCCGAGGCCTTCGTTGAATATGCAGACCTGGCGACGCGTGCCCTCGGCGACCGGGTGAAGAACTGGATCACGCACAATGAGCCGTGGGTGGCGGCGTTCGTTGGTCACGAAAAGGGCGAGCACGCCCCTGGCTGGCAGGAACCGCGCGCAGCCATCCATGCCGGCCATCACCTGCTGCTTTCGCATGGCTGGGCCGTCCCGGTCATCCGCCGTAACAGTCCCGGGGCGCAGGTGGGCATCACCCTCAACCTTACCCATATAATGCCTGCCTCGCCCAGCCCGGCTGATGGAAAAATGGCCCGTTTTATCGATGGTTATATCAATCGCTGGTTCCTGGACCCGCTTTTCGGGCGCAATTATCCGCGGGATATCCTGGACGTCTACACTGCTCAGGGGCATGTCGATGCGGGCGCTCCCGAATTTGTGCAGCCAGGGGATATGCAGATCATCACCACGCCGATCGATTTCCTGGGGGTCAACTATTACACGCGTGATGTGGTACGCGATGAGCAGGCGCCCGATAACCTGCCGCCCACGGTCATTCAAGCCCCTCAGGAGCAATGGACGCCGATGGGATGGGAGGTGTATCCGCAGGGGCTTTACGATCTGCTGGTGCGCGTGCAGGCCGATTACGCTCCCGCCCGGGTATACATCACCGAAAACGGAATGAGCCTCGAGACTGGTCCTGACGAGCGGGGCCGGGTGAAAGACCAGCGCCGCATCGATTACCTGCACGGTCATTTCCAGTCGGCCTGGCGCGCCATTCAGGAGGGGGTGCCCCTGAAAGGCTACTTCATCTGGTCGCTGATGGACAATTTCGAATGGGCGCGGGGGGGTTCCCAGCGCTTCGGGCTGGTGTGGGTCGATTTCAGCACACAACAGCGCCTGCCTAAGGACAGCGCGTACTGGTATAAAGAGGTGATTGCGCGCAACGGATTTTAAATAAAGAAGAGCGGGCGCCGAGCGCCCGCTCTTCTTTATTTAAAATCAGACGCCTGCCGCTTTGAAAGTGTCTTTGACAATTGCCTGCGCTTCCTCCTGGATGCGGCGCAGGTGCTCCAGCCCCAGGAAGCTCTCGGCATAGATCTTGTAGATATCCTCCGTGCCCGAGGGGCGTGCGGCAAACCAGCCGTTTTCGGTCACCACTTTCAAGCCGCCGATGGGGGCCTGGTTGCTGGGGGCGCGGGTCAGCTTGGCAACGATCTTCTCTCCCGCCAGGGTACTGGCACCCACGTACTCCGGCGACAGGTCTTTGAGCACGTTCTTCTGGGCGGGGTTGGCGGGCGCATCCAGGCGCTCGTAGACCGGGCTGCCAAAGCGCTCGGTCAGCTCGCGGTAGTGCTCGCCGGGATCGCGCCCGCTGCGGGCGGTGATCTCGGCAGCCAGCAGGTCGAGGATAATGCCATCTTTGTCGGTCGTCCAGACGCTGCCATCCATACGCAGGAAGGAAGCGCCAGCGCTCTCCTCTCCGCCGAAGCCGAACGAGCCATCGATCAGGCCGTCCACGAACCACTTAAAACCCACCGGCACTTCAGCCAGCTCACGACCCAGGGCCTGCGCCACGCGGTCGATCATGGAGCTGGAAACCAGGGTCTTGCCTACCCGGGCGTCGACCCGCCAGCCAGGGCGATTCTGGAACAGATACCAGATGGCTACAGCCAGGTAGTGGTTAGGGTTCATCAACCCTGCCGAGGGGGTCACGATGCCGTGGCGGTCCACGTCGGGGTCGTTGCCAAAGGCGATGTCAAAGCTGTCTTTGAGCTGGATCAAGCTGGCCATGGCGTAAGGCGAAGAGCAGTCCATGCGGATCTTGCCATCGTGGTCGACGGTCATAAAGGCGAACGCCGGGTCGATGGCGCGATTGACAACCGTCAGGTCGAGGTGATACAGCTCGGCGATCACGTCCCAGTAATGGGCAGCCGCGCCGCCCATGGGGTCCACGCCGATGCGAATGCCGCTGGCAGCCACGGCTTTCAGATCCACCACGCTATGCAGGTCGCGCACATACGGGGAGACGAAATCGATTTCCTGGGTATTTTCAGCCTTCAGGGCGCGCTCATAAGAAATGCGCCGCACGCCGCTCAGACCTGCCTGCAGAATCTGGTTGGCGCGCTCCTGGATGATGAGTGTGATCTCTGGTCCGGCTGGCCCGGCGCTGGGCGGGTTGTACTTGAAGCCGCCATCGGCGGGGGGATTGTGGGAGGGGGTGATAACCACGCCATCGCCCAGACCCTGGGAGCGGCCTCGATTATAAGCCAGGATGGCGTGCGAGATCACCGGGGTGGGGGTGTAGCCCTGGGAGGCCTGCAGGCGCACCTGCACGCCGTTGGCCGCCAACACCTCCAGGGTGGTGGCTTCTGCCGGCTCGGACAGGGCGTGGGTGTCTTTGCCGACGAACATGGGGCCAGTGATGCCCTGCTCCTGGCGATATTCGCACAGCGCCTGGCTGATTGCCAGGACATGGTCTTCGTTGAAGGAATTATCGGGAGGCGTGCCGCGGTGACCGGAGGTGCCGAAGGCAACCGCGTGCAGGGGATTCGCCGGGTCTGGCTGGCGAGTGTAATAGGCTGAAACCAGGCGGGGAAGGTTTACGAGCAAATCACGCGGGGCCGGCAGTCCGGCTAAGGGGCTGGATGGCATCGATCCTCCTGCTATCTAGAGGCTATCTCAAAAATAGGGAATTATTGGGGTGTGTGCGGCGGCGCATCCGCCGCACACACCCCATTTAACCATTTTTGAGATGACTTCTAGATAACGAATTCCTGAATGGATTGATCTTGTAGATGATAATACGGAAATTAAAAAAATGCCAACACAAATAGGACTTACGCCGTTGGAAAGAGGATGCGATAAAATTGGTATTGGGCTGGCAGGTGATCGAGCCTTCAACCAATCCCTGATTGAGAACGTCGTTTAGAGCAGGAGATGAAGTAATTATGCAACAACCCGCGGCAGATAGAGACCTCTCCTACTTGCATATGCTTGCCAGGCAACATCCTACCATCCAGGCAGCCTCCTCGGAGATCATCAATCTCAGCGCTAACCTGCACCTGCCCAAGGGGACCGAGCACTTCCTTTCCGATATCCATGGCGAGTATGAGGCCTTCTCCCACGTGCTGCGCAGCGGCTCGGGCTCGATCAAACGAAAAATCGATGAGTTATTTGGCGTTGAGCTGGGCGACGATGAACGGCGGGAGCTGGCAGCTCTGATTTACTACCCGAGCCAGCGCCTATCCATCCTGCTGAGAAGCATCGCAGAGCCCGAAGGCTGGTTCCGCACCACCCTCTTCCGCCTGATCCGCCTGTGCCGGGTGGTGTCCTCGAAATATCCGCGCGCCGCTTTGCGGGAGGCCCTGCCCCCAGATTTTGCTACGATCATCGAGGAGCTGCTCCACGAGCAGGAGAGCATTGAAAACAAGCTAGAGTATTACAACTCCATCCTGAATACCATCATCACCATTGGCAGCGCTGAAGCCTTCATTGTCGCCCTGGCTGAATTGATCCAGAGACTGCAGATCGCCCACCTGCACATCCTGGGGGACATCTACGACCGCAGCCCGGGCGCACACCGCATTATGGATGACCTGCTCCAATACCACTCGGTGGACGTACAGTGGGGCAACCACGATATCCTATGGATGGGCGCCGCGGCAGGAGGCGAGGCCTGCATCGCCAACGTGATCCGCATCTCGCTGCGCTATGGCAACCTGGAGACGCTGGAGAATGGTTACGCCATCAGTTTGCTGCCGCTGGCATCCTTCGCCATGCACACCTACGGCGACGACCCTTGCGATCTGTTCGCGCTCAAAGCGATGGATGGGGAAGCTTATACCGAGAATGAGCTCATGTTGATGGCGCGCATGCACAAAGCTATCACCATCATGCAACTGAAGCTCGAATCGCAGATCATCTTGCGCCAGCCCGCCTACCGTATGGAAGACAGGCTGCTGCTGGATAAGATCGATTACGAAGGCGCCACGATCCATCTGGAAGGTAAACAGCACACCCTGCTGGATGGGCGCTTCCCAACCATCGATCCGCAGCGTTCCTTCGAACTTAGTGAAGGGGAGCGAAACGTTTTGGAGCGCCTGAAGTTCTCCTTCGAGCACAGCGAGCGGCTGCAGCGGCACGTGCGCTTCTTGCTTTCGAACGGGAGCATGTACCGGGTGTACAACGGCAACCTGCTGTACCATGGCTGCATCCCGATGAACAGCGACGGCAGCTTCTTTATCTTCATCGAGGACGGCAGGCAGTACAACGCACGTGAGTACATGGACCGCTTCGACCGCCTGGTGCGCCAGGGATATCTCGCCAGCGAGGCCGATAAGAAGCAAGCCGGGCTGGACGCCATCTGGTACCTGTGGGGAGGGCGCAGTCGCCGCTATTTGGCAAAGCGAAGATGGCGACCTTCGAGCGCTATTTCATCGCCGATCCCGCCACGCACCATGAGGCGATGAATCCTTATTACGATCACCGTGACCAGGAAGGCACCGCCAGCCGCATCTTGCAGGCTTTTGGTCTGGACCCCCAAAAAGCGCATATCATCAACGGCCACGTGCCGGTCAAAGTGAAAAAAGGGGAGAGCCCGGTGAAAGCCGGCGGCAGGCTGCTGGTGATCGATGGCGGCTTCGCCCGCGCGTACCAGGCCCAAACCGGCATCGCCGGGTACACGCTGGTGTATAACTCCTACGGGCTGCTGCTGGCCTCGCACGAGCCGTTCGAATCCGCCCAAAAAGCTATCGAAGAACAGCAAGACATGCTTTCCAGGACGATCATCCTGGAGACGAATGCCGCCCGCATCCAGGTGAAAGACACCGACCAGGGACAGCGCATCCAGCAGCGCATTGCGGATATCAAAGCCTTGTTGGAGGCTTACCGGTCCGGGTTATTGAAGGAGAACCTGGGTGATCTATAATGAAAGTGATCGTGCTATAAATCTTTACCCAGCACTTTATCACCGGTGGGAGCTGGGCTGCCGCCGCTGGGCTCAATGGTGATGCCAAAGGAAGTGTAGCTGGCGAGCGGCTTATCGGTATGCACCCAATACGAGGCATATCCATAACGGTCGACTGAGAATACGCCGCCGTCGTCGCGCACGCCATCCTGGGTCAGCCAGAGCTGGTATTGGTGCGCCTCATCCAGCACGGGCAGGCGGTCGACCACCAACGTGCCGTGCTCGCCATCCACGCTCATCACCAGCAAGCCGGTGGCATCGGGGGTAAATTCGGTGCCCAGCAACTGGACAGTGCGCAGGCTATCCCGGTTAGCGCTCTCCAGGCGGTTGAGGCGCTGCCATAAGAACAGGTTGCTGGCGCCCAGCATCAAGACGAGTGCCAGGCTGGCCAGTCCCCATACAGGGGCTTTTCCGCCAAACAGGCGGCTCAACCAGGAAGCGGAAGGAGCTGGCTCAGGGGGCTGCTGGCGCCTTTGCACGCTCTGCATAATTTTGGCTTTGAGCGCGGCGGGGGGGGTGTGCAGGGGCATCCCCTCAGGGAGCTCATCCACGACAGCCTGGTAGGCGCGCAGCTCGGCGCGACAAAGCTCGCAGGTGGAGAGATGCTCCGCCACCTGCAATTCTTCCGGCTCATCCAGGCATTCCAGTGCGTAAGCCGCCAGCAAATCCAATACGTGTTCTTCAGCAACCATTTAACCTGCCTCTACTATTATTATACGCATTCCGGCGCCGCTTAGATTGGAGGCCCGCTCATGTCGGCATCCTGCAAGGACTGGCGTAGCTTGATCATCGCCAGGCGGATGCGCGTTTTGACCGTGCCCAGCGGCTCCTTCAGGACTGCGGCGATCTCGCTGTGCGAATAGCCCTGGAAGTAGGCGTAAGCCAGCACGCGGCGCTGCTCTTCGGGGAGTTGGGCGATCGCCTGGCGCACGCTGCCGCGCCGCTGGGAATGGATCACCTCGCCTTCCACGTCCACGCCATCCGGCAGGTTGGGCGAGTCTTCGGCGGCCCATTCGGCGCGGTTGCCCTCCGGGCGCGCTTTGTGGCGGCGGAGCATATCGATGGCCCGGTGGCGGGTGATGCTGGTGATCCAGGTGGCGACTTTGCTTTGCTCTACCCGATAGGTCTCCGCTTTATCCCACACGCGCAGGAACACGTCCTGGGTAATCTCCTCCGCCAGCGGGGGATCGCCTGTGGCGTTGAGAGCCAGGCTATAAACCAGGCGATTGTAGCGGTCGTACAGGGCGCCCAGAGCGCCTTCCTGGGCGCGGGCGATCAGGCGCAGCAGGGTCTCATCATCGAGTTTGGTGTAATCCAATCTGGTTCCTCGCCTGGACAGTGGGGTAACGCGTGTCGATTATACCCGCTTCGCGGGCATTTGGGTTTCGGGGATTGAGGTGACCTCACCCCGCTTATACGCCCTCACCCCTGCCCCTCTCCCAACTCGGGAGAGGGGTTTAATCAGGGCAAGATTCAATGATGACTTCTCGGACGATGGGGTGAAAGCAAGTATTGGTTTTTGCTGACGCTCGACTCGCCCTACAGGCTATATCATAACGAAGGGTCAAAAGCAGTCGGGGTGCTAGCGGAAACGGTCGGTTATCTTACCTGTCCGCCTTCAATCCTAGATCTCTCCCATTTTAGTGGTCTCCAGGAAGCATACTTATCCACAATTCTGCCCCAACCAAAGGCAATCCCTGCCGATTAAGGCACTGAAAATCCATTCCGAAGGGGTATTCGAGTTGACACCTACACCCGTGTAGGTGTATAATTATGTGATAGAGGTGAAATATGCAGCCAACCAAGTACCGAGCACAAATTCTCTTAGAGCCGGAGCAACACGAGGCTCTGGCGCAAGCCGCCCAGCGCCAAAAGCGCAGCATCTCCGATCTGGTGCGAGAGATTTTACGGCAGTGGCTTGAGCAACGAGACGACCAACAGATCTGGGACAAACGCATGGATGCGCTGAATCGATTAACCCAAATCCGCGAGCGTATCCAGCAGCAGTATGGCGTATACGAGGGAAACCTGATCGAAGAAGCGCGCGCCGAACGCGATGAAGACATGGATCGGGTTTGGCGAGGTGAAGCGTGACCGATATCATCGTGGATGCGAATTTCAGCCTGGCCCAGGTACTTCCGCTGCCTTACTCGCAGGACGTAATCCGGCGTATGGATATGTGGCAGCGCGAACTACCGCATCTGATGGTTCCTAGCTTGTGGGAATATGAGGTTGTCTCCGGCCTGCGCCGAGCCAGCTACCGGGGGCTGGTAGTTTTGGAAGAGGTGCAGACGATCCTGGACGAATTGCTTGGGATGGCGTTGGAGGTGGTGCCGGCGTCTGATGATCGCCACCACCTCGCCCTGGGTTGGGCTGAACGATTGAGACAATCCAAGGCTTATGACGCCCAATACCTGGCCCTGGCTGAGCAGGTGGGCGCCGAATTCTGGACCGGCGACCAGCGCCTGGCGAATAACGCCTGCCAGCTGGGGGTTGGTTGGGTGCATTGGGTGGGGGAGGGGTGAGCGGGCTGCGAACAAGCGTAATCTGAGTATAATGGTACAGGATCGAATATTATCCTTGATTGTCTCATGTGGTACACGGATCACACGGATGAGACGGATCAGAAAGAGGGAAATCTTGAAGATCCATTTTTAAGAAAAATCTGTGCTGATCCGAGAAAATCCGTGTACCCATCATTCATCCAATCCAATCAGGAGCACGCTATGAACCTCATCAGCGTCAAAATCGAAAAACCGGAAGAGATCAATTTCATCCTGGGCCAGAGCCACTTCATCAAGACGGTAGAAGATATGCACGAGGCCCTGGTGGGAGCCGTGCCGGGCATCCAGTTCGGCCTGGCGTTCTGCGAGGCCTCCGGCAAGTGCCTGGTGCGCTGGTCGGGCACCGACCCGGAGATGATCGCCCTGGCGCAGAAGAACACCACCGCCATCGGCGCCGGGCACAGCTTTATCCTGTTCCTGGGAGAGGGTTTCTACCCGCTCAATGTGCTCAACGTAGTCAAGATGCTGCCGGAGGTGTGCCACATCTTCTGCGCCACCGCCAACCCCGTCGAGGTGCTGATCGCCGAGAGCGAGCAGGGGCGCGGCATCCTGGGCGTGGTGGACGGCGCCTCGCCCCAGGGCGTGGAGGGGGATGAAGACATTGCCTGGCGCAAGGGCTTCCTGCGCATGATCGGTTATAAGTCTTGATGACTTCCATGCAGCTGCAGGCAATCGAAGCGTGCTACCAGCAATTAGAGGACAGTCTGCGTCTCTGGGGGCAGGGCAGTCCGCTGGTGCGCGCCGCGCTGATCATTGGCTCGCGCGCCCGCCAGGATCATCCCGCTGATGTGTACTCGGACCTGGATGTGATCCTGTTTACAACCGAGGCCGGCAGCCTGGCGGCGCGCCGCGATTGGCTGGAGGCTTTGGGTGAGGTGTGGTGCGCCTGGCAGGGGCAGGTTGGGAGTGGAGAGAAGGAGTGGTTGGTGGTGTACGCCGGTGGAGTCAAGGCCGATTTTCTGCTGGCGCCCCTGATGCCTGGCGAGGGAGCCAGCCTGCCCGAGCTGCTGGCGCGCTTCCCGTATCAGGAGGTGTGGGCGCGCGGCGTGCGCGTCTTATTCGACAAGCAAGGTTCCACTGCTGACTTGCCGGTGATTCCGCTTCAGCAAATCCAGCCTGAGCACCCCAGCCTGGTGCAGTTCCAGACCCTGGAGGAGCAGTGCCTGATCGAGGCGGCGCGTGCCGCCAAGCTTATCCGGCGCGGCGACCTGTGGCGCGCCAAGCAGGCCTGCGATGGCGAGCTCAAGCAGACTCTGCTGACCCTGCTGGAATGGCATGCCCGCGCCCGCCGCGGGCTGGCACACGATACCTGGTACGATGGACGCTTTTTGCAGGAATGGGCCGACCTGCGCGCCCTGCAAGCCCTGCCGGGGACCTTCGCCGCTTACGACCAGACCGACCTGGGCCGCGCTTTGCTGGCGCACCTGGATTTGTTCTGCTGGCTCGCGAAAGAGACGGCTGAGGCGCTGGGATATTCTTACCGGCAGGAGCGGGACGCCAACATGCTGGGATTTATTCGCGATGTGCTGGAAGAGTGACTGTCCTAAAAAAAATGAAAGGATGTGGGGTGTGTGGCGGCGCTTTGCGCCGCCACACACCCCACTCACCCGTATTTTCGGATAGGTCCTTAATCAAATCAGGAGTTTTTTTCCGATTTCCCTTCGTGTACTTCGTGATTAAAATATCTTCTGCGAAATCACACTAATGAACGCTTTCACCCTCACCCCTGAGCAGCTCGAGCTGGTGCGCCGCCCGCTGGACGCCAAAATCTTCCTGGAAGGGCCGGCAGGCTGCGGCAAGACCAGCGCTGCGGTAGAGCGCCTGCTGTACCTGATGGAGCAGGGCGCGCCAGGCGGCTCGATCCTTCTGCTGGCGCCGCAGCGCACCCTGGCGACCGCTTACCTGGAGGCGTTGAGCACGCCAGGGGTCATGGCGGGCGGGGTGGTCACGGCTCTCACTGTAGGCGGGTTGGCGCAGCGCATGGTGGAGCTCTTTTGGCCCCTGGCAGCCGGGCCGGCTAGTTTTGCCCATCCCGAGCGCCCGCCCGTGTTCCTGACCCTGGAGACCGCCCAGTATTACATGGCTCACCTGGTGCACCCTCTGTTGGAGGAGGGCTATTTCGACTCGGTGGTCATCGACCGCAACCGCCTGTACAGCCAGATCATCGATAACCTTAACAAAGCCGCCGCAGTGGGTTTCTCCTACACCGAGATCGGCGAACGCCTGACCGCCGCCTGGGTAGGCAGCACTGCCCAGGTGCGCATTTACCAGGACGCCCAGGCCTGCGCCACGCGCTTTCGCCAGTATTGCCTGGAGCACAATTTGTTGGATTTCTCGTTACAGCTGGAGGTCTTCCTGCGCCACCTGTGGCCCCACCCGTTGTGCCGGGAATACCTGTTCAGCACCTACCATCATGTGCTGTACGATAACATCGAAGAGGATATCCCTGTGGCGCACGACCTGCTGGCGGAATGGCTGCCGCAGCTTCAATCGGCCTTACTGGTCTACGACCAGCAGGCGGGTTACCGCCGCTTCCTGGGAGCCGATCCGCAAAGCGCCTACGATCTGAGCGCGCAGTGCTCCGAGCGCTACGAGCTCAGCCAGTCCTTTGTGATGGCAGATGAGCTCCAGCGCGTCAGCGAAGGGTTGGGCAGCATCCTGGCGCCCCGCGAGCCCGCGGTGCAAGCCGCGCCGCCGCGCCGGGAGGCGGTTCCGCCGGGGGTGTTAGTCTACCAATACCACCGTTTCTATCCCGAGATGCTGGATTGGGCTGCCGGGCAAATTGCCGACCTGGTGAACGCCCAGGGTGTGCCCCCGGCGCAGATCGTGGTGCTGGCGCCTTTCCTGTCCGACGCCTTGCGTTTCTCGCTGGCGCACCGCCTGGAAAGCCTGGGCATCCCGGCGCGCTCGCACCGCCCCTCGCGCGCCCTGCGCGATGAGCCCGCCGCGCAGTGCCTGCTGACCCTGGCGCGCCTGGCGCACCCTTCCTGGGGTCTTCACCCGGGTAAATTCGACCTGGCGTATGCCCTGGTGCAGGCGGTTGCCGGTCTGGACCTGGTGCGCGCCCAGCTCCTGGTGGAAGCGGTCTATGACCCGCGCGCGGTGGGGACGCTGCTGCCCTTCGAACAGATCGGAGCCGAAACCCAGGAGCGCATCACTTACCTGCTGGGCGGGCGCTACGAGGGCCTGCGTCTTTGGCTGGCAGAATACAGCCAGGCGCCGGAGGTGGAGCTGGACGTGTTTCTCAGCCGCCTGTTTGGAGAGGTGCTCTCCCAGCCGGGTTATGGATTCCATGCCAGCTTCAGCGCCGGGGAGGTGGCTGCCAACCTGGTTGAATCGGTGCAGAAATTCCGTTGGGCGGCGGCGCGCACCCTGGAAGAAGAGGGCGTCCCCCTGGGTAAGGAATACCTGCTCATGGTGGAAGATGGCGTCATCGCCGCCCAGTACATCCGCAGCTGGCAGCCCCCGCCTGAAGACGCCGTCTTGCTGGCCCCGGCTTACACATTCCTGATGAGCAACCGCCCGGTCGATTACCAGTTTTGGCTGGACGTGGGCAGCCGCGGCTGGTTCGAGCGCCTGTACCAGCCGCTCACCCACCCGCACGTGCTCAGCCGCCATTGGCCTGCCGGGCGCACCTGGAGCGACGAAGATGAGTTCGAAGCCGGGCAGGGTTCCCTGCACCGCCTGGCGCTGGGGCTGCTGCGCCGCTGCCGTCGCGGGCTGTTCCTGGGCCTGAGCGAGCTGGGCGAGCAAGGCTACGAGCAGCGCGGCCCGCTGCTGCGCGCCTTCCACCGCCTGCTCTTACCCTTATCCTCCAATCCCCCGACCGTTGGATCCTCGGCCCCCATGACCTCTTGACCCACCGACCCCTACCCCTTATCCCCTAACCCCTGATTACTACCCACTATCCACTCCCCACTTTCCCCTATGCCTTTCACCCCTCGTCCCAAGCAGCAAGAAGTCCTGGCTTATACCGGCGGCCTGATGGGCGTTTCGGCGGTGCCCGGCAGCGGCAAAACCTGGACGCTCTCGCGCCTGGCAGCCGACCTGATTGCGCGCGGCGCCCTGGGGGAGGATCAAGAAGTGCTGGTGGTCACACTGGTGAATTCCGCCGTGGATAACTTCTACCGCCGGGTGAGCTCCTTCGTGCGCCAGTCTGGCTTGCTGCCCAATTGGGGCTACCGCGTGCGCACACTGCACGGCCTGGCGAACGATATCGTGCGCGAGCGCCCGGGGCTGGTGGGTCTGGCGGATAACTTTGAGATCATCGACGAGCGTGAAGCCGAATCGATTCGCCAGGATGCCTCCCAGGCCTGGCTGCATGCCCATCTCTATGACCTGCAGCCTTACCTGAACCCCGAGCTGGACGAAGGGCGCGTAGATTGGGTGCAGCGCGAACAGCTCCCCAAATTGGTCAATGGCATTGGGCTGGCATTCATCCGTTATGCCAAGGACAAGCAGCTCACCCCCGAGCGGCTGCGCCAGCGCCTGGACCAGCTGCCTTTCCCCCTACACCTGACTGAGATGGGGTATGCCATCTACGCCGATTACCAGCGCGCCCTGGCATACCGCGGCGCGGTGGATTTCGATGACCTGATCCGCCTGGCTTTGGAAGCCTTGCAAAGCGATGAAACCCTGCTGGAGCGGCTGCGCCAGCGTTGGCCTTATATCCTGGAGGATGAGGCCCAAGACAGCTCCTGGCTGCAGGAGCAGATCCTCAGGCTGCTGGTGGGGGAAGGCGGCAACTGGGTGCGGGTGGGCGACCCCAACCAGGCGATTTACGAGACCTTCACCACGGCCAACCCGCGCTACCTGCGCGAATTTCTCGCCCGCCCGGGGGTAATCTCCCGTGAGCTGCCTAACTCAGGGCGCTCCACCGCCAGCATCATCGGGCTGGCGAATGCACTGGTGCGCTGGACTCAGACCGATCATCCCACACCGGAAGCGCGCGACGCATTGCAGGGGCCTCCGTTTATCGAACCGACCCCGCCCGGGGATGAGGGCGCTAACCCGCCAGATGACCCCGCCCAGGTGCGCCTGGCGACCCCCCGTTACACTCCCAAAGACGAGATCACTGCGGTGGCCGATTCACTGGCTCGCTGGCTGCCCGATCATCCCAATGACACGGTAGCGGTGCTGGTGCCGCGCAATGTGCGCGGCTTCGAGCTGGTGGACGAGCTGCGCCGCCGCAAGCTGGAGGTGGTGGATGACCTGCTGCGCAGCTCGGCGCCCACGCGCGCTTCCGCCGGGGTGCTGGCGAACCTGCTGCGCTACCTCTCCGATCCGTCTTCCGCCAGCAAGCTGGCGATCGTGTTCAAGGTCTGGCGCCGCGCCGAATGGAACGATGACGAGAACAAGGCGCGCCTGGAGCGCGGCCAGGAGCTTTTGCGCAAGTGCCAGCACGTGGAAGATTTTCTGTGGCCGCGCTCTGAGCAGGATTGGCTGGAGCAACAGGAGCTGGCAGAGAGCGATGCGCAGCTTTACGAAGACCTGTGGGCCTTTCGCCAGTTTGTACGTCGTTGGCAGGAGAGCATCCTGCTGCCGGTAGACCAGGTGCTGCTCACCCTGGCGCAGGATTTATTCGCCGAGCCGGCGGAGCTGGCGCTCTCGCACAAGCTGGCGGTGCTGCTGCGCAACGCGCACAGCGCCCATCCCGCCTGGCGCCTGCCCGAGCTGACCAGCGAGCTGGCGGTGATTGCCCGCAACGAGCGCCGTTTCCTGGGCTTTAGCAGTGATGAGAGCGGCTTCGACCCCGACCTGTACAAAGGCAAGGTGGTGGTCTCTACCATGCACAAGGCCAAGGGCCTGGAATGGGATCGTGTCTACCTGATGTCGGTGAATAACTACGACTTCCCGTCTGCCAGGGAGTACGACACCTATATCCCCGAAAAGTGGTATCTGCGCGATCACCTCAACCTGGAAGCCGAAGCCCTGGCCCAATTGGAGGCTGCCTTGAGCAGCGATGAATACCACTGGTACCAGGAGGGCGAGGCGACCCAGCAGGCGCGCCTGGATTACGTGCGCGAGCGCCTGCGCTTGCTGTACGTGGGGATCACCCGCGCCAAGAAGGAATTGGTGGTCACCTTCAACAGCGGGCGAGGCGGCGAATTGCAGCCCGCCACGCCTCTGGTTGCTTTGCGAGATTATTGGGAAAAAAGAAATGACCTTACCGGATAATTTCATCTTCAGCCAGGGCAGCCTGCAAGATTTCGTCGATTGCCGGCGGCGCTTCCAACTGCGCTACCTGCTGCGGGTCGCCTGGCCCGCGGTGGAGACGGAGCCGGCTCTGGAGAACGAGCGCTTCATGCAGCAGGGAGCCTTATTTCACCGCCTGGTGCACCAACATCTTCTGGGCGTGCCGATCAAAGCGCTGGATCGGCAGGTGCAGGATGAGGATTTGGGGCGCTGGTGGCAAAACTACCTGGGACCGGAAGGCCCGCACAGCAGCCTGTTTTCCGGCCTGGAGGATGGGGGGCGGTTTGCGGAGGTCAGCCTGGCTGCGCCGCTGGCAGGCTGCCGCCTGATGGCTAAATATGACCTGATCATAGTCTCGAGGCACGGGCGCGCCTTGATCCTGGATTGGAAGACCTCGCGCAAGCGCCCACGCCGTCCCTGGCTGGCGGCGCGCCTGCAGACGCGCCTGTATCCGTACCTGCTGGCGCGCGCCGGCGCGCATTTGAACCAGGGCCGGCCTTTGCTCCCCGAGGCGTTGGAGATGGTCTACTGGTTTGCGGATTATCCCAACCGCCCGGAGCGCTTTCCCTACAGCCAGCAAGCCTACCAGGAGGATGAGCGCTATATCCAGGGCCTGATCGAGACCGTGCAGCGCCTGGGGGAGCAAGATTTCCCGCTCACCAGCGACGAGAAACGCTGCGCTTTTTGCATCTACCGCTCGCTGTGTGCGCGCGGGGTGCGCGCCGGGGCATTGGATGAAGCTCTCCTGACAGGCGAGGCCGGCGATGATTTCCCTCCCGACCTGAACTTCGAGCAGATCGCTGAGATCGAGTTCTAACTGTGCTCACCTGGCTCGAGCCACCTCAAATCGTAGTCCCTGAAGCGCTGCAAAACGAAGTGGGCGGGCACCCGCTGGTGGCGCAGGTGCTGGCGCAGCGCGGGTTCTCGCAGGTGCAAGCGGCGCGCGCCTTTCTGGACCCTGCGGCTTACACGCCTGCTGCGGCGCTGGAGCTGCCGGGCATACTGGCGACAATCGAGCGCCTGGAACGCGCTATCCAGCGCGGCGAGCAGGTGTGCGTGTGGGGGGATTTCGATGTGGATGGGCAGACCGCCACCGCTTTGCTGGTATCGGCCTTGCGCCGCCTGGGCGCACATGTGAGCCACCACATTCCCGTGCGCGCGGCAGAGTCGCATGGCGTGAACATCCCGGTCCTGGCGCGCCTGATCGATGAGGGCGCCCAATTGGTGCTCACCTGCGATACGGGCATCGCCGCGCACGAGGCCGCTGAGTATGCCCACCAGCACGGAGTGGATTTCCTGATTACAGATCACCATGACCTGCCCCTCTCGCCGGATAGCGGGGAGACCTTGCTGCCGCAGGCGGATGCCATCGTCAACCCCAAGCTGCTGCCCGCCGGTCACGTCCTGGGCAGCCTGCCAGGCGTGGGGGTGGCTTACAAGCTGGCGGAGGAGCTGATGTCGCGCGCCGGGCATTCCTCCGAATGCGCCGCATTCCTGGACCTGGTGGCATTGGGCATCGTGGCAGATATTGCCGTCCAGGCAGGGGATGCGCGCTACCTGCTGCAGCGCGGCTTGCAGGCGCTGCGCGCAAACCAGCGCCTGGGCTTGCAGATTATGCTGGAGCTGGCTGAACTCTCCCCGGAATATCTGACAGAGGAGCACATCGCTTACGTGCTGGCGCCGCGCCTGAACGCCCTGGGGCGTCTGGGGGATGCCAACCCGGCAGTGGAACTGCTCACCACAGATGACCCGCTGCGCGCCCGCCTGCTGGCTATGGAGCTCGAGGGCCTGAATGCCCGCCGCAAGCTGCTCACCGACCAGGTCTTTCAGGCTGCCCAGGCGCAGATCGAGCGCGAACCGGCGCTGCTGGAGGGCGGCGCGCTGGTGCTCAGCCATGCGCAATGGCCGGCTGGGGTGATTGGCATCGTCGCCAGCCGGCTGGTGGAACACTACCACAAGCCGGTGGTCCTGCTTTCCAGCCCGGAAGGCGAGGCAGCCCGCGGTTCGGCGCGCTCAGTGGAGGGGGTCAATATCAGCGCGGCGATTGCCGAGAACCGGGAGCTGCTCATTCAGTTTGGCGGGCACCCGATGGCAGCCGGGTTGTCCATCGATCCAGAGCGCATCCCAGAGTTCCGCCGGGCGCTGGGGCGCAGCGTCCAGCGCATGCTCGGTGATCGGCTCCCGGAGGCCACACTCCAGGTGGATGCCTACCTCTCGCTGGCGGACCTGAGCCTGGACCTGGTTGCTAACCTGGAACGCCTGGCGCCTTTTGGACCAGGCAATCCGCCGCTCACCCTGGCAACCCGCGATCTCACCTTGAGCGCTGTTGCCCCGGTGGGGCGCAATGACGAGCACCTGCTGCTGACCGTGGAAGACCCACAAGGCGTGGCGCAGAAGGTGGTCTGGTGGCAGGGGGCCGGCTGGGCGCTGCCCGAGGGGGTCTTTGACCTGGCTTACAGCGTGCGCGCCAGCACCTACCGCGGACGGCGGGAGGTGCAGGTGCAGTGGCTGGAGGCGCGCCTCGGGCAAGCTGTTGTCGCTGAGATTCAATCCCAGCCTGCGCGGCTGGAATTGGACGATTACCGCCGCGAGGCGCACCCTCTGCCCATCTTGGAGCAGTTGACCCAGCGGGGTGACGTCCTGGTATGGCGCGAAGGTGAAGCCCGGGATCGGGTGGAAGGCGTGGACCGCTATGGCGTTCTACCCTGCCAGACCCTGGCGGTTTGGACCATCCCGCCCGGGCCGCGCGAGCTGCAAGCTGTATTGGAGCGCGCTCGACCCCAGCGCGTGGTTGTATTCGCGGTGCAGCCTGGCAGCGACCAACCGCATGCCTTTCTTCAGCGTCTGGTGGGTCTGGTGAAATATGCCCTGCAGGCCAACCAGGGGATCACGACTCTGCAGGAGCTGGCCGCCGCGACGGCGCAGCGCACGCTCACCGTGCGCGCTGGGTTGGATTGGCTGGCGGCGCGTGGGCATATTCGCCTGCTGAACCAGGAGGGTGAAGAATTGCGCCTGGCGCTCGGTGAGGGTCAAAGCGGGGGCGACTTGCCCCAGGCGACAGAGCGCCTGAAAGCCTTGCTGGATGAGACCGCAGCCTATCGCGCCCACTTCTCCCGCGCCCAGGCTGATCGTCTATTTGCCTTAAGTTAGCAGCGATACCGGCTTACCGGGCTTTCTTTTCCCTTATCCCCTTTTCCCTGTTTTTTTGCCCTTGCATATCCTTTAGGCGGGTAAAAAGGTTTTTAAAATATAATGGGGGATACAACTTCTCAGGTCATTGGGGAGGTATGGCGGTATCCATGAAATCTTTGAAAACCTGGTTGTCGAATCCCACTGTCCAATATGCGCTCATCGGTGTGCTCTTAGGGTTATTATTTCCTCTCCTGGCTACCCTGATCGACCTTTTTTATCGCCGCCAGCCGGTCTCAGTGACCGCCTTCTGGCAGGCTCAAATGAGCCAGCCGCTGTTATGGATCATCGATAGCGCTCCAATTTTCCTGGCGGTCACCCTGGGCCTGGCGGGTTACCGCCGCCAGCGCCTGTCGGAACTATCTGCCCAGCTTGAAAAAACCATCGAGGCGCGCACTAACGAGCTTTCGCAAGCCAACCAGACACTGCAGTCCGAGGTGGAGGAACGCCGTCGAATCGAAAAGATCATCAGCCAGGCCAAGCGCCAATGGGAGATCGCTTTCGATGCCGTGGCGGATCTGGTGATCACCACCGATGTGGATGACCGCATTGTTCGTTGTAACCGCTCCACCATTCAGCATTTCAACACCAGTTTTCAAGAGTTAATTGGTCGCCACATCGGCGATGTATTCTATGGCGCTACCTCTCGCAGCGGGGAGGGCTTCTCAGCCAACCGCCAGGAGATTCAATTCCCCAAGCTGCCAGGATGGTACGATGTCAGCAGCTACCCGATCCTGGTTGAGGGCGTTCTACAGGGCACCACGTATATCATCCGCGATGTCACCGAATCCAAGCGCATCGAGGCTGAAATTGTGCGCCAAAAACGCTACTTTGAGGCCCTGGTGCAGAACAGCCCGGTGGCAATCGTCACCCTGGATATGCAGCACCGTATCCAGGCCTGCAACCCGGCTTTCGAGAAGCTTTTTGGTTATACACAGGCGGATGTCTTGGGCTTGGACCTTGACCCACTGGTGGCGACCGACGTGCTGCTCACCCAGGCGAAGGAATACACCCAGCAGGTCACGACCGGCAATGTGGCGCATGGCACCGGGCAGCGCCGCCGCAGAGATGGCACCCTGGTGGATGTGGAGCTCTTTGGGGTGCCGGTGATCGTCGCCGGTGAACAGGTGGGCGTGTTAGGCCTGTATCACGATATCACCGAGCTGGTGCGCGCCCGTAACGAGGCTGAAGAGGCGGACCGGGCCAAGAGCGAATTCCTGGCGAACATGAGCCATGAGATCCGCACGCCGATGAACGGCGTGATTGGCATGATCGAGCTGACCCTGGATACGCTGTTAACCGCCGAGCAGCGCGATTACCTCAAAACCGCTTTAGAGAGTGCTGAGGCGCTGTTGACATTGCTGAATGATATCCTGGATTTCTCCAAGATCGAAGCGCGCCGCCTGGACCTGGAGACCATCGATTTCAATCTGCGCACCACCGTGGAAGGTGTGGTGGATACCCTGGCGCAGCGGGCTTACGATAAAGGGTTAGAAGTGGCTTGCTTGATCCACCATGATGTGCCCGCGCTGCTGCGCGGCGACCCGGGACGCCTGCGCCAGATCATGGTGAACCTGATGGGCAACGCCATCAAATTCACGCATCGCGGGGAGATTGTCATCCGCGTGGAGGTGCTCGAGGAGACACACACTCAGGCCACCTTGCGCTTTTCTATCCAGGATACCGGTATCGGCATTCCCGCGGAGCGGCAGGCAGCCGTCTTCGAGCGCTTCACACAGGCGGATGGCTCCACCACGCGCAAATACGGCGGCACAGGCCTGGGGCTGGCAATCTCGAAACAGCTTGTGGAATTGATGGGCGGCGAAATCGGTGTGAGCAGCGAGGGGGTCGGACTGGGCAGCACCTTTAAGTTTGTGATCTCGTTTGAAAAACAACTCAAGCGTAACACAGCCTCGCTGGCTGAGCCTTTGGACTTGCAAGGGCTGCGGGTTTTGGTGGTGGACGATAACGCCACCAACCGCATGGTGCTGAGCCGCATGGCGCGAGGCTTCGGCTGCCGTGTGTTCTCCGTGCCCAGCGGGATGGATGGCATCGAGATGCTGCACCAGGCGGCCCTGGAAGGCGATCCTTTCCGCCTGGCGCTGCTGGATATGCAAATGCCTGAGATGGATGGGGAGCACACTTCGCGGGTGATCAAGGCCGACCCGCTCATCCAGAACACGCACATCATCATCTTGACCTCGATGGGTCAGCGCGGCGACGCCAGCCGCCTGGAGGCCCTGGGCTGCTCGGGATATTTGATCAAGCCGGTAAAACAAAAGCAGCTTTTCGATGTGCTCCTAGCGGTTTTGGGGCAGAAGGGTGCAGACGTCGATGTCCAGCCGCACATCGTCACCCGCCACATGGCCTCGGAGCAGAGGCGCCAGAGCTTGCGCATTTTGCTGGCAGAAGACAACGCCATCAACCAGAAGCTGGCAGTCACCCTGTTGCACAAAGCGGGATATTCCGCGGTAACCGCCGATAATGGCTTGCAGGCTGTGGAGGCTGTGAAACAAACGCCATACCATTTGATCCTGATGGATGTGCAGATGCCGGTGATGGACGGTTTTGAAGCGGTCGAGCAAATCCGCCGGCTGGAGGGCGCCAGCCGCCATACTCCGATCATTGCAATGACGGCGCATGCCATGAAGGGCGATCGGGAGCGCTGCCTGGAGGCTGGCATGGATGACTACATCTCAAAGCCGCTGGAGCCCCAAGAGCTGTTCGATAAGATCGAGCACTGGACGGAAAATATCCTGCTCTTCGAGCGCACCGGACACACCGGTGAGCTGCAACTGCCCGCAGAGATGCTAGCTGAAAAGGTCTCGCCACAGAGTCAGATGGCGCCAGCGGGTGCGGAGACCGAGGCAGTGGATTGGCAGGATTTTCAGGCGTTCTCCTTCGAAGGCACAGCTTTGGAAGAGTATTTCGAAGAAGAGGCCGGCTCGGATAATGGCAAAGGCGACCTGCAAACAGAATTTGAGATCGAGGGCAGCCCTAGCATGCCGGCGGCTGAAAAGCCCTCGGCTCTGGCTGATCTCGGCGCGCCGGTTGCCGCGGGTCCGGTTAACCTGCCCGGAGCCCTGCCGCGCTTCAATCACGATCAGGCCTTCTTTACTGAGATGCTGCAAGAATTCGTCGATCATCTTGCTGAGCGCACCCAGGAATTGCGCGCTGCGCTGCAAGCTGGCGACGACCAGGCCGTCAATCGTCTGGCTCACAATTTGAAGGGAGTCGCGGCCAGTTTTGCCGCGGACCCATTGGCGGCTTGCGCGTTGGAGCTGGAGATGTGCGGACGGAAGAAAGACCTTGAAAATGCTTTGCCTTTCGTGGAAGCTATCGAGCGTGAGACCCCCAGGCTGGCCTCATTCCTGGAGGAGTTGAAGCGCCAGGAAAGCGTTTGATGAATATAGACTCCACCCTTGTTTTGGAGAGAAACCCATGCCGACCATACTGACCATTGATGACGAACCTCTCTACAGCCGGTTGATTTCCATCGCGCTTGAGCCCCTGGGCTACCAGGTGGATATTGCCGTCAATGGCAAGCGCGGGCTGGAGCTTGCCCGCCAGATCCAGCCAGACCTGATCATCACCGATGTGATGATGCCGGATATCACCGGCTACGAGCTCATTCGCCAGCTGCGCCGCGACCCGGCTTTTGCCCACACGCCCATTCTCACCCTCACCAGCCAGTCTGACCTGCAGGATAAGATCAAGTCTTTCGAAGCCGGGGCGGATGATCACGTTACCAAACCTTTTGAGGTTGAGGAGCTGATCGTGCGCGTGGCGGCTTTGCTGCGCCGGGCTGAGGCGGCGCGGGCTTCCGAAAAGGTGGTGGTGGCGCCCCAGGAAAAAGAAGCCGCACAGCTCATCGCCGTGCACAGCCTGCGCGGCGGGATCGGCTGTTCCAGCCTGGCGGTCAACCTGGGGGTTTCGCTGGCAGGCTTATGGGGTACCCCCACCCTGCTGCTGGACCTAGTCTTGATGGCGGGCCAGGTGGCGTTGATGCTCAACTTTCCGCTCAAGCGCACCTGGGCGGATATCACCCACATCGAAGCGAGCGAGCTGGACGCAGAGGTGGTCCGCTCGGTGACCAACCGCCACGATAGCGGTACATATTTTGTATCAGCGCCGACTTACCCATCCGAATCAGAGGCTTTGAAGGCGGACTGGCTGAATGCCCTGCTCAAGGCTGTGCGCCCGCAATATGATTACATCGTCACCGATATTCCACATGATTTCAGTGATATCACCATCCAGGCGTTGGATGTTGCCGACGTGATATTGCTGCTCATGGCGCCGGAGATGTCGAGCGTGCGCGCCGCAGCCGCCGCCTTGGATACTTACTCCAAGCTGGATTACCCGACCGACAAGATCAAGCTGGTGCTGAGCAACACCTTCCCGCGTCTTGGCATCCCGCGCGAGAAGATCGAGGCAGCCCTCTCCTTCCCCATCACGCTCGCCATCCCCTTTGTGCCAGACCGCTTTGTAGAGGCCATCAACAAAGGGCAGCCCATCCTGTTCTCCCAACCCGAAGAGTCGGTCTCTGCGCTGATCGAAGATTTCGCTTTCTTGTTGAGCAAAGAGCGCCATAAAAAGACCCGGCCCGCACAGCCCACTGCCGGGTGGAAACGTGTTTATAAGCGCTTTTCCCAACGGCGGAAATAAGGCTGCTCAAAGCTATTCAAGCCAAGGTAAATAGAGTTGGACTAGCTGCCGATGCGATGCAGCTCAAATGGGGTCTGGCAAGGCAGACCGTTTGTGGCGTACAGGCAGGTTTGCTGCGGTAAGAAAATCACCGAGGCAATGGTGACGGCATGGGCTTCCATCTCTGGATGGCGGCAGATAGAATCTAGATGGTTTCCGTGCCAGGCCATCAATGCCTGCGCCCAGGGAACATCCACCTGCCCGCGACCTGCGCTCAGGGCGGTTTCCACATGCTGGCAGCGCGCCTGAGAATTGCCCCTCAACCGCGGCGGATTGGTATCAACCCAATGCATGCGCGTGTGTTGGGCGCTGAAATGGTTGGTGCTCACCAAAAAGCCCTCTGTCGAGCGACGCACGGCCTGCACCGAGTGGGCCAGCTCGAAGACCGCCATGTCTCCTTGCGCATCGATCAGAATGACCGTCCCATCGCCGAAATGCGGGACGGTTCCCAGGTAATCTACCGCTTCCGATACCCGGCTAAATTGCTCGAGCAGGTGCATCATCAACGAATAACGGGCAATCCCTGGCCCGATATCGTTGGATTCTACATGCGTATCCGCTACAGCCAGGCCAACAGCGTTCATGCCTGAGCTGAATACACCTGGGCTGCCTGCGCTGGTCAGGCACAGGTAGGGATGACCCTGGATGGGCTCGATCCTAGCGAGACACTGTAACAACTGATGATCGGGCCGGTAATCCCGATTTTTTACCAACATGGGGGCGCTGTTGCGCGTCATCTCACCGGCGGCAGCGAAGGTGGTGCATCCTTCGCGCAATCCCGGGGCTCTGTGTTGGTCGGTCAAATAGGAAGCGATGGTGTAAGGAAAAAAATCCTCCCAGGGAAGCTCCAGCGAGTCGGCTATGCCGTGCAGCATCGCCAGCGTATTCGGCGTATGCGCCTCCCAGACTCGTTCGACCTTTTCCTGGATTGCCTCCCGGTTGATTTTTTTTTGACGCAGGACAGCCATGCGCACTTCCATTGCTCTCAGGATGTGGGGGCGCAAGTCCGCCACCTGGACGCCGTGCTGTTGCCCGATGGTGTAGGCATCTCCTGTTAGATATAGCGTCCGCAATGTCATGGCATTTGGTTAGCAGGCTCATCCACAGTTTGTGGATAATCCGAATAAATCCAGCAGGCCACTTTCTGATCCGCCACCTGAAAATAAGGTGGATACTGTTCTTCGCAGATTTTCCCCGCTTTGGCAAAACAGCGAGGATGAAACGGGCAGCCAGCGGGAGGCGAGAGCGGACTGGGAACGCTGCCCTGCAGGATAATCCGTTCCTTGCGCACCTCTTTGCGCACCCGCGGGATCGCTGCCAGCAGGGCCTGGGTGTAGGGGTGACCAGGGGATTCGAAGATATTGCGTGTCTTGCCTTTTTCGACGATATGACCCAGGTACATCACGGCAACCCGATCGCTGAAATAATTGATCACGCTCAAGTCGTGGGCGATAAACAGGTAGGTGAGATGATATTCCTCGCGCAGCTCTTCCAGTAAATTGATCACTTGCGCCTGCATCGACACATCTAAAGAGGATACCGGCTCGTCGACCC
>Ga0105106_10000693_pt1 | contig 23793 bp, 21 predicted proteins | sample PPLLaktember2015_5_FD_79109 | JGI IMG/M metagenome (GOLD analysis project Ga0105106, IMG submission 79109) | Freshwater sediment microbial communities from Prairie Pothole Lake near Jamestown, North Dakota, USA - PPLs Lake P8 Core (1) Depth... | ecosystem: Environmental > Aquatic > Freshwater >...
GTCAAACTAAAAACTCCGGGATTGACATTAAAGCGCAAAATCCTGGGAGTTTGGGCGCAAAGCCCCCATGAAGAAACCAGTCATTTTTTGGCATATCCATGTACAGATTCTTATGAGGAGCCGTTTTTATCTTTTTGGATTTTGCTCTCCCACTTGGCGATCTCTTTGAGTCGTTCCATAATATTCAAATGCTGCGTACATTTTTCCTCGCAACGCCCGCATTCAGTACAATCGCCCGCCTCCCCCTGCCTGTCAGCCAGCAAACCCCAAACATACTGCTCGTCAACAAGTTTAATCATCTCCCTTGTGCTCTTACCCAACAGAAGTTTCTTGTTATAGAACTGCAGATAAGAGGCAATGGGAATATTTTGAGGACAGCCGCTCTCGGCGGTTCCATCCGGGCGATCGGGCAAACTAAGGCAATAACCGCAACCGGTACACAACTCATCCATACCCAGGGCAACACGTTTTCGTATCTGCTCAAATTCTTCCCGGCCAAAAGGTCTGCTCTCATCCGCTACCCTGCAGGCCATATCTATATGAGCTTTGGTGGTAAAACCGTTGAGCATCGCCGTTATTTCCGGACAACTCAGGCAAAATCGCAGGGCCGCCTCTACCGGCGTCTCATTTCCGCTGCCCAGATACGTCAGACTGTCCGCACATTGCGGTATCGTCCCTCCCGCCAGCGGATTCATCACCGATACCCCCAATCCCATCTCGTACGCCTTCCGCACCGCCTCCCAGCGATACGGAAAATTAAGTATATTCACCCCCATCAGCACCCCTTCGAACTCATTCTTACTGAGTATCCAACTGACCTTATCGCCCGGCAGATGGGTCGAAATCATAATATGATCGATCAAACCCTCCTCTTTGCACTTCAACAGACCTTCGTACAGCCCTCCCTTTTTCATGGCCGACTCATAATGGGCCATCTTGCGAACACACCAGACAAAATAGAAATCTATTCTTTCCAGATTCAGCCGCCTCAGCGATTCCTCCACCGCCGCACGGGCCTGATCGACCGTACCAATCGAGGTCGGCATACCCTTGGTCGCAACGCATATCTTATCCCGCACCCCCTGCATCTGTTTGAGTGCCAATCCAAAAATACTCTCGCTTTGATCATTGCAATAAGTCGGTGCGGTATCGAAATAGTTGATCCCTTTCTCCCAGGCGTACAGAAGCAATTGAGCGTTTTTTTCTTTCGGCTGCTTCATATCAAACCGCATCCCCCCGAACCCCACCGCCGAAACCTCCTTACCCGTCCTGCCATAACGCCTGTAAATCACCCGTTTTATACCCCTTTCTCAACAACAAAACGCCAACTTTCAACCAACCGAACCATCATTATCGCTGCCCACCTTCCCTGCCTGGCACGCTTCGGTATTTTCATTTCACTACATTTTTTTGTGCTTCCCACCTTTTTTCCACAAACACAAATCTTTGACAAACTCACGCCAGCCAACAAAAGAATATACAGAAAAAATCATAAACAACAACCCAAATATATATTTCATATACCTTCCATAATCAGGTTCGATGTGCCCCGCAACTACCATTTCCATACCAGAACGTTCATACAAAAACAATTTTACCGCCATGAACAGACAGAATCCCGCCGGGATAAGCAGTCCCACGGCAACCAGGCCATGCCCCCACAGCTTCGGTCGAATCGGATTTCCCTTAGTTACTTGCAAAAAGAACCAACCAACCATCCCGGCAAAAATAGCTATGCCGACTGGTATCAGAAGTAAATGGGGCGATGCCTTGTAGTATTCGATCGATTCCACAAACTTGTCCATGTCCAAGGACAACGCAATCAAAATCCAGGCACAACCCACACATATATGACAAAACTTTCTATGCTTCTTCCAACGCATTCACTTATTTTCCAGACATATATATACGTTAACTTTCGCAGTTTTTTAACCCAAATTCCATCCAACAGGGCCTGTTACGCAAAAATAGATTTTTATATGCTCTCCATAAATGTTTCGTTAACCTATAAGATTATTGGTCCTGGTCCCGGCAGGCCCTGTCCTGACTTTGCGTATAAGCAACACACAATAAAAAGTGCGAAGTCGCACTTATAAAGTGCTTTTTTGTTTATCTCTGCCCAGAACAGCCGCCGAGATGCAAAAATTATCCTAAACTCTATCTATACATATATATATGTCGATCAGATTTGTACCCAAAATTAAGCTAAATCTTTCGATAAAGTCCGAAAACTTGGCCTTTTCAAACTCAACTTTCATTCAGTACGTGCACAAATTTTCACAATTATTGGCCAACCACTGGACAAACGACCGATAATAACCGATAATGCAGGGTGTTTGTGAAAAAGCGAGCCTCTGACTCGATTTCGCAGAGGCTCTTAACTGTTTGTTTATAGTAAGGGAAAAACCATGGCTCAGACTGTTCGCAGCAGGCTTGAAGCTGCCACAAGAGAGCTTCGCCGATATGATCAGGCCCACCTAATGCAGTTTGTGGAGCAACTCAGCCGGGAAGAAAAGTTACAATTATTACAGGATATCGAAGCCCTTGACCTAAAGCTTATTGGCGAGTTGGTTGATCGATACGTTCTGCGGGAACCGAAAGTCGAGTTGCCAAAACAGGTACTGCCGGCCCCGGTGTACCCGGCACATCCCCTGCCGGGGCAACGGGAAAAGTACCAGCTTGCACGGCAGCGGGGCGAACGGCTGATCGCCGAACATAAGGTCGCCGCTTTTGCGGTCTCCGGCGGAATGGGCACCCGGCTGAAGTTTGACGGGCCTAAAGGAAATGTCCCCGCTACTCCGTTGCGAAACAAAACGCTCTTTCAGATTTTTGCCGAGAGCATCGTCGCCACCCAGCATCACTACAATTGCATTGTTCCATGGTATATCATGACCAGTCCTGCAAATCATGAAGACACGGTCCGTAGCTTCAGAGAAAACAATTATTTCGGTCTTGATCCGGACAACGTTATGCACTTCCCGCAGGGCATGATGCCATGTTTCGACAAAAACGGCAGGATGCTGCTGGCTGCGCCGGGACGATTGGCCACCTCGCCAGACGGCCACGGCGGTTCGCTTAGAGCACTTTATAACAGTGGGGCACTGGCGGATATGGCCCGGCGGGGGGTTGAATACATCAGCTATTTCCAGATTGACAATCCACTGGTCTATACCGTCGATCCGCTCTTTATCGGCTTGCACGCCATGGACTCGGCGGAAATGTCCAGCAAAGCGGTACTAAAATGCGAGCCTTTGGAAAAAGTTGGCAACTTCGCTGTCATCAATGATCGGGTAACGGTAATCGAGTACAGTGATCTGCCGGACAATTTGGCTTACCAACGCCGCGACGACGACAGATTGATGTTCGAATGGGGCAGTATTGCCATCCATATTATCAACCGGAGTTTCGTCGAGCGGATCAATACCCGCGGGTTTTCGCTGCCGTGGCATCGTGCCGACAAACGCGTCCCATATATCGACGAAAACGGAAATCTCATTGATCCCAGCCAGCCCAACGCCGTCAAATTTGAAACATTCGTTTTTGACGCGCTGCCTTTGGCGGAAAAATCGATCATTCTCGAGATCATTCGCAACGAACAGTTTGCACCTATCAAGAACGCTTCCGGGGTTGACAGTCTGCCGTCTTCTCAGGCGCTGCAAATCGACAGGGCCGCACGCTGGATGACCATGGCAGGTATCAATGTGCCACGAAAACCCGACGGCTCTCCTGACGTACTCATCGAAATCTCGCCGCTCTTTGCCCTTGACGCCGACGAATTGGCCAGAAAATACGCCCAACTGCGACCCCTCAAAAAAGGCGATATGGTCTATCTGGGATAACACAAAACCGAATGACATGCCCGCCTGCAGGTGAGCGAAACGTAATGCTCCGGGCCATGCCAAACTGCGGTCCATCGGGCCGCTTATATGCCCTCAACGATATTCATCAAAATCGCGACATCGACTTTTTCCAGGCTATCGACGATCAGGTCCGCCCGGGCCAGATTCTCGGCGGTAGTCGAATTGGTTACTGCGACGCACTTACATCCGGCGGCCTTTGCCGCCTGCACCCCGTTGGGCGCATCCTCTATTACTACGCACCTTTTGGCCGAAACCGACAGCCGTTCAACCGCCTGCTGGAACAATTCCGGATGCGGCTTTTTGTTTTTCACTTCACTGCCGGTGATATAGACTAATTGTTCGTAGGGAACTTTTGCCGATCGCAGAGCCGCTTCGGATTTCTCGCGGGTACTGCTCGTGGCTATGGCTACGCGAAAATCATCACGCGCCATCGCCCCGCGAATCAACTCCAAAACGCCCGGAAAGGCAGGCAATGGCCTTTCCTTCAACAACTGCAGGAAATTGTCCTGACGCAACTGGCTCGCCTTGTCCACCTGTGATTCGCTCAATTCCAAACCATGCACCCGCGCCGCCGCCAACATATACTCCTGGGCGCCACGTCCCAGCCCAGCCTCGAAATCCACGGGCCGTACCCGGACGCCGAACAACTCCGCGAACACCTTGATCGACACCTCCACGTTCACCGCTTCCGTATCGACGATCACACCATCGACATCTAATATCAAACCATACACACTCATAATGATTGTGTTTTCCCATCTTCTTATTAGGCGGATTAATCAACTTTGATTTTGAATTCGCAAAGAGCTTCCACGACCGACTTGATCGCGAGAGCTTTTTTATATGTTACTATATCTTTTGCTTTAACAACATCAGATTTTAAGGAACTTTCGGGGATTGCCAGTAAGATATTGCAATCTCGAAATCTCCGAACCGTCTCCCTTCTATGTGCCAGGTACTCAGGTGTCCAGAAGCCGATGATTTCCATAAGTACTTCGCGGCCGTCCTTATGGCGGAAGACAAAATCGGGCACAAAAGTCGTCTGGTTTTCATGCAGTATTTCACCTTCACGGATTAGCCGCCAGCCATCTCTTTCGCCTCCGAATTCTTTTGCGAATGCTTCCTCGACAGAAGAGTCAAATTCGTCCGGCTGCGGCAAATAACTGCTGAAGCCATCTTTGTCAGACAGGCTTAACCTGGCTGTCCCATTCCAGGGTGTTTTGATAGTTGCCGACATCCTCCAGCCTTTGCAGGCCAATAGTGCGGGTAAAAACCTTGCGAAGCTGATCCCATATCGGCGAGTCTCATGGAGCACAGACAGCGGACCCGACAAAACCATCTCATATTGTGAAGGGCCGATTCTTTTGATCTCATGAAGCAATCGGGCCAATTTCGCATAGCGAAGAATGGTCTTAAAATCACCGCTTGCCCAAATCCGCATTGTCTGGGCCTTATAAAGAGCAGCCTGTAGTTGTGCGACATTGTAACGTGAAAGAAATTCAGATGCGCCAGAGTACCCCTCAAATTCCTTTAGCCGCTGGTACTCCATCACATCGGCATACAGGCATTGTTCAATTTCATCCCAGGGCTTTTCAAGCTCTTTGGCGATTTTGTGTTTTATATCATTTTCTACGTGTTCAAACAACTGATCTCTCTGACTGACTAAAGGATGAAATTGAGCGGCTTTTGAGAATACCTGGAGTCTGAGCCTGGCCGCATTTCCATCAGGATCGGTGTAATAGACGCTTTTGTCATCCAGAAGTTTGCAAAAAGCGTCAATTCTACGAATAGGACAGTCTGCTTCATCTTGGAATAATTTCTCGACCTGCTTATGCAACTGGCGGCGCTGCTGTCCGATGCCATTGGCATAGATAGAGAGCATCTGTTCGGCAAATTCAAAATAATGCCGATGTGCGTTCCGTTTAAGTTTGTCGGGAAAAACCTGGGCCGCCTTAAACTCTACGATGGATTGTTCGCTCGTAAGCATCGCTTCTCCGTCTTGACCGCGACCTGTGTACCTCTTTTGTATTTTCGCAGACAACCTCATAAAGTGTTGCCTGGCTGCCGCCGTTTTTACGCAAAATCCTGCCCAGTCTTTGTTTGGCTTGACGTGTTGAGCCTTGTCCGCCGATAACCACCCCTATCTTAGCTTCAGGAACATCCACACCCTCATCCAGCACTTGATTAGCCACCAACACCTTAAACATACCTCTTGCAAAACCATCAAGCACGGCAAGACGTTCTTTTTTGCCGGTATGTGATAATATCGTAGGTGCCAGGAATCTCTTTGAAACTTCGATAGCCATGGCATTGGAACCGACAAAAACAAGGGTTTGCTGACCATTATGCAGCCGGAAGATATCTTCCAGCACTCTGAGCTTTTCCTCGGCCCTTGACTCGATGGATGTTTTTAAGTGATATGCCTTCTGTGCATGCCTTGCCTTTGGGTCTTTGCCGGTTTCCTTACATAATTCCTGCCAGTTATAACCTGGGTTTTCTTCACGTTGCGAAACAATATATTCTCTGATTATCCGGCTGCACTGGCTATAAACTTGCTGTTCCTCGTCATTAAGGGCCACCGGAATTCTTATCACATCAAAATCGGCAAGAGTCGATCCTTTAGCTCGCCTGAAAGGCATGTTATAGACAACAGGCCCAATCAAAAAATCCAGGTCCTTATGCAGACCGTCTGATCTTTCAGGGGTGGCGGTCAATCCCAGCCGCATAGAAGCGGTGCTGAGAATAGCGGCTTCCCTGCGGCATCTGCCCGGCAGATGATGTTCTTCGTCAAAAACCAAAAGACCGAATCCCGCACCCATCCTGCTTATATGAATATAGGCACTGTCGTAGGTGGTGACTGTAACCGGTCTTATATCGAAGGTATTGTCACCGACAATACCGGCATCGTAGCCCAGCCCTTTGAGTATCTTGCGATGCCACTGATACATCAGGTCCCTCACCGGTGCGACCACAAGTGTTGCTGTCTTGGTTTGGGCCATAACCGCCAAAGCTACTTCGGTTTTGCCGGTACCGGTAGGCATGATAACCTGGCCGCGACGGCCTGATTGTGTCCAGTTATCCAGGGCTTCACTTTGTTCTGGCCTCAGTGTTGGCAGATCGACTTTAGGCCAATGAACCGACGCTGGTTGCATTACCTCATCACGGAAGTTGGCGGTTTGAGACAGTTTCTCCTTAATACGTTGGTAATAAATTGCATCACACCGCCAATTGCCGACGCGACTGTCCCATCTCCAGATACCCATATTATATGGTGTGTTATCACTGGGCCACCCGTCAAGCAGCAATGTCCCCTCATCCCACTTAAGAATAATCTGCTCATTTTTGCCTTCGAAATCCATTACCACAAAATTATACCAGAAAAATCTAGGTTCCCTCTATTCAAAAAAGCCCGGCAAGTTCTTAACAACAGCATTTCTTGCGGCAAAAAGGCTTATTGTAACCGATTATTGAGACACTCGGCTCGTAAGACATAAAATCCCACAAAAACACAAAAACAGGGCTTTAGATAAAATAATTGACTCAACTGGATCGATATTCTACACTCCTATCCTGCCAATCGGCCAGCGTAGCTCAACGGCAGAGCTTCCGCCTTGTAAGCGGAGGGTTAAGAGTTCGATTCTCTTCGCTGGCTTTTTTGTAAGTCGTTGTTTTTACTTTCGGGGAATTGCTGTAAGTGCTTATTTTTGGCGGTGAAATGTAATGTTTGTAACGATTAGATAAGATAGGCAAGATAGACAAGATAGACAAGATAGACAAGAGAAAAACGCGAAATTCAGTGAAATCCCGACGAAAAACGCAAAATCACCCCAAAAGCAAGCTGCCGAATAGGCGATGCCGACCGCTACCGCCAAAATCAATTATAGAACTTGACAAAAACACTCGTATTTGACCTTGTTTGTTTATTGCTTCAGTCGGAATTGGACATTCCCTGAAATTTAGTTAATCTTTATGACTTGCCAAAGGCAAATCCGATAAAACCAAGCGTAACCGCTTAAACGCGTTTGGCCAATTCACGCTCAACCAGTACACCCAGAATTAATACGCTCTAATGCGGAATTGCGAATAAAATCAGATACCCCCTTAAAACCAAGGTTGCTGGATGCATTAGCTATCAATAATTTCTCTTGTGAAGTCAGTCTCACATTCACTTGAACTGTTCTCCTATTGGCCGATGCCGACCGAGGCGGCCTTTGGCCGTTTTCAATCATAGTTGACACCGCTACTACCAGGGCCTCCTGCGTGGCATTATAACACTCATCTGGCGTACGGCCATCCACAAAAACGGTAGGGAGTTCAAAAGAACTGCCAATAAAACCTAATCTTTCATTCTTCTCCATGGTTATGTGGTAACCGTCCGCAATCTTTTTTGCCTCCCGCAAAACCGACGGCTTAAAAGGCTTTTCCAGTCCCTTGGTTTTAGTCTTGGCCTTCGACGAAATCTTTAAATCTTTTGACATATTCAATATCAACTTTCTTGTCATGTACCGGAATAAGAAACGGCAGTTCATCTTCCTTAACAAAAACCCGATACTCGCCGTGAATCTTCTTAAGCTTCCATCCGTGCGACTCGAATAATATTAATACATTTTCAAATCCAACATAATTAGTCATCGCGATCTTTCCTTTATTGATGTCCAGCCAAACTCTAAGTATCATCCTTGTGGAACGCCCACAAAGATCCTACCTCTCCGCCGCAACATCAGAAAGCGCTCCAGCACGATGACCAATTCACCGCAGCCTGTTAATTCAGGACTTTCTGATCTAAAATTCTATTCTTATTCACTTATACTAAAGTATAGCCTACGATATACAAATGTCAAAGGGATTTTTAAAAAATTTCTGCATTCACCTCTATTTTAGATGCTCATATCTTCCGATTACCAAACAAGTATTGCCGTAAATACCTCATGACAAAGCAGTTATCGCAATAAATCATTCTTGGCGTCCCGTTTCTCCGCGACGGCAAAAAAAAAGGCAAACCATTTGCCAGATTGCCCTGAATCAACTCTTAGCCCACGCGGACCTTTGTGCATCATTCCCCCAGCGCGGCAATCTCATCCCCCGTCATTGCGAAGCCAGGTAGTGCGGGCCGTGCCCGCAATTTATTCTGTCCGTGTCCGTCCGTGTCTGTCCTCTTAGCCCACGCGGATTTTGCGCAGCAGCGTGGCAATCTCTCCCTGTCATTCCCGCCCCCCTCTGTCATTCCCGCGAAAGCGGGACACGAAGCGAAGCGCAGCCAGGTAGTGCGGGCCGTGCCCGCAATTTATTCTGTCCGTGTCCGTCCGTGTCTGTCCTCTTAGCCCACGCGGAATTTGCGCAGCAGCGTGGCAATCTCTCACTGTCATCCCCGCCCCCCTCTGTCATCCCCGCGAAAGCGGGACACGAAGCGAAGCGCAGAGCCGCGCTAGCGAATCCAGTATTTTGGCGTAAAAACAAAAACCTGTCATCCCCGCGAAAGCGGGACACGAAGCGAAGCGAAGAGCCGCGATAGCGAATCCATCTTCTCTTACTCTTAGCCCACGCGGATTTTGCGCAGCAACGCGGCAATCTCATAAACTTTTAGCCTCTCGGCCCATCCGAGGGGTCTCTTTCTTCTAATTCCTAATTTTCAATGCCTACCCAAAAAAATATTCGGCGATTTCTTCATTGTCCCCTTTGCCCTATCATCGTAGCGCAGCGCTACTATCTGCAACCATGACATACACTATCTGCCGACACTGAAAAAAAAATGATAACCACAATCATAGCTGCCAAAAGAGCTAAGTAAAACGTAAGGATAGTCACAGAGAACATCGTTGATAACCATGTGTTACGCCCGCCTTTGAATGCTAAAGGATTCATTAGAAAGTCTATCTCATTCTCACTTAACCCCCTCACATAATTGTACACTCCCCTGAACAATCGCTCCTGCCACAAATAGTAACTGTCTAATATCCAGAACACAATTAGCGGTACGAATGATACTACCATTAAAGCAATTTTGTCTCTACTGGCTACGGATAATGCCAATAAAGCAACAACAAGCGTAACGCTCCAACCTTTCAACATGAATGAACATTGCGCCATGCGATTAATCACACCCTGAATCATTTCTAAATGTTTTATCTTGTTGTTCATCTCAGCAACTTTTTCATTGCACATATTATAATTCCCAATAAATCTATTTGAGTAGTAGGTACATAATTCTAATACCCGTAGTCTTCATGGATACCCGTAGGCTTTACGAATCTCTTCAAATCCCTTTTTTCTACGCCTTCTCACACCCTCCGCCCACTTAGTAGCTTTCTCGATGACCCGTTCCAGTGATTGTTTAGAGTTAACATTCTCCTCATATTCATATTCTTTAACAAACTTATAATCAATAGGATAACCTCTCTGCATTATCGTTGACACATTATTTTTCTTTCTGAGAATAATTACTATTATCCGATTTGCAAGACACATCTTGCATTCGACAATATGACCAGACGCAGAACTGTCCTCTATAATGACAAATCGGCTTTGGCTAGCCCACGTCCGCACCTTGTTTTCGATAGGTTCGTCTGGTATATCAGGCCACTCTTCCATAAGAAGAGGCTCATAAATTCCTTTCTCATCAATTATTTTATATATACGTCTTAGCGCCCTACTTCCCTCCGGACCTAGCACCACAATTCGTGCATTCTTATCACTGTTCGAACAGTAGGTACATGCAGTATTAATCACCACTTGGAGACAAGCAATAACTTCTGGTTTCAACAGCAAGTTCGGCCCTTGGACGTTCAGTATATACTTTTTTACCTTGTTTTGCTCTCCTCCCTCCTCTACAATTACGGGTAGTGAGCATTTCGCCACCGCTTCTTCATTAGAGCTAGAAATTCCCCGGCATTGCTCATATTTTCTTTTCTCTTTGTTGTTTAACAACAATGCCACCGGACGCTCCGTCTGATATGCCACAGCAGCTATATTTTTTCCATTACTTATTGGTATCCTTTTATTAACATAGCTGCCAAGCCAGTTGTGTGATAAATGTTTCGTAAGTTTCAAATGGCTCATCATTTTGTCTGGTTCCCTAAGAAACGCCGACGAAACAAAGCCATACATATACTCTGGAAGCTTATCAACAATGGTCTCAAACACTTTTTCTCGAGAACTACAGTTAACAATCTTATCAACTAATTTTTTCTCACACTCTTTTAACCTCTCCCCAGTATCAAATATTCTTGAGCGAGAGCTATTTCTGAGCAATGCACTGAGGAACTTTACGTATGGCAGCACTCTTCTTTGTTCTGCTGATATTATTTCACTGGGTTTTCTACCACTTGGTTCGAACTTATCAACTACAAGCTTCCCTATCTTTAGATTACCCTCCTTTATCGGGAATTCCACGCAAACTGGAGCCTTGTCCTTCAGAAAAATATGCCCGAATATATCCACGTCGCCATCATCTTGACCTGAGTATTTTCGTTTTCTCGGTACTCCTCTCCGAAAGAGCTGCTCATTGTGCCTATCAAACGGCAGGACCATGTGCTCAAAATCACGTAGAATTTTCCCCTCAGGATAAAACGACTCTTGTTTCTCACCTAACAACAGATTCGCTCGTTTTGAATAACTATAAACGCGCGAACGAGTAAAGCCTTCATGCAATATCTCCCGAAGAATTCTTTCAATTAATTCACCTGTAGTTTTTTCATCCTGAAATTCTCCTGGTTCTATTGCCAAAGCCATCTCAACTGATGCCACTACACGATTTCTCGTCCAATCAACAATTGGAAATACTTGCAGTTTTGTACAAAATATTTCATCTCTCCCCCTTTTTCGAACCATGAACGTTGGCTCGGGAATTCTAACTCCGTTACTGTCAAATAGTATTTTTGTAGGGCACCCATTACAAGGCTTGCTCTGCTCATACAATCTTCGAAATTTCAGCCAACAAATCTTATGTTGTGCACTGCCCCTTCCGGGCGTAATCTGTTCATGCTTCTCATTTCTATAAAGACTTCTGAATGAGCGGTCTAATACTAAAACAGCAGTATCTGTTCTCTCAGAATGGAACATTTGAAAAAGACTTTTTCCCTCATCCTTCTTACTTTCCATCAGTTCCTGTAGGAAAACCTCATCCCGTATCCTCTCCACCGCTTCCTGGAGTTCTTCCTGCTTATTCATCTTATGTACACTTACTACTTGGCCGGTGAACACTTGATCCAATTGTGTTCCATTAAGATCGCCATCCGTAAAAACAATGAACTGCTTCGCCTTTTTTGCTTCCAATTTCTTTTGTATTTGCTTAGGTGTCAGATCATGGCTTAATGAAACGGCCATAAAATCCGCCTTCTCCCTGTTTCTACCAGATACGACTTCAAACTCCTCTTCGCATTCACCGAGCATTTTCTCCAACTGCCTGTTTATACGCGTATTACTCACTTTACAAGCAACGGTAACTTTCTTTGACATTGCCAATCCCCTTTCATCACAATTCGTTATCAGAAAAACATATCGTCACCTGTAATTCTCTAATCTCGGCGGGACTATCCGGCAGGTAATCTTACTCACCCTCATTTTCCCATCCATCATAATCATCATAAGTATTTCAAATAGACCTGTCAAGCCAATTTTTATTTCTTTTCTAGTTTTTTTCTGTTTTTTTTTAGCCCCCCACCTCCTGTTTTCCGCCCTCCCCCCAAGTCCACCCCCTCACCTGCTCACCCACCCTTCGCACCCTTCACACTTTTCGCACCTTTCGCACTCTTCTGACTTCCTCCCCCCCCAACCGGTCCGCCCTCCTTCCTTCTGAAATCTGAAATCTCAAATCTGACCTCTGCCCCCAACCCCTAGATTGTTTCGTCCGACCCATCTCTGCCCACCGAAAAAAAACCAAAAATAATTTAAAAACCACTTGACTCAATATCGCAAATATGCGATAATTAAACATGAGGACAAAATGCCCAGAACCAAGATCATTTTATATCAGGACGAAGATGGTTGTGCACCGCTACTAACGTGGATCGAGCGGCTGCCTCAAGAGGTTCAGGATAAATGTCTTGCTAAGTTAGAGCTTTAACCATGGCACGCAAAAGAAAGCACACAACCGACGCTGTTAAAATCCTGCATAATCGCTTCATCAAAGGCGATCCAAAGCGACTAGCCTCCATACAAGAGGAACGCGAAAAGGCTGACATCGCCCAGCAAATCTATGATTTACGCACTCAGGCCGGCCTGACCCAAATCCAACTTGCCAAAATGATCGGAACTACCCAGTCTGTCATCAGCCGCTTGGAAGACGCTGACTATACTGGTCACAGTCTTGAGATATTACAACGGATCGCCGCCGCCCTGCATTGTCACGTAAACGTGACCATTATCCCGAACAATGCCGCCTATGGATAACACCCTACCCCCCGCTATATTCACCCTCGCCTGCCCCATCTCCCTGCGAGCATTAAAATAGCAAGCGTAGGCTTTATTCTTCCCCCCCTCTTGCCTTCCCCGGCCCCCGACCCCTCCGTCCTTCCTTCGCACCTTTCGCACCCTCCCCTCCCAACTGGTCCGCCCTCTTCCCTTCCCCGCCCCCGGACCGCCCAAAACCCAACTCTACATCTTTCCTTCTCTTTTCTTTCTCGTGCCTCGTGCCTATTGCCTATTGCCTTCTTTACCATTCTACTCATTTACTCATCTACCCATTTACTCACCCACTTCTGTTAAGAAGTGGGTGAAAAGTAGGTACAAACATAGTGCAAACATAGTACAAACATGGTCCAAACATAGTACAAACCACATCACTTTTCATCAGAATTCATCCAAATTTCGCGGTTTTTTCTTACCCATCTTACCTAATCGTTATAATCGTTACGCGAAAATAAGCACTTACATCAATTCCAACAACGTAAAATAAGCACTTACAACAATTTCCCGCTACCAAAAATAAGCACTTACAGCAATTCCCCGCAACCAAAAATAACGACTTACAACAATTCTTCCCACTCCCGGAGCTATCTTCCCGTTCGGTCAATCAGGGTTTTTAAAAATTTTTATCTCTCGTCCGAAAAACAACCTTAACCACTTATTTAACAATAAGTTATAATAATTAACACTGTTTTCGCTTTTATTGCCGATGAAATATCGGGATAAGTTGTGAACTTTACTAACATCTTCAGCGTAAAGCACATAGAATGGGACAGATTTGAAGCAGGTCACCGATGAACAATTGATTGGGTTAGCCCGTGATGGCGACAAACAGGCGTTTGGTCAGTTGATGCAAAGATACGAAAAGGAGTTATTCAATTTCTTGGTTAAGTTCATGGGACAGCGTACTTTAGCGGAAGACGCATTTCAGGAAACCTTCCTGCAGGTTCATATATCCGCGTCTTCTTTTGACACACGGCGTCGGTTTCGCCCGTGGCTATACACGATAGCAGCCAACAAGGCGCGTGACTTACTACGCAGCAGAGCCAGACGCCCGGCGATGCAGTTGACTACGTCGGACGACCAGGGCGGCGAAGTGGACCTCTGGCACAATCTGCTAAGAGACGAAACCACTCCGCAGAACATCCTTGAACAGAAACAGCAGAAAGAATTGGTGCGAGAGATGGTGGCCAAACTGCCGGATCATTTACGGGAAATTTTGGTTTTGGCGTATTTTAACCAGTTGCCATATAAGGAGATAGCTCAGGTACTTGATATCCCGCTGGGAACTGTAAAATCACGGTTGCACGCGGCGGTGAGCGCTTTTGCCAGGAAATACAACGAAACAACCGATCGGCAGCGGGAATAAACTGGTCGAACAAACAAATACCAGGATATACCAAACCGGCAAAGAAAATCAAAACAGAAGTTTCTATATTATCTTGTGATTAAATGAGTTACGAAGAAACAAACTTGCAGACTCATAAGGGATTGGAATATATGGTTCGCTAGCATTATGAAAAAGCCTGATTTAGACAAATTGCAACGACTACTGGATTATAACCTTAATCTGGACGATCCCGGCCAGCGTGGGCAGACGGAAGAGCTGCTCGCCCACGATGAGCAGGCTCGAGTGCTCAATGATGCACTTCGCCGTACCCTAAAACCCCTGGAATCGTGGCCGGATGAGCCGGTTCCGCCGGGATTGGCTCAGCGTACCATGCAGTTGATTACTCAGCACGATCAGGCCAGCATTGTGGCCGAGGCTTCCGCCAGGATAGTTGGGTATCGTAACACCAGCAAGCCGGAGGGTTTATGGCATGGCCGAGGTCGTTGGATTATGAGTAATCTGCGCGATCTGGTTACGGTGGCGGCCTGCTTGCTGTTGGCCGTGATGGTTTCACAACCGGGCGTGCGACACGCCCGAGAGCTTTCCCGGCAATACAGTTGCGCTTCACAGATGCGTCAAGTGGGGGCGGGATTGTCTCAGTATGCCATGAATAACGAGGGTTTGCTGCCTTCGGTGGAACACGAGCCTGGTACGGTATGGTGGAGCATTGGTAAAAAGGGCGAAGTCAGCAGTTCCAATACGCGAAATGTCTTTTTGCTGGTCCAGCAGGGCTATCTGCCGGCTGAGGTTTTTATCTGTCCGGGCAGTGATCGCAAACCGAAAGTTCGTATTGATCTGGAAAAGCTTAAGGCCATGACGGATTTTGCCAGTCGGGAGCATGTCAGTTACAGTTTTCGTTTGATGTTTGAGCCGCGGCATCTGGAGATGGACAGCGATCCCGGGGCGGTGATAATGACGGATGTGAATCCGTTATTTGCGGATTTGGACAGCGATAATAACACAGTGTTGGACTTGACGGCGGTACCTTTTTTATGGAAGAGCAATTCGCCCAACCATAATGACAAAGGACAAAATGTCCTGTTTAACGATGGTAGCGTGAATTTCAAGATTATCCGCCAGTTAGGGCCGGGTATGGACGACATATTTACCATCAAGGGCGTCCAGCGCTATCATGGCGTCGAACGTCCGCAAGAAGATGATATTTTCATCGCTCCCTAACCCAGCTTTCTCACATCAGGAAATATGGAACGACCGGTTCTGGGTCTGTATAAAAGATACGGACCCAGAATCGCGGCGGTTGGAGCCGTCCGGGCGTCGGGGAATTGCTATAAGTGCTTATTTTACGTTGCTGGAATTGATGTAAGTGCTTATTTTTGGTGGCGAGGACGTAACGATTGTAACGATTAGGTAAGATAGGCAAGAAAAAAGTGTGAAATTCCGATGAATTCTGATGGAAAGTGATGTGGTTTGGATCCTGTTTGCACTATGTTTGCACCCACTTTGTACTATGTTTGTACTATGTTTTGATGAAAAGTGAATGGGGGGATGGGGGAGATAGGGGGGATAGGTAAAATGGCGGGAGAAAAGGAGAAAATGGGTGGAGAACGGAGGGCGGGGACAGAAGTCAGAGGTCAGAAGTTGGGCGGGGGAGGATGAAAAAAAATAGGAGATGGGTTGGATTTGGGGGATAATTTGCTTGACGGTGGTGTATGGGGTTTGGTATTATAGCGTATATGTATATGGCAAAGTTGGTTGTCCGAATTAGGGAAATCTAATAGTTAACAGAGCGAAGAGCAGGAGGTAGTTACCATGTGGACAGGAAAATCGAGATCGATAGTGGGCTTGGTGTCGGTGGTTTTGGTGGTGATGGTTGGCGGTGCGGCGTTTGGTGGTACGATCTATGTGAATGATGATGCCTCGACGGGCGGAGATGGGTCGGACTGGGACCATGCGTATAAGTATCTGCAGGATGCTCTGGACAAGCCACCATTATCCGGGGATGAGATATGGGTGGCGGCCGGGACCTATTATCCTTCCGTAGAGGTTGGCGGCAGCGGTTCTCGCTATCAAACCTTCCAGATGAAAAACGGCGTAGCCATTTATGGCGGATTTGCCGGTACTGAAACCGCTCTGGATCAACGGGATGCGGGAAATAACGTAACGATTCTTAGCGGGGACATCGGTATTCTGGGCAATAATTCTGACAACTGCTACCATGTTTTTTATCATCCGGATGGTACTGATCTGGATACAACCGCTGTACTCGACGGTTTTACGATTACCGCCGGCCATGCCGACGGTGCTGGAGGCTATGACTACGGCGGCGGGATGTATAGCTCAGGAAGCAGTCCGATAGTGAGTAACTGCATATTCAGCGGCAACTGGGCTAAATACGGGGGTGGCGGGATGCAGAACTCTTCGAGCAGTCCGACAATAAGCAATTGCACATTCAGCGGCAACTGGGCTGGCTGCGGCGGCGGGATGTATGACGCTAACAGCAGCTCGACAGTGACCAACTGCATCTTCACGAGCAACTCGGCCGGCGGGTACGGCGGTGGGATGTATAACGGTAACAGCAGCCCGACAGTAACCAACTGCATTCTCTGGGGCAACTACTCGGGGAACAGTGGCGGCGGGATGTATAATAACTGGTCTAGCAGCCCTACAGTGACCAACTGCATACTCTGGGGCAATGCGGCAGCTTCCGGGGGCAATAGGATTTATAACGAGGCCGGTAGTGTCCCGGTAATCAGTTACTGCGATATTGTAAACTGTTTTTATAGCGGATCATGGGCTACTTCGCTGGGTGTTGACGGGGGCGGCAATATCGACGGCGATCCTTTGTTTGTCGATGCGGCAGGCGGTGATTTCCATCTCCAGGAAACTTCCCCTTGCATAAACGCAGGGGACAACATCGCCCCATCTCTTCCAGTGACAGATTTCGAGGGTGATCCACGAATTATTTATGGCATAGTGGATATAGGGGCGGACGAGGTTGCTGGTGATGTATTGATTTCGTTGAATGTTACAATCGAACCGTTCGAAAGAGCATGTACAGTGACGCTTGACCCGGCAGGGGGATTGTATTCTTTGGGAACAGAGGTTACTGTTACCGTTGAAGCGGAGGAAGGCTATGTTTTTGATAGATGGAGCGGTGATCTTAGCGGCAGTGACAACTCGGGTACGCTTACTATGGATTCACCTAAGTATGTCACCGCGCACTTTGCGATTAACAGCGATGTTATCTATGTGGACGACGATGCAACCGGTTTAAACAGCGGTTCGTCATGGGATGATGCCCTTACCGATCTGCAGGACGCCCTGGACGTTGTGGCAATTAGCGGCAAAGATATCTGGGTGGCGGCGGGGATGTATCATCCGTCCGTGATGGTTGGCGGCAGCATACCTCCCTATCGAACCTTCCAGATGATAAATGGCGTAGCTATTTACGGCGGATTTGCCGGGAGTGAAACGGCACTGGATCAGCGCGATGTGGGAAACAATGTAACGATTCTTTCCGGCGATATCGGCGTGCCGGGGGTAGTTTATGACAACTGCTACCGCGTTTTCTATCATCCAGATGGTACTAATCTGGATGCGACCGCGGTACTCGACGGCTTTACCATTACCGGCGGCAATGGCTGCGGGATGTATAACTACTCCAGTAGCCCGACAGTGACCAATTGCACGTTCAGCGGCAATTCGTCTGGGATGTATAACGAACAGTACAGCAGCCCGACAGTGAGTAACTGCACATTCACCGGCAACATAGCTGACGCTGGCGGCGAGGGCGGCGGGATGTATAACGAATGGTTTAGCGACCCGACAGTGAATAACTGCACGTTCATCGGCAACTCGGCTTACTCCGGCGGCGGCGGGATGGCAAACAATATGTCCAGCCCGACAGTAACTGGCTGCACGTTCGCCGGCAACTCGGGTGGTAACGGCGGCGGGATGTATAACAGCGAGTACAGCAACCCGAGGGTGATGGGCTGCACCTTCGCCGGCAACTCGGCTGGCTGGTACAATGGCGGCGGCGGGATGTGTAACGGTGTCTCCAGCAGCCCGACAGTAACTGGCTGCACCTTCACCGGCAACTTGGCTATTGGCAAGTACAGTTGTGGCGGCGGCGGGATGTATAACTACGAAGATAGCAGCCCGAGGGTGATGGGCTGTACCTTCAGCGGCAACTCGGCTGATTACGGCGGTGGCGGGATGGAAAACAGTTACTCCAGCAACCCGACAGTGACGGGCTGCATCTTCTGGGGCAATTCCGCATTTTACTATGGGGACGATGAGATTTATAATCACGCTGGCACCTCTAGCGCCAGTATCCCGGTAATCAGTTACTGCGATATTGGTGGTTGCGGTGGCAGCGGGGCAGGTTGGGATGGCGATTTGGGCACGGACGGAGGCGGTAATATCGACGGGGATCCGCTGTTTGTCGATGGTGACGGTCCTGATGATACTTACGGAACTGAAGATGATAATTTGAGACTTTCGACTGGTTCGCCCTGTATCGACACCGGTGATAACAGCACCGTAACAGTGGCAACCGATCTGGATGGACAAGGGCGTATCATGGATGGTGATGATGATGGCACGGCTATAGTTGATATGGGGGCATACGAATATTATGGTGATGCTTATGAGCCTGTTGTGATTTATGTTAATGCAGGCGCTACGGGGGGTGATAATAACGGGGTGAGCTGGGAAGATGCATTTATATTGTTACAAGATGCACTCGACGCGGCAATCATCGGCGATGAAATCTGGGTGGCGGCCGGGACATATTATCCTTCCGTGGAGGTTGTTGGCACAGGTAACAGATACAAGGCCTTCCAGATGAAAAACGGCGTGGCGATCTACGGCGGATTTAACGGGAGTGAAACGGCTCTGGATCAACGCGATGTAGGAAACAACGAAACGATTCTTTCCGGCGATATCGGTATTTCGGGTAATAATTCCGACAACTGCTACTATGTCTTTGCTCATTTATTAGGTGCTAACCTGGGTTTAACCGCTATACTCGATGGCTTTACCATCACCGCCAGCTCGGACTACGGGATGTTTAACGGATCCTCCAACAGTCCGACAGTAACTGGCTGTACATTCGCCGGCAATGGTGGCTACGGGATGATGAACATAGGTTCCAGCAACCCGAGGGTGACGGGCTGCATGTTCACCGACAATGATGACGGCGGGATGGAAAACATGATGGACAGCAGCCCGAGGGTGACTGGCTGTACCTTCAGCGGCAACTCGTCTGGCGGGATGCATAACAGTGGAGGAAGCAGTCCGAGGGTGACTGACTGTACGTTCACCGGCAACTCGGCTAGCGAAGGCGGCGGCGGGATGTATAACTACGACAGCAGTCCGACAGTAATGAACTGCACCTTCAGCGGCAACTCGGCAGACGACGGCGGCGGGATGTATAACTACTTCAGCAGCCCGAGTGTGACTGGCTGCACCTTCATAGGCAACTCGGCTGGTGACTGCGGCGGCGGTATGGCTAATCGGACCAGCAGGCCGGTCGTGCTCAACTGCACATTCACGGGTAATTCGGCCGTGAATGGAAATGGATTGGCTTGCGATTCGACAGATGAGTTGTATCCAAGTACTATTGAGATGGTCAATTGTATTCTCTGGGATGGCGGGAGCGAAATCTGGGATAACGACGGTTCGACTATCATTATAACTTACAGTGATGTTCAAGATGAAGATCCAGATGATGGAAGCATCTACCCCGGTACAGGCAATATCGATGATGATCCGCTGTTTGTGACGGGGCCATCGGGTGACTATTACTTGAGTCAGGTGGCGGCGGGTCAAGGGGTGAATAGTCCGTGTGTGAATGCGGGCAGTGATATGGCAGAAAATTTGGGGATGGATACATACACAACGCGCAGCGATGAGATTGTTGACCTGGGGATTGTGGATATGGGATATCACTATTCCATAGTCACGGACCCAGACGTGAACGGGGATGGGCGCGTGGACCTGGTGGATTTCGGAATTGTTTCGGGATGGTGGATGGATAGTCCCTGCGATGTGGGCAATAATTTTTGTGGCGAGGCTGACATCGACCATACGGGTGATGTTGGACTGGGTGATTTGTTTATGCTGGCCGGGAATTGGCTGGCAGGTGTTTGTTTTCCTGTACCGGCATTTGGTCCTGATCCGGCAGATGGGGCAGCAGATGTGAATACAAGAGTGGAGCTAAGCTGGTCTTCCGGAAATTGTGCTGTATCGCACAATATATACTTTGGCACGAGTAGTCCGGGTGAATTCCAAGGTAATCAGACAGAGGCCACTTTTGATCATGAGGCGTTGGATTTAGAGACCACGTACTATTGGCGGGTCGATGAGGTTCAAGCTGACAGCAGCGTTATAGAGGGTGATGTCTGGAGTTTTACGACTCGATCTGATATGCTTGTTGGGCAATGGGAGTTGGATGAGTCGAGTGGTACGGTTGCCAGTGATAGTGTGGGTGGCCACGATGGGACGCTTAACGGTGATCCGGTGTGGTGGCCGAGTGATGGGAAGATTGGTGGGGCGCTGGAATTTGATGGGGTTGGTGATTATGTGGAAGTCGCAGGTTACAAGGGTATCAGCGGATCGAATCCTCGGACTGTAAGCGCGTGGGTTAAGGTCGAATCAACTGGATCGACATTCTCGATTGTGCGTTGGGGTACGGAGGAAATCAGCGGCGGGCTATGGTCTAATGTGATCGACGCCAATGGCAAACTCCGAGCCGCTGTGTGGGGTGGCAGTGTTGTTGGTGGTACAACTATAAATGATGATACCTGGCATCATGTAGCGATTGTGCTGCCGGATAAAGAGGATGTGAAAGTCGAAGATATACTGCTTTATGTGGATGGCGAGCCAGAAGATACCACCGTCAGCCTTGGCAGTCAGACAATCGACACCGCTGTGGGCATGGATGTTTTGATTTCTTTAGATGGGTCTGTTGGTCTGCTGGATGATGTTCGGATATATAATTACGCGCTGAGTGAGGAAGAAATTGGTGCGCTGGCGGGTGTATTGTGACAGTAAGTGATGGAAAGTATGAGGGGGGCGGAAGATAGACCCCTGCCTTCCAGGCTGTGTCACAATAGAAAAGCAACCTTGTTATCAGTACTGTTAATGCCTATTTCTATAGCCAAAAAGCTAATTGTGACACAGTCTGTTCGCAGGGGTGACAGTTGTTCGCGAGGAGGAGATTGGTGCGTTGGCTGGTGTGTTGTGACAGTGAGTGATGGAAGACACGAGGTGTGGAAGATGGGCGTGGGTTAAGGGGCCACGCTACGAAAGTTGTTTTCCAAAACATGCTCAAGCAAAGAAGCTTGAGCATGCCACCCGGGATTTTATGTTGCCATTACAGGGCTTGAAGAAAATATTGGGGGACATTACACCCAGATTCGTATGTTTTTACGTCAAAATACTGGATTCGCTATCGCGGCTCTTCGCTTCGCTTCGTGTCCCGCTTTCGCGGGAATGACAGGAAGGGAACAGGATGGAAGATGGATTGGCTATTGCGGCTCTGGGCTTCGCTTTGTGTCGGGCTCCCAATCGAGTTGAGGGCAGGCTCTGCGCAGGAATGACAGGTTTGTTCGCGGGAATGACAATTGCGGATCTGGTTGAAAAATAGGGGCATAGAAAGGAAAAAACGTGGCGGACGCCTTTAATTTATCACGCCTTTTCATTATACCTTATATGTGATCGGCTAAGGTGTATCGTATTTTGTTAACACTTATTTCACGAGACCGAGACCTGCGTCGTTTTATTATGGGAACCTCTAAAAATTCATTTTTACTACGAACGGCTGCAATTTCCGTCAGCATCGTTATCGGCCAAAAATCGTCCTCAACGTAATTACAACTACGCCTGCGGCGATTTTTGACCTCTGCCTCGCTGACGAAAATTTCGCTCGTTCTCGTGACAAAAGCAATTTTTAGAGGCTCCCTTATGCCATCCAGGGTCTCTGGCGTTTCAATTGGCCATTGCTGAGAACATTCAGGGCGATGTTTGCATCTTCAACCATCTGGAAGTCATACATTCCCGCACAGATAAAATCTGCACCGTTTTCAAAGGCGTACCGAAAGGCCTCCTGGGGATGAATGGCGCCTGCGGCCATGGTTTTAAAAGCGATCCAAGGCTCTTTACGATTGCGCATGAACTGGATAGTCGCCTCGGAATTAAAGCAGAATTTATTGTCATGCCATTGCGGATGTCTGGCGGACCAATAAGTTTGCGGATGGAAAGTTTTCATCCAGAAGTCAGGGGCAATACCTTTCTCTGTAACGGCTATAAGGCTTTCGATCCGGTGCGCCCCGATGCCCATGGGCAGTCCCTGGCGTCGAACTTTTTCGAGGCATTTATTGAGGTAGTCCCATTTTTCATCTTTGACCATCTGATCTACTACCTCCCCCTGAAGATAGCACAGACTTGCGCCGTTATCGATCGAGTAATCAATCGCACCGAGAGTGTCTGTTCCCTCCATCCACCCACAATCAGCGATGAACTTGATTTTTCCGCCATACTGTTTCCAGTATTGATTTAAGGCCGGTGCAACGCTTGGATGAGTCAGTATGGTATTAATGCCGCATTTTTCAGCAAGCATGAAACTTTCATATATCTTGAGCGGAGTATGGTAGGCGCGCACCAATTCTGAAACATAGATCAGGTCTCGCGCATGAGCAAAACCACAAATGATATTACCGCCCAGGATGATTCGGCTGACATTCCTACCACCGATCTTTGCCATTGGGATTTGGCCGGTGAGGTCATCCAATGTCTGGAATGTAAAGGCTTTCCTGCTTACGCCGGTGAAGGCATCTACCAGTTCCTTCTCTTCATTGCTGAACCGGATATTCCTTGTGGCCGCCACCGTTCCCATAGCTGCAACAAACGGAATTCCCGCAAGGGACTTTATTATTTCTCGACGATCTGTCAAGGGTTCGCCTGGTGCGCGGTCTTTGGCATCACCTATAATTTGCTGCCGGGATACTTCTGGTTGCAATTTAGACAAACACTTAATCGCCAGGAGTCGATCGAGGCTTGTACCCCTCCCCATTGTCTGGACAAAAATATTTACTTTTTAAGATAGACTTGCCACCACTGGGGAGGCTGTCGCCACGGAGGGAGCCCGCAGGGCGACCGGAGGGGCGACAGCCCCAC
>Ga0105106_10000696_pt1 | contig 23774 bp, 19 predicted proteins | sample PPLLaktember2015_5_FD_79109 | JGI IMG/M metagenome (GOLD analysis project Ga0105106, IMG submission 79109) | Freshwater sediment microbial communities from Prairie Pothole Lake near Jamestown, North Dakota, USA - PPLs Lake P8 Core (1) Depth... | ecosystem: Environmental > Aquatic > Freshwater >...
CCTCCTGCGAAGTGTTCAATACCTGTGTGGGATCTCCGCCAAGAAGAAGAACTATAAGTGCTATCACAATTGTTCCAAGCCCGCCGCCGATTGCCATCTTTCCTCTGGAACTCATTCCTCGGCGGTCTTCCACGTTATCGCTCGTGCGTCTGCCTTCTGTTCTCATGATGGTTAATATTATTTTTATAAAAATACAAAAATGTTTGGAAATTACAATTAGATGCTTTAGCTTTGACCTTTTGGTTAAACTATATAGTTAATCTGCTTAGTTAAACCTAATGGTTAAGTTTCATGACTGAAGAAAACAAACTGACTGAAGATAAAATTTTCGAATCGGCCACAGAGGTATTTATTGAAAAAGGAATGGATGGAGCCCGGATGCAGGATATCGCCGACCGGGCAGGTATAAACAAATCTCTGCTTCATTATTATTACCGTACAAAGGACCATCTATTCAATGCGGTGTTTGAGATGATCGCCGGGCAGATGTTCAAAAAGTTTGCACCAGTATTTGATGAGAATATTTCACTTGAAGCCAAGATCAGGTTCTTTTTCAAAGAACATATCTCATTCCTGCAAAAGAATCCCAGGCTGCCGGCATTCCTTTTAAATGAATTCCACCGTAATCCTCACAGGATTAAAAAAATTACTCAGAACATTGATATTAACAGGTTGTGGACAATCCTGGAATCGCAGCATAAGGAAGAATTGGAACGATTTAACATTACAAAAGAGAATATTCCGCAGTTTATGACAACCGTTGCCGGCATGAGTGTCTTTCCCTTTGTTGCCAGACCAGTTATCACCGGAATTATGGAAAAGATGGACTACAATTTTGATCAATACCTTGAGGAGAGGAAAGAATATGCCGCTGATTTTATTATTAGTGCGCTGCAGAAGCAGGCAGAAAAAAGCAAAAAAAATGAAGAATAGAGAACCTGAGACGAAAAAAAGAGTTTTGATTCTGTTTATGCTGATTAAAAGTTTTGTGCCGGGACTTAAAGGACAGGAGGTACTGACCCTGAAAGAGTGCTATGATATGGCGATGACTGCAGCACCCATTGCAACAGAGAGAGAAACCTGGTCGCGGATATCTGAAGTGAGGGATAAAAACCTGTCGAAAAGCTGGCTTCCCACTCTTGATGCAGGCGGAAGCTTCCTTTATAATTCATCGGTGATAGATATGTCCGATGTCCTTGGCACCCTGCCGATTCCAGGTCTACCCGACCTGATTCAGCCTCTGCCTCACGAACAGTATAAACTGACAGTGGATATCAACCAGGTCATCTATGACGGAGGCGCAGTAAAAGGTGCAAGAGCTATTGAGAAAGCTGACCTGAGGATAAATGAGAAGCAAACAGAAACGGATCTTTACAAGCTTCGCGCACAGATTAACTCCTGTTATTTCAACCTGTTGCTTCTTGACAGGCAGAAGGAGTTGCTGCAAAGTTATCACGAACTGATAACAAAGCGAATGACATCGATGAATTCTGCACTTGCCAGTGGCATGATACTTAAATCAGATATTGACGTGCTTGCTTCCGAAAAAATAAAACTGGAGCAGCAGTTAAGCGAAAATGAGATCAGGAAAGCATCCCTATTGAAAATACTTTCAAGCCTCACCGGTACCGAGATTGAACCATCAGCGAAATTGTTTCTTCCTGCAGCCGGAGAGGAACTTTCAGGGGAACTATTGCGTCCTGAACTTCAGATATTCGACCTCCGCAAGGAACAACTGGATGCCGGCCTTCTGGTTCTGCAAAGCAGGAGAATGCCCAAAGCGCTGGCATTTGCAACGCTCGGTTACGGAAATCCACCGGGTAGCAATTTTTTCAGGGATGAGTTTGCACCATATTATATATTGGGCGCCACAATCAAGTGGAACATATTTGACTGGAACAAGGCAAAAAATGAAAAACAGGTTATAAGCCTTCAGCAGAGTATAATCGACAGCAGAAAAAGAGAGCTGTCAGACAATCTGAACAGGCTCCTTGATGCCAAAATCGCGGAAATATCAAACCTTGAATCTCTTCTTGTATCAGACTCTGAGCTGATCGCAATAAGGAAAAGGATAACCGCAGCAGCGGAGTCAAAGTATGAAAACGGTACAATCACTGCAACTGATTTCATGAATGAACTCACTGCCGAAAGAGAGGCTCTTGTAAATCATGAAATCCACAGGATTAATCTCGCAATGGCACAGATAGAATATTTGAATATAAGCGGAAAAGAAATTGAATGACCCCCCTGCCCCCCAAAAGGGGGGTTAAATCGGAGCATCCTGATAGCCACCATTTATGAGTGGTGCGGGGGGTTAACATAAGAAGGAAATAGAATTTAAATATCACCTGTCATTATGAAAATCAACCTGTTTTTATTCATCCCTGCAGTTCTAATGACTGCGTGTAACACCAAAACCAACCAGGCTGACGCCTATGGAACCTTTGAAGCCACTGAAATCATTGTCTCTGCCGAAACCAGCGGACGTATACTGAAATTCGATGCAACAGAGGGAAATGATGTCGATAAGGGCACTGAGATTACCCTGATAGATACAACCCTGTTCAATCTTCAAAAAGGCGAGATCGATGCAGGTATGAAGAGCGTCAGAACACGTATCACTTCGATAAATGCCCAGAATGATATTCTTGCCCAGCAGATCGAAAACCTGAATGTTAACATTGCCAGGATCAGGAATATGCTCAAAGACGATGCGGCAACCCAGAAACAATTCGACGATCTTGCGGGACAGGTTGCCGTATTGGAGAAACAGATTGCCGCAAACAATACCCAGAAATCATCAATTGCTGCTGAACTGTCGGTATTTGAATCAAAAAAAGCGACGCTTAACGAACAGATTGTCCGCTGCAACGTGAAAAGCCCGCTCAGGGGAACTATGATTGAGAAATACGCCGAAGCCGGGGAAATGGCAGCAGCGGGAAAGCCGCTTGCAAAGATTGCCGATCTTTCGATAATCAAACTTAAGGTGTATGTAAGCGGTTCTCAGCTGGCAGCAATAAAGACGGGTCAGGAGGTTACTGTAAGAATTGATAAGGGGAAAAAGGATTATTCCACTTTCAAGGGAACGGTAAGCTATATCTCGGGCAAGGCTGAATTCACGCCAAAGATCATTCAGACAAAAGAGGAGCGGGTAACTTTCGTGTATGCCGTCACAATAGATGTCATCAATGACGGCTCAATGAAATCAGGAATGCCGGGAGAAGCAATATTTTAAATTTCAGTTACACAGAGATCCACCGAGAAGACACCGAGATCCACTGAGAAAAACAAGAATATGAAAGAGATAATCAAAGCATCGGGTATCGGTAAAAAATTTGAAGTAACACAGGCTTTGAAAGATATCACATTTGAGGTTAACGGAGGTGAAATATTCGGATTTATCGGACCCGACGGAGCAGGTAAAACCACTCTCTTCAGGATAATCACAACACTTCTCCTGCCTGATGAGGGCGAGCTGAAAGTCCTTGGACTCGATTGCAGCACGGGATTCAGGGATCTAAGAAAAAATATCGGCTACATGCCGGGGCGGTTCAGTCTCTATCAGGACCTCACCGTCGAAGAGAACCTTGAATTCTATGCTACGGTTTTCGGGACCACTGTAAATGAGAATTATGATCTTATCTCAGATATCTATTCACATATCGAACCATTTGGAAAAAGGCTCGCCGGGAATCTTTCCGGAGGCATGAAGCAGAAGCTTGCCCTGTCGTGCGCCCTTATTCATAAACCTGAACTGCTTGTACTGGATGAACCAACCACGGGGGTGGATGCAGTTTCCAGAGCGGAATTCTGGGAAATGCTCCGGAAGCTTGGAAAGCATAACATTACGATACTGGTTTCAACACCATATATGGACGAGGCTATGAAATGCGACAGGATTGCCCTGATTCAGGGAGGTAAAATCCTATCGGTCGGTCAGCCTCAGATGATCAGGGATGGATTCAGGAGAAAACTGTTCGAGGTCAGTGCAAAAGACAAATACAGGTTGATTCTTTCCCTGAGGAAGTATCCGGGAACAATTACTGCATATCCTTTCGGCGACTCGGTGCATACGACCTTCCTAAATGACAGTTATGACGAATCGCTGATAAACTTTCTTGCTTCAGAAGGTGTAGAAAATGCAGTAGTTAAAGAGTCACAGGCCGGAATTGAGGACAGGTTTCTGGAATTAATGGAGGCGTGAAGGCGTGAAGGCATAAGATTGCTTCTCCCGCTTTTTATTAAAAAGCGGGATCGCAATGACGCCGGATTCAGGCCGGCTCTCCTCCCGGGAGGGGCTGGGGTGGGTTAATGTTTCCTGTCTCCCCTCCCGGGAGGGGCTGGGGGTGGGTTAATGTTTCCTGGCTCCCCTCCCTGGAGGGGCTGGGGGTGGGTAAACAAAAGGACAGTATGACAAACGAAACAATAATATCAGTCAGCAATCTCGTAAAGAAGTTCGGCAGCTTCACAGCCAATGACGACCTTAATTTTGAGGTCTTCAAAGGTGAGATCTTCGGATTTCTCGGGGCGAATGGTGCGGGGAAAACGACAACCATAAGGATCCTTTCCGGATTGTCAGTTCCGACCTCCGGGGATGCAATTGTTGCAGGATTCAGCGCTTCACGGCAGCCTGAAAAAATAAAAAGTGTAATCGGCTATATGTGCCAGAAATTCTCTCTTTACGATGACCTTACCGCCAGAGAAAACATTATGCTTTACGGCGGGATATATGGAATGAGCAAACAACTTATTAAGGAGAGAACCAGGTCGGTTTTTGAGAAACTCTATTTTGAAGCCTATGAAAACAAGCTGATCTCTTCACTCCCGCTTGGGCTGAAGCAGAAGCTTGCCTTTTCCGTTGCGGTCCTGCACGAACCTGAAATAGTCTTCCTCGATGAACCAACAGGGGGGGTCGATCCTATAACCCGCAGACAGTTCTGGGAGATGATTTATGAAACGGCTGCAAGGGGAATTACAGTTTTTGTAACAACTCACTATATGGATGAAGCTGAATACTGCGATCGGATCTCTATAATGAGCGATGGCAGAATAGTGGCCCTCGATACGCCTGCCAACCTTAAAAAACAATATAACGCTGAGTCGGTTGAGGAGGTGTTTGTGAAAATTGCCCGGCCAGGTCTTTCACCTCATAATCAGACAATATGAAACGTTTTCTTGGTTTTGTAAGAAAAGAGTTCCTCCATATATTCAGGGATTACCGTACACTGATTATCCTCTTCGGTATTCCGGCTGCCCAGATATTGCTATTCGGTTATGTTGTAAGCACCGATGTTAAAAACGCCGGGGTCGCATTCCTGGATCTTTCAAAGGATGAGATAACCGAAAAAATATCTGATAAAATATGCTCCTCGGGATTCTTTAACAGGACCGCCGATCTGGCTAACTATAATGATATCGACAGAATACTCAAAAAGGGGAAGACAAAGGCGGTGATAGTATTTGAGGATAATTTCGGCCGCAGGCTTATCAGTGAAGGGAATGCAACATTAACGATAATAGCCGACGGATCGGAACCAAATACAGCTACCCTTGTAACAAATTACATCACAGCTATAATAACCGATTTCAACAGGGAGCTTTCCGGTCCGGCCGCTGGCGCGACAACGCTGGTACAGGCCGAAGTGAGGATGTTCTACAATCCCGGACTGAAAGGCCATTTCATGTTTGTACCTGGTGTGATTACCCTTATTATGATACTGATCTGTGCGCTGATGACCTCAGTTACAATAACCCGCGAGAAAGAATTCGGCACAATGGAAGTTCTTCTTGTATCACCTCTTAAACCGGTTCAGATAATCCTGGGCAAGGTAATGCCTTACTTTTTTCTTTCGTTTATTGATGTTATGGTGATCCTTCTGCTTTCGTGGCTGGTTTTTGACCTTCCGGTAAAAGGCAGCCTGATCCTCCTGCTTGCCGAAAGCATGCTCTACATAATGATGAGCCTTTCCCTGGGGATTCTTATTTCGACTGTCTCTTCCACAATGCAGCAGGCAATATTCATTTCGCTTGTCGGAATGATGCTGCCTACGATACTTCTTTCAGGATTTATTTTCCCGATTGAGAATATGCCAGAGGTATATGGATGGATAAGCTCAATTCTTCCTCCCAGATATTTTATAGTAATTATAAAAAGTATAATGATCAAAGGCTCCGGTTTTCTTTATGTATGGAAAGAGACTCTCATACTGACTGCCTTTACGGTAATATTTATAGGGTTGAGTATACGGAATTTTAAAATAAGGTTACAATAAATGAAAGGCGACGGGCGTCAGGCGTCAGGCGTCGGGCGTCGGGGAAATTACTTGCAAGCTCCCCTCCTGGGGGGCCGAGCGTTAAAAAATTAGCCAGTGGCTAATTTTAGCGAAGGAGCCAGACTGCGGGGGAGATTTGTGGTGGAGGGGTCGGGGGTGGGTTTTAAAGTTAAAAAGATTAACAAATGCGAACCATATTCTATCTGATAAGAAAAGAATTCATCCAGATATTCCGGAACAAATTCATCAGCAGGGCTATCTTCGGTGTTCCGATAATCCAGATGCTGATACTTGTCCCGGCAGTTACGTTTGAAATTAAGAACATTAACCTATGCGTTATCGACCGGGATATGTCATCCATTTCAAGAAGCCTCATTAAAAAACTGGAAGGATCGACATTCTTTAAAATCACAAATTATACATTCTCGGAGGAAGAGGCCAACGCACTTCTTCTCAGGGACAAATGCACCCTTGTGCTTCAGATTCCAGCTGATTTTGGAAAAGATACCGGGACCGGGAAGCCTGGTAAATTACTGGTTTCAGTAAATGCGATAAATGCCTCCACAGCCCAGCTTTCATGGGCCTACCTGAACGGAGTTCTCAGGGATTTCAATTCAGGACTTGCAATGGAACACACAGATATCCAGACAGTATCTGCAATCCCCCGTATCAATATTCAAAACCGCTACTGGTACAATGAGTTATTGAATTACAAGTATTATATGCTCCCGGGGATTCTCGGCATCCTCGTTACTGCAATCGGTTTCCTGCTTGCGGGGCTGAATCTTGTAAGGGAAAAGGAGATCGGAACAATTGAGCAGATCAACGTGACACCTGTCAGAAAGCATCAGTTCATAATTGCCAAAATGGTTCCATTTCTTTTAATTGGTCTTGTTGATCTTGTAATCGGACTTTTGCTGGGAAAACTGGCTTTCAAAGTTCCTTTCGAAGGAAGCATTGCACTTTTATTCCTGAGTGCTTCAATATTCCTGATAGCTCTCCTTGGATTTGCCTTATTCATTTCCACATTTTCGGCAACCCAGCAGCAATACATGTTCATTGCCTTCTTCTTCATGATAATCTTTATACTTATGAGCGGCATCTTCACCCCTCTCGAAAGCATGCCCGACTGGGCCCGGAAACTCGATCTCATAAATCCTGTAGCATACATAATGAAAATAAACAGGATGGTTATGCTCAAGGGATCATCAATACAGGATATCAGCAGGGATATTTACTCTTTGATTATTATTGCCGTTATCTTTACTGCACTCGCAGTAAAACGGTACAGAAAAACAGCTTAAAAAGGTTTCCCCACAGATCGCGTTGATTTTCGCAGATTTTGAGTTCTCTTCTGCGTCAATCTGCGGAATAAGAGGGAAATATTAATTATTTCAGGAATATGGTTGCCATTACAGGCCAGTGGTCGGATATGTAAACACCATGTTCTTTCCGGATATAGGTTCTGTGCTCCAGTACCTTCATCCCGGTCCTGACAAAAACATAATCTATCCTCCCTGCTGATGTGCTGTCGGAAAAACCGTTAAATGTGTACGCCGGACCCGTCGGCCTTTTCTCGGAAACCGCATAGGTATCAGTAAACAATGGAACGCTCTCAAAGGGACCGGTAAGGATTTCATAGCCTTTCCCTGAAATCAGCATATTAAGATCACCGGTAACAATAAACGGGAACCCGGCTGCAATACTGTCAACTCGGTTCAGGAGTAATCGTGAGCTCAGCATCCTCGCCGAATCAGAATCATGTGCAAAATGGGTGTTGAAGAAATAAAAATGCTCTGAAGTGGTCTTTTCTGAAAGCTCAACCCATGTCACTATACGGGGAAGATTTGCACCCCAGGCTTTTGTACCTGCAACATCCGGTGTGTCGGACAGCCAGAAGGTCTTTGTCCTGATAAGGTCAAACCTCTCCTCTTTGAAAAATACAGGATTCATCTCCCCCAGTTTAGCCCCGTCGCTCCTTCCCACACCGACTGAACTGTAGCCTGTCATGACCGAATCGATGTAATCATACTGGTGAGCCAGCACTTCCTGCATTCCGATCAGGTCGGGTTCCTCATCCTTTAAGAACCTGCACAGAAAAGCTGCCCTGTTTGGCCAGGCGTTAACGCTGTCCCTGGGATTGTCGTAACGGATGTTGAAAGTCATCACTTTCAGGATATCGATACTCGATTTTTTTTTGCATCCCGGCAGAAGAACCAGAAGGAAGAATACAGGCAGTAAATACAATCTCTTCATAATCACAGAATTTACATAGAAATAAAAATACCGGCAGATAAAAATAATAAAAGGTCCGCAATATGAAATGCGGTCTTCCCCCACAAATGTGATGATGCAAATATACTTATATTTGCATGAGGTTCAAAGCAGGGGTTAAAAACTCAGGCCACAACCTGCTAACAAACAGATTAATATTTAGTTATTGAACATAGCCTTTCGCTGATGCCTGATATTATTAAACTTTTACCCGATTCGGTTGCAAATCAGATCGCTGCAGGAGAAGTAATTCAGCGGCCGGCATCAGTTGTCAAGGAGCTTGTCGAGAATTCGGTCGACGCTAAGGCTGAAAGCATTGATGTCATTATCACGGATTCGGGCCGGACATTGATTCAGGTTGTCGACAATGGGACAGGTATGTCGGAAACCGATGCCCGGTTATCGTTTGAAAGGCATGCAACCTCAAAAATAACTTCAGCCGGGGATCTTTTTGCAATCCGCACCAAAGGCTTCAGGGGAGAGGCGCTGGCATCAATAGCTGCTGTTTCGATGGTTGAGCTTAAAACAAGGAAAAAAGAGGAGGATTCAGGAACCATCATCATCCTTAACGGCTCAAAAGTTGAAGTCCAGGAACCATGCAGCTGCCATACCGGATCAAGTTTTTCGGTGAAGAACCTGTTCTTCAACATTCCGGCACGGAGAAAATTCCTTAAGTCGGACAATACCGAAATGAGGCACATAATCACCGAGTTTCAGAAGATTGTAATTGCTCACCCGGAGATAAGATTCACACTCCACCATAATGACAATGAAATTTACAATCTGGGGCCGGGCAATCTGCGGCAAAGGATAATAGGGGTGTTCGGAAGGCAGATAAACAACGATCTGATAACGATTGAAACCGACACGACGCTGATAAAAATAAGGGGTTTTATCGGAAAACCCGAAAATGCCCGAAGAACCTACGGGGAACAATTCTTTTTCGTCAACAACAGGTTCATGAAACATCCCTATTTTCATAAAGCAGTAGTTGAGGCATACAAGAACATTCTTCCTTCGGAGGCAATCCCCTCCTATTTCATATTTATGGAGACAGATCCTGCTTCGATAGATATAAACATACATCCGACAAAGACCGAGATCAAGTTTGAAGATGAAAGATCGATCTGGCAAATCCTGATGGCTTCGGTTAAGGAAGCGCTCGGAAGGTTTAATATTGCGCCATCGCTCGATTTCAATGGCGAATCATTGATCGATATTCCTGTCAGGTCGGCCTTCGGGGGTATCCCTGAACCGCCATCGATCGCTATCGATCCGCGGTACGATCCCTTTGCAGGCGATGAAAAGTCATCAGATCAGAACAGGTTTATAGAGAGATTCGAAAGGGAGAACAATTCTGACTGGGAAAAGCTTTATTACAAACTTGAGCGCGGAGATCCTGAACCCTCCAGGACTGAAAACGAAAGAAAATTCTTCCAGATAAAGAATAAATATATCGTCTGTCCGGTAAAATCAGGGCTCATGCTTATTGATCAGAAAAGGGCTCATGAAAGGATCCTCTACGAAAAGTACCTTGAAAACCTGAACAGCAACAGAAGCCTGAGCCAGGCTGAACTCTTCCCGGTGGCGATTGAGCTGAATCCGGCTGATATAATGGTGCTGAAAGAGATAGAGGATGATTTAAGGCTGCTTGGATTTGCTTTTACCTTTAACGGTGGTAACAAGATCTCAATAACCGGCCGTCCTGCTGAAACCGGTTCTGCCGATCCTGTGATGATGCTGGAGATCATGCTTGAAGAGTTTAAGGCAACACAGTCGGATCCGTCGGCTGGAATAAAGGAAAAGGTGGCACAGGCAATGGCAGGAGCTTCGGCAATACCTTATGGCAAGGTCCTGATGAAGAATGAAATGGAGGATCTTTTCGATACCCTGTTTTTGTGCAGGTCTCCTAATTATTCACCAAAAGGGAGGGCAGTCATCAATATAATTACCCTTGAGGAAATTGATAAACGGCTCCGTTAGTTTTGGGGCTGAAGCCCCCAATCTGTTTTTGGCAGATAAATTGATAATAGTATCTTTAGCCTCAATTTCATATCAAGAATTAAAGTATAGTTCATGAACGGATTCGGAAGAGGATTTGCGGCATTGCCGCCAGTTGTAAAAAATCTCATACTGATTAATGTCCTATTGCTCGTTGCCACAATAACCGCAAAAAGTGTTTTCGGTTATGACATTACAAGTATTCTTGCACTGTACTTTCCGAAATCGGAGATGTTCAAGCCTCTCCAGATCCTTACACATATGTTCATGCATGCCGGTTTATGGCATCTGTTCTTCAATATGTTTGCACTCTACATGTTTGGCGGGATCCTTGAGAATGTGTGGGGACCAAAGAGGTTTTTCATCTATTATATGGTTTGCGGCCTTGGTGCGGCACTGACCCACGAAACAGTAATTGCATTCCAGTACAATCAGCTGGCTAAGAGCATCGGTCCTGAAAACCTTCAGATTGTAATTGATCAAGCAACCACACTATTCAAGCAGGGACAAGGATTCACCGATCCTGAAATGCTCAAGCTTCAAATGCTGCTGAACACCCCTACTGTCGGAGCTTCAGGAGCTATATTCGGTGTCCTTCTTGCATTCGGGGTTCTTTTCCCGAATACCCAGCTTATGCTTCTCTTTCCCCCCATTCCGATCAAAGCCAAGTATTTTGTTATCGGATATGGTGCAATTGAACTCTACCTTGCGGTTACCCAGCCTGGAAGCAATATCGCTCACGCCGCCCACCTCGGTGGTATGCTGTTTGGTTATATCCTGATAAGATACTGGAGAAAAACTACCACAACGCTCTATTGATGAGTATCTGGAACGATATAGGAAAAACATTTAAAACCGGAAGCAGTCTGACAAGACTCATCTATCTGAATGTTGCAGTATTTTTGCTTATCTCTGTCGGATCCATAATTGGATACCTTCTGAGTAATCAGGCACTTTCGCTGAAAATTCTGAATCTGTTCTCAGTGCCATCCTCGGTTAAAGCCTTTATTTTAAGGCCATGGACACTGATAACCTATATGTTCACGCATAAGGATCTCCTTCATATCCTGTTTAATATGCTCTGGCTCTACTGGTTCGGAACCATCTTCCTTGAATATCTCGATCAGAAGAAACTTGTTTCCGTATACCTGCTGGGAGGAATCGCCGGCGCCATTGTATATATAATATCATTCAATATATTTCCGGCCTTCGATCAGGTTGTTTCAGAATCGGTTGCAATAGGCGCTTCAGCGTCGGTGCTGGCTGTTGTAGTTGCAATAGCAGTTTATGTCCCTGATTACTCCGTTAACCTTTTCCTGCTAGGCCGGATTAAGATAAAATGGGTTGCCCTTGTTATTTTCATTCTTACTTCCGTAATGGACTTTTCAGTGAATTCAGGAGGCAAGCTGGCCCATATCGGGGGAGCAGGCTTCGGATATCTTTACACAGCAAACCTGCGCCGCGGACTTGATCTCGGAAAAGGATTAAATAAAGTGATTGATTTCTTCGCCACTCTTTTCAAGCCCCGGAAGAAGATGAGGGTAACATATAAAAAGAAGACAACCGACTATGAATTCAATAAGGCAAGGGCTGACCACCAGGAACAGATAAACAGGATACTCGAAAAGATCTCAAAGGGAGGTTACGACAGCCTGACAAAAGAAGAAAAGGACCTTCTCTTCAGCGAAAGCCAGAAGAAAAACTGATCCAACAATCAGATGCTTTCATGCATATTTTTTCCTGTCTGATCAAAAATCATTAGTTTCACAAGCAATTATTCAGGAATACAGATAAATTAGACCCGGTAAATCAGAATGCATTGAAGAAGTTACTATACAGGGCATTTCTTGGGGTAAATATACTGTTTGCTCTCTTTCTGATATTATCATACCTATCGGTTCACATAAATCCTGATATTATTGCCCTGCCTGCCCTTTTCGGACTTGCCTATCCCTACCTTCTGTTTGTCAATATATTTTTTGCGATCGTATGGGCAGTTGCACTGAGATGGGAAGCGCTGGTGTCAGTAGTTATTATTCTGGCTGGCTTTACCCATTTTTCCAATTACATCAAGATTCAGAAGCCTTCGGGTGATAAGACCGGGACCTTCCAGGTCCAGAGCTACAATGTCCGCCTGTTCAACTATTTTGAGGGAAAGAGCAGCAGCAGTTCAGAAAAGAGGATACTTGAACTTCTTAGGAATCAGGGGGCGGAAATAATCTGTCTGCAGGAAATGTTTATAATGGGAGATGCAGTGCAGAAAGAGCGGGAAATCAAATCAGCTCTTGGCGGAAAATATTATTCACATTTCAAGATGATCGGTACAGGAAAGAACAGGTATTATGGAATCGCAACACTTAGCAAATTCCCGATTATCACCAGGGGCGACATTGTTCACGAAAAATCTTCAAGCCTCTCGATATATTCGGATATCCTGGCCGGAAAGGATACCATCAGGGTATTCAATAATCACCTTCAGTCGTTCCGTCTGCACAGGATGGAACGCACCTTCCTGAATGAACTTGTTGAGACATCGGATGACAAGGAGACCCTTAATGAGATAGTAAGCATCTCCTCGAGCCTTAGAAAGGGATTCGTAAAAAGAGCATCGCAGGCACAGAGTGTCAAGGTCATGCTTGGAAAATCTCCATATCCTGTAATTGTTGCCGGCGACTTTAACGATACTCCCGTTTCTTACTCTTACAGGAAGATCAGGAAAGGGCTGAATGATTCGTTCGTAAGCTCAGGTTACGGAGCCGGGTTCACATATAAGGGCAATTATCCTCCGAACAGGATAGATTATATCCTGTACGACAATGCCCTGGAATGCCGGCATTTTGATATTTTAAAGGTAAAATACTCAGATCACTATCCCATAGTTGCTTACTTCAGGAAGAAGAATTAAGCAGGGGGCTGGGAGCTTGGTGCTCGGTGCCTGATGCTCGGTGCTCGGTGCTGGTTGCTTGTTGCTGGTTGGTAACGAGGAACGAGGAACAAGGAACGAGGAACAAGGAACCAGCCATTTGTTATCACTGGGTTTTGAATGGCAATCTTGTCAGATCAACATTCCCTCCCGAGATAATAAGCCCAACCTTCTTCCCTTTGAAAAATCCGGGATTCTCCTTAATCACTGCCAGTACGGTTGCCGATGATGGTTCGATGATTATTTTCATTCTTTCCCATATGAGCTTCATTGAGTTTATTATCGAGTCCTCGGTGGCCGTAAAGATATCATCAACATTCTTCCTGATTATTGAAAAAGTAAGCTCACTGAGAGAAGTAAGGAGGCCGTCGGCGATTGTTAAAGGATTAACAGAAGGAGTCAGAATCCCGGTTTTAAAGGATTTCCATGCGTCATTTGCATTCAGCGGTTCGGCGCCGATAACTGTAATGCTTCTATTGATCCCTTTTGCGGTTGTCGAAGTTCCGCTCATAAGTCCGCCGCCACCCACCGGTGCAACTAAAATATCAAGGCCGGGATATTCTTCAAGAAGCTCAAGTGATGCAGTACCTTGTCCGCAGATTACATTGAAATTGTCATAGGGATGGATAAGGGTCGCCCCTTCCCTTTCCATTATTGCCCTGCAGGTTTCTTCGCGTGATTGCAGGGTTGGCTTGCAGAATGTTATTATTGCCCCGTATCCTGCTACGGCATCCTTTTTCACTGAAGGTGCGTTCTCAGGCATGACTATAAAGGCCCTGACACCGTTCATTCCTGCCGCCAAAGCAAGAGCGGCTGCATGATTTCCTGAAGAGTGGGTTACAACGCCATGTTTCTTCTCATCGTCATTAAGCGACATGACGGCATTTGTTGCTCCCCTGAACTTAAAAGCACCTACCTTCTGGAAATTCTCACATTTGAAGTACAATTCACAATCGAACATCCGGTTAAGCTGACTGGAATTAAGTACAGGAGTTTTGTGAATAAACGGCTTTATCCTTTTATGGGCAGACTGAATGTCGGAAAGATCCGGAAGATCCATTATAAATAGTTCGTTTTAAAGTCAAAAATATTAAATAAAATGATTGTCTCTGAAAGATCAAATCTGTTAATCAGCATTAGGAGTTTTAAGTGTCAGTTTCAACAGAATAAAGCCAATGGTCCCGGCAACAAATGAGCTGATAAAGACTGCGATTTTTGAAGTATTGATCACCGAAGGAATATCAAATGCAAGGATTCCTATAAATATTGACATTGTAAATCCGATTCCTCCAAGGAAACCAACCCCAGCAATGCTCTTCCAGTTAAGATCGGAAGGTAATGCACATAGTCCGATGCTTGTTCCGATTATAGAAAAGAGAAGGATTCCCAGGGGTTTTCCTATTACCAGTCCGGCCATGATTCCCAGGCTATAGTTCTGACTTAATCCCTGAATCAGTCTGTCATCAATCGTAATACAGGTATTAGCCAGGGCAAATAACGGCAGAACAATGAAGGCAACCGGCTTATGCAAGAAATGCTGTAAGACATAGGATGGCGAATTTTCGCTTCCGTCTCTGAATGGTATTGTGAAAGCGATAAGTAAGCCTGTTATTGTCGGATGGATTCCCGAAATTGAAGTAAAGTACCACATCACGGCACCACCAATTAAATAAGGGATCAGGTTATAAACCTTTAGTCTATTGATTAACAAAAGAAGACAAAAAATTAATAAAGCGATTATAATATTTGTGAAATTCAAGGTGGTTGTGTAGAAAACTGCAATAATTAACATCGCACCTAAATCGTCAATCACAGCCAATGCGGTTAAGAAGATTTTCAAGGAAGCTGAAACGCGGTTTCCTAAAAGTGATAAAACTGCCAAAGCAAAAGCAATGTCAGTTGCCATAGGGATGCCTGCCCCTGATTGAAAGCTTGTGCCAAAATTTAATAGCAAATATATTCCGGCAGGAACTGCCATGCCTCCGAGTGCTCCAAATATTGGTAAAGACGCGTTTTTAAAGCTTGAAAGCTCCCCCTGATAGATCTCCCGCTCCAGTTCCAGTCCGATCAGCAGGAAAAAAAAGGTCATAAGACCATCATCAACCCAATGAACTATACTGTAACCCCCGAATTCAAGATTCCAGAAATCATTATAAATACTTTGCCAGGGGGAGTTTGCAATGAGGAGTGAAAGGATTGTCATCATTATCAGGACTAATCCTCCGGCCTTTTCGCTGTTAAAAAACTCTTTGTAAAGTGCTGTAAGTCTCATCCGGTCATCATCGTCTATTTAAGCGATTTTCGTCTTTTCACCCATTCACCTATCAGTATAATAACAGCAATCAAAACTACTGTCAAAAAAGCCAGGATACCAAGTATTATGCTCATTTAGTCCTTTTTATTATTGAAACTCTTTTAATTAACGTTGTGATAAAAGGGTTCTACGTATTTGCATTACTGATTTTGGCCTGATGTCAGTTAAAAAAGCAGTTGTCGATATTTATTAAAACAACTGCTTTTTAAGAAAACCAAATAATCAACAAAGCAAAAACCTGACATCTTCCTTGTGATTAAAATTTACTTAACCAGGGAAAACAAATATTTTAAGCACTGCCAAAAAAATAAATATTGCCAGCCAGAATAAAAATACCTTGAATCCATTTGACAATTTTGGCAGTTTCATTATTCTGATCATTACTTAAAGTATGATTCTGCAAAATTATGGATGTATGCAAGATCAATAATTAGAATATCATTAGAAGGTCGTTAGAAATTCTTAAGAGAATCTACCGGTGTACTGGTAAGAGTGCCGCCGCCGGGAAAAGTGAATCAGAATGGGGTCAGTTCAGCTGGAAGCTGGATAAACTGTGGATATCAATGAAAATGCCGGTATTACTTTCTCATTAATACACGTGAGACTTCAGTACCAGAAGGATATGTGATATCTCCCTGCTCTTCGGCCGTTATGAAGACTTCATTGAAATCGAAGGGGGTAAGGGACTTTAACGTCGAAGTTTTAGCATTTTTAACGCTTAGCTGCCCAATATTTTTAACACCTTCATTTTTTGTCACTATCCACACAACATAAGTCTTTTTTAAGGGAGCTATTCTATCGACGCTGGCCAGATTCTTTGCAGTCACTTCAATAGCATAATTGTTGTTCTTGTCCAATTTCTTTACGGCAGTTATATCAGCCGCCGGAGCAACCGTCGAAACGGGGAATTTTTCCGTAGAAGCACAAGAAGACAAAAAAAGCATTGCAGCCAAAATAATTATATGTCTCATTTTTTCATAGTGTTATAAAGATTAAACAAAAATACGGTAATTTTGTTTATAAAACAATTCTCTTCTCCTACTAGCACTTTTGGTCTTCCCCAATCTAATCTGTTCATTTTCCTGATAATCCTGCAAAATTATCAGGGTATGAATAATCAATAATTAAAATATCATTAGAAGGTCGTTAGTAACTTCTTAATCAATTATTGCATATCTTTCATTATATAAATTTGTACGATAGTTACCATCCGAATGGGAAACATTAACATACTAATAGTTGAGGATGAACGGCGGCTGGCAGAGATTCTTAAAAAGCAGCTTGAAGAATCGGGTTTCACCGCTGAAATAGCTTCTGATGGATATACTGGGCGGCAACTGGTTGAGAAAAACAAGTATAATCTTATTATCCTCGACATTAACCTGCCATTAATAAATGGCTATGATTTATGCAGAGAGATCAGGAAGATGAATAATAAAATCCCGATTATCATGCTTACGGCATTTGGCACTCCGGAAAACAAGATTGCGGGTTTTGATGTCGGTGCTGATGATTATGTTGTAAAGCCTTTCGATTACCGCGAATTACTGGCCCGGGTGAATGTATTCCTCAGAAGATCCGACTCTGACATCACGGTTCCTGAAAAATTAAAGATGGCTGATCTTGAGCTGGATCTAAAGACGAAAACAGTAATACGGGCAGGCAAAAAGATTGATCTGACTGCAAAGGAATCCCTCCTGCTCGTAACCTTTTTAAGGAACCGTGATAAACTGCTTTCCCGCGAATTTATTATTGAACAGGTCTGGGGAATTGATTTTGATCCAAATACAAACATTATTGACGTTTATGTAAACTATTTGAGGAAGAAGATTGACAGGGATTTCAAGCCTAAACTGATTCACACAAAATTTGGTTTTGGATTCTATTGCAGTGATAAAGAAATATAACCGATGAACATTAAAATAAGATTAGCGCTGCAATTTACTCTGATTGTGACCGGTATATTATTGTTTTTTTCTGCACTGGTTTATTATTTTTCATATTCAAGCCAGCTGGTAAAGTTCAGGCAAAACCTACTCGACAGTGCAAAAAACACCGCAATCCTTTTGATTGATGTCACCGAGATCGATTCTTTATTGCTTAAGAAGATTCAGCAATCAACAATATCATGGGAAAGCGAGGAACTTGTGCTGACTGATTCTGCCTTTAACCTGATCTATGGGAATAATATTGAATTCCTTACAGACAGCACAACTTTAATAAATAATGCAAATGATGATGTGAATTTTTTTTCAATTTCAGATAAGGACGGCGTTTGCTACAGACATAAATACGGCGACAGGTCATATTATTCCTTTGCAATGGCAATCGATAAATCCCGCATGGAAAATCTATCGGAACTCCGCAATATTCTGTTCTGGAGCAACCTTTTCAGTATATGGCTGTCGGTACTCTTTTCCTATTTCTTTGCCAAAAGAGCTATCAGACCTATTTCGCAGATCATAAAGAGTGTCAAGGAAATTAATTCCCTGAAGCTTAGCAATCGTCTTGACGAAGGAGATAAGAAGGATGAAATCGCCCAGCTGGCGATTACATTCAATGAAATGCTTTCAGATCTTGAGATTGCATTCAAAAACCAGGAAGACTTTGTTTCGAATGCATCCCACGAATTACGGACACCTCTTACGGTAATGATCGGGGAAAGCGACTATATGCTGAGCCATGAAAGGAAAAAAGAGGAATACCTGACCCACCTTTCCGGAATAAACACGGATCTCAAAAAGCTCAATTCACTCCTTACCAATTTGCTGGAACTGGCACAGATTAACGGAAACAAGATCATAAATTTTTCAAGGGTAAGGATCGACGAGATCATCTTCAATGCTGTCTACCAGGTAAAGTCAAAGTTTCCGGGACGAAGGATTGTACCAAAAATACTTTATCCCGAAAGTGAGGATGACCTTCTGATTAATGGCAATGAAGGATTGCTGACCATCGCATTCCAGAACCTGCTTGACAATGCCTGCAAGTTTTCAAATGATGATATATCCGTCGATTTTGAAATCTCCGATAAATCCATTAATGTCATCATCTCAGACAGTGGTATCGGAATACCGGCAGATGAACTGGAAACAATACACAGACCATTTTCAAGAGCATCCAATGTAAAGTTCATCGGTGGATTTGGGATAGGACTTTCACTTGTTTCAAGAATTATGGAGCTGCACGGAGCCGAAATGAAAATCAGAAGTAAAGTCAATGAAGGAACCCGCATTGAGATGATTTTCCTGCATTCTTCAGGATAAGATCTTCAGAAAGGTTAATCCTGTCGAATAAAAAAAGCTGACTCTCATTGAGGTCAGCTTTTCTATAGTTCAGAATATATCTTGCTCTAAAAAATACTGAATGCAACCGTTAATCCTGCGAGAACAACGGAGACCATCGACATCAGCTTTATAAGGATGTTAAGAGCCGGGCCCGAAGTATCCTTGAACGGGTCGCCAACTGTATCACCGACAACGCTGGCTTTATGGCATTCACTCTTTTTTCCGCCGTAATTTCCTCTTTCAATGTATTTCTTTGCATTGTCCCATGCTCCTCCTGAATTATTAAGCATGGTTGCAAGAACGAAACCTGCGCTCATGCCTCCGGCAAGAAGACCGATAACACCCGGAACGCCAAAGATAACGCCGATAACCAGGGGTACAACTATTGCGATAAGAGAAGGAACCAGCATTTCGCTCTGAGCTCCGGCTGTGGAAATCTCAACGCATTTGGCATACTCCGGTTTTCCTGTGCCATCCATGATCCCGGGGATCTCGCGGAATTGACGTCTTACTTCATCAACCATTTTACCGGCTGCCCTTCCGACAGCCTTCATGCTCATTGAACTGAAAAGAAATGCCATCATTGCTCCAATGAAGAGACCACCAAGAAGGATGGGATTAAAGAGGGAAAGATCGTAAGCAGCAGCGAAATCCCTTACTGTTGCCGTTGTGATATTTACAGCTGTCTGTCCGTCCTGTACCGAGGGAACCGTGCTGTTATAGAAAAATGTATCTCCTATCTGCTTGAATCCGTCGGGAGCCTTATCAATAAGTCTTCCAAGCCATAGCCTGACCTCCTCCATATATGCGGCCATAAGTGCGAGGGCTGTAAGGGCAGCGGATCCGATAGCGAAACCTTTTCCGGTAGCAGCTGTAGTATTGCCAAGACCGTCGAGAGCATCGGTTCTTTCTCTTACTTCTTTTGGAAGTTCCGACATTTCGGCATTTCCTCCTGCGTTATCGGCAATAGGTCCGAAAGCATCGGTGGCAAGTGTGATACCAAGAGTTGAAAGCATACCGACTGCAGCGAAGCCGATGCCATAAACACCCATGGCGAAATTGCTGAAACCGCCAGCAAAACCATAGGCAGCTATAATACCACCGACAATAGTAACAACTGGAAGCCAGGTGGATGACATACCGACAGCCATTCCTTCAATGATGACTGTGGCCGGCCCCTGCTGCGATTGTTTCGCAATACCCTGGGTTGGCTTGTTGGCATCTGAAGTATAATATTCGGTCGACTGGCCAATAATAACTCCCGCCAGGAGACCTGAAACAGCTGCACCAAAAACACCCCATGTTATCCAGTCGAAGCCAGCCATTACAGCAAGAACAACCAGTATTAAGGCCGAACTGCCTCCGGTTCCGAGAAGAAGGGCACGAAGAAGCACCTTTGGTGTCGCCGACTCTTTTGTTCTTACCATATAAACCCCTGCAATGGATAGCAAAATACCAATGGCAGATACCAGCATCGGGGCTATGACAGCTCTCATCTGGGTATCCCCCGTAATTGCAGGCAAAGCAGCTCCAAGTGCAGCTGTTGCAAGGATTGAACCGGCATAGGATTCATAAAGGTCAGCGCCCATGCCCGCAACATCTCCGACGTTGTCGCCAACGTTATCAGCTATTGTGGCAGGGTTGCGAGGATCATCCTCAGGAATTCCGGCTTCAACTTTTCCGACAAGGTCAGCGCCTACGTCAGCAGCTTTTGTAAAGATACCGCCTCCTACTCTCGCAAAAAGAGCTTGTGTTGAAGCGCCCATTCCGAAGGTAAGCATGACTGCAGTAATTTCGATTAGTTTTTCGTGGGCAGTAGTACCAGGATGCACAAATGTAAGTCCCATGAATTTCATGCCTGTGTCCATATTCTCAGGAGTAAACACCAATCCGTTAAGAATCAGAAACCAGAGTGCAATGTCAAGAAGTCCGAAGCCAACAACTACAAGCCCCATGACTGCACCGCTCCTTAATGCCACCTGGAGTCCTTTGTTGAGCGATTTTGAAGCAGCCCAGGCTGTCCTGTTCGAGGCAAAGGTGGCTGTTTTCATTCCAAGAAAACCGCAGAGACCCGAAAAGAATCCTCCGGTAAGAAAGGCGATGGGAACAAAAGGGTTCTGAATTCCAAAATATGCCAGAACAAACAACAGGACAATCAGAATCAGGAATACCTTGGTAACCACCGTATACTGGCGTCTTAGGTATGCCATGGCTCCTTCCCTGACATACAATGCGATCTCCTTCATCCTTTCGGTACCTTCTTCCTGGGCTTTCATATTCCTGTAGAATATCCAGGCAAAAAGCAGCGAAATAAGTGCGGAGACTGGTACGATCCAAAAAATACTACTAATCATAATAAAGGTTTTTAATTAGATAAATTATAGGTTTAGATATGACAAAATTTTGCCGCTACAAAACTAATTCAGTTTTTTATTTATGCAAACAAAAAAAGCAAATGCTGTCGAAACTCAGGTTTAAATTGCCCTGAAAAACTCGTAGTTGATGTTTTCAAGTTCTGCCATGGACGGATACGGGTAAAAAGCAATTTCATCCCCTGCTCCGACATAAAAACCTGTTTCAATCGTCCTGTAGAGAAGCTCTCCCGAGAAGATCCTTTGAACAGTCTTCATGTGCTTTTCGTATTCCCCTCTCAGTATTTCAAGACAATCTCTCAGGTGGCCGATATTCACATATGGCAGATGTTCAGCTGAACCATAAAGGGGATTGGTTCCAAGCTCGCCCAGTTTTAACTCGACAAAGAAAAGTTTGGGGAGCACAATCGGTGTTGAACCGTCGGTGAGTCTTTTAAGAAATACTGATGGAGGAAGACCACTTGCAACAAGAGGTGTGACAGGATTCAGCTCCTGATAAAGGTGAAGTGCATTTTTCAATTCCCTGCTTTTATCATAAGGTGCTCTTTTCAGTTCAAGTACAATTCCATGGTCAGTTGTCAGGTAGAGCGATTTCAGGGCATCGACCGGAACAGTCTCAAGAACCCTGTAAACTGATAGATAAACGGAACTTTTGGGACTGCCGTCCTCTTTTGCAACACACCTTTTGTTAAGGCTGTCCATATCAATCAGCTTCTCAATCTTTTTCAGGTCAACCTCAAAAAAGATTGTCTGGCTTTTGTTCCGTTTCTTGGTTCCAGTCGAAAGATACATTCCAAATCCTTCGGGAGGAAGCATCGAAGCTACAAGGGCTTCGGGAGTGCAGGTTAAGTAAATGTATTTGCTCATAGTTTTATGTAATTTAGGAACATCAATCAGGTCAATGCCACTATCAAATTTAAGCTTCTTTTTCGACATAAAGCAGATAAAGAATACTGCTGAATTCACTTTTTCTTATCCCTGACATATTTATTCATCCAGTCAAGAACCTCCCGGTGTTTGTGCAGGATTGTCTCCCTGGCAGCATAACCATGACTTTCGTTTGGCAGCATTACAAGCCTTACTGTTGCTCCGAATCCTTTAAGGGCAGTATAATATCTTTCGCTCTGGATCGGAAAGGTACCTGTATTATTGTCAGCCAGCCCATGGATCAGCAAAATGGGATCTTTAACCTTGTCGGCATTCATGAAGGGGGACATCCTGTTATAAATGTCAGGTGCCTCCCAGTAGCTTCTTCTTTCATTCTGGAATCCGAAAGGGGTGAGGGTCCGGTTATAAGCACCGCTCTCGGCGATCCCTGCTGCAAACAGTCTGGAATACGATAACAAATTGGCAGTCATGAATGCCCCGTATGAATGGCCGCTTACAGCAACCCTTGCAGGATCGGTGACTCCCATTGCAACTGCTTTCTTTATAGCAGCTTCAGCGTCAGCAACAAGCTGATCCACAAATGTATCATTGGGTTCCTTACCACCTGCCCCGACAATCGGGAAAGATGCATCCATAAGTATTGCATATCCCTGGGTGACATAAACGAGAGCCGATGCAGGACTGATCCTTGTGAAGGTAAACGGGGAACCACTTACCTGGCCGGCAGCTGAAGGATCATTGAATTCCCTTGGATAAGCCCACAGAAGTGTCGGCAGCGAACCATCCTTTTCCCTGTTGTAACCTTTGGGGAGGTATAATGTGAATGAAAGATCAAGGCTGTCATTTCTTTTATACTTTACAAGTTCCTTGTGGACCCCGGCAAGCTGAGGATACGGATTTTCAAACCTTGTAACCTGCGATATTTTTTTAGTCTTTAAATTCCTTATGAAATAATTTTGCACCTCGCTGACCGATTGTCTTGTAGTCAGAATAAGTCCCTTTGAAAGATCAAGAAATGTAGAAAACGTTTCATACCAGGGAGCTTCTGACCTCCATAACCGGATGGTTTTTCCTGTTGAGATCTCATATTTATCAATAAATGGACGGTCGCCTTCGGGGGAAGCCCCGTTTCCTGAAAGAAAAAGTGATTTTCCATTATCTGTGAAATGAAGCACATTTCTACCGAATGAATTCTGGATCGTGATAAACCTTCCGGGGTTATTATATCCGTCATCGCTGTTGAATTCCTGGATCTTCTTTTTGGAATTCATGGGATCTGAAGGTTTAAACGAGCTTGTCACACGCATCCTTGTCCTTGATGAACCTTCCGAGACCAGGGAAAAATTGTCATTCCCCCATGTGATCCCGCTGAACCTCAGCTCCGTCGCAATAAACTTTACCGGATCGCCCGTGAAAGGAGCCTCCAGAGTATAAACCTGGTCG
>Ga0105106_10000698_pt1 | contig 23768 bp, 21 predicted proteins | sample PPLLaktember2015_5_FD_79109 | JGI IMG/M metagenome (GOLD analysis project Ga0105106, IMG submission 79109) | Freshwater sediment microbial communities from Prairie Pothole Lake near Jamestown, North Dakota, USA - PPLs Lake P8 Core (1) Depth... | ecosystem: Environmental > Aquatic > Freshwater >...
CACGAAGCGCCCGGCGGCCCCCCGGCGCGCGGGGGAAGCCTCCCGCTCGCCGCCGAAGGGCTCCGGCGTGCGGCTGGGATCGCGCTTGCGGCGGTAGTCCTCGAGATCTCGCATCCCCGTACCGATCCATGGTAGGCTTTCAGTCCCCGTCCCCCCAAGGAAGGGGCCTCCATGGCTGCGCGTGCCACCGCCTCCGGCACGATCTCCTTCGGCCTGGTTTCGATCCCGGTGAAGCTCTACACCGCGACCAGCTCGAAGGACGTCCACTTCAACATGCTCCATCAGACGGACAAGGGCCGCCTGAAGCAGCAGTACGTCTGCTCGGTGTGCGGCGAGAAGGTGGAGCGCGACGACACGGTGAAGGGCTACGAGTTCGCCCGCGGCCAGTACGTGGTGATCTCGGACGAAGAGCTCGGCGCCCTGGAGCGCAAGTCCGACCGCAGCATCGAGATCGAGGAGTTCGTGCCGATCGAGCAGGTCGACCCGGTCTACTTCGAGAAGTCGAACCTGCTCGGTCCCGATAAAGGCGGGCAGAAGGCCTACCGGCTGCTCAACCGAGCGATGCTCGCCGCGGGCAAGGTGGCAATCGGCCGCTTCTCGACGCGCGGCCGGCAGCAGCTCGTGCTGATCCGCCCGGTCGAGAACGGCTTGATGATGCACGGGCTCTACTACGCCGACGAGGTGCGCAGCTTCGACGACGTCGAGTTCGGCGACGCGGTGGAGCTGAAGCAGGGCGAGCTCGACCTCGCGGGCCAGCTCATCTCGCAGCTCTCGAGCCCGCGCTTCGAGCCCGCGAAGTACGAGGACGATTACCGGCGCGAGCTGGTGGCGGCGCTGGAGCGCAAGTCCGCCGGCGAGGCGATCGCGGCGCCGGCGCCCGCCGAGGAGCGCGAGCAGATCATCGACCTCGTGGCCGCGCTGAAGCGGAGCCTCGGCGAGCGACCCGAGCGCGCGCCGCTGAAGGTGGTGCGCGAGCGCAAGCCGGCCAAGGCCAAGGGCAAGAAGGAGCCCGGCCGCCCGGCCCGCTCGGGCTCGCGCTGAGCGCGCGTGCCGCGCCGGCTCTCCACCCAGGAGGTCTCGCGCATCCTCGGTCTGCGCGAGGCGCGCGTGCGGGAGCTGGTGCGGGCGGGCCTGTGCCGGCCGCTGCGCAGGGGGCGCGGCTACGCGTTCTCCTTCCAGGACCTTGTGGTGCTGCGCGCGGGCAAGGAGCTGCTGGAGCGCCACGTGCCCGCGGCGCGGGTGCGGCGCGCCCTGGCCGCGCTGGCCGCGCAGCTGCCCGAGGACCGCCCGCTCTCGGGCCTGCGCATCTTCGCGGACGGCCGCGAGCTGGCGGTGCGCGACGGGAGCGCCGCGTGGCAGCCTGCGACCGGCCAGATCGTGCTGGACTTCGCGGTGGACGAGCTCGCGCGCCGCGTCGACGACCTGGCGAAGGCGCAGGCCGCGCCGTCCGCCTCCCGGGACGACGCACCGGCGCGCGCGCGCGCGGAGCTCGAGCGCGCCCTCGGGCTCGAGGACAGCGACCCCGAGGCCGCCCGGGATGCCTACCGCCGCGCGCTGGCGCTCGACGCGGAGCTGGTGGACGCCTACGTGAACCTCGGCCGCCTGGCCCACGAGGCCGGCGACGCCCGCGAGGCCGCGCGACTCTCGCACCTCGCGCTGGAGAAGAGCCCCGACGATCCGACGGTCCACTTCAATCTCGCCCTCGCGCTGGAAGACCTCGGCTCGCGCGACGCGGCGGTGGCCCATTACCAACGCGCCCTCGCCCTCGACCCCGACTTCGCCGACGCCCACTACAACCTCGCCGGTCTCTGCGAGCAGCTCGGCCGCGAGGCCGAGGCGCTGCGTCACTACCACGCGTACAAGAAGCTCACGGAGGGCTGAGGCGATGCTGCGCGCGGGCACGAGCGGCTGGAGCTACGACGCGTGGAAGGGCCCCTTCTACCCGGCGGAGCTGCCGTCGCGCGACATGCTGGCCTTCTACGCCGCTCGGCTGCCGGCCGTCGAGGTCAACAACACCTTCTATCGCATGCCGAAGCCCGCGGTCCTCGAGACCTGGGCCTCGCAGGTTCCCGAGGGCTTCCGCTTCGCGCTGAAGGCCTCGCGGCGCATCACCCACCTGAAGCGCCTGCGCGAGGTCGCCGAGGAGACGGCCTACTTCCTGGACACGGCCTCGGCCCTGGGCTCGCGCCTCGGCGCCCTGCTCTTCCAACTTCCCCCGAACCTGAAGCTCGACCTCGAGCGGCTGGACGCCTTCCTCGCCCTGCTACCCGCCGGCACCCGCGCGGCCCTCGAGTTCCGCCACGAGTCCTGGAACGACGCGGCCGTGCACGAGCGCCTGCGCGCCCGTGAAGTGGCCTGGGTGGTGGCCGACGTGGACGACGAGCTCGCCCCGCCCTGGGTCGTCACGGCGCCCTGGGCGTACCTGCGCCTGCGCCGCTCCGCATACGCCGCCGAGGCGCTGCGGAGCTGGCTGGGCGCCCTGCGCAGCGCCGGCCTCGGCGAGTCCTGGGTGTTCTTCAAGCACGAGGACGAAGGCGCCGCGCCGCGCCTGGCCGCCGAGCTGCTCGCCCTCGCGGGCGAGACGGCGCGTCCCGCTCCGCTCCGGAGCCGCGCCCGCGCGGCCGAGGAGAAGGCCGGCTAGATTCTGCGCCCGATGGGCTCCCGACGCATCGCCATTCTCGGCGCCGGCATCTCCGGCCTCTGCACCGGCATCGCGCTGAAGCGCGCGGGCATCCACTCGTTCACGATCTACGAGAAGTCCGACAAGCTGGGCGGCACCTGGTACGACAACAGCTACCCGGGCGCCGCCTGCGACGTCCCGTCGCCCCTCTACTCGTTCTCGTTCGAGCCGAACCCCGGCTGGAGCCGGATGTTCTCCCCCCAGGCGGAGATCCAGCGCTACCTGTCGGGCTGCGCCGAGAAGTACGGCCTGCTGCCCCACATCCGTTTCGGCAGCGAGATCGCCAGCGCCTCCTTCGACGAGGCCGCCGGCACCTGGCGGCTGCGCAGCGCGGCGGGCGAGACGATCGAGGCCGACGTGGTGGTCTCGGGCACCGGACAGCTGAACCGCCCCCACGTGCCCGACCTTCCCGGGCTCGGCGACTTCGAGGGAACGCAGTTCCACTCGGCGCGCTGGAGCCACGGCCACGACCTCTCCGGCGAGAACGTGGTGGTGATCGGGAACGGAGCGAGCGCGATCCAGTTCATCCCGCAGATCGCCCCCAAGGTGAAGAAGCTCACCATCCTCCAGCGCAGCGCCAACTGGGTGATCCCGCGCAAGGACTTCGCCTTCCCGGAGCGCTGGAAGCAGCGCTTCGCACGCTACCCGGTGCTGCTCACGATGCTGCGCTGGTTCGTCTACTGGCAGCTCGAGCTGCGCTTCTTCGGCTTCTTCCGGGACAGCTGGCTGTCGCGCCGGCTGGAGCGCGCCTGCCGCGAGTACCTCGCGGAGACGATCCCCGACGAGAAGCTGCGCGCGGTGCTCACCCCCGACTACCCGGTGGGCTGCAAGCGCATCCTGATCTCCGACGACTACTACCAGGCGCTGCGCCTGCCGAACGTCGAGATCGTGACCAGCCCGATCGAGCGCATCGAGCGCGGCGCGGTGCGCACCGCCGACGGGCGCTCCCACCCCGCCGACACGCTGATCTTCGCCACCGGCTTCGAGACGACGTCCTTCCTGGCGCCGATCCAGATCGAGGGCCGGGGAGGCCGCAAGCTGGAGGAGATCTGGCGCGAGGGCGCGGAGGCGTACCTCGGCGTCGCCGTCTCGGGCTTCCCGAACCTGTTCCTGCTCTACGGCCCCAACACCAACCTGGGCCACAACTCGATCATCTTCATGATCGAGTGCCAGGTGGGCTACGTCGTGCGCTGCATCCACGAGCTCTTCGCCCGCGACCTCTCCTGGCTCGACGTGCGGCCCGACGCCCAGACCCGCTACAACGCCGACCTGCAGCGCGACCTCGCCAAGACCGCCTGGGCCGCCGGCTGCAGCTCCTGGTACAAGACCGCCTCGGGCAAGGTCACCAACAACTGGTCGGGCTTCACCGTCGACTACTGGTGGCGAACCCGGCGCCCGGACTTCGCCGCGTTCGAGCGCCACTAGGCGCCCGGCGGCGGCAGCTCGAGGATCTTCGCCAGCAGGCGGGTGGCCATGTTGTCGACCTCGAAGGTGCGGCCCTGCTCGGGGGTCATCACCTCGTAGTGCACCATCTGCTGCGCCAGGCGCGACATGATGACGCCGAAGCGGAAGCCGGCGAAGACCTGCCAGAAGTGCAGGTTCCGGACCTCGAAGCCGCTCCACTCCTGGTAGCGCTCGACGGTCTCCTCGAAGCTCGGAAAGCCTTCGAGGCGGGGCACCGCGAGGCCCTCGCTGTGGTGGCGATCGAGGAACACCGCCCAGGCGAGGTCCTCCTCGGGGCTGCCGAGGGTGACCATCTCCCAGTCGATCACGGCGGCGGGGCGGGTGCCGGCGAAGATGATGTTGCCGATGCGCGCGTCGCCCCAGAGCAGCACGCGACGCGGGTCGTCGGGCTCGTTGGCGCGCAGCCACTCGAGCGCCGCCTCGACGGTAGGCTGGGGGAGGCCGCGCGCCGCCCACTCCAGGTAGCGCTCGTAGTAGGCGAGCTGCTGGCGGAAGGGCGTGGCGCCGAGCTCCGGCTTGTCGAGGAAGCCGAAGCCCGCCGCGATCGGATCGAGGCGGTGGATCTTCGCCATGCACTCGATGCCGCCCCACCAGATGGCCGCCCGCTCTTCGGGGGCGATCTCGGTCATCCAGCCGCCGGCGTGGTAGGGCGGCCGATCCGTCGGCACGCGGCCCTCGACGTGCTCCATCACGTAGAAGGGCGCGCCGAGCACGCTCGCGTCGCGCTCTTCGAGCCAGCGCACGCGCGGCACGGGCACGTCCGTCGCGGCGAGGAGCTGCATCGTACGGAACTGGAGCCCGAGATCGTACTCCGGGAACACCTGGAAGCCGGTAGGCTGGATGCGCACCACCAGCCGCTCGCGGCGCGTCGCGCCGCCCTCGGTCACCTCGAGCTCACCCAGCAGGGTGTCGTTCGAGAAGCCCGAGGCCTCGGGAGCGCGCAGCCCGTGGATCTCGATGCGGCTCGCGCCGGGCAGTCGCTCGGTCAGCCACGCCGTCAGGCGCGTGCGGTCGCGCTCGAGGTCGCGCTGCCAGGGCGTGGGCACGCGCGCACTGTAGCGTCGGCCGCACGGGCCGCACGGGCTACGGGGCGTCGCACACGATGTTGCCGTCCGCGTCGAAGGGAGGCTGCGGAAGCGGGTTGGGCTTCGGGTCGCCGGGCAGCGTCACGCCGCAGTCCTGGCACTCCACGTTCGTCCACTCCGGCGTCCCTCCCAGCATCGCCTCGATCCAGTCGACGAGGGGCGGCACGCCGCCGGTGACGTCGCTGTAGACCTTGTCGTTGCCGTACATGGTGTGCCGCGAGCCCGTGCCGACGTAGGAGCGGAAGTTCGCGGGCACCCGCGCGAAGATCTCGAAGTTCTGCTCGCGCATCGCCTGGTTCCAGGCGCAGCTCGCCTCCCACCACGTCAGGCCCGCCAGCGGGTTCCCGCCGTTCAGCATGATCGAGTAGAAGCCGGTCTGCCCGCCCTGGCCGCCGTCGAACGCCGTGGTGTAGGTGCCGAAGCGGCTCCAGGGGTACTGGCGCGCCACCTCGACGTAGACGTCCTGCAGCGAGAGCTCGGTGAGCGGCACGTCCAGCGCCTCGATCCAGCGCGGCACGTTCTTCTCGATGCCCCACTTGGAGATGTCGTTCACCAGGAAGTCCTGGGTGATGACCCCGTTCCCGGCGTCGCCGAGCACGGCGAAGGTCGAAGACGGGTAGGCGAACTCCATCAGGAACGGCGAGCTCGCGATGGCGCCGTAGGCACCTGCGCTGGAGCCCGTGACGAACACCTGATCCGGCATCACGAAGTGCTCGCGCGCCCATTTCTCGACCACCCGCGCGTTGACCGCGCCCTTGTGCTCGACGGTGATCCCCTGGCCCGGGGTGCTCCCCTCGTGGGTGAAGGTGGCGTCGCCCCAGTGCACGTCGCCCGTGCAGTAGGGGATCATCACCTGGTTCCAGTCGCGGAATGGATTTTCCGGGTTGGAGAGGTCGGCGAACCCGCTGGTCGCGTTGTCCGGGTCGTCGAAGGCGCCCGTCTCCTTCTTGCAGGTGCCGACCACCGTGGTCGTGAGGTTCCAGCAGGCGCCGCCGCCCTGGTAGTAGACGACGAGGTTGTTGACGCTGCCGCGCTTGGCGAAGAAGACGTAGGGCGTTCCGTTGTAGCAGATCGGGCTGAGCGTTCGGCCCATGTACTCGACGGGCTCGGGCGTGATCATCGTGAAGCCCTGGTCGTCGACCGCGGGCGAGACCGTCGCGAGCGCCGCGACGTCGTCGATCGTCTCGTCGAGCAGATCCGCGAGGGCCGGACCCGTCGCCGTGGTGGCGCAGCCGTTGCGCACCTCCAGCACCCGCTCCTGGAAGTCCGCCAGCGCCGCCGACTCGTCGGCGGCGAGGCGCAGCCGCAGCCGGTCGCGGATGCGCTGGCGGAGGTGGAGGCTGCGGGCGCGGAACAGGTCGACGCAGGCGTCCTGCGCGGCCTTCAGCAGGCCCGCGCCGCAGCGCGCGTCTTGCTTCTGGCCGAGGTCGAGCCCGTCGTTCACCGCCGCGGCCAGCGCGGCGGCGCCGTCCTCCAGCCGCGCGGCGATCTCCGCGCTCGTCGCCGTCGTCTCCGCGCAGTCGACGTCCTTGGCGACGCGCCGCTCGGCGCGCCCCCACCCCTTCGCGAGCTTCACGCGCGCCTTGCCGAGGGAGGCGTCGAGCCGCGCCTGGTCGCCGTGGCCCTCGTGGGCGACGTGGGCGCCGAGCACGGCCCCGCACACCTCCGCCGCGGCCCGCAGCTTGTCGCTGACGCAGCGGTCCGTGCCGTAGAGCTTCACCGCGCCGGCGGGCGCGGCGGCGAGCAGCAGGGGAAGGAGCAGGCCGAGGAGCGGAATCCGGGGGGCGGTCGGCACGGGCGAGTACCTCGTCGAACGGGTTACGGGGGTCCTACGAAGGGGTTACGAAGAACCCACAGTATAGGTTTCTTAACGGCCGGTCAGGGAGCGGGACCCCTCTCGGGCGGGCGCTATCGTCCCGCCGCGGAGGGAACGCCGGATGTCCGATGGGGGGGAGGCGCCCGGTCGCCCGACCGGTGCCCCGCGCCCACCGCGCGGCGCGGCGGACATCCCCCGGCTCGGCCCCCTGCTCTGCTGGGCGATCGTCTACGCCAACATCGGGACGAGCGTCTACTACGTCCCGGGCATCCTCTACGGGGAGGTCGGAGCCGCCGCGCCCGGCTTCGTGCTCGCGGCCGGCCTGGCCTTCGTGCTGCTGGCCGAGAAGTACGCCGAGATCAGCGCGCGCTACCCGAACGGCGGGGGCGTCGTCGCAGCCGCAGGGGAGGCCTTCGGGACCCGCGCCGGCGCGCTCGGCGGCATGCTGATCCTCGTCGACTACTTCATCACCGCCGCGATCTCGGCGGCGTCGGGCTTCGCCTACCTCGCCTCGCTGATCCCGGCCGTCGCTTCCTGGCAGGCCCACCTCGCGGTCGGCGGGCTGCTCCTGCTGGGGTTGCTGAACTGGGTGGGGATCCGCGAGTCGGCCTCGGCCAGCGCGGTCTTCGGCGTGGCGGCCCTGGCGGTGCTGGTGGCGCTGCTCGGCATCACGGCCTTCCAGGCGAGCGAGCCGCAGTGGCAGCAGGTGGGGAACGCGCTGCTCTCCGCCGGCGAAGTGCCTCTAGCGGACGCCGCGATCGGCTTCGCCGCCGCGTGGCTCGCCTTCAGCGGCCTCGAGTCCCTCGCCCAGATCTCGCCCGCGATGGCCCTGCCGCGAAAACGCACCGCGCGCATCGCGATGGCCCTCGTCGTCGTGGCGCTGCTCGCTACCTCGCCGCTGCTCACCGCTTTTGCCACCAACGCCATCGACCCCGCGCGCGTGGACCCGGACGCGCTCCAGGCCGAGCTGGCGCTCGCCTTCGGGGGCCCTTGGTTGCGAGGGCTCGTCGTGATCACCGCGTCCGGTCTGCTGCTCTTCGCGGCCAACACCGCCGTGGTGGGCAGCTACCACGTCTTCGGCGCCCTGGCCGATGGCCGCTTCCTGCCCGTCGCGCTGCTCTCGCGCTCGCGCCGTTTCGGCACGCCGACCATCGCGATCGCGGCGGCGGTGCTGCTTCCGGCGGCGGTCGTCGCGGCGACGCGCGGCCACATCGAGACGCTCGGGCACCTCTACGCCTTCGGCCTGCTGGGCGCGTTCACGCTGTCGTCCCTCGCCCTCGACCGGGTTCGCATCGCGGAAGGCCGCACCGACGGGATCTTCGCGCTCGGCGTGGTGGCGACCGTCGGCGTCGCCGTCGCGTGGCTGACCAGCCTGGTGCTGCGGCCGACGGCGACCGCGTTCGGCGTCTCGCTCACGCTCGCGATGCTGGTGCTGAGCCTCGTCTACCGCCGGAGCTTCGCGGGGCGCGCGGCGGGGGCCGCGGTGCCCGCCGAGGAAGCCGAGCAGATCGCCGCGGAGCAGCCCAGCGCCGCGCAGATCCTCACCCTGGCGGAGGCCGCGGAGCTCGAAGCGGCGTTCGGGCCGAAGACCCTCGTCTGCCTGCGCGGGCCCAACGAGCGGCTGCTCGAGGAGACGGCGACGCACCTCGCGGGGCGCGAGGAATGGAGCGTGGTGGTGCTCTTCATCGACGAGGTGCCGGGCCTGTTCGTGCCTCGCAACACCGAACCGAGCAGAGAGGCGCGCCAGGTGCTGGAGGAGGCCACCGCCTGGTTCTCCGGTCGCGGCTGCACCGCCCTCCCGATCTGGCGCCTCGCCCACGACGCCGGCGACGCGATCGCCACCGCTGCCGACCGGCTGGGGGTGGAAGCCGTGTTCGTCGGCACCTCCCAGCGCGGCATGCTCTGGCACATGCTGCGCGGCAACGTGATCGGCCGGCTGGTCGCTCGCCTGCCGGCAAAGACCCGCATCGTAATCGTCGGCTAGCACAACCGGGGACGGTCTTAAGTAGTTAAGTAACTACCCCCGCAGGGGACTCTGCTTAACTACTTAAGACCGTCCCCGCTCGGGCAGTAGGGAGCGCCCTCGGTCCAGAAGGCGCGCGATTGCGTGATGCTGCGGACCAGCGCGGCGTCGCCTTGGCGGCGGGCGAGGTCCACCGCGTGGCGCGCGGCGCGCCGCGCGTCGTTGGCGTCGCCCGCGGCGGCGTGGGCGCGGGCCAGCGTGGCCCAGAAGCGCGGCATCGCCTCGGCTCCCGGCGTGCTCCGCGCGCGCTCTGCGAGAGCCAGCGCCTCGGCCGCCGCGGCGCCGTCGCGCGGGCAGGTGGCGAGCAGCTCCGCCAGCCCGAGCAGCGCCGGCGCATGCTGCGCCTCCGCGGCCAGGGCGGCGCGGAAGCTCGCCTCCGCCTCCAGGCCCCGCCGCTGGGCCGCGAGCGAGCGCGCGAGCAGGACGTGCCCCTCTGCGCGGCCCGGCGCGAGGGCGACGAGGCGCGCCGCCGACGCCTGCGCCGCCGCCGGCTCGCCCACCGCGAGCAGCAGGCCCGCGAGGGCCGCGTGTCCGTTGTAGAAGTCGGGCCGCCGGCGCACGGCCTCCTCCATGTGCGCGCGCGCCTCGGCGGTGCGCCCCTGGCGCCAGAGCGCGACGCCGAGGTTCCGGTGCGTCTTCTCGAGGTCGGGTCGGATCGCGAGGGCGCGCTCGAAAGCCGGAATCGCCTCGGCCACCCGCCCCTGGTTCAGCAGGTCCTCGCCGAGGTTGTGGTGCCCCATCCAGGATTCCGGATGCTTCGCGATGGTGTCGCGCCAGAGGGTCTCGCGGCTCTCGTAGATGCGCGCCTGGCGGAAGGTCTGCGCGCCGAGTGCCAGCAGCAGCGCCGCTCCGAGCGCGATCCCCGCCGGCCGCCCTCCCGCCCAGCGCGCCCCCGCTCCCGCGGCCAGTGCGATCGGCGCGAGGCTCGCGATGTACTGGTAGTGGTCGGCGACGTAGCTGTAGAGGAACGTGAACAGCGGAATGAAGCCGAGGATGGGCGACAGCGCCGCGACGAAGAAGAGCGCGGCGGCGAGCGGCGCGCGCCCGATGCGCGCGCGCAGCAGGAACAGCGCCGCGACGAGCAGGATGCCGGCGGCGAGCGGCAGCCAGTGCAGCGGGTTCGCGGCGTCGATCGCGAACTTCGGGTAGCTGAACGTGAGGCTCACCGGGAGCAGCAGCTTGCCGAGGTAGAACCAGACGGCCCGGCTCGCCACCAGCAGCACGTCGGGCCAGGGGATCGCGAAGCGCTCGCCGACGGTGCCCTGGTGGTGTCGCTCCCAGAGCAGCGTCACCAGGCCCATGCCGACCCCGATCAGCAGGTACGGCACGATCGCCAGCCAGCGCCGCACGCCGAGCGGCTTGCCCCGCACCCAGAGCGACAGCACGAGGGCGGCCGGCAGCACGCAGGCGGTGGTCTTGGCGAAGAGCGCGAGCTGGAACCAGAGCAGGGAGGCCAGGTAGCGCCGCGTCCCGCCGAAGTCCGTGAAGCGGATCCAGTACAGCAGCGAGGCCAGGAAGCAGAGCAGCGAGAGCGTGTTCTTGCGCTCGGTGATCCAGGCGACGGACTCGACGTGCACCGGGTGCAGCGCGAACAGTGCGGCCGCGAAGGCCGCGCCGGGCAGCGAGAGCGCCGCCAGCACGCGCCAGAACAGCAGCGCGTTGGCGGCGTGCAGCAGCACGTTCACCAGGTGGTAGCCGAAGGGATGCAGGCCCCAGAGCGCGTATTCGAGGCGGTAGCTGGTGTAGACCAGCGGGAAGTACTGGGAGGGGGCGTCCGCGGTCAGCCAGATGCGACGCAGCCCGTCGGGCTCCCAGAGCAGGTGGTTCTCGGTGACGTAGTCGTCGTCGTCCCACACGTAGCCCGCCTGGAGGGCGGGCAGGTAGGCCGCCAGGGTGGCCAGCACGAGCAGGGCCGCAGCCAGGTACCTGCGGGCCGGGCGCGCGCTCTGCGGCTCGTGGTGCATGGGGCCCCGCAGGCTACCCTCCCCGGCTCCCATGTACCACGGCCAGAAGATCGTCGTCGTGATGCCCGCCTACAACGCGGCGCAGACCCTCGAGAAGACCTTCCGCGAGATCCCCCGCGACCTCGTCGACGAGGTCGTGCTGACGGACGACGCCAGCGGGGACGAGACGGCGGAGATCTCCCGACAGCTCGGAATCCACACGCTCGTCCACGACCAGAACCGCGGCTACGGAGGCAACCAGAAGACCTGCTACGCCGAGGCGCTCCGGCTGGGGGCGGACATCACGGTGATGCTGCACCCGGACTACCAGTACACGCCGCGCCTGATCGCGGCGATGGCGACGATGATCGCGGACGGGCCCTTCGACATCGTGCTCGGCTCGCGCATCCTCGGGGGTCGCGCCCGGCTGGGCGGGATGCCGCTCTGGAAGTACGTGGCGAACCGCGCGCTCACCGCCAGCCAGAACCTGCTGTGCGCCAGCAAGCTCTCCGAGTTCCACACCGGCTACCGCGCCTTCGCGCGCCCCGTGCTCGAGCGGCTCCCGCTGCTCGAGAACTCCGACGACTTCGTGTTCGACAACCAGATGCTCGCCCAGGCGATCTACGCGGGCTTCGAGATCGGCGAGATCTCCTGCCCGGCGGCGTACTTCCCGGAGGCGTCGTCGATCAACTTCCGGCGCTCGGTCACCTACGGGATCGGCGTGCTCGAGACCTCGGCGCGCTGCTTCCTGGAGCGGCGCGGCTGGCTGCGCTCGCGGATCTTCGCCCCCGACGGCCGCACGCTGCTCTCGCCCGCCGGGGACGGAGTCAACTAATCAACTAACTCAGCCCCGCGGCGGGTGATCTGCACCCACGGGGGGAGTTAGTTGATTAGTTGACTCCGTCCCCTCGTCCGTCGTCAGCAGGCCGAGCAGCCGCTCGGCCACGTAGGCGTGGCCGGCGGGGGTCCAGTGGCCGCCGAAGTGCGGGTAGCGTTCGCGGGTGACGAGATCCACGGCGGGGATCCCCTGGCTCCGCGCGAAGGCGAGGAGCGCGGAGTCGCGGCCCTGGACGCCGAGCAGGAAGCGGGCGCCCTGCGCGCGCACGGCGTCCCGCAGCGCGAGCACGAGGGCCTCGCTCGGGTCGGGCACCGTCACGGCCGGATGGCGCACGTCGAGCCCGCTCTGGTACGCGGCCCGCGCGAGCGCGCTCCAGCCCAGCCACGGGTGACCCTCGACCAGGTACGGAACCGAGCGGGGCACCGGAACGCCGCGCAGCGCGAGCCCCCCGGACACGCCGTGCTCGAAGTAAGGCTTGTAGTACGGGCCGTAGCGCCGGTTCGTGACGTTGTCCTCGCGGTCGTTCTCGGCGGCGAAGACCAGCACGACGGCGTCCGCCGCGTAGAAGGACGCCTCGCGCTGGAACAGGAGCAGCGTCTGGTCGGTGCCGAACCCGCTCACGCCGAGGTTCGCGACGTCGACCCCGGGGAGACGCTCGCGCAGGCGCTCGGTGAAGCGCTCCTCGGCCTCGACGTCGAACCCCCAGACGAACGAGTCGCCGAGCACCACCAGACGCGGCCGCGTCTTCGGGCCGTGCTCCGGATCGCGGAAGCCGCGCGCGTTGTGGCGCGCGTGGAAGAGGCGCGTGCCCTGGATCTCGCGCTCGCTCGACGCCAGCGGGAACCAACCCAGCTCGGGATCGTGACGGTAGGCGAGGCTGCGCTCGTCGTCCGCGAGGGCGAAGCGCGAGCCGAAGAACGTCCGCAGCACGCCCTCCGCGAAGGTCAGCGAGAGCAGCACGGACATCAGCAGCGTCCCGATGCCGAAGGGGGTCTCGCGGCGCATCGCGCTCCAGCGGGCGGGCCGCGGCGGCCCGGGTCGCGGGAGTCTACGGAGGGGTGCTGCGCGGGGCCAGCGGGTTGACAGCCGCGGGACGCCCATCGAGCATCGCGCCGCGCGCCCGTCCCGGGCGCGGACGGAGTCGCGGGGTGCAGGAAGTGCAGCCGGGGGCGCAGCGGGCCAGCCTCGCCGGACGCCGCGAGCTCGGGCTCGCGGCCGCCGTTCTCGCGCTCGCGGCGGCGCTCCGCATCCCCGGCCTCGGCACGCAGCTCTGGCTCGACGAGGTCTGGACCCTCCTCGTGCTGCGCGACCTGCCTTCGGCGGCGGCCGTGTTCCGCGACTTCCACCACTCGAACAACCACCATCTGGTCACGCTCTGGCTCCAGGCGGTTGGCGACGGCGACCATCCGGTCCTCTACCGGCTGCCGTCCTTCGTCGCGGGAGTCGCCGCCGTGCTCTTCGCCGGATGGGCGGGGCTGCGCGGCGGGCGGCTCGAGGGGCTGCTCGCGGCGACCCTGGCTGGGGGCTCCTCGCTCCTCGTCCATTACGCGTCGGAGGCGCGCGGGTACTCGCTCGCGGTCTGCTTCGGGCTGGCCAGCTTCCTCGCGGCGCGGCGCATCCTGGACGGCCGCCTCGCCTCCGGCTCGGCCGCCCTCGCCGGCTGTGCGGTGCTCGGCTTCCTCTCGCAGCTCCTCTACGTCGAGCCGCTGCTGGCCGCCGGGGTGTGGCTCGCCGCGGGCCTCGCGCGCCGCGGCCCGGACGCGGGTACGGCCGCCCGGCGGATCGCCCTCGCCTTCGGCCCGTCCGCCGCGATAGCGGCCGCGGCGGCGTTCTTCCTGGTGCGCGGCATGGAGCTCGGCGCCGGCGAGACCTACGTGCTGTCGGAGCAGCTCGTGCGCGCGCTCTCCCACGCGGCGGGGGGCCCCGCGCGCGGCCTCCCCGCGCTGGCGTGCGCCACCGCCTTCGCCGCGGCCTTCGCCCTCGGCCTGCGCGCGCTGCGCCGCGCGGGCCGGGACGAGTGGATCTTCCACCTCGTCGCCGTCGTCCTCGCGCCCGCTGCGATCCTGCTGCTGACCCGGCCTCCCACCCTGCCGATCCGCTGGTTCGTGCTGCCGGCCGCCTTCGCCTACCTGCCGATCGCGCGCGCCCTGGCCGATGCGTTGACGCGAGGCGGCGCCGCGCGCAGCGTCGCCGTGCTCGCGCTCGGCGCCTTCGCGCTGGGGAACGGCGCCCGCACGGCGACGCTCTGGCGCGACGGCCGCGGCGACTACCGCGCCGCCATCCGCTACCTCGCCGAGCACGACGCCGACGGCGCCATCGAGATCGCGAGCGACCAGGACTTCCGCAACCGCAGCATGCTGCAGCGCTACGCCCCCGTGCTGCCGCCCGGACACCGCATCGCGTACCGGCCGAAGCTCGCCGCCCAGCGCGTCTGGCCCGAGTGGGTGATCGTCCACCGCTACGGCCCGGAGATCCCCCAGCCCGCCGAGCTGCGCGACCCCAGCGGCCGGCGCTACGCGCTCGTCGCCGAGTGGCCCGCCTCCGATCTCTCTGGATTCCGCTGGTACCTCTATCGCGCGGCGCCGTGATCCCCGCCGAGGTCAGCGCGGTGCGGAGTGCGCCTGGAGGAAGACCGCGATCTCGGCCTTCGAACGCGATCCCGCCGCCGCGCCCATCACCATTTCGAAGAGCGCTTCCGGCGCCGCCCTGACGGTGAGTCCGTTGAGACCCAGGAACGCCAGCGCCGCGATCAAACCGGTACGTTCGTTCCCATCCACGAAGGGATGATTGCGGACGATGTGGAACAGCTCTCTCACTCGGCGAGGCGCTTGAACACGCCGCCGTAGCGCTCGTGCGCTTCCGCGACGACCTCCGCGAGCTTCCTCGCCCGTTTTCGGTCGCGCACCGGCGTCACGACCAGGACATCGCCATCCGTCGACAGCTCGAGCTCGGTCTCCGCGTCGATCTCCAGCGCCTCGAGCAGCGGCTTGTCGATGACGAGGGCGAGGCTGTTTCCGGAACGGGTCAGCTTCTTTCTCATGGTCCGTACGATGGCGCAGATCGGTACGCACCGCAGGCCGCTGCCGGGTGCGACAACACACCGCACCCCGCCGCCCGATCCATCGCCTACGGTCGCGCGCATGACACCGACCCTGCGAACCGGCTCGCGCGGACTCGCGCTCCCGATCCTGCTGCTCCTCGGCCTGGCGCAGCCCCGCGCGGCCGGAGCGTGCTCGGTCTGCCTCGCGGGCGATCCGGTGTTCTCGACCCACGGCGCCAGCGCCCAGGAGGCTGGCTCCTTCTCGCTCTACCTCGAGGCGCGCGGCTTCCGCAAGACCAGCGGAGCCCACGCGCACGAGGAGGCAGGCCACGAGATGGAGGGCGAGCACGGCGAGGAAGCCGAGCACGGCGGGGAGCATCCGGAGGAGGAGATGCACGACGAGGGCAAGGAGAGCTCCCGCGGCCAGCGCCTCGACCTCTATGCGAGCTGGACGCCCCTCGACCGCTGGACGCTCAGCCTCGACGTGCCCTTCGCGTGGAACCGCATCGTCGAGGAGGTAGGAGACGAGCGCACGCGCTCGACCCTCTCCGGGCTCGGGGACATCTCCCTCGGCTCGAGCTTCGTGCTGTGGCGCGATCGCGAGGTGCTGCCGAGCACCTGGCTCGAAGGGCGCGTCTGGCTGAAGGCGCCGACGGGCCGCGACGAGACGAAGGTGGACGGCGCGCGCAATCCGCACCTCCAGCCGGGCACCGGCTCCTGGGACTTCGGCGCGGGCCTGGCGGCGATCCACCGCACCGCCTGGGGCTCGCTCTACGGAAGCGTCTTCTACCGCGAGAACACCCCGGGCTCCCTCGACTACACCTACGGCGACGTATGGCTGGCGAACGCGGCCATCGAGGTCCCGATCGGCCACGCGTTCGGCCGGCCCGCCCTCGAGTGGCTCACGACCGGCCTCGAGCTCAACTTCCGCTACGCCGGCTACGACCACGACGACGGCGAGCGCTTCGAGCACAGCGGCGGCGCGATCCTCTACGCGACCCCGTCGGTCCGCATCCGGCTTCCCTTCGGCATCCGCGAGCGCCGCGCCTCGCTGCGCGCGGCCGTGCAGATCCCGCTCTCGCAGACCTGGCTGCACAACACGCAGCGGGAGAAGGAAGTCTGGTCCCTCGGCCTGCTGCTGCCGTTCTAGGGAGCCGTGGGGGCCGCCCGGCAGCCGAGCGCGGCGAGCTTCCGTTGCCACGCCGACTCGTCGTGGGGCCCGACCTCGCTGCGTTGCCCGGACGCGGTCCACACCACGTTCGCAGGCAAGCCGCGCGCGAAGCGGCGCCAGGCGGCGCCGTCGGGATCGCGCAGGACCGGCAGCGTGATCGTCTGCTCCGCCTCGAAACGGGCGACCGTTTCGGCGCTCTCTCCGGCGTTCACCGTCACTACGCGGACGGGCGCCCCTTCGCAAGCCCGGGCCGCGCGCTCGAGCGCGGGCAGCTCGGTCTCGCAGTCGGCGCACCAGGTGGCCCAGAAGTGGACCACGAGGGCGCGCTCGCCCGGCTCGAGGGCCAGCCGCACGGGCTCGCCCGCCCGCCCCACCAGCTCGAGCGGCGCCGGAGCCGCGCCGAGCAGCGCGCAGGCGGCGAAGACGAGCGGGAGGCGCGGCGCGGGCATGTCCGTAGAATAACCGGCGACGTGAGCTCGCCGGACGCCACCACTCCTCCGCGAAGCGAGGCCGCCCCCCTCGCGACCGACTCCGCCCCCGAGCTCGTGCTGCGCGGGCTCGTCCCGTTCCGTTTCGCGGCGGCGGCGGGAGGGGCGGCGGTGCTGCTGGCGGCGCAGCTCGGGCTCGGGCTGCCGCTCCCCTACCCCTCTCTCTGGACCGTCCCGGCGCTGGCCCTCGCGTCGAACCTCGCGCTCCGGCGGATCGCGGAGCGCGGGGCGCCGCCCGCACGTCGCGTGGTGCCCGCCGTCCTGCTCTTCGACGTGCTGCTGTTCACGTTCCTCCTCCAGGCGAGCGGGGGCCCCGACAACCCCCTGAGCGCGCTCTACGCCATCCCCGTGGCGATGGCGGCGATGACGGGCAGCGCCGGCGCCACCTGGGCCGTCGCCGCGTCGGCGGCGGCGGGCTACGCCCTCGCCTTCGCCTGGCACGAAACCCAGCACTTCTGGCACGGCCCGCTGTACGAAGGTGCGGGCGTGGGACTGCACGCGGTGGGCATGTGGCTCGCGGTGGTCGTCGTCTGCGTCGTCATCACGTTCTTCCTGGGACGCATCACCCGGACGCTGCGCGCGCGCGAGGCGGAGATCCGGCGGCTCGGCGACGTCGCGGCGCGCAGCGCGCGACTGGCTTCGCTCACGACCCTCGCCGCGGGCGCCGCCCACGAGCTCGGCTCGCCCCTCGGCACGATCGCGGTCGTCGCCCGCGAGATCGAGCGCCAGGCCGCCGGCGCGAGCGACGCGCTCGGCGAGGACGCGCGCCTGCTGCGCGCAGAGGTCGAGCGCTGCCGATCGATCCTCGACCGCATGGCCGTCCAGGCGGAGCGCGCTCGCAGCGACGCGAGCGCCGCGCTGCGAGCCGGCGACGCGCTGGCCGCGCTGCGCGAGGGGCTCGCCGAGCCCCCTTCCGCTTCGCGCCTGCGCGGCGAGCTGCGCATGCCCGCCGACGCCTCGCTCGGGTCGCGGGCGGACTTCGTGGAGATGGTCGCACCGCTGCTGCGCAACGCCCTCGACGCCTCGCCGCCCGATGGGGCCGTGCAGCTCGTGGCGGAGCTCGAAGGCGGCCGCCTGCGCGTCGAGGTGCGCGACGAGGGCCCGGGCATGGACGCCGCCACCCTCGGCCGCGCCGGCGAGCCCTTCTTCACCACCCGACCGCCCGGGCGCGGCACCGGCCTCGGCCTCTTCGTGGTGCGGCTGAACGCCGAGCGCCTCGGCGGCACGCTGCGCCTCCACTCGACCCCGGGGAGCGGCACGATCGCCACCGTGGAATGGCCGCTCGCCGGCGGCCCGCAGGCGGAGGGCCCGCTTGGCGCCTGAACCGCTGCGCATGCTGGTGGTCGACGACGACGACCCGCACCGCTCGCGCCTCTGCCGCGCATTCCGCGAGCGGGGCCTCGAGGTCGCCGAGGCGCGCACGGCCGAGGAGGCGCTGGCGGTGGCGCGGAGCTTCGCGCCGGAGCAGGCCGTGCTCGACCTGCGCCTGCCGGACCGCAGCGGCGCCGACCTGCTGGCCGATCTGCGGAGCGCACACCCCGCGCTCGCCTGCGTCGTTCTGACGGGCTTCGGCAGCATCGCCACCGCGGTCGACGCCGTACGGCGCGGCGCCGTCGACTACCTGACCAAGCCCGCCGACGCGGACGAGATCCTGCGCGCCTTCGCGCCGCGCGCCGGCGACGAGGCGGAGGAAGCCGCCGCCCCGTCGCTCCACCGTGTGGAGTGGGAGCACATCCAGCGCGTCCTCTCGGACTGCGGCGGCAACGTGTCCCGCGCGGCCCGGGTACTCGGGCTCCACCGCCGCACGCTCCAGCGGAAGCTCGCCACCCGCCCCCCGGCGCGCTGAGGAGCGGAGCGCCGAGGCCAGGCCCGCCCCGCTGCCGGGCATGCCGCCCGCTAGGCTTCGGCCCGGGCGCGGCGTCGCTCGGGGGAAAGCGGGATGAAGGTCGAAGCGGGCCCGTTCGAGCGCATCTACGACCCCTCGGTCGGCGAGGCCGAGGGCTGGTACATCAACGACCACAGCTTCGTCCGCGATCATACCGGTCTCTGGCACCTGATCGGGATCACCCACGCGGAGCCGGCGCGCCCCCACGACGAGAAGCACCTGGCCCACGCCACGGCGCCGGCGCTGCGCGGGCCGTGGACGAAGCAGCCCTTCGCGCTCTCCGCCGATCCGGCGTGGCAGGAGTCGGTGCTCTGGGCGCCCCACGTTCTGCATCACGACGGCCGCTACTGGATGTTCGTCTGCGGCGGCGGCCCGGGCCCGACCGAGTTCCGCATCCAGCTCGCGATCTCCGAGGACTGCCGGCGCTGGACGCGGCACCCGGAGAACCCGCTCCTCGTCGACGGCTACGAGGCGCGCGACCCCATGGTGCTGCGCATCGGCGACCGCTGGGTGATGTACTACACGGCCACCAGCACGCCGGCGGGTGGTCACCACGTGGTCGCCGCGACCGAGTCGACCGACCTCGTCCACTGGCGCGGCCGCCGCATCGTCTATACCGACCCGTGCACGGGCGACATGGGCGGTCCCACCGAGTCGCCCTTCGTCGTCGCGCGCGAAGGCCGCTACTACCTCTTCATCGGCCCCGACTGGGAGGGACTCGTCCGCTCCAAGCAGGAGACGGGACGCTACGACTGGAGGCACTACCGCGGCACCCGCGTCCTCGAGAGCGATGACCCGTTCCATTTCACGCTCGCGGGGCAGGTCGGGTTCCTGGACTCGCACGCGAGCGAGGTGGTGGTGGACGAGGCGGGCGAGACGTGGGTGAGTCACTGCGGCTGGGGACAAGGCGGCGTGTACCTGGCACCGCTGCGCTGGGCGTAGCCGCTTCGCCTTACCGTCGCTGCCACGAGCGCGGGCGAGGCGCCGCCACCGATCGCCTCCGTTCGACCGCTCAGCCGATCCGCCCCATCACCGCGGCCACGACCCGGTCGCAGCGCTCGCCGCCGAACCGGAATACGTCCTCGACGGCCGTCCCGAGATCGCGCCCCAAAGCTTCGCGAAGCCGCTGGCGCGCGCGGTGGACGCGCGTCTTCAGGGTGGCTTCCTCGATTCCCAACGACTGCGCTGCCTCCGCCGTCTCCATCCCCTCGAGCTCGCGCAGCACATAGGCTGCGCGGAACGCCGCGGGAAGCGCTTCGATCGCGCGCTCCAGCAGGCGACCGAGCTCGCGGTCGCCCGCCCGCTGCTCGGGATCGTCGCCCAGCGCGGCGACGCCGGCTGCGCGCTCGAGGGCCTCCCCTGCCAGTGGATCGAAGGGCAGCGAGCGTCCCGCCCGCCGCAGGCGGTCGAGGGCCTGGTTCACGGCGATGCGGATCAGCCAGGTGGAGAAGCGCGCGCGACCCGCGAAGTCGTCGAGATGACGGTAGGCCGCGATGTACGCCTCCTGCATCGCGTCCTCGACGTCTGCGTCGTCACCGAGGATGGCGCGCACCGCGCGGTATACGCGCTGGTTGTAGCGGCGCATCAGGATCTCGTAGGCCGCCGCATCCCCGCTGCGAACGCGCTCGATGATCTCGTCGTCCGGGGGACCCGGCCAGGGGCACGCGCTCGATCCGGCAGCAGTCACGCTCGAATCCGCCGTCGCCCCTCGTGACCAGCATAGAGCACGGCTCGCGCAGGGCAACCGAACCTCGGGAACCCGAGGGCCGCTGGCACGTCTGATCCCCAGGAGCGACGGAAGGGGAAGCGCCGGCTCGACGACGGGTGCGCACGCGCCCGCAGGAGGCCCTTCATGTCTGCAGCCCCCGGCATCCGTTTCCTGTTCCCGGTCCTCGCCTTGCTCGCGGCCCAGCCGACGTTTGCGACTCCCGGAGAGCCCGCGAGGCCCCGACACGCGGACCGCGAAACGGAGCGCTTCCAGAAGCCCGGGCTGCTGGGGGGCGCACGGAACCTGTCGCCCTTCGCCGACGCGCTCCGCCTGGTTGCGGTGGGCCGACACGTCTTCCGTCACGACACCTTCGGCAACGAGGTCTTCTGGGGGGACGCGCTTCGCCTCCACGAGGCGCTGGGCCGGACGAGCCCACGCGCCGCCCTCGCGCTGGGGCTGAAGGTGGACTCCGACGCACTGCCGAGGCGGCTCGCCGCTGCGCTGCGTACGGGGCGCGTCGACCTCGACGACCCGGCCAACACCATCTCGCTGCTGCGTCTCGGCGCGATCGTCGGGGTGACCGCCTTCTTCGACCCCGCGGGAGCTGTCGTCTCCGCCGGAATCCAGTGCGCCCTGTGTCACTCGACGGTCGACGACTCGCTCGCCCCCGGAGTGGGTCGCCGACTCGACGGCTGGGCGAATCGGGACCTTGACGTCGGCCGCGTGATCGCGTCGGCTCCCGACCTCTCGCCTTTCGAACGCCTCCTCGGCGTCGACGCCGCGGGGGTACGCGCCGTGCTCGAGAGCTGGGGCCCAGGCAAGTTCGACGCCAGCTTGCTGCTGGACGGCAAGACGCAGCGCCCGGACGGCGGCTCGGCGGCCGTGCTCATCCCACCGGCATTCGGGCTCGCAGGCATCAACTTGCACACCTGGACGGGCTGGGGCTCGGTCCCGCACTGGAACGCACTCGTCGCGAACCTCGAGATGGGCGGTCAGGGTACCTTCGTCGACCACCGCCTCGACGACGCCGACCGCTTCCCGATCGCCGCCCGCGAAGGCTTCTCCGAGGTCCGCCACGATCCGGATCAGGTGACTTCCAAGCTTCCGGCCCTGCACGTCTACCAGCTCGCGCTCGGTGCGCCGCGCCCGCCCCGGGGCAGCTTCGACGCCGAGGCCGCACGCCGCGGCCAGACCCTCTTCGAGGGGAGCGCCCGCTGCGGGAGCTGCCACGTGCCGCCCCTCTACACCGAGCCCGGTCACAACCTGCACACGCCCGACGAGATCGGCATCGACGCATTCCAGGCCGAGCGATCGCCCACCGGCGCCTATCGCACCGCCCCGCTCGCGGGCCTCTGGACCCACGGCAAGGGCGGCTACTACCACGACGGCCGCTTCGCGACTCTCGCGGCCGTGATCGACCACTACGACGCCTTCCTGAGTCTCGGTTTGAGCGCCGGAGAGAAGGCGGATCTGGTGGAGTTCCTGAAGTCGCTCTGACGGGGCTGGCCCTTCGGTGGTGCCGCGTCCCGCCGCGGCTCGGGAGGGCTCCACCTTTTTCTACAACCCTCCCCTCGGGCCGGCCTACGACCAGTGGCCGGGTGAGCCGCGGGCCGACGGACCGCTGACGGAGTGCTTTTCCGTTCGCCCGGCCGTGGGTCTGGTGTAGGATGGACGGCAACGCCGTGTACCCGTGCCGGCTACGGCGCGGATGCTGAGCGCAGCCGCAGGAGGGCAGGATGCAGCTCGATCTCAGCTCCGAGGCTCCTGCCCACCTCCGATGAACCCGCTCCACACGGCCCTCCGCCTCCTGGTGCTCGCGTCCTTGGCTCGCGAAGTCCCCCTCGAGGAGGTCCGCCACGACGACCGGCCCGTCTTCGTCTCCGAGGGGTACGGGGGACGCCCGATCGATTGTTTTCCTCCCTTCCAGTTCTATCGGCTGTATCACGAGGGCAGGTGCGACGAGGCCTCCGACCGGTTCTCCGCCTGGTACGTCGAGCAGTTCACAAAATATGGATCCGTTCCGAAGAAGCTCGGGGGCATGCGGAACGGCACGTTCCATCGGCTGCTGCTCTCCGTAGCCGGCGGGGACCCGGACGCGGTGACCGCGCCGGGATCGACGAGCAACGACCTGCTCCGGCGTACGGCCGTGCTGCGCGTCGAGCAGCGCATGGCCCTCTTCGACGCCATTCGAGACGTCGGGTACCAGGTGGCGCGCGCCAAGCCGGTTCTCGGAGTGCGGCGGGACCGCTACGTCTACCTCACCGGAGGCCACCACAGGGCGGCTGCGCTGAAGGTGCTGGGCCAGGCGTCGTTTCCTCGGATCTCCGTCTTTCCTCCTCGAGCCCTCCGCACCCTCAAGACGCTTCACGTCGTGTGATTCGGGGGGCGGCGCGCCCGTCGGCTCCGGCGGACCGCGCTCGGGGATTGACGCCCGGCGCGCGCCGGGGATTCTCTCTCCGCCATGCGGTCCATCCGCTCCTGCGTCCTCGTCGCGATCGTCGTGTTCGTCAGCGCAATGGTGCTCTTTACGGAGCACAGCTCGTTCCCGTTCTACTACCACCAGGACGAGCCGGGCAAGGTGCTCCAGGTCATCCATCGCAGGAAGAACTTCCACCACCCGCTGCTCATGCTGACGACCGCCGAGCTCGCACGGAAGACGTTCCTGCACGGCGGGGCTGAAGACGATCCGCAGCGAGTGGTGGAGATGGCGCGCACCATCATGGCGGCCTTCGCCGCCGCATCCGCGGCGCTCCTGGCGCTGCTCGCGACGCGGCTGCAAGGCCTCTGGGCGGGGCTCGCGGTGGGGCTGCTGACGGTGACCCATCCACTGCTCTACGAGCTCGCTCACTACTTCAAGGAAGATCCCGCCTTCCTCTTCGGAATCGTCGCCTGTGCGTTGGCCACGCATCACTTCTGGACGCGCAGGAGCGCGCGATCTCTCTGGCTGCTCGGCGTGGCCGCGGGGGTCGCGGCGGCGGGGAAGTACGTGGGGACTGCGTTTGTGCCCGTCGCCGCCATCCTCGGCGCCAGCGTCGGCGGCGGCACTTCGCGGGAGCGCTGGAAGCGCGCGGGGAAGGTCGTCGGAACCGCCCTGTTGACCTGGTTGGTGCTCGACTACCGGGCCGTGCGATCGCCCGTGCGGTTCGTGGAGGGCCTGGGCGGGGAGACGGGCAAGTCGTTCCTCGGCAATCATGGAATGGTGAACGAGGTACCGCACGCCTACTACTTCGGCGTTCAGGCGGACTACGGAGGCCCGTGGGTTCCGGCACTCGCGACGCTCTGGGTGCTCTTCGCGATGCTCCGCCCCCGCAAGATCCCCATCGCCGAGTGGTTCCTCGCAGGCCTCGCCCTGGTCGCCATGGTCGCGTTCTCCTTCACGCCCAAGACTTCGACGCGCTACTACCTGCCCATCGCGGTGGCGCTCTGCTATCTCGCCGCCACGGGCGCCTTTCATTGGGCCGCGCTGGCAGGTGCCCGCTGGGAACGCACCCGGATCGGCGCCACCGCGCTTGCCGTCTTGCTGTGCGTCGGGGCGGCCTGGGGACAATGGGACGACACCCAGGAGTTCCGGGTAGGCTTGCAGAAGGACGACCGCGCGGAGCTGGTCCGGGCGGTCCGGGCGCTTCC
>Ga0105106_10000699_pt1 | contig 23755 bp, 19 predicted proteins | sample PPLLaktember2015_5_FD_79109 | JGI IMG/M metagenome (GOLD analysis project Ga0105106, IMG submission 79109) | Freshwater sediment microbial communities from Prairie Pothole Lake near Jamestown, North Dakota, USA - PPLs Lake P8 Core (1) Depth... | ecosystem: Environmental > Aquatic > Freshwater >...
GCGCGCTTCGTCTCGGGCGTGAATCTCTTCGTGGACTACGGCTACCTCGCCGCGGTGGAGACGGGCGCGAAGGTCGGGCTGCTCTAGCAGGTTGCTGAAGAACGCCGATCCACGTGGCTTGCGCGCGGCGTGCCCGGTTTCGCGCTCACCCGCTCGCTGCCACGAGAGTCCGCATCCGGACCAGGTCGTAGGCTCGACGGGTGTTCTTCGGCAGTCTGCTAGCGGCGCGGCGCGGGTCCGCCGGGTCGCGCGGGCTCCGGATTGCGATAGGTCATCGCGACCGCGGCCTCCGGCGTGAGCACGCGGAAGGTCAGGCTCTCGAGCAGATGGAGACGGACGCTGCGCGCGTCGTGGCTCGCGTAGCCGATCGAGAGGTCCTGGCCGACGGTGAGCTCGAAGTCGCCGCCGCGCGTGCTCATCACGATCGCCCCGTTCACCGCCGGCGCCCAGACGAGGGGCCCGTCGATCGACCGCCGCACCATGTCGAGGATCGGATAGCCGCCGCTCGCGGTCGCCTCCAGCAGCCCGGCGTAGCAGCGCGGGCCGAGAGCGATGGCGTAGGGACCGTCGACGCCCGCCGTGCGCAGGAGCCGCGTCGCGGTCGCGACGGCGCGCGGGTAGAGCGCGAAGTCGTCCTCGAGCGGGATCGGCGCGTGGGCCGAGCGCTGGTCGATGCCGCCGATGCCGGCTGCGGCGTAGCCGTGGAACACGGCGCCGTCCTCGGCCCGGGCGATGCGCTTCGCAGCGTCCTGGAGCGGCGCGAGATCCGGATCGGCGGCGCCGCGGTCGATCGCGTCGAGCTCGGCGCGCGTGAGCTCGAAGTCGGTGCGCAGCTCGACCAGGGGTAGCGACTCGCGTCGCGCCGCGGTGACGTCCTCGTGGGGGCCGGCCTTCAGTGCCTCGCTGCGGCCCGTGTTGACGCTCGCGGCCTCGAGGCCGAGGGGTCCCACGAAGTCGACGAGCTTGCGCGCGGCGAGGTGGAGCTTCAGGACCTTCCGCGCTTCGTCGTCGAGGGTCTGCCAGGCGCGATCCGAGATCGGTGCGAGCGAGCGGTGGAGGACGCTCACAGCGACGAGCCTCCCTTCAGGCTGCCGATCCCGAGGGAGACGTCGCCGGCCGCGGCCCGCGCGCCTTCATTCCCCGCCTCCTCGTGGGCCACGATCGAGCCCGGCGCGAAGAGCCGCTCGCGCAGCTCGGCGTCGAGCTTGGCATCGCGGCGGCGAAGCCACTCGAGGGCCATCACGAAATGCTCCTTCTCCTCGTCGCGGTTGTGGGCGAGGACCTCGCGCAGCTCCGCGTCGCTCGCGGCACTCACGCGCTGGTCGTACCAGTCGACGGCCTCGAGCTCCTCCATCATCGACGCGATGGCCCGGTGGCGGTCCTTCGTCTCGTCGCTGAGCTTGTCTTCGTCTTCGTGGTATCCGACGGAGTTGGCCAACGCGTCTTCCTTCTGCGCGCGTGTGCGCGTGCCCTCCCATCATAAGTCGCGCGGCGCGGAGAGCCCAGCCAGGAACTCGACGCTCGCGCGGAGCACTTCGCTCTCGCGCTCGCGGTGGGGGGAGTGCCCGCAGCCGGCGAGGCGCTCGACCCGCACGGGGCCTCCCGAGGCCTCGCAGATCGCGTCGGCCTGGCGCATCGTGCCGTAGGGATCGGCGTCGCCCTGGAACAGCAGGATCGGCACCCGGATGCGCGGCAGACACGCCTCGATGTTCCAGCGCCGGAACGCCGGGTCGAGCCATGCGTCGTTCCAGCCACGGAAGGCGACGTCCACGTTCGCGCCGTGATGTCGCGCGAGGCGGGCGCGCAGATCGGTGCGCAGGTAGTCCTCGCGGATGCGCGCGATCGCCTTTACCGCGCAGTCCTCGACGAAGACGTGGGGCGCCTCGAGCACGAGGGCGGCGAGGCGTGGATCGCCCGTGGCGGCATGGAGCAGCGCGATCGAGGCGCCGTCGGAGTGGCCGAAGAGGACCGTGCGCCCCACGTGGGCCGCGTCGAGCACGCGCGGGAGCACCTGCGCCTCGTCTTCGAGGTAGGAGAGCGGTCGCGGCAACGCGACGGGATCGGAGGCGCCGTAGCCCGCGCGGCTGTAGACGAGCCCGGGGAGCCCGCACGCCGCCGCGAGGCGCGCGGGGAAGTCGCGCCAGGTCGAGCACGAGCCGAGGCCCTCGTGGAGGAAGACGACCGTCGGCGCGCCGTTCGCCGCGGGCCCGACGCGAGCCTGCTCGAGCCGCTGCGCGTCGACGACGAGAGGCTCCGCCGACACGCGAGGGTGGCACGTCCGCCGGCGGCGCGGGTGCGGTGGCGTGGGGCCTCACGAGAGGGAGCCCTCGAGCCGCGCGACCTCCTCGCGCAACGCATGGCGCTGGATCTTGCCCGTGGCGGTCTTCGGCAGCCCATCGCGGAAGACGATCCAGCGCGGGTACTTGTGCGGTGCGAGGCGATCCTTCACGTGGGCCTGGAGGGCGCCCGCGAGACCGGCGCCGCCGGCGACGCCCGCCTTCGCGACCACGAAGGCACACGGCTTCACGAGGCCGTCCTCGTCTGCGCGCGGGACGACCGCCGCCTCGGCGACGGCCTCGTGGTCGAGCAGCGTCGACTCGACCTCGAAGGGCGAGACGTACTGGCCGTTGACCTTGAGCAGGTCGTCGCTGCGGCCCTCGTGCCACAGGAAGCCGTCGGGCGTGCGGCGCACGCTGTCGCCGGTACGCAGCCAGCCGGGCGCGAACATGGTCGCGGAGGTCTGGGCGGGACGGCTCCAGTAGGCGCGCGCGGCGCTCGGTCCGGCCGCGAGCAGCGTGCCGACGTCGCCGTCCGCGACGTCGCGGCCGAGCTCGTCCACGATCCGCACCTCGTAGCCCGGGACGGGCGTCCCGCTCGAGCCCGGGCGCGCGGCGCCGGGCCGGTTCGAGACGAAGACGTGGAGCATCTCGGTGCTTCCGAGGCCGTCGAGAATCTCGACGCCGAAGCGCTCCCGCCAGCGATCGAAGAGCCCCGGCGCAAGCGCTTCCCCTGCCGACACGCACAGGCGTACGCGCCCGAGCGTCCGCGGCAGCTCGCGGTGGGCGAGCATCGTCGCGTAGAGCGTCGGCACCGCGAAGAAGACGGTCGGCTGCTCGCGCTCGATCAGGCCGAACATGGCCTCGGGCGTCGCGCGCTCCGGGTGGAGCACCGCTTCGCTCCCGAGCCAGAGCGGAAACGTGAGCGAGTTGCCGAGGCCATAGGCGAAGAAGAGCTTCGACGCCGAGAGCAGCCTGTCGCCGGCGCCGAGCCCGAGCACGCCGCGCGCGTAGCGCTCCGCCGTGGCCGGAAGGTCCCCGTGGCGATGGATCGCGGCCTTCGGCTCCCCGGTCGTGCCAGACGTGTAGAGCCAGAACGCGTCGTCCCCCGCGCGTGTCGGCGCCGACTCCGCGACGCTGCCCGGCGGTGCGGCGAAGCCCGCGAAGCGTTCGTCCCCCACGTCGACCCGCGCGCAGCCGTCGGGCAGGACGGCGCGCGAGAGCGCGTCCGCCTGGGGCCCGTCTACGAAGACCGCCCGGGCGCTGGAGTCCTGCGCGATGAAGGCGAGGTCCTGCGCGGGCAGGAGCGTCGAGACCGGGACCGGGATCACGCCTGCGCGCAGCGCGCCGAGGAACGCCACCGCGAAGGCCGGCGTGTCGCGCAGCAGGAGCAGCACGCGGTCGCCCGCCCTGAATCCGGCGCGGGCGAGGCCGTGCTCGAAGGCGAGGGCGCAGGCGGCGAGGGCGTCTCCCGAGAGCGTATGGCCCGCCCAGCGGTAGACCGGCGCCCGTCCCCGCGCGGCCGCCCGCGCGACCAACGCGTCCCCGGCGTTGAAGGGCTCCGACGGCCCCGGAATCAAGCGTCGCCCCAGCGGCCGCGCGCGTAGCGCGCGAGGTTGGCGCGGGTCTCCGCGTCGTCACGGCAGCGCTGCTGCGCCTCGGCGTAGGCTTTCAGGAACTCGGGCAGCGAGAGATCGTGGGCGGCGAGGGCCAGGCGCTTCGTCGCCCGAACGGCCTCGCGCGGGGCCGACGCGAGGCGCTCGAGCACGGCGCGGGCCTCGGCCTCGAGCCGGCCGAGCGGCACCACGCGATCCACCAGACCGTGTCGACCGGCGCGGGTCGCGTCCCAGGTCTCGCCGAGGAGCATCAGCTCGCGCGCGGCGCCCGCGCCGACGAAGCGCTCGAGGCGCAGGGTCGCGAGCCCGGGCACGATGCCGTGGGTCACGGCCGAGAGTCCGAACGTCGCGTCGTCCGCTGCCACGCGCAGGTCGCAGCAGAGCGCGGCCTGAAGGCCTCCGCCGAGACACGGGCCCTGGATCGCGGCGACGCTCGGGGCGGGGAGGGCCTCGAGGGCGGCGAGGGCGCCGTCCCAGCGCGCGAACCAATCCTCGGGGATGCCACCGGAGACGAGCGCGCGGAGATCGATCCCGACGCAGAAGGCGCGGCCCTCGCCAGCGACGAGGATCGCGCGCGCCGCGTCGTCCTGGCCCGCGTCTGCGAGGGACGCCTCGAGGTCGACCAGGAAGACGTCGTCCGTGGCGTTCAGCTTCGCGCCGCGCGCGAAGAGGAGACGCGCGATGCCGTCGCGGCCGGCGCGCTCGTAGCGGACGTGGGGACCGGAGTGGCTCGCAGAGTTCGTCATTCCTGCCATTCTACGCCCACGCGGGACGAGCGCATGCGGGCGAGATGGCAGCCCGCGCGCTGCCGGGGGTACGCTCGGGCGCCCCCAGGAGGCCGCGATGCTCGGCTCGTTCCGCTTCGGCCTCGCGGTCCTCGTCGTCGCCTCGCACCTCTTCGCGCCGGTCCACCAGCAGCTCGGGGCCGCCGCGGTGATCGCGTTCTACGTGATCAGCGGCTACCTGATGACGCTCGTGGTGCGCGGGACCTACGGGCACTCCCTCGCCGGCACCCGGGACTTCTTCGTCAACCGATTCCTGCGGATCTATCCCGCCTACTGGGTGGCGCTGCTCGCGACGGCGCTGCTCTGCGCGGTGCTGCCGGAGGCGGCGGAGAAGGTGAATCCGGCCATGCGGCTCCCGCCGGACGCAGGAAGCTGGCTCCGGAACCTCGCGCTGGTCGACCTGGTCGAGGAGCCGATGCGCCTCGTTCCGCCGTCGTGGTCGCTGAACGTGGAGGTGATCTTCTACCTCGGGATCGGCCTGGTGCTGGTGCGCCACTGGACGGTGACGGCGCTCTGGCTCGCGGCGAGCGTGGCGATCACCGCGGTGCTGGTCGGGCAGGGGGCGCCCTTCGGGCGCCGCTACTACCCGGCCGACGCCGCGTCGCTCTTCTTCGCGACGGGCTCGCTGGTCTGGCTCCTGCGCACCGCCTTCGGCCTGCGCTGGATCCGCGGCGCCGCGCCGCTCGCCGCGGCGTTCCTCGCGCTGCCCCTCGTGGGCGATCGCATCGGTCTGCCGCGGACGGGCGCCGGCTTCTACCTCTCGGGCGCACTCGCGTTCTTCCTGCTGAACGCGCTCCTGAACCAGGGCCCTCCGTCGAGCCCGCGCCTGCGTTCCCTCGACCGGCTGCTCGGGGATCTCGCCTATCCCGTGTTCCTGCTCCATTTCCTCGGGGGTGCGATCGCCGGCCACGTCCTCGGCGCCGGCTTCGCGCCCTTCGGCGCAGGCGTCTTCGCTGCGAGCCTCGCGCTGACCCTCGCGCTCGCGCTCGGGCTGCACTTCGGGCTGGGCGTGCAGATCGACCGCTACCGCGCGGCCGTGCGCGCGGACGCCCTCCGAGCCCGGGGCGCCCCTGCCGCGGCAGCGCGCCCCTCCGACCGGCCGGCCTGAGCCGCCGAGCGGCCCCACGCGCGTCGTTCCCACGGCGGACCGCGAGCATCCGCCGACGCTTGCGCATCGGCTGCGTGTCGCATTTCTATGTAACGTCCGGTACCGGGATGACCGATGAGAAGGGGGTAGGGTGACTTCGCTCACCCGTCGGGAAGGAAGCCACCATGCGCCGAGCGATCTTCAGCGCAGCCCTCCTCTTCGCGAGCGCGAGCGCCCACGCCGTTCCGATCACGCCGGCAGCCTTCGGGCCGAGCGCGCTGGTCGAAGGCTTCGAAGGGCTCGTCCTCGGACCGAACGTCGGCGCGAGCCCGTTCAGCAACATCCTCGAGCCCGGCGACGTGTCGGCCTACACCTTCGCGTCCGGCGTGACGCTCACGGCGCCGGTGCCGAATCCGGGCACGATGAGCAACGGCGCCTTCGTGCACGACTTCTCGCTGCCGATGGGCGCGACCAACGGCTGGGGTGCAAACGGCAGCGTGAGCTCGGCCGCGAACGTGCCCTTCGGCACCGCCTACATGGGCGCCTTCGACAACCTCGGCGCCGGCAGCGTGTCGATGCGCTTCGACTTCGGGGGCCCGATGCTCCGCGTCGGCGGCTACGTGACCGGCGCCGCTGCGACGACGGTGACCCTCGACGTCTACGGGAGCGGCGGGACGCTGCTCGAGAGCCGCACCCTGAACACGGTGGCGGTCGGCTCCTGGTCGACGAACTTCGCGGGGATCGAGCGCGCGGAGGGCATCGCGTACGTGGTGTTCCGGGGCACGGACTTCGGCCTCGACGGGCTGACCTTCGAGCCCCTGGTGGTGCCGGAGCCGTCCGTGGCGGCGCTGCTCGCGGCCGGACTCGCCGCGCTCGCCCGACGTCGCCGCGCCTAGCCCCGCGCGAGCCACGTTGACAGCGCTCGTCCCCTCGCGGAACGTGGGGGCGTGAAGAGCGCCACCCGCTTCGCGCCGACCGCGCGACTCCGCCCCAGGCGGCGCGGCGTGCTCGCGCTGGCCCTCGCGGTGGCGCTCCCGGCGCCGGCCCTCTCGTTCCTGGTCGGGCTCGCCTTCGCGACGCTGCACGGCCCCCACAGCGTGCTCGTGCACGCGTTGCCGGCGTGCACGGACATCGTTCTCGCCCACGACCCTCCGTCCGGGGGCGACCGCGCAGACCACCACCACCCGCCCGCGGGCCCGAGCGCGTCGAGGATCGGCGGACCCTGCGCGGTGGTGGACGCCCCCGCTGGCCACGTGATCTGCGTGAGCCACGCGAAGGACGCCCGGGCGACAGCGCGGCTCCCGATCGACCTTCCCGATCCCGGTGCGCTGGCGGCCGCGCTCGGGCCCGCTCCCCGGATGCCGGCGCCCGTGCCTCTGGCCGCGTATTCGCGCGCGGTACGCGCCGCAGGCGCCGAGCCTCCGCGCTCGGTCGTCCTGCGCCTCTGATTCCCGACCCTCGCTAGTGCCATCGGCCCGGACGATCCGCGTCCCGCCGCCGACCGTGCGGCGCGGGCGTGCGCGGGCCCTTTCTTTCACCCGGACGGATCGGGGAGCGATCTGCATGGACTCGACGCTTCTCGCGCGCGCAGTCGTCTGCGCCGTCGCGCTCATGACGGCGGACGCCTGGGCCCAATCCCGCATCGAGCCGGCTGCGACGGCCTTGCCCCGCACGCCCTCCCTGGCGGACGCGCTCGCTGCGACGCTGCTTGCGAGCTCGGAGCTCGCCGCCTTTGCGCTGGAGGAGCGGGCGCGCGACGCGGCGGCGTTGCAGGCCGGCGCGTGGCCCAACCCGGAGCTTGCGCTCGAGCTCGAGGACGTCGCGGGAACCGGCGACTTCTCGGGCACCTCCGAGGCGCAGACCACGCTCGGCGTGTTCCAGCGCTTCGAGCTCGGGGGCGATCGCGGCGCGCGGCGAAGCCTCGCAGAGAGCGAACGTGCGCTCGCCGGATTCGACTACGCGACCAAGCGTCTCGAGCTGCTCGCGCGCACCGCGGACGCGTTCGTGGACGCCCTCGCCGCGCAGGCTCGACTCGCCCTCGCGGACGAGGCCCTGCGCGTCGCCCAGGACGGCATCGCCGCAGCGAAGGAGCGGGCTCGCGCGGGGGTTGCGTCGCCGGCCGAGGAGGCGCGGGCGGAGCTCGCGCGGGCGCAGGCGGAAGCGGGTCGCGCTCGCGAGCTCGCGGCGTTCGCCGTGGCCCGCGAGCGCCTCGCGGCTCTCTGCGGCGAGCCCGGCGCGCCGATCGACCGCGTTCTCGGCTCGCTCGCGCCGCCGCCGCCGCTTCCCGAGCTCGCCACCCTGCGCGCACGGCTCGCCGAGGGACCGGGCCTCGCGCGCTTCGAGAGCGAGCGCGCGGAGCGCGAGGCACGCGTCGCGCTCGAGCGCGCGCGCCGCATCCCCGACGTGACGCTGAACGCGGGCGTGCGCCGCCTCTCGGGGCCCGAGGAGACGAGCCTCGTGCTCGGCGCCGCGCTGCCGATCCCGGTCTGGGACCGCCACGCCGGCGCGATCGCCGAGGCGGAGCATCGCGTCGCGAAGCTCGCGCGCGAGCGGAAGGCCGCGGAGCGCGCGCTCGACGCGCAGCTCGTGGCGGCCCATGCGGCGCTCGCCTCCGCACGCGACGAGGCGCTCGCGCTCGAGCGCTCGGTCCTACCCCAGGCGGAGCTGACGCTCTCTCGTGTCGGCGCCGCCCATCGGGCCGGTGCGCTCTCGCAGCTCGAGCGGCTCGAGGCCGAGCGCGTGGTGCAGGCCGTTCGCGGCTCGTACCTGCGCGCGCTCACCGAGGCGCACCACCACGCCGTGGAGATCGAACGGCTCACCGCATCGCTCGAGGCATCCGTCCCAGCGGACGGTCTCGCGCCCGCGTCGCGCGAGGAGGGTTCGCGATGAAGTTGCGGGAGACGATCGGGGTCGCCGCGGTCCTCGGTGTCGGGGCGCTGCTCGCCCTCGCGCTCCTGATCCTGCCGACGCGTGGCGAAGCGCCGCCGGAAGCGGCCGAGGAGGGTGGTCACGGAGGCCGGTTGCTGCGGGACGGCGACTTCGCGCTCGAGCTCTGGATCTTCGAGCGGGATCGGCCGCCCGAGCTGCGCGCGCAGGCGAGCCGCTCGGGCGTCCCGCTCGAGCCCGCGGAGCTCGACCTCTCGGTCACGCTGAAGCGCCTCGGGGGGCGGATCGATCGGATCGCGTTCGCGCCGCGGGAAGGAACGCTCGTCGGCGACCGGACGATCGACGAGCCGCACTCCTTCGACGTGGAGGTGGTGGCGCGCGAGGGCGGGCGGGAGCACGTCTTCGCGTACGAGTCCTACGAGGGGCGCGTGACGCTCGACGCAGCGGTGCGGCGCGAGCAGGGCGTCGAGACTGCGCGGGCCGGGCCCGGCCCCGTGCGCACGACGCTCGTGCTCCACGGCCACGTCGCACCGAACGCGGACGCGACGTCCCATCTCGCCCCACGGTTCCCCGGGATCGCGCGCGGCGTGTTCAAGCGGCTCGGCGATCGCGTCGAGGCCGGAGAAACGCTCGCTCGGATCGAGAGCAACGAAAGCCTCCAGGCCTACGACCTGCGCTCGGCGATCGCGGGCACGGTGATCGCCAGGGACGTGGCGCCGGGCGAGACGGTGTCGCCCGACCGGGCGCTCTTCACGGTCTCGGACCTCTCGACGGTCTGGGTCGACGTGCACGTACCGCGGCGTGATCTCGCGGGCGTCGGTCCCGGGCTCGCAGCCTGGATCGATGGAGAGGACGGCCTTCCGCCGGCCGCCGGCCGGGTCGATCTCGTCGCAGCGGTTGGAGCGGAGAGCAGCCAGACCGTGCTCGCGCGCGTCGCGCTCTCCAACCCGGAGGGTCGCTGGCGGCCCGGCCTCTTCGTGCGTGCCGAGATCGTGCTCGACGAGTCGGAGGCCGCCGTCACCGTCGCGCCGAGCGCGCTCCAACGCGGCGGCGAAGGAGAGGTCGTCTACGTCTGCGAGGGAGACGCGTTCGAGGCGCGCCCCGTCACGCTCGGGCGGCGCGATCGCGAGCGGGTCGAGGTGCTCTCGGGGCTCGCCGCCGGCGACTGCTACGCGGCGACGGGCTCGTTCCTGTTGAAGGCCGACGCCGGCAAGTCCGGCGCGTCCCACGACCATTGAGGCCCGCGATGCTCGAGCGCATCCTCCGTTTCTCGATCGAGCGCCGCTGGCTGGTGGTGGGCGTCACGCTTGCGATGGCGGCGCTCGGCGTCTTCAGCCTCGGGCGGCTTCCGATCGACGCCGTGCCCGACATCACGAACGTGCAGGTGCAGATCAACACCGAGGCCCCGGGCTATTCGCCGCTCGAGGCCGAGCAGCGCGTGACCTTCCCGGTCGAGACCGCGCTCGGCGGCGTGCCCGGGCTCGTCTACACGCGATCGCTCTCGCGCTACGGGCTGTCGCAGGTGACGGTGGTGTTCGAGGACGGCACCGATCTCTACTTCGCGCGCCAGCTCGTGAACGAGCGCCTGCAAGCGGTGAAGGGCCAGCTCCCGGCGGGCCTCGCCCCCGAGATGGGCCCGATCGCGACCGGCCTCGGCGAGATCTTCATGTACGTGGTCGAAGCGGAGCCCGGTTCCGGGCACACGCCGACGGACCTGCGCGGGGTGCAGGACTGGGTGATCAAGCCGCAGCTCCGGGGCGTGCCGGGGGTGGTCGAGGTCAACGCGGTCGGCGGCTTCGCGAAGCAGGTGCACGTGACGCCGCGGCCGGAGCGCCTGACGGCGCTCGGGCTCTCGCTCGGCGACGTCGTGCGCGCGCTCGAGCGCAACAACGGCAACGTCGGCGCCGGGTATCTCGAGGCGCGAGGAGAGCAGATCCTGGTGCGTGCCCCCGGACAGCTCGAGGGCGTGGACGAGATCGAGCGCGTGGTGGTGGCGCACCCGGGCGGGGTGCCGGTGCAGATCCGCGACCTGGCGACGGTCGGGCCCGGGCAAGAGCTGCGCACGGGCGCGGCCACCGAGAACGGCGACGAGGTGGTGCTCGCGACCGTGTTCATGCTCGTGGGCGAGAACAGCCGCGTCGTCGCGAAGCGGGTCGCGGCGCGCCTCGAGGAGGTGAACCGCTCGCTTCCGCCGGGCGTGCTCGCCCGAACGGTCTACGACCGCACGCAGCTCGTCGACCGCACGATCGACACCGTGCAGAAGAACCTGCTCGAGGGCGCGCTGCTCGTGATCGTCGTGCTGTTCCTGCTGCTCGGCAACGCCCGGGCCGCGCTGCTCACCGCCCTCGTGATCCCGCTCTCGATGCTCTTCACGGCGACCGGCATGGTGCAGGCGCGGGTCAGCGGCAACCTGATGAGCCTCGGGGCCCTCGACTTCGGCCTGATCGTGGACGGGGCCGTGATCATCGTGGAGAACTGCGTGCGGCGGCTGGCGGAGGCGCGCCATGGGCGGGACACGTCGCTCGGGCTGCGCGAGCGGCTCGAGCTCGTCCACGAGTCGGCCTGCGAGGTCGTGCGACCGAGCGTCTTCGGCGTGCTCATCATCCTGGTGGTCTACCTGCCGATCCTGACGCTCACGGGCGTCGAGGGGAAGATGTTCAGGCCGATGGCGATCACCGTGATCCTCGCGCTCGTCGGGGCGCTGGTGCTGTCGGTGACCTTCGTGCCGGCGGCCGTCGCGATCCTGCTCACGCGGCCGATGAGCGAGCGCGAGAACGTGCTGCTGCGGCTCGTGCGGCGGGCCTACGGGCCGACGCTCCGGGTCGTTCTCGCGAATCGTGCGGTGGTGGTGGCGGCCGCGCTCGTGCTCGTGGTCCTGGCGGCGCTCGTCGCGGGGCGCCTCGGGCGCGAGTTCATCCCCGAGCTCGACGAAGGCGATCTCGCGGTGCACGCGCTCCGGATTCCGGGCACGAGCCTCGGCCAGGCGCTCGAGATGCAGCGCGTGCTCGAGCGCAGGCTCGCGGCGCTGCCGGAGGTGGAGCGCGTCTTCGGGAAGCTCGGCACCGCGGAAGTGGCGACGGATCCGATGCCGCCGAACGTCGCAGACACGTTCGTGATGATGAAGCCCCGAAGCGGATGGCCGGATCCGGCCAAGCCGAAGGCGCAGCTCGTGGGCGAGATCGAGGCCGCGGCGCGCAGCATCCCCGGGAACAACTACGAGTTCACGCAGCCGATCCAGATGCGCTTCAACGAGCTGATCGCGGGGGTGCGCAGCCCCGTGGCGGTGAAGGTCTTCGGCGACGACATGGACGTGCTCTCGGCGCAGGCCGCACGCATCGCCGAGGTGCTGCGGGCGGTGCCGGGCGCGGCGGACGTGAAGGTCGAGCCCGTGAGCGGGCTCCCGATGCTCTCGGTCGAGCCCCGCCGCGGCGCCCTCGCGCACTTCGGTCTCGACGTGGCGGACGTGCAGGAGGCGGTCGAGATCGCCGTCGGCGGGCGCGTCGCGGGGCGGCTCTTCGAGGGCGACCGGCGGGTCGATCTGGTGGTGCGCCTGCCCGAGGCCCAGCGCAACGACCTCGAGGCGCTCGGCCGGCTTCCGATCGGCCTGCCCGCGGTCGAGTCCGGCGAGGTGGTGCCGGCGGGTCTCGGCGCGGACGCGCCCTGGCGGGCCGGCGGTCGCGAGTTCGTGCCGCTCTCGGCCGTGGCTCGGCTCACCCTCGCCACCGGCCCGAACCAGGTGAGCCGCGAGAACGGAAAGCGACGGGTCGTGGTCGAGGCGAACGTGCGCGGCCGTGACCTCGGTGGCTTCGTGGCCGACGCCCAGGAGCGCGTCCGCAGCTCGGTCGCGCTTCCGCCGGGCTACTGGCTCGCGTGGGGCGGACAGTTCGAGAACCTGCTGTCGGCGTCGGCGCGGCTCCAGATCGTGGTGCCGATCGCGCTCGGGCTGATCTTCGTGCTGCTCGCCGCGGCCTTCGGCTCCCTGCGCCACGCGCTGCTGGTCTTCACGGGCGTGCCGCTCGCGCTCACGGGCGGCGTCGCAGCGCTCTGGCTGCGCGGGATCCCGCTCTCGATCTCTGCGGGCGTGGGCTTCATCGCGCTCTCGGGCGTGGCGGTGCTGAACGGGGTGGTGCTGGTGTCGTTCATCCTGTCGCTGCGCCGGAGCGGGGTGCCGGTCGAGCGCGCGGTGTGGGAGGGTGCGCAGACGCGGCTCCGGCCCGTGCTGATGACCGCGCTGGTGGCGTCCCTCGGCTTCGTGCCGATGGCGCTCGCGACGGGGCCCGGCGCCGAGGTGCAGCGCCCGCTCGCGACGGTCGTGATCGGCGGGATCCTGTCTTCGACCGCGCTCACGCTGGTGGTGCTGCCGGCGCTCTACGGGCTCGCGGAGCCGCGCAGCGGGCGCCGCCGCCGGAGCGACGACGCCCGCCCGGACGTCACGGCTTCCTGACGGTGCTGATCGCGTAGCCGGGATCCGCTTGCCGCGGCGGCGCGCGGCGGGCGAGAGCCGCCTCGATGTGGGGCGCGAGCCGGGCGAGCTTCTCGCGCTCGCGCCCGGACCGGCCTGTGCAGAAGGTCCCGAAGCCGGCCGCCGTTGGAGTACAACAGGGGCCATGTCCGGGACGCGGGTCCTCCGCAACGCGGTCTCCCTGATGGCCGGCAAGCTCGCAGGGGATGCGGCGACCTTCGCCCTCTTCGTCGTGCTCTCGCGCCGCTACGGGAGCGAGGGCATCGGCCAGTACTCGTTCGCGATGGCGCTCACCGGCTTCTTCGCCGTGCTCGCCGACTACGGCCTCACGCAGTACGCCGTTCGGCGGATGAGCGCGGCGACCGGACCGGAGGACGGGATCTTCGGCCGCGTGCTGACGCTGCGCCTGCTGCTCGCGGGTCTCGTCGTCGGGCTGCTCTTCGGCGTCGCGCCGTGGATGCCGCTCGATGCCGAGGGGCGTCGAGTCTTCCTGGTGATCGGCGTCTACCAGGTCCTCTACGTCGTGCTCGAGGGTGTGCTCGCGGCGTTCGTGGCGCGCGAGACGATGCGTGCTCCGGCGCTCCTCGAGTGGTCGCTCCGCACCACGAGCGCGGCGGCGGCGATCGCGCTCTCGTTCGCGGGGCAACGGCTCTCGGTCGTGCTCCTGGCGCTGCCGGTGCTGACCGCGCTCCACGTCGCCTTCGCGTTCGCGCTCGTGGCGTCGTCGTACGGCCGGCCGCGCTTCGGCGCGACCCCGGTCGATCTCCGCTGCATGCTGCGGGACGCCCGGCCGTTCGCGCTCTACCTGTTCCTGCTCCCGCTCTCGGAGCGGGTCGACGTGGCGGCGCTCGGCCTCCTGCTCGGCGCGACGGCAGCCGGCACCTACAACGCGGCTCATCGCATCGTCGCGCTGCTGCTCTACGCGGGCTACTACGCCGGCGTCGCGCTGCTGCCGGCCGTCTCGCGGCTGCATGCGGATCGGCCGGAGGAGCTCCACCGGCTCTACCGGCAGGCCGTGCGGATCGTGGTCCTCGCGAGCGTCCCGGCCGCGGCCGGGCTCACCCTCGTGGCGAAGCCGCTCGTCGAGCTCGTGTTCGGCCCCGCGTTCGGCGAGTCCGCGTCGCTCCTGCGCCTGCTCGCGTGGCTCCTCCCGCTGCATGCGCTGCGCAAGGTGCTCGAGAGCTTCCTCGTCGGAACCGGGGACGCTGCGGGTCGAACCTCCGCCCAGGCGCGGACGGCGGTCCTGAACGTGGTCGGCAACCTGCTGCTGATCCCACTGCTCGGGATCCCGGGCGCGGCGGTGGCCACGATCGCTTCCGAGGCGACCCTCGTCGCGCTGCTGCTCCATCGCCTGCGGCCCGTGACCGGCGCGAGCGGCGTCGCAACACCGATTCGCGATGCGGTGGTCGCGAGCGCCGGCATCGCGGCGCTGCTGCCGGCGGTGTCGCGCTGGCCCCTCGCCGCGGTGGCCGTGGGCGGCGCCGCGATCTACGGCGCCACCCTCGCACTCTTCACGGACGTGCGCGCGAACGAGGGCGCGCTGCTGCGGGGCTTGATCGATCGGCGCCGCCACGGGAGCGCCCCTACGGCGCGTACGGTCGAAGCGCGTACGCAGCCGGGCGCCCTGCACGCGGCGCTCGTCGCCGACAAGCTCGGCTACGACGACCGGCTGCATGGCGCCGGACGCCTCGTGGTCGAGCTCGCGAGCGCGCTGCCGCTCCACGGCGTCGACGCCATCACGATCGTGCTCCGGGCGACTCCCGCGGTGGCGGGGTCGCTCGCGGCGCGACACGTCGACGGCCTGGTGCTCGGGCGTGCGCGCTTCGATCCGCGAACGTTCGGCGATCTCGTGAGGATCCTGCGCCGCCGCCACTGCGACGTGGTGCATCTGCACGGGCTCGGCGCGTCGGCGTTCGGCCGGCTCGCGGCCTGGCGCCTCGGCATCCCCGCCGTCGTGCACATCCACGACGACTACGTGGGGCAGGGGTGGGGGTATCCGCGCTGGATGTACGCGATCGATCGGCTGCTCGAGCCCCTGACGGCGCGATGCATTGCGGTGTCGGAGGCCGCCAGCCGCTCGGCGGCGACGGTGCAGGGCTTCCCGGAGGCGAAGCTGCGCGTGCTCTGGAATCCGGTCGACCTCTCGCACTTCCGCCCCGACGGGACGACCTGGCCCGAGGCGCTGCGCGCCGAGCTCCGCTTGCCCGAGGGCGCCCAGGTGGTGGTGAGCGTGACGCGCTTCATGCCCGCGAAGCGCGTGGACCGGCTGATCGAGGCCTTCGCCCGGGTCGCACGGCGGCGGCCCGATGCGGTGCTGGTGCTGATCGGCGACGGGCCGCAGCGGGGCGAGCTCGAGGCGCTCGCCCACGCGCGCGGCGTCGCAGGGCGGGTGCGCTTCGCCGGTCACCGCGACGACGTGCCGCGTTGGCTCGGCCACGCGCGCGTGTTCGCGCTCTCGAGCCCGAACGAGTCGTTCGCGATCGCCGCCCTCGAGGCGATGGCGTGCCGGGTTCCCGTCGCCGCCTTCTCCGTGGGGGGCCTGCAGGAGATCGTGCGCGACGGCCGCGAGGGGCTGCTTGCGCCGCCGGGCGACGTCGATGCGCTCGCGACCGCGATCGAGCGCCTGCTCGCGGACGACGGCCTGCGCGAGCGCCTGGCCTCGGGCGCGCTTGCGCGCGCCCGAGGCTTCGGGCTCGACGCTTACGTGGGCGCGCTCGTCTCCGAGTACCACGCCGTCGTGGACGCGCGGCACTGCGTCGCGGTCACGTGAGGGGCAGGCCGCCGGCTTCGTCGAGCCGCTCCCGGATCTTCTCCCGGCGCTCGATCAGCTCGCGCTGGGTGATCGACTCGACGTCGCCCTCGAGGCCCATCGACTGCTTCATGCCGGAGAGGTCGAGCTGGGCCTGGCTCGGGTCGATGCCCACGTCGCGCGAGATCTTCTCCGCGTGGTTCTCCGCGAAATACGAGTAGATCCGGGCGATCTGGGTGAAGACGTTCACGTCCGGCGCCATGTGTGCGGTGGCGCCGTCGAAGAACAGCATGCCCTTCACGTAGAGCATGAGGGGCTTCGGCAGACGGGCCCCGTGGCGCAGCAGTCCCTTCACCACGTCCTGGATCTCGGAGACCAGCTCGTGGCCGCCCATCTTCGTGGGGTCCTTCACGGGCTCGTGGACCTTCAGCACCCGCATCAGGTCGTCGAGATCGGTGTCGGGCGCGATGGCGCCGAGATCGCGGAAGGCCTCGAGCTGGCCGCGCACGTCGTTCACGGCGCCCGTCATCATCATGCGCAGGAAGGCGAGGCGCTGCTTCTCGTCGAGCCGGCCGGTCATGCCGTAGTCGAAGAGCGCGACGCGACCGTCCTCCATCACGAAGAGATTGCCGCCGTGGAGATCGCCGTGGAAGACGCCGTAGATCATGGCGCCCTCGAGGAAGGCGATCATCAGCGAGCGCAGCACGTCGGCGGTGTCGATGCCGGCGCCGCGCATGCCCTCGACGTTGTCGTAGGAGAAGCCGCGCAGGCGCTCCATCACGAGCACGCGGCGCGTGATGAGCTCCGGATGCGGTCGCGGCACGACGATGATCTTCTGGCCCGCGTCCTTCAGGACGTGCGCGATGTCGAGCATGTTCTCGGCTTCGAGCCGGAAATCGAGCTCCTCGACGATCGTCTCCGCGAAGAGCTCGACCAGGGCGGGCGGGTTCGCGAGGGCCGCCACCGGAATGCGTCCCACCAGCATGGGCGCGATCCACGCCATCGCCGCGATGTCGAGGCGCACCTGCTCCGCCACGCGCGGCCGCTGCACCTTGACCACGACCTCCTCGCCCGTGCGGAGCGTCGCAGCGTGCACCTGCGCGATCGAGGCGGCGGCGAGGCAGGTCTCGTCGAAGCGCGAGAAGACCTCCGTGAGGGGCTTGCCGAGGTCTTCCTCGACCACGCGCTTCACGGTGGCGAAGGGCTCCGGCGGCACCTGGTCGCGGCACTTCTTGAACTCTTCCACGAGCTCCTCAGGGAAGAGCCCGCGGCCCGACGACACGATCTGGCCGAGCTTGATGTAGGCGGGGCCGAGCTTCTCGAAGGCGCCGCGGAGGCGGCGCGAGAGGCCGCTGCGGGAGGCCGGCCCCCCCGTGCGCTTCTCGCGCACGCTCCAGCCGAGGAGCGCGCCGCCGACCAGCCAGCCGGCCTCGGCGAAGCGCGCGAGGGGCGGGATCGTCCGCGGCTTCACGAGCTTCGGAACCTCCGCGCGGCTCGCGGCGCGGAGCGCGTCGAGGCCGTTGCGCCAGCGCAGCGCGGCCAGGTCGATGCGCCAGGGCCCGTGCTCGGTGAAGGCCCCCGGCTCCCCGGTGTCGAAAGAAGTGGAAGGCGGGACGGGGCTCTCGGGCGATTTCATGCAGCGAACCTCGATGCTCTCTTCGTCCCGCCGCGCCCGAGACTAGCAGCGATCTCCCAGGTTTCAGGACCGCGGACGGGAGGCCGAACCAGGGGAGCGAGCGGGAGGAGACCCGATGGCGACCGAGGCCCCGTGCGGGATCGCAAGCGACGCAGCCGACGGCGAGCGCGACGCCCTGCTGCGCGCGGTCGAGGCCCACGCCCCCGCGGCGATCGCCCTCGCGCGCCATCTGACGGCGCATCCCGAGCTCGCCCTCGAGGAGCACGACGCCTCGGCCCGCTACGAGGCCTGGCTGCGCGAGGCCGGGTTCACGGTCGAGCGCGGGGCGGGCGGCATGGCGACGGCCTTCGTGGCGCGCCGCGCCGCTGCGCCGGCCGGCGCGCCAACCCGCGTGGCGCTCCTCGCCGAGATGGACGCGCTCCCCGGGATCGGCCACGCCTGCGGCCACAACCTCTCGGGCCCCGCGAGCCTGCTCGCCGCGACGGCCTTCGCCGAGGTGCTGCCCGCGAGCGCCCTCGACCTGCGCGTCGTCGGCTGCCCCGCGGAGGAGATCGGCGTCGGGAAGCGGCGGCTCGTCGAGGCCGGCGTCTTCGCCGACGTCGACGCCGCGCTCATGGCCCACGCCTCCGACATGCGGCGCGCGCACCGGCTCTTCCTCGGCAATCGGAAGTTCGAGCTCGTCTACCACGGTCGCGCGTCCCACGCGGCGGCCTATCCCGAGCAGGGCATCAATGCCCTCGACGCCGTGATCCAGCTCTTCGTCGCGATCGGCGGTCTGCGCCAGCAGCTCCCGCGCAACGCGCGCATCCACGGCATCGTGAGCGACGGCGGGCGCGCGCCGAACGTGATCCCCGAGCGCGCCGCAGCGCGGATCTGGGTGCGCGCCCTCGACGATGCGACGCTCGAGGCGACCGCGACGCGTGTGCTCGCCTGTGCGCGCGCGGCGGCGGAGGCGACCGGCGCACGGCTCGAGGTGCTGCGCAACGAGTCCGAGTCGCCGGCCCTGCGCCCGAACCTCGCGCTCGCCGCGGTCTACCGCCGCCAGCTCGCGCGCCTCGAGCTCGACGAGACCGACCACGCGCCGGACGCCTTGATCGGCTCGAGCGACATCACCCACGTCTCGCAGGTCGTGCCGACCATCCACCCGAACTTCCCGATCGCGCGGCCGGGCGAGCGCCTCGAGCTCCACACCCGCGCCTTCGCGGAGGCGACGGCCTCGGCGCAGGGCGAGGCCGGGCTGCTCGAGGCGGCGCGGGCCCTCGCGCTCACGCTCCACGAGCTCGCGCGGTCGCCCGAGGCGCGCGCCGCCATCGCAGCCGAGCACGCCGCGGCACGCTCCTAGCGACCCTGCGCGGCGCTCTTGCCGGCTCGCAGCTCCTGCGCGTAAAGTGCCGCGCGGGGGGTGAGTTCTTGACCACGACGCTGGCCTCGCGCGACCTCGGGTTCGCGGCGGCCCGGCGCCGGCTGGCCGATCGGCTGGCGGCGTCCGGGATCCGCGATCGGCGCGTTCTCGAAGCCCTGGCCGCGGTGCCGCGGCATCTGGTGGTGCCGGACGCGCTGCGCAGCAACTCCTACCGCGACGAGCCGATTCCGATCGGCGACGGGCAGACGATCTCGGCGCCCCAGGTCGTGGCGCTCATGACCGAGGCCCTGGAGCTCACGGGACACGAGAGCGTGCTCGAGGTCGGGACCGGCTCGGGCTACCAGGCCGCGATCCTCTCGCGCCTCGCGGGCCGCGTGATCTCGATCGAGCGCGTGGCCCGCCTCGCCGCCCAGGCGCGCACCTCGCTCGACCGCCTCGGCGTCTCGAACGTGATCGTGCACTGGGGTGACGGAACGGTGGGCCGGGCCGCCGACGCGCCCTACGACGCGATCGTCGTCACCGCGGGCGGTCCGGCGATCCCGAAGCCGCTGCTCGAGCAGCTCGCGCCGGGCGGGCGCCTCGTCGGCCCCTTCGGCGCCCGCGACGAGCAGACCCTCGTGCGCATCCGCCGCAGCGAGAGCGGCGAGTACACGCGCGAGATCCTCGCGCGCTGCCGCTTCGTGGGCCTGATCGGCGCCCACGGCTGGGCGGCGGCGTAGGCGCGCGCGCGTGCTCGGGCCAGGCCCTCCGCGTGCCGGGCTCGCGGGCGCCTTCGCCCGCGCGCTGGCTGCGCTCGCGCTCGTGGCCTGCGTCTCCGGCGGCGTCGTCGCCTGCGGCGGCGGCGGCCCGGAGGAGCCGCGCGAGTACGTGGTGAAGCGCGGCGACACCCTGTACTCGATCGCGCGTCGCTTCGGCGTGTCGCCGGACGAGCTCGCGCGCGTGAACGGGATCGAAGATCCCACCCAGCTCCCGCTCGGACGCCACCTGCTCGTGCCCGGCCGCAATCGGCGCGCGCGCGTCGTCGAGGGCACGAGCGGCCGCTCCTGCTTCGTGGACGCCGACGCGCAGCGCGCGGCCCGGCGGCGCGCCGAGACCGAGCTCGACCTCGCCTTCGACTGGCCGCTCTCGGGCCCGATCACCTCCTGCTTCGGCCAGCGCAACAGCCGCCCCCACGAGGGCATCGACGTCTCGGTGCCCGGTGGCACCCCGGTCTACGCCGCGGAGTCCGGCAAGGTGATCTACAGCGGCCGCCTCGGCGGCTACGGCGAGCTGGTGGTGCTGAAGCACGCGGGGCCCTACAGCAGCATCTACGCCCATCTCTCGGATCGCGAGGTGGACGTGGGCGAGTTCGTGGAGAAGGGGTCCGACATCGGCGAGTCCGGCAGCACCGGGAACGCCACCGGGCCCCATCTCCATTTCGAGATCCGGCGCGCCCAGCGTCCGACCGATCCGCTGCTCTACCTGCCGTGAGGAGATCCCGACCATGTCCCCGAGCCCGAACTACGACGCCGCGGCCCTGCGCCGCTTCATCCGCGACGTGCCCGACTTCCCGAAGGCCGGGATCCTGTTCCGCGACGTGACGCCGCTCCTCGCCGACGCGCGTGCGCTGCGCTCGGCCGTCGATGCGATCGCGGCGCCCTTTCGCGGCGCCGGCGTCGTGCGCGTGATCGGCATCGAGTCGCGCGGCTTCCTGTTCGGCGCGCCGGTCGCGATCGCCCTCGAGGCGGGCCTCTCGCTGGTGCGGAAGGCCGGGAAGCTGCCCTGGAAGACGCACAAGACGAGCTACGCCCTCGAGTACGGCGAGGACTCCGTCGAGATGCACGTCGACGCCGTCACGCCCGGCGAGCGCGTGATCGTGGTGGACGACCTGGTTGCGACGGGCGGCACAGCCGCGGCGGCCGTGCGTCTCGCGAAGGAGGCGGGGGCGGAGGTGGTCGGCTGTGCGTTCCTGATCGAGCTCGCGGCGCTCGGCGGCCGCAAGCATCTCGACGTGCCGCAGGTGCACGCGGTTCTCGGCTACTGAGGAGCGCCTCCGGCCCGCACCGGGCGTAGCGGCGCGGCCAGGCGGCCGAGATGCCGCCCGAACGCCCTCATCACGTACAGATGGACGCGCGCCTGGGTCGCCTGATAGAGCGGCCAGGGCAGGGCCGGCGCGAAGTCGTGCACCGCCGCCAGCACGCTCCGGCCGTCCGGCGTCTCGCGAAACTCGAGGCGTCCTCGCGGCCCTGCGCCGCCCCGGAGCAGCACGCCCCCTGTGAGGTCGAAGACCGCCCGATCCGGCGTGCTGCGGTCGTGCGCGCGGCAGAGGCGCAGCAGCCGCCGGTGCGGGCGCGCGAGGACGATGTCGACACCGCCCTGGGGGTCGAGCTCGCATCGCAGCATCGGCGGAGCGAAGCCGTGGAGGAAACGCGGGTACTCGGCGGCGACGAAGCCTGCATCGCGACCCGGCGGGAGCGGCAGCCGCTGCACCGAGCGCACGGTGCGGGCACGGCGGAGGGCCCGGCGGGATGCGGCGCGCGAACGCGGCTCGGGGCGCGCCGCCACTGCGTCCGCGAGCGCCGCGCGGAGCGCGGCATCGAAGCCCAGAGCGTCGGGCCGGAGCTCCCGGAGCAGCGCGTTGTCGTGGCACACCATGTCGTGACGCAGGCTCTCGATCAAGGGCCCGACCAGGGCGCGCGGCGCGCCGGCGACGAGGGAAATCCAGAGGCGCGAGAGCGAGGGCGAGAGCCAGGGCACCGGGAGCATCGCCCGGCGCCGCCCGAGCGCGGCCGCGGTACGCTCCAGCAGCTCCCGATAGCGGAGGACGTCGGGCCCGCCGATGTCGTAGCTGCGCCCGAAATGCTCCGGTCGGCCGACGACCACCTCGAAGGCACGCACCACGTCGCGCAATGCGATCGGCTGCGTGAGCGAGCGCGTCCAGCGCGGCAGCACCATGGCCGGCAGCCGCCGCACGAGATTCAGCACGATGTCGAGCGACGAGCCGCCGGCGCCGATCACGAGCCCCGCGCGCAGGGCCGTCAGCGGCACGTCGCGCGAGGCGAGCGCCTCCTCCACCTCGAGCCGGCTCGCGAGATGCGGCGAGAGCGGCCGCTCGTCCGGGATCAAACCGCCGAGATAGACGATCTGCCGCACCCCGGCGCGCTCCGCGGCGCGGGCGAAGTTGTCGGCGAGGATCAGGTCGAGATCCTGGAAAGAGCCCTGGGTGAGTCGCGCGGAAGGCTCCATCGAGTGGACGAGGTAGACGGCGACGTCCACGCCCTCGAGCCCGGCCTCGAGGGCGCGCAGCGAGAACAGGTCGCAGGTGCGCCAGACGACCGGGTCGCTGGGATCGCGCCGCGCCGAAGCGCTCTCCGAGCGCGTCAGGCCGACGAGTCGAACGCGGTGGGCGAGCGCTGCGACGAGGGCGCGCCCGACGAAGCCGGTGGCGCCCGCGATCGCCACGCGGACGGGAGGGAGTGCGGCACGGTCGGATGGCGCCCGGCCGGTCTCGAAGCGCTGAGAGCTCATCGATCCAGCCTCGCTGGCGCCGCCGCGGCGTCAATTGTCCGGGGCGCGTATGCTCGAACGGCTGGACGATGGAGGCTTCGCGGATGGCCCAGGGCGATGCAGTGGAGCGGGTTCGCGCGCAATTCACACGCCAGGCCGAGGCGTACTCCGAGCTCGACCAGACCAGGGACGAGCGAGCGCTGCGCGGCCTCGTCGCGCTCTCCGGAGCGCGCGCCACCGATCGCGTGCTCGACGTCGCCTGCGGGCCGGGCTTCCTCACGATGGCGTTCGCCGCCGCGTGCGCGACGGCGCGCGGTGTCGACGCCACGCCGGCCTTCGTGGCGCGGGCACGCCGCGTCGCCGCCGAGCGCGGGCTCGCGAACGTCGAGTTCATCGAAGGCGAGGTCGACGCCCTGCCCGAGCCGGACGGCCGCTACGACGTCGTCTCGTGCCGCGCCGCCTTCCACCACTTCGCGCACCCGGATCGCGCCCTCGCCGAGATGGCCCGCGTCGCGCGCCCGGGCGGCACACTCGTCGTCGCGGATCTCCTCGGCTCCGAGGATCCCGCGAAGGCCGCGCTCCACGACCGGATCGAGCGCCTCTGCGACCCGAGCCACACGCGCGCCCTCCCGCTCTCGGAGCTCGACGCCCTCGTCGCAGCCCGGGGGCTCGAGGTCGTGCGCCGCGTGACCGGGGAGATGGTGTACGACGTCGAGGAGTGGCTGGGGCACGGCGGGCCGGACGCCGCCACGGCGGACGAGATCCGCGCGCTGCTCGAGGGCTCGATTCCGGGCGACGCCGCGGACCTGGCCGTGCAGCGGGTGGACGGTCGGCTGCGCTTCCGGCACCGCACGGCGGCGTTCGTCCTGCGGCGGAGGTGAGGGCGGGGTAGGGCAGGTGCGACCCGCTGGGGTGCGCGCGCCATCGGGCGGGGCCACGGCTGGTGGCCACACCCGGTGGTCCGGCGCATTCGCCTCGCGCGGGCGTGCGCTCCTCGGGTACCGTGCCGGCTCGCGCCCCCGTAGCTCAGGGGATAGAGCAGCGGTTTCCTAAACCGCGTGTCGCAAGTTCGAGTCTTGCCGGGGGCACCACAGATTCCGCGCGCGCGCATATCTCGGATGGCTCATCTGTCGTCATTCCTGGCTCGCGATGAGCCGGCCCGCCCGACGTACGCAGCCATGAGGACGGTGACGAGGATGGCCAACACCGCGTCGAGCAGAGCGCGGAGGTAGGCGATGATCCCGAGGAGGACTTCGAACAGGGCCGTAACGGCGACGCTTGCGCCCAGCAGGACGATCGCGACGGGCGCCCAGGTCGCGCCACGCCACACGCCGACACCGGCGACGATTCCGAACACCGCCTGAAGCAGGAAGCCGATCAGAAGCAGCGGCACGGGCTGGCCGATGAGC
>Ga0105106_10000702_pt1 | contig 23714 bp, 22 predicted proteins | sample PPLLaktember2015_5_FD_79109 | JGI IMG/M metagenome (GOLD analysis project Ga0105106, IMG submission 79109) | Freshwater sediment microbial communities from Prairie Pothole Lake near Jamestown, North Dakota, USA - PPLs Lake P8 Core (1) Depth... | ecosystem: Environmental > Aquatic > Freshwater >...
ATGCATGCATGCGACGGCTGGCGCCTCCCCAGCCCTCGGCGCTCACACCGCACACCAAGGCAGGTGTGATATGCCGCTCAGAAGGTTTCAACTGGATTTCGAAATCAAATGGGTTATATCCGGCATGCAAGCGCACGTCCCAGGAGGGTAACTGTTCCACCTCCATGCGCCAGCTTCCACTGTATGCCAGGGCAGCGAAATAGGCAACGCCGGTTTCTTCCCAGGCTTGCCCGGGCCGGTTGAGCAGGATCAACGGGTTGGCAGCATGGCTGGTTTGTAAGGTACGGCTCTCCAGGATGTGTGTGCCCGCCGGCAAGCGCTGGCGCTGGGTGGTGAATTCTCTAGCCCAGGCGCCGCTCAGGCTGGTGAGTTCGTTGGCGCCGTTGGGTAAATGCAAAGATGCGAAATTGCACACCTCCAGGGTCACAACCTGCGAACCCGCATTCTCTAGCTCGCACCAGCGTTCGAGGATATCGTGTTCCGGGGTCAGGCGGTAATATAAGGTAACATGGAAAGCCTGAAGGGGGTCCGATAGGTGGACGCACAGCGTCTCTCTTAGGGTGGAGTTTAGTACCGGCAACCCATGCGCCGGCGCAAGGCCCGGCTGGGCATTATTTACAACTTCATGGCTGATGTAGCGCAGGCGGACATCCCGGATAGGGATGTGCTGGGCTTCGTGCGCCTTTATTGGTTTTGGGAGAGCCGGGAAACTGACCTTTAAAGTGACCCGGTAGGAGGTCACGTCTCCAAAGGTTAAAATTTCATCGGGCCGGACCTGGGTTTCGAAGCTAGACCTGGGCCGGAGTGAGGCATCTTCGATCTCTCCGCTGATCAGGCTGTCTTCTTCGCTCCCAGCAGGGCGCGGACCCCACCCCAGGTGTACGAGGTGACCCTCTGGGTCAATTTGGAAAGCATAGTAGCTGGTCTTAAAAAGCAAATTGAAAGTTTTGGTTGTGGGATTGAAATGGATCATAGGATTGCTCCAGCTTGAAACCTATCCGAAAATCCGGAAGGGCAGGGTGTGTGGCGGCGCTTTGTGCCGCCACACACCCTGCATCTTTTTATTCTGATAAATTCTTATTGCTTCAGTCTAGAGTGGGCGCCTCGAGCAGGCAACCCGATCAACCTAATTGTAATCGCGAACCACACTTGAACCTTGACCCTTTCCCCTAACAACCTTAGAATCAAAACATGCCCGCCAAAGATGATATCAGCCCAATCCGCAAGCAGTACCTGGAGATCAAGCGCCAATATCCTGATGCAATCCTGTTCTTTCGCCTCGGGGATTTTTACGAGACCTTCGATCAGGATGCCGAGATCACGGCGCGCGAGCTGGATATCGTGCTCACTTCCCGTAATGTAGCCAAGGGAGTGCGCATCCCCATGGCTGGTATTCCCCACCACGCGGCTGAGAATTACCTGGCGCGCCTCATCCAGGCTGGCTATCACGTGGCAATCTGCGAGCAGGTGGGTGACCAGCCCATCCGAGGCCTGTTCCCACGCCAGGTGGTGCGCGTGGTAACGCCGGGAACCGTCATCGAGCCCGGATTACTCCCTGGGGATGCAAACAATTATCTGGCTTGCGTGGTAGCTGGTGAGGCTGGGAACATGCTCGAGGCACTCTCTGGATCAAGCACACCTTCGCATGAAGCGCTTAAAGTTGGTGTGGCATATGTGGATATCACCACCGGGGAATTTGCCGCAACCGAACTGGCAGGCAGCGATATCGGTGTTGTGCTGCGCGCGGAGCTAATGCGATTAAACCCGGCCGAAATTCTATACCCTGAAGGCTTGCCCTGGAGCAATGGGTATCCAGGGCACCTGACAGCCTGGGCCCCCTGGCGCTTTGAAGCGGGACGCTGTGAAGATGCCCTGCTGCGGCACTTCGAGGCAGCCTCCCTGGATGGCTTTGGACTGCAGGGATTGAACCTGGCAATGCGAGCTGCAGGGGCTATTTTGCAGTACCTGGGAGATACGCAACCAGCCGCGCTAAACTTGCTCACCCGCTTGAGCACCTACAGTCTTTCCGATTTCATGACCATTGACGCAGCCACGCGCCGAAACCTGGAGCTTACTGAGACACTACGCGGCGGCGCTTTGCGCGGTTCGTTGCTGGGTGTGCTGGATCACACGATCACTCCCATGGGGAAGCGCCTGATGCAGCAGTGGGTGAGCAAACCCTTATTGGATGTGGAGCGCATCCAGCTGCGCCAGGAACAGGTCAACGTTTTCTTTGCGGATGGGATGCTGCGCGCTGAGCTACGTGCAGACTTAAAGCCGCTAGGCGACCTGGAGCGCCTGACCTCTCGCATCCTGGCAGGCACCGCCCAGCCGCGCGACCTGGTGGGACTGCGCAGCACCCTGCGCCAGCTGCCAGGTTTGCGCGCCTTGCTGCCGCAAGGAGCCAGCCCTTTAGATATTACGCTCCAAGATTTACATTTGTGCAGCGATGAGCGAGCTTTGGTGGAAACCGCCCTGGAGGACGAGCCACCCGCTACGCTGCAAAATGTAGGCGTCATTCGGGCAGGCTTCTCAGCGGAGCTGGATGGGGTGGTGGAGCGCTCACGCCACGCGCGGGAATGGATTGCCGGATTGGAGGCAGTCGAACGCCAGCGCACCGGGATCAAGTCGCTCAAAGTGGGCTACAACAAAGTCTTCGGTTATTACCTGGAAATCACGCGCGCCAATGCTGAGATGGCGCCGCCGGAGTATATCCGCAAACAGACGCTGGTCAACGCCGAGCGCTATATTACCCCGGAGTTGAAAGAGTATGAGACGCTGGTGCTCAACGCCGAGGAGCGCATCCGCGAGATCGAAGGGCGCATCTTCAGTGAGGTATGCAGCCGCCTGGCGACCTCGGCAAGCCGCATGTTGAGCAGCGCGCATGCCCTGGCGCGCCTGGATGTGCTGGCTTCACTGGCGGAGGCAGCCGCGTTGGGAGGGTATGCCCGCCCGCAGGTGGTGGTTGAGGACATCCTGGAAATTTACGATGGGCGCCATCCGGTGGTGGAGCAGACCTTGAGCGGCGAGCGCTTCGTTCCGAACGACGTGGTGTTTGAGCCCGGCGAGCGTGTGCGCATTCTCACGGGCCCCAATATGTCCGGGAAATCCACCTTGATCCGCCAGGTAGCTTTGATTGCGCTGATGGCGCAGATGGGCAGCTTTGTGCCGGCTCGGGCGGCGCGCCTGGGATTGGTGGATCGCATCTTCACCCGCATGGGCGCGCAGGATGAGATCCACGCCGGGCACTCCACCTTCATGGTGGAAATGGTGGAGACCGCCAATATCCTGCACCATGCCACGCCGCGCAGCCTGTTGGTGCTGGATGAGATCGGGCGCGGCACCAGCACCTATGACGGGGTATCCATCGCCTGGGCGGTGGTGGAATACCTGCACAACCACCCGCAGCTGCGCGCCAAGACACTCTTTGCCACCCATTATCACGAGCTCACCCAGCTGGCTGATCTGCTCCCGGGTGTGCGCAACTACAACGTGGCGGTCAGTGAAGCGGATGGCAAGGTGGTCTTTCTGCACAAAATCGTTCCCGGCGGCGCTGACCGCTCGTATGGCATTCACGTGGGACAGCTCGCTGGGCTGCCGCGCCCGGTGATCCAGCGCGCTGGGGAGATCCTGCAGCAACTGGAGGCTTCTTCTGGAAAAGCCGTGCGCATCCATCCACAGGCAGCGCGCCAATTGGCGCTCTTTCCAGAGACCAACCCATTGGTGGATGAGCTTAAGGGGCTGGATATGAACGCGCTCTCCCCGATCGAGGCGTTGAATAAGCTGTATGAGTGGAAGAAGAGGTTCCTGGAGAAATGAGATCGGTTGACTCTTCTCCACAGCCTGTTCTATAATCTGCCCACATGGATCACAAGATGCCGCGAGAGAGGTCAGGAAGCCAACCTGAAGCCAGTGCGAACCTGTTATTGGCGCGCGTCGAAGAACTGCGGGTGCAACTGCGCCAGATCGATCCGGCGCAGTTAGCGGCGCGCACCGGAGCCACCTGGCATGAGCAGCACAGCGGGGGAGGAAAACTTCACCTGAGCCTGTGGGGCAAAGCCGTAGAGCTTACCCTGCCGGACCTTTCAGCGCATGATGAGCAAACCGGGAAAGTGTTAGGCACTGCAATCCAGGCGCTGCTGATCTATCACCTGGTGACGACGGATGGAACACCAGAGGCTGGACAATGGATCTCATTTTCCGAATTGCCTGATGGGCGCTTTTATAACCAGGCATTCCAGGGGTACAGCGGCGGCGAGTTGGGGCGTTTCTTTGGTGAGGACCTGCAGCGGTTTCAAGATTGCGCTCTGGAAAGCGGAGGGGCGCCGATGCTCTATGGGGATTTTGCTTACGCATTCCGGATGCTGCCGCGCATCTCTTTGGGTGTGGTCGTCTGGCGCGGCGATGAAGATTTCCCGTCCTCTTATCAGGTATTATTTGACGCAGCCATTTCCCATCATTTGCCGGCGGATGCCTGCGCCATTGCAGGGAGCATGCTCACACGCAGGCTGATCGCTGCTGGATCGGTTAAATAATAATTCGGGTGAACTGCGCAAAAAAAGTTAGAGTTACAGAAACTCTCTCCTTGGACACTGGTAATTTGAAGCGCAGCTTTATTGAGCGCGATTTCGGGACGGGCTTTTTTCCGAGAAATTAGCTCCACTTAACCGGGCTGAATACATGCAGGCTGCCAAGAGAACGATGGCGTTGAGCACGATCCATGCGGCTGCAATAAGGGCGATCAGCGTCGCAGTCATAGCTCATCCTTGAGTGTGGTTGGGCGAGTTTGATAAAATGGATCCTGTTAAATTACAAACTCTCTTGTTGCATTATATATGACGGATTATTCGAAAAAAAGATACGGGTTAATTTCAAAATCATTATGAAGATTGATAGTTTACTCAACTTTGTCCTGTTTCTATTGGGGGTCCTCCTGTTGAGTGGGTGCACTGGCAGCGACATGCCCAGCGCTCCTACTGCTACCGCCCAGGCGCAACGCGCCATCCGCATGGCAACCCAAATTGCGACCGATCTGAATTCAATTTATGAAACCATCGCGAAATGGCCAGTGATCATCTCTGATCCCTTTGATGAAAATTCAATTGGATGGGCTACGGGCGAAGATGTGGAACCCGAATTGGCGAGCATCCATTGGGAATTGCAAAGGGGTAAGTATCGTTGGGAGGCGCAGGCAGTGGATAGCTTCGTGTGGTGGGCGGTCCCCGACATGGATGAACTGACGGATTTTCACGTTCAGGTGGCTGCACGCCAGATGAATAATCCTGAGCTCGGTGAGTATGGTCTGGTTTATCGACTCACGGAAGATGGCAGCTACTACCTGTTCGAAATTAACGAGCAGGGACAATATGCCGTCTTCCTGCACCTTCCGGATGGATGGGAGACCGTGCGGGATTGGAACTTCACTTCAGCGGTACTGCCTGGGCAAACGAATGTGCTGGCTGTGGCAGCTGAGGGCGATGAATTTTATTTTTTTGTAAACGAGAGAATGGTGAGCAGGTTTAAGGATGCGCGCCTGCCGGCAGGGAAGGTGGGGTTGTTGATTGGTCTATCGAATCCAGGGGATCAATCTGCCTGGGTGTTCGATGATTTTGAGCTGCGCGTCCCCGGTCAGCAATAAAATAAGGAGCTTGAATGCCCAGAATTATCGATGCGGAAACCTTGAATGTTGACGATATCCCTGGTATCTGGTCGCCAGTCCAATGGGAGCTGACGCCTCAGCAACGCACCCAGGAGCTGGAGGATCAAGCCACTGCCAGCTTGCTGAAGGCGGTGGATGCGCCAGAAACGATCCTGCGCCTGTTGCTCAATGAAACGGATATTGAACGCGCCTATGAGCCTCCGGAAGGCTATGACCCTGATCTGCAAGGTGAATGGGACGAAAGCCTGGTAACCTTCAAGTTCAAGCGACCGATCCGACTGGAACGTGTGGAACGCGAAGGCGATTTTCTTTTTGTGGTGTATAACTTTGGCGATTTGGGCCACTGGACCTTTGAGATTGAGGCTGAAAAAGTGACAATTTTCCGCATTTAACCTTGACGAATTAGAACATATGTGCTATTATTGGCGCACTTGCCGTTATCCACTTGATTTCAGCTAAAGGAGAGAGCCAGATGTCAAAATATCCCATTGTCCATATCGAGTTGTCAGCCCTGGATCGGGAAGTAACAGGGAAATTTTACAACGATGTTTTCGGTTGGAAAATCGAACAGATGCCAGAGATGAACTACGCCACGTTTGAGAGCGGTGAGGGAGTAGGTGGTGGTTTTAATCCGGTATCCGAACATAACCCGGCAGGAAGCGTTGTGGTCTATATTGGTACCGGTGATATCAACGCCACACTCGCCGAGATTGAAAAACATGGCGGTAAGACCATCTCCCCTAAGACCGAAATCCCTGGGATGGGATGGTTTGCCTTGTTCTCTGATCCCGGGGGGAATTTGGTGGGTATTTACACTGGCATGCAGGCGCAATAATCGGATTCAATTATCCGTCCCCTCTTGCTCCAGGCAACCCGCAGGCCGTCCCACCTGCGGGTTGCCGCGTTAACCTAATCTCCCGTAACGGGCAATGCGCACACGCTCGATTAATTGAATTTTTGATTCGGCGTCTGCACTTTTATAAAGGGCCTCTGCCTGCTCAATTACCTCGGGCAGGAGGAGAGCGTCCTTCCATTCCGCGCTCAAAAATTGAAACAATTCGCCTGGAGTGGGTGCGTACGTTTTAAAGATGAATTCCTGGCTGGTCTGGAATGAGAACCAGCCTCGATGAACGGCCTGTTCCAGCGCTTGCGAGGCCTGGGTATATTCAATGAAATCATCGGTCTCCTGGAGGAAGCCGGCCAGATGCGGCTGATCACCGACCAGCACCTCGATGCGCGGCGGATCGCCAGTTGGGTGGATATCCACCAGGACTCCACCGGGCTTCAGCAAACTATGGATGATCTCCAGGGCATGAACCATGCCCTCGGGCGCCATTCATCAAAGTGACCAGGCCAATATCGCCAGATCAAAACCATTCAGCGGCGTACCCACGATGGACTGGAATTGTTCCAGGCCTGTCGCATAAAATTCTACTTTACGAGCAAAGTGGGCGGGCGTGGTGTGCCGCGCCCGCTCAATTTTCACGGGGTCAGGGTCAATCCCCACTACCCTGGCTGGCAGGTGAGCGTAACGCCAGGTGAGGCGCCCGTCCCCACACCCAATCTCCAACACTCGCTTAGCGGCTAAAGTGCCAGCGATGGAGAAGAGTGCCCGCGTTTCATTTCCCTGTGGGTCAAGATCAATCGTCACGATTCTTCTCCTTGGAAGGCGCGAGCAGCCCGCCAGGCTATTATTTCAGCCGCATGCTCAGCCTCATGACCAAAGCTGTCGGACTCGATCCATTCCCATAGAGGCCTACTTTTTAGCCAGGCTAAACGGTGCGCGTCGTTCAGCTCTTTTTCGGTAATCTCCTCCGCACGGCGGATGGTCTGGTTGCGTACTCCGTGAAAATCTTCAAGGGCGCTCTGCAACGATCGATCTTGTGACTCGCTATACCAGCGGGCGTTGATCGTATCCACATCCTCGCCGCTAAAGTGGGCGCTGGTGGGCCGCAGACCCTGGCGCGCTTGCCAGAGCAGCTTGATCAGCTCAGCCTCCCAACGCGCCAGGTGGATGAGGATATCTTTAATCGACCAGGCGCCGGTCACCCCGGGCGCCTGCATCTCTTCTTCACTGAGGCCGTCGATGGCTTCCAGGAATTCCTCACGGCTTTTTTCCAACTGGTCTAGCAGCTCATTTTTATTCATAGATGGCTACCTACCCCAAATACCCATTTTGAGATGAGTTCTAGAGAATTCTGTCCTGCGTGACCTTTGTGTTCTTATTGTTACCCTAAATTTGCGCTGCTTGAGCGAAATGGCGGATGGCAGCCAGGTGCGCCTGGGGTGTTTCCAGACCCGCGCCCATGGTATTCAAGGAGACGTACGTGGCGCCAGCGGCGCGCCAGCCTTCCAGCAAGGTGTGCCAGGTGTGCGGATCGCCATTTTCATAAGGAATCCGCGCTTCGATGCCAAACGGAATTGTTTCTAAACCAGCTTGTTGGCGAGTCTCGGCGATCAGATCCAGAGCCAGGCGGGCATCCGCTGCAGTACGGTGGGTGGTGATCCAGCCATCGCCAATTTTCGCCATGCGGCGCAGGGCGCGCACGTCACGCCCGCCGAACCAGATGGGAATCGGGCGCTGCACAGGTAGCGGGTTAAGGCCGGCATCTGGAATATCGTGCCAGCGACCCTTGTACGTCACCAATTCCCGGGTGAACAGCAAACGGAGAACTTCAACCTGCTCTTCGATATGCCGTCCACGGGTGTGGAAATCCTCATGGAGAGCGGTGTACTCCACCGCGTTCCAACCCAGCCCCACACCCAAGCGGAAGCGACCGCCGCAAAGCACATCCAGCGTGGCGGCTTGCTTGGCGACCAGGGCTGTTTGGCGCTGGGGCAAAATGATGATGCCGGTGGCGAAGGCAATCCGGTTGGTCAGGGCTGCCATGTAACCGAAGAGCACGAACGGCTCTTGAAAAACAGTCTGGTAGGTGTAAGGCCCACTCCAGCCGCCGGGACGGTCAGGATTGGCGCCCAGAACATGGTCATAAGCCAGGATGTGAGAGTAACCCAGGCCTTCAGCCGTTTGGGCATAATCCTGGATGGCAGCCGGATCGCTGCCGTACTCGGTTTGAGGGTAGACAAGACCAATTTCCATCTTTGCTCCATTTAACCGGGAGATTACAAGATGCCGCGCGTACTCGGCAATTTCATTTTACCCCACATATAACCCTCTGCCCCGGAAAATCCCAAAGAACCAAAAAGAATGACGCACCTTCGTGCGTCATTACAAACCATCGAGCGTGGATCGGATATGAGTTGGGCAGAAGCTAGGCAGATTCGTAAGCCTGGCGCAGCCAGCCGATCAGCTGATCATCCACTTCTTCGACCGAGGCGACGCGCACGCGGTGTGAGACCATCGAATTGAAACTTCCAGAAGCCTCCAGTCGTCCGGCTGGACTGACGCCTTTGAGATTGATGCCGACATCCATGCGCGCCGGGGTGGTAGGCTGGAAAATGGCGAACTGTTTTTTTCGGCGCAGGCTGACGTACGTTTTCTTCGGAGCAATTTCAACATCGTCGCCAAAATCACTGAGAGCGGCGATCAGGGTTTCATAGATTGGACGCATAGCAGCCTTGGGACCTGCATACTGAGCTTCCAGCAGCTCATCCCCGCTGGAGGCGGCAATGCCGCTGCCGCGAGCGGTCAAGGCAATTAGATTCGCATAGCCGTAGGTGAGGCCGTGTTTTTCCTGTAACAGCGCGAGCATCTCGCGGTGCTTGTCGATACCGGTGGAACGCACCAGGGCTACCCATTCATCGAGCGATTTGCCGGTCCTCTCCAGCAGGTTCTGGATCATGGTCTGGGTCGCATCATCTACTGAGCTCATCCTCTTATCTCCTCTTTTATGGATAAATTGGGGCTATTATAGAATATATATTCTAATTATGTCAAGATGAAATCTCTTAAGCCCTTCAGCCCAACGTGTGTAAAAAATCCACCAGCGCCTGGTTAAAGGTATCAGGCTGTTCCAGGTTCAGCAAGTGACCCGCGCCGGGCAGCAGGCGGAAACGTGCGCCAGGAATAACCGCTGCCATCGTCTCGGCCTCCGCGGCGGGGATGAGCTGATCTTCACTGCCGTGGATCACCAGGACAGGACACTCGATGCGCGCCAGGCCGGGGGTGGAGTCGGGACGATTACGCATGCCCAGCAGATCTGCGATCATGGTGTCCGGCGGTGTGGCAAGCATCATCTGGCGGACGCGTTCGACCAGTGCTGGCTTGTCGGTATAGGTCCCTGGGGCGAACATGCGCGGCAGCATTCCATCAACCACGGCGACGGTACCACTGGCGCGCGCCAGCACAGCAGATTTGTCGCGCCCGGCTTTGCCTTCAGCGCTGTCGGGGGCGGCGCGCGTGGCAGCCAATATCAGGCCAGCCAGGCGTTCCGGGTACAGGCGCTGGAAGGCCAGAGCCACATAGCCGCCCATGGAGAGGCCGCACAACACCACGCGTGTGGTGATCCCCAGCGCATCCAACAGATGGGCGCAGTCGCCAGCCAACAATTCCATGGAATGCGGGTGAGATTCGGGCACCTCCCAGGAAGGAGAGCTTGAGCCGCCGTGCCCGCGCAGGTCGGGAGCGATCAGCCTGGCTGTCCCTGCCAGACGATCCAGCTGGGGTTGCCACAGGCTGCGGTCCAACGGGTAGCCGTGGATAAACAGCAGGGGTAATCCGCTGCCGTGTTCCTCATAGGCTAGGGTGAAATCGGGCAGAGAGATGAAAGACATATGATTTCCTCCGTTGTGAATATTCTAGGTGATCCTGCAAGGGTTTGGGTGGTGGTCCGATTCGATCAGTAGAGCTTTTTGTTCCACGCTGAGCTTTTCCACAACCGATGAGCGCACAGGCAGCCTGGAGTTACTGAGTGAGATTCCTGCTGCCGCCAGGACGCACAGAGCTGTGAGGGCAAACAGGGTTGTAAGCAGTATCTTTCTGATGCGTTTCATGCAAAGAACTTATACCAGCGCTTCGATCTGGGTTTGCAGCTTCGCTGCAGTCTCCTGGTAACCAGCCAGTTTTTCCCGCTCCTTTTGCACCACCTGGGGCGGCGCTTTTTGGGCAAAGGGGCCGGAAAGAAGATTCTCCAGGCGCTCGATCTGTGAACGGGTCTCAGACAATTCCTTTTGCAGGCGGGCGCGCCCTTCGGCAATATCTACCAGGCCTGCCAGTGGCAGGTAGACCTCCAGAGGGCCGATCACCAGGGCAACGTGACCCTGTGGGCGTTCCTGCGGGGGGTTATCCAGGATGGCGAGCGCGCTGAGATCGAGCTGAGCGAGCGCCGCCAGGATTTGCGCCTGATTGCGCAGGTGGTTTGCTCGATCGCCGGCGACGATTATCGCCGGAATGCGCCGTCCGGGAGTAACGTTCTTCTCCGCACGGAGATTGCGGATGGCGCGCACGGTATCTTGCAGCAAGCCGAACTCGCTGATTGCGGCGTTTTCCCAGTCCTCTTCCACTTGTGGCATGGGCCAGGCAGCTGTGATCAGGGCTGGGGGCCAACCGCGGGCGAGGTCTGAGAAGGGCGATTCAAGCACGGCGCGCCGCAGGTGGCCCCATAATTCCTCGGTGATGAAGGGCGTAAAGGGGTGCAGCAGGCGCAGGCTAGTATCAAAAACCGCGATCAGGGAACCCAGTGCGCTCAAGCGCTCTCGCTCGCCGGCAGCCATCTGGATTTTCGCGGCTTCGACGTACCAGTCGGTAAATTCACTCCAAAAGAACTCGTAGATCTGGCGACCGGCCTCGCCGTATTGGTAAGATTGGAACAGACGCTCCACATCCCGTACCAACGCACGCAGGCGGGCGTGGATCCAGAGGTCGGCAGAGGTAGCTGGGGATAGGGCAATCGGGATAGGGGAATCTGTACTTTTCCCTTCTGCCTCTTCCCTTTTTCCCTGCAAGGTCGATATTACAAACCTGCCAGCGTTCCAGATCTTATTGGCAAAGTTGCGGTTGGCCTCCACGCGCTTGATGCTCAGGTTGGTATCGTTGCCGGGTGTGGAACCAACCAGCAGAGTGAATCGCAGGGCATCCGTGCCCAATTCATCCATCACCACGAGCGGGTCGATGACATTGCCGTAGGTCTTGCTCATCTTGCGACCATGTTCATCGCGGATCAGCCCATGCAGGTAAACCGTTGAGAAAGGAATCTCACCGGTGAACTCCAATCCTGCCATGATCATGCGCGCCACCCAGAAGAATAAGATGTCATAACCGGTTTCCATCATGGTCGTTGGGTAAAAATAGCGGTAATCGGGGGTCTCTTCAGGCCAACCCAGGGTGGAAAACGGCCATAATCCGGAGGAGAACCAGGTATCCAGCACGTCCGGGTCCTGTTGCAGCTGCGGGCTGCCGCAATGCGCACATTGGGTGGGATCCTGGCGGGCAACGGTCATCTCACCACAAGCCGAGCAATACCAAACCGGAATACGGTGCCCCCACCAGAGCTGGCGGCTAATGCACCAATCTTCGATGTTTTCCAACCAATTGTAATAGACCTTGGTAAAGCGCTCGGGGACGATACGGATGCGCCCATCGCGCACGGCTTGCAAGGCGGCATCTGCCAGCGGTTGAATTTTTACGAACCACTGGGTGGAAATCATGGGCTCAACGATCTCACCGCCGCGTTGAGAGCGCGGGACATTCAACGTGTACTCTTGTTCGCGGAGGACCAGCCCGGCTGAACGCATATCTTCCCACAGCTTCTGGCGCGCTTCGAAACGATCCAGCCCTTGATACGGACCCCCTTGGTCATTGACGCGGGCGGCTTCGTCCAGGATAGAAAGGATAGGCAGGTTATGGCGTTGGGCGATGGCGTAGTCGTTCGGGTCGTGCCCTGGGGTGACTTTGAGGGCGCCTCCGCCAAATTCCTGATCAACATATTCGTCATCGATGACCGGGATGAGCCGTCCCAGGACAGGCACAACCACCTGTCGCCCGATAAAAGCCTGATAGCGCGGGTCTGCGGGGTGCACGGCGACGGCGGTATCGCCCAGGATGGTCTCCGGGCGCGTCGTAGCCACCGGCAAGTAGCCGCTGCCGTCTTCCAGCATATATTTGAAGAAGTAGAGCGTGCCTGGTTCTTCGGAGTATTCCACTTCCAGGTCTGAAACCGCGGTCTTGAGACCCGGTGACCAATTGATCAGGCGCGGGCCGCGATAGATCAGGCCTTTCTCATACAGGCGCACAAAGGCCTCGCGTACGGCGCGCGAGAGACCTTCATCCAGGGTGAACCTTTGGCGATCCCAATCGCAGGAGGCACCCAGGCGCCGGATCTGGCTGGTGATGATATCGCCATATTTCTCTTTCCATTCCCAGGTGCGGCGCAGGAATTCGTCCCTCCCGACCTGTTCACGGGTCTGACCTTGCCTGGCAAGCATTTTTTCGACCTGAAGCTGGGTGGCGATGCCGGCATGGTCGCTGCCAGGCACCCAAAGGGTGGGAATGCCCTTCATGCGGTGGTAGCGGATCATCAGGTCTTCCATAGAGACGAACATGGCGTGCCCCAGGTGTAATTCTCCGGTCACATTCGGCGGGGGGATGGAAATAACGAAAGGCTTCCTGGATGGATCGTGTCCGTCCTGGTTTGGATCGTTGACCGGCTCGAAATAGCCATTCTCTTCCCACCAATGGTAAATGCGCTGCTCGGTGCCTTGAAAATCGTAAGTCTTGGGAAGCTCAAAGGAGGGCATCGTGTACTCCAGCTTACAAAGATAATTGACCGCGCAGCACGGTGACTGCGCCGCCGCCAACTTTTACCGTCTCGATATCGTTGCGAGGTCCCACCACTTCGACGAACGCTTGACCGGGTCGCCCCATCCAATGCCCTTGTTCAGCGATGAAAGTGGGCGTATCGATCAGCGAGTAATGCCATAAGTAAGCCGCCATACCGCCCGTAGCGGAGCCGGTAAAAGGGTCTTCAGGTGTATCCGGCGGTACGCCAAAGTGACGGGCAAAAGTGCGCCCGGTTGGGGTAGCGCCAAACAGGCAGAACAGGTGCGGGCTAAAGAAGCCGGCGCGGGCGCGCAAAGCCTGATAAGCGAAAACGTCCAGGTTGATCCGGCGTAAGGCCTCCTGGCTGGCGAGCGGCAGCATCAGCTGGGGTGTGCCGGTGCTGACGATCTGGATTGGGTAACCGGGAAGCAGGTCGGCTGGGGAAAGACCAAAGACCGGCAGGACCTGCTCCGGAGCTAAAGTAGCGAGGAAAACCGGTTTTACCTGGGTCATGACGACGCGCTGCACCAGGCTCCTGGATGCGAAGATATCCACATTAATTGGACCCACTTTGAGCTCCAGGGTCAGGCGAGTATGTTCTCCGGTCAGGCGGAATCGCCCGCTATCCACCAGGGCATAAGCGGTGGCGAGGGTGGGATGTCCTGCCAGCGGAATCTCTTCAGCCGGGGTGAAATAGCGTACGCCAAAATCAGCGACCGAAGAGCGGCGGACGAAAGCCGACTCGGAGAGATTCATCTCGCGGGCGATTGCCAGCATGAGGCTGTCTTCCATATCATCCGTGTCGAAGAACACCGCACACGGGTTACCTCCTAAAGCATGGGTAGTAAAGGCATCGACTTGTTGGAAAGGGTAAGTTTTCATCGATCACTCGACCTGGATGGCGACGCGCAGACCGCTTTCGGTGGGCAGCTCGAGCAGTCCGGGGTTGAATTCGGGAACTACCTCCACCTGACGGGCGCGTGTGATGCTCTTTATATCCGCCTCGGCAGGCTTAAGCGAAGCGACGCTCATCGTGGCAGGTGGGATCAGCTGCAAACACGCCAGCTCGCTTCCCAGGGGTAGATTGTGCTCGCTTTTATAACGGCGCACCGCTGTGGCAATCTCTACCAGAAACGCACCCAATCTTTCGGCGCCAGCATCCTCGAGGGCGGTTTCAGGTTCAGGCCAGGATGCACGGTGGATAGAGGACCAAACGGGCTGAGTTCCTGGAAGATCACTCTGGGTATGCATTTCCGCGGGAAGGAATATCGCCTGATAGATCTCCTCGGTGATATAGGGCAGGTAAGGCGCCAGCAACTTGAGCACGCGAAGAAAAACGTGATTCAGGGCGGCGCGGGCGGCCTGGTGGGCAGGGTGTTCGGGATCGTATAGGCGCTGCTTGCACATTTCCAGGTAGTTGTCGGTCAGCTCGCCCCAGAAAAAGCTCTCGATCTCACTCTTGGCGTTGGCGTATTCATAGGTCTCCAGCAGGGAGGTCACGCGGCGGATGAGCGTCTGTGCGCGCGAAAGCACCCAACGGTCGGCGGGCGTCAACGGTTGGGAGGCTGGCTCGAGGGGAGGTGGGGTCAGGAAGGGCCCTGCGAAACGGGCCACATTCCACAGCTTGGTGACCAGTTTGGCGCCCATTTGGACCTTACCCTCGGAGATCACCGAATCCTTACCCGGGCTGGCGCTGGCAGCCCAGTAACGCACCGCGTCGGCTGAATAGCGCTGGATCATCTCCAGGGGAGGTAAGGAACCTCCACCGCGGCTTTTGCTGATCTTTCCCATACCTTCCCCGGCAATCCCCCATCCGGAGATGAGCACATCTTTCCAGGGAACAGCGCCGAAGTGAAAATGGGATTTGGTAATGGTATAGAACGCCCAGGTGCGAATGATCTCATGCGCCTGGGGGCGCAGCGAAAAGGGGAACACGCGGGTGTAAAGAGGGTTCTGCGAATCGCCCGAATCTTGAGCCAGCCACCCGCCGACGATCTGCGGAGACATGGAAGAGGTCGCCCAGGTATCGAGGATATCCTCCTCGGGGATGAAACGGTCAGAGCCGCATTTGGCGCAGGGCCGTGGCGGCGAATCGGCTTGTGGGTCGACGGGCAGTTGGTCGAGATCCGCTAAGGTGATCTCACCGCAGGTCTGGCAGTACCATACCGGGAAAGGCACCTCAAAATAGCGCTGGCGTGAGATGCACCAATCCCAATTCAGGTTTTGTACCCAGGCACGGTAACGCGCCTGCATGTGTTCTGGATGCCAGTTAACCTGTTCGCCGGCGTTTAGCAAGGTTTCCTTGAAATCCAGCAAGCGGATGAACCATTGGCGGGCAATAATGTATTCCACGGGGGTATCGCAACGCTCATGCACGCGCAGGCTTTGGATGGTGGGCTGGCGCCCCAGCAAGAAACCACCTTGCTCCAGGTCTTGCTTTATGGCAAGGCGCGCTTCCTGCAATCTCATGCCTGTATACGGGCCGCTATTGGCGGTCATGCGCCCATTGCGACCAATGGCCTCAACCAGGGGCAGCTTGTAGCTGCGCCACCAGCCTACATCCACGGTATCCCCAAAAGTGCAGCACATCACCGCTCCGGTGCCTTTTTGAGGATCCGCGCCGGGGTCCAAGAAGACCGGCACCTCTTGCCCAAAGAGGGGCACACGCAGCTTTTGACCGGCGAAGCCCCGGTAACGGGTGTCATCAGGATGAACGAAAATTGCCACACAAGCCGGCAGCAACTCGGGTCGGGTGGTTGCGATGGGCAGCGAATCGGAACCCTGCGAAAAGGGGAACCTAAGGGTCACAAATTCACTCGGGCGCTCCAAATCCTCCAGCTCCGCCTGCGCGATGGATGTGCGGCACTCCGGGCACCAGATGGCGGGCGCCTCGCCGCGGTACGCCAGACCCTTGTGATAGAGCTCCACGAAGGAGTGCTGGGCAATGCGCCGCGAGCGGTCATCGATCGTGCGGTAGGTGTAGCGCCAATCGATGGAGAGACCCAAGCGCTGCCACAAGGCAAGGTAGTCTCGTTCGGCGTCTTCGCTGATTTGCAGGCACTTTTGGATGAAGGCCTCGCGCCCGACCTGGAGGGCAGTGATCTTGAGGCGTTTTTCCACCAGGCGCTCGGTCGGCAAGCCATTATCATCAAAGCCCATTGGATAGTACACATTGCAGCCGCGCATGCGCCAGAAGCGGGCGATCAGATCGGGATGGGTATAGGAATACACATGCCCCAGGTGTAGCTCACCCGAGACGGTGGGTGGGGGGGTATCGATGGAATATACCGGGGCGGAGGCGTCGGCTTTAAATTCGTAAATGCCCGCGCTTTGCCAGAATTCCTGCAAGCGGGGTTCGACTTCCTGAGGGGAATATTTCCTGGCTAATGACATCAATTGACCTTATCTACCCAACAAAAACTACGTTTCCTCTTTTTTGACGTTATCCTGTACTGATAATTAAAAAGCCTTCCGTCCATTTGAGGACGGAAGGCAAAACCTACCGCGGTACCACCTCAGTTCGCCGCAAATTCCGGCGCACTCTGCGCGCTAACGGGCTTACCCGTGCCGTTCTAGTGTTCCGGTGCGATCTTGTTCATTCCAGTCGGGACGCGTGGGCGTTTGGCTGGCTGACCAGACCTTCCGAAGGTTCTTCGGCAGTACAACCGGGCGACTTTCAGCTTTGGGTCGCAGTGGGGGCTTTCAGCCGGCGGCCTCTCCTTCTCTGCCAGCGTGCACCGAAGCTTACTCCTCCCGGAGGGTTAACCTATTTCAGCGATTATACCCAGCCTGGGATAAATGGTCAACCTCAATGATACAAAAGTTCTGACAAGGTCTCTCCAGCCTGTCATTAGGAGCGGTTTTTGCAAAGCTATCTATCAAAGACGGAGATTGCAAGCCGCAAGTGCACTTCTTGCGGCTTGCAATGAAAACCATCCGATATGGATGTCCGAGATTTTGTCCGAAGGACAGCAATGATAAATTTAGGATCTACGGAACTGGAGCCCCATTTTCATCTTGTTCTGTGGTCGCCCTATCATTAACAAATGTTAAGATTTCTTGACTTTCATCCTCTCTTTGTGCTATATTCCAGCCGTTGTTGATCCAGGAGATGCCCAGTAATGCAGCGCGAACGAATTGCGGATAACGTCTACTCTTTCCAAAGCGATGTGTATGCACAGGTTACATCGGGTGCAGTCGTTGGCCCTAATTGGGCCGTAGTTATCGATACGCTGGCTTTACCGGAAGAAACCCTGGCGATCCGGGATTTCATTGAACAAGAACTGAGCGTTCCGGTTCGTTATGTAATCAATACCCACTATCATGCAGACCATGCCTGGGGGAATTATTTTTTCCCTGGCTCTACGGTGATCGGGCACTCCTTGTGCCGTCAATGGCTGCAGGAGCGCGGCATAGCCTCCCTGGACATTGTGCGCAAACAGAACCTTTCCTTTCGCAACGTTAAAATCGTATTGCCGCAAGTAACTTTTGCGGATGGCATTCTCAACTTACGGGTCGGCAAGAAAACCCTGAATTTGTTCGCCTTGCCGGGGCACAGCCCCGATAACCTGGCAGTGATTGTGGAGGAAGACCGCGTGTTGTTTGCCGGCGACACCTGTATGCCACTGCCTTATATCGTGGACGGCAACATTGACGATTTGACGACCTCATTGAAAAAGGTCAGCAAAATGGGGCTGGAAAATATCGTCCAGGGGCATGGAGACATCATCCTGCGCGGCGAGATCGATGGCTATATCAAGGAAAACCTGGCCTATCTTTCAGCCATCCGTAAGGCAGTGCGCAGGTCCGCCAAGCGAAAATACCCGATGGATCTATTGGAAGAGGTGAGCGTAGATGCGTGTGGTAAGAGCCGCGTGCTGATCGGTGGTTTGGCAGAAGAGCTTCACCGTCGCAATTTGCGTGCGCTTTATCGCCAGATCTATGGTGAGTATCCGCTGGCTTCGGACGACGACGAGGATTACGAAGACTACGACGAGGAAGAAGACGAAGAAGAAGAATAATTGGAATTTTCTTCCCTGGCTTTTTTGCGCCGGGCGCGCAAACCCACCAGGCGCTCTGTCCCATTGAGCAAACGGCGGATATTCGGACGCAGGGCCCAAATTAACACCAATTCTGCAATCAATCCATAGAGTGCATATTCCCAGGGGGAGGCGCCCACCCAGGCGCGGTAGGCGAAGAGCAGCGTCGAAAAGAGCGCAGCGCTCATCGTTGCCAGGGAAGCATAGCCAACGAAATACAGGATAGCGCCCGCCAGGGGGACAATGATCAGAAGGCTGGGCGGCCAAAAGCCAAAAGAGCCGCCTACACACGGAGCTCCTCCGGCTCCTCCACGTAGGCGCAGGCGCCCATTTTCTCCGCGTTCTGTTAGAAAGATGGAATAGTTGTGCCCGATTATCGCCATGACCGGCGCCAGGATTTCAACCAGATGCATCCCAGGCTGCACGGCGCGCACCATCCATACACAAACGGCGGCTTTCAGCATGTCAAAGATCGCAGTTGCCAATCCAGCCCAAAATCCAGCGGCGCGCATAGCATTCGTCCCCCCGGTGCGCCCACTTTCCACCTGGCGAATATCTTTCCCGGTAGTGAATTTGACGATGAGCAGACCAGAGGGAATCGAACCCAACAGATAGCTGATCAATAGTAATAGAGCAGACAGCAACACGGTCATCGGATTGTTTCCTCCTGGTCAATGCCTGTCCCGGTTCTAGCGAATTATGGCGGGGATTCGCCAGATCAACAGCCTGTGTTCGTTGAGAATGATCCCAAAATAATGGGATACTCCCTTTCCCGAATTTTCGGACAGGCTCTAATTCAAATAACCCACAGATAGCTCGAGAGTTACTCCGAAGAAACCAGGTCCAATATGACAGGTTCTATCCTGGCTCCTATAATGGTAAATGCCCTGCAATGCCATTCGCCTGAGATCGGCGACCAGATGAGGTGGATCGCCTCGGGGTAATAAGCTTCGGCAATGTCTGATGGTGAAGGATCAGGCGGGCCAGCAGGGTGTGAATGAAAAATGCCTTGCAGCTCCCAGCCCTGCTCTTCGAATCTCTGGAATGCACGCAGCTGTTGGTGCGGCTCCATGCGATAGCGCCAGCGGCTGTGCAGCTCGTTCTCCACGCCAATTACCTGGAATACCTGGCGATTGCGCCCGGCAAGCAGCCCGCAGGCCTCTTCAGGATCGCAGGCGCTCACCCATGTGCGCATTTCTTCCAGGTGGATGGGTTTCAGGTATAAAACAGACTTTCCACGAGTGTTTATCGGATCCACAAGGCTGTTCCCAGCACAAGTATAAGCACCACAGCCGGCTCGAGCAGCGCCTGCCGCAAGCGGACACCCTGAATCAGGTCAGCGGTCAGGCTGGTGAGAGCGTAAGCTGGGCCTATCAATGCCAGGCCAAAAGAGACCGGTGAAAGCGGCAAGTAGTGCAGCCCGGCAGCCAATTGGATGCAACACAGGCTAATAATACCTGCTTGAAGAAAGGCCCAACGTCCATGCAGGCGCAGGTGCAAGCTGCGAACGCTTACCAAAAAGACTGCCAGTCCCAGGGCCGGGATCATCTGGAACAGGCGCGAGCCAGCAGCACGCAAGGTGATTGCCAGCACCAGGTAAAGCGCAAAGGATAGGGCAGTGAGGCCGGCTGCTGCCGCAGGGTGACGCATGTCGGTTGGGTCGATGGTGATATATTCGGCGATGAGCACCAGCATGATCAGAACGCCCGAAATGACAAAGCCAGCCCACCAGGTTACCCCAAGGGGAAGCTGAAATAACGGCACGCCGATCACCAGGGCGGTGAGGGCGGGTAGCAGCCAGTGTTCCAGGGTGCTATGATGGCTGACAGCGGGATGTTGGCGCAAGAGCCACTCAGCGCCCGTCGCAGTGAGACCAGCCACAAGCAAGGCAATGGCTGTGCGCACATTGAGCTGCAATTCGAGGTAGATGCCCGGAAGCTGAAGGGATAACTCCCGTCCGGGAAGGTCGATAAAGCGCCCCAGGGCATACGATAGCAGGATGGTGGCAGTCAACACACTCAGATGTCCAGGATCGGGCAGGTAACGGCGCTCAAGCATATCCGGATTGTAATCCTCCCGGGGGAAAATGCCAAGTTGCGATTGCAGTAACCCATCTTGACGATTCTCCTCCAATCGCTTAGCATATCCCAGGACAAATACTTGCTTGATAACCTGGGTGAATCGCAGGTTTAGCGAAGGGTGTAAATCCTTTAAACAACGCTACGATCACCTTCTTTCGATATAGAAGTTACGCAGTTCAAGGAGGAGGTAAGGGTGTTTTAGCGGGCTCCGCCCGCTAAAACACTCCTACCCTCCCACTAACTACGTAAGTCCTAACATATAACGATTTCGAAAATGAGGTTCCCATGCGCATTGGTATGATGGCTGACGTCTACAAGCCGCATGTCAGCGGGATTACCACCTACATCTCGCTGAATAAGGAATACCTGGAGAAGCTGGGTCATGAGGTTTTTGTCTTCACATTCGGGGATGAGAATTTCGAGGACACCGAATCGAATATCATCCGCTCGCCGGGACTTTCGCTACTGGACACGGGTTATTACATCAATTTGCAATATTCCAGCCGCGCTCGGAAACTTCTGAATACGGTGGACCTCGCTCATGTGCATCACCCATTCATGAGCGGCTCATTGGCTCTGCGCTATTGCCGCCCGCGAGGCATACCCATCGCGTTTACCAATCACACGCGCTACGATCTGTATGCACAGGCTTACCTGCCCGTGCTTGCTGATCTGATCGGCAGTACCACGATGACTGCCTACCTGCCGACTTTCTGCCGCTATATGGACCTGGTGATCGCACCCTCCGCGGGGATGCGCGCTGTTCTCCAGAATTATGGAGTGGAAACGCCCATCGAAGTGGTGCCGAATGGGGTAAATCTGCGACCCTTTCGCGAGCCGAGCAGCCCTTTAGATCGAGGGAAGTTCGGATTCAGCCAGGAGGATGTGCTCTTGATTTATGTGGGGCGCTTAGGGCCGGAGAAAAATCTGCCATTCTTGCTGCGTTCATTTGCCGGAACTTACCAGGCATACGACCATATTGGCCTGCTTCTGGTGGGGGATGGTCCAGAGCGCGATAATCTGGAAGACCGGGTAAACACCATGAGCTTGTCTGAGCGGATTGTCTTCACTGGCATGCTGCCGTATGAGCAACTGCCTGCTTACCTGGCGATGGCAGACGCTTTTGTCACAGCTTCGGTCACTGAGGTGCACCCTTTATCGGTGATCGAAGCGATGGCGGCGGGTCGTGCGGTGTTGGGGATACAATCCCCTGGTGTGGGAGATTCCATCGAAGATGGTGTGACAGGTTTATTGGCGAAAGAGGAAGACCTGGCAGCTTTTACAGCCAAGATGGTGCTGCTGGTGACCAACCATGAGATGCGCCGCCAAATGGGAGAAAAGGCCAGACAAGCGGTCACCACTTTTTCGATCGAAAATACCACTCAAACCATGGTCAAGCTATATAAAAGTGCAATCGAAAAAGCCAGCGACCGTAAACAACGCGTGTATGCGCGCATGCTGCGCTTTTTGGATGGGTGGGGCAGGTGAGCGGCGAGCGCCTGGCGCTGGGGAAATGGGGAGAATCTCTGGCAGCCGATTACCTGGCGGATCGCGGTTATATTATCCTGGAACGCAACGCTCGCACATCTTATGGAGAGATCGACCTGGTGGCGCGCCAGGGAAGTTGTCTGGTTTTCGTGGAGGTAAAAACGCGCGCTTCCGCAGTGCTGGGCTCGCCAGAAATCTCGGTATCGGGAAGAAAACAAGCGCACCTGATCGCTTCCGCACGGGCCTATGTGCAAGCGCTCCCTGAGCAAGAGGACGATTGGCGGATCGATGTGATCGCTATCCGGCGGTTTACCGGTGTACCGGCAGAAATCGTGCATTTCGAGAATGTGATATCTGATTAGAGCTCATCTCAAAAGATGCTAGAACCGTCTTTGTTATATAGCTTGCCGCCGCTGATCGTTCTTGTAGGTCCCACAGCCGTCGGAAAGACCGAGTGTGCTATATTGCTTGCCGAGCGCATCGGCGGCGAAATCATCTCAGCCGATTCGCGCCTATTCTACCGTGGCATGGATATCGGCACTGCCAAGCCGAGTGTAGAAGAAAGACAGCGTGTTCCGCATCATTTGATCGATGTGGCTGACCCCGATCATATTTGGAGTCTGGCCCTTTTTCAAAAAGAGGCGCGCCGTATTATTAGCGAAATTCATGCCCGTCAAAGCTTGCCTCTGCTGGTAGGCGGTACAGGGCAATACGTGCGCTCCGTAGTGGAAGGCTGGCTTCCGCCCAGCACGCAACCGGACGAACGCCTGCGGGCTGTTCTTCTGGGCTGGGCCGAACAGATTGGTTTTGCGGAGCTGCACGCCCGTCTGGCAAAGCTTGATCCACAGGCAGCGGCTCAAATTGATGCGCGCAATGTACGGCGTACGATACGCGCCCTGGAAGTTATCCTGACCACCGGGAAGAGATTTTCTGAGCAGCGCCAGCGTGTTTCCTCCCCCTATCACTTATTGGTGTTGGGACTAACACGTCCGCGCCCGGAGCTTTATGCCCGCATCGATGCCCGCATACAGGGCATGTTGGAGGCTGGATGGGTGGAAGAAGTGCGCGGTTTACTGGCGCGTGGTTATTCGGCGGAATTGCCGACGCTTTCCGCCATTGGCTATCGCGAGTTGGTGGCTTATTTGCAAGGTTCGATAAATATCGAGGAAGCGATCCGTATGATCAAGCGCCAGACGCGCATCTTCGTCCGCCGGCAGGCGAACTGGTTCCGTCTCGAGGACCCGGCTATTCATTGGTTTCAGGCTGGGCCAGGCGCCGCTCAGGGTATGGAGCAAGCCGTGCGCCAGGAATTTGGGCAGCGAACCTTCCCAAATTAAAACCCAAATCTCTTATCCCGTACTTACAACGATCAAGGAGATTGGTATGAAGCGATTGGTAGAAATTGCGTTTTTTAGCGACGATGTGGAGCGGATGGTGGCTCACTACGAGCGGTTACTGGGAGCAGAACCGTTGGCGCGCTCTGAAGGCATGGCGATATTTATGGTCGAGGGCATCAAGATCTTTATCCACCGGAAGTACGAACCGGGTCCGGGCGATCTGCCCCCTGAAAATCACATCGCATTTGCCGTGCAGGATGTGGATGCAGTCTGCCAGGACCTGCTCCAATCTGGATTAACCTTTGAAGTCTCCCCTCAAGACTACTATTGGGGACGCTCAGCCTATCTGCGCGATCCGGATGGGCACCTGGTCGAGATCACCCATGACGATTG
>Ga0105106_10000705_pt1 | contig 23692 bp, 21 predicted proteins | sample PPLLaktember2015_5_FD_79109 | JGI IMG/M metagenome (GOLD analysis project Ga0105106, IMG submission 79109) | Freshwater sediment microbial communities from Prairie Pothole Lake near Jamestown, North Dakota, USA - PPLs Lake P8 Core (1) Depth... | ecosystem: Environmental > Aquatic > Freshwater >...
CAATCTCGTCCTTCTGGCGGTCGATGTAGCCTTCGTACTTCGTCGCAATTTCCACCTGCTCGCCGACCGCGGCGTCCGCCGCAGGCTCGCCGGCACCCGGTAGCGTCATCAGTTCCACGTACCGGACACCCGGGCGACGCAGCAAGTCAGTGAGCGCATACTCTCGCTCTATGGCTTGTCCCAGAACCCTTTCGGCTTCTTTCGGTGACACAACGGACGGGCTCACGTAGGTCGACTTGAGGCGTTCGTGCTTGCGCGTGACGGCGTCGCGCTTGCGGCAGAACGCTTCCCAGCGCCGGTCGTCGACCAGGCCCAGGCGCCGGCCGTGCTCGGTCAGGCGCAGGTCGGCATTGTCCTCGCGGAGCTGCAGGCGATACTCGGCGCGCGAAGTGAACATCCGGTACGGCTCGGTCACGCCCCGTGTGATCAGGTCGTCCACCAGCACGCCGAGGTAGGCCTCGTCGCGCCGCGGCGACCATCCCGCCTCGCCGCGGATGAACCGCGCGGCATTGATCCCGGCGAGCAGCCCTTGCGCCGCCGCCTCCTCGTAGCCCGTCGTGCCGTTGATCTGTCCGGCGAAGAAGAGACCGGCGATCGACTTCGTCTCGAGCGTGGCCTTGAGCGCCCGCGGGTCGAAGAAGTCATACTCGATCGAGTAGCCCGGGCGCAGCAGGTGTGCCCGTTCGCAGCCCCTCATCGACCGCACCAGGGCGAGCTGGACGTCGAACGGCAGGGAGGTGGAGATGCCGTTGGGGTAGATCTCGGTCGTGGCCAAGCCTTCCGGCTCGAGATAGATCTGGTGCGCGTCCCGCTCCGGGAAACGCACGACCTTGTCCTCGATGGACGGACAGTAGCGGGGGCCGACGCCCTGGATGACCCCGGTGAAAAGCGGCGAGCGGTCGAGCCCGCCGCGGATGATTTCGTGAGTTCGGCCGTTGGTATGGGTGATCCAGCAGGGCACCTGCCGCGGATGCATCGACCGGTGGCCCATGAACGAAAAGACGGGGGCGGGATCGTCGCCCGGCTGCGCCGCCAGGGCGCCGAAGTCGATCGTCCGTCCGTCGAGACGCGGCGGCGTCCCTGTCTTGAGCCGCCCGACCGGGAGATCGAGTTCCCGAAGCCGCATGCCCAGCCGCTTGGCTGGCGGGTCGCCCGCGCGGCCGGCCTCGTAGTGTTGCAGCCCGACGTGCACCAGCCCGGACAGGAAGGTGCCCGTGGTCAGCACCACCGCATCCGCCTCGAAGACGACCCCGATCTGCGTGACGGCGCCGACCACCCGGTCGCCGCGAATCAGCAGGTCGTCGACGGCCTGCTGGAACAGCGTCAGGTTCGGCTGCGTCTCGAGGCGGCACCGAATCGCCGCCTTGTAGAGAATGCGATCGGCCTGGGCACGTGTCGCGCGAACCGCCGGCCCCTTGCTCGAATTGAGCATCCTGAACTGGATGCCCGCCTCGTCGGTGGCAATTGCCATCGCGCCGCCCAGCGCGTCCACTTCCTTGACCAGGTGGCCCTTGCCGATGCCGCCGATGGAGGGGTTGCACGACATCTGCCCGAGGGTTTCGATGTTGTGCGTGAGTAGCAGCGTCTTGCACCCCATCCGGGCCGACGCGAGTGCCGCCTCGGTGCCGGCATGGCCGCCCCCGATCACGACGACGTCGAATCGCTCCGGAAAGTACATGATTTGAATGCGTTTTTGGCGGCGTGACGCCCGCGACCGCAGGGCTCGCCATTGTACGCGAACCGTCCCGTCCGATGAAGCCACGGTTCCACGTGAAACGTCTCGTTGGCAGACGAGGCGGCGCTCAGGGCCACGTTCGCGCGTGCGACTGACGCGCGGGCCGGCAGGCTGTCCAATTCGCGACTAGCCGCCTCGGCGCCAGACGTCCCGGGGCGCTTCGGTTCCACGTGAAACGCCATGCAACGGGGACCGCCCAGCCGACGCCACGCAGGCGCGCCCTCGTCATGCTGCCCTGTCACTCGTTCCGCGACCACCACTCGGGCGTCGGCAACGCCCTCAGGCCGCGGCGCCGCCCCGACCCGACCGCCAGGTCGGGATGCATGCTTCGGCGCGCCCGCCCAAGACTATCGTCCACGAATGCTTGCGGCGTCCAGCAACAACTATATTGAAATCAATCGTTTATGGATAATGAGCGGGCCGGTGCGCCGGGTAAGTAAGCGATCACACCAACAAGTGCGACGCCAGTCGATCGAATTCGCGTGCGAGCTCCTTGGGACGCTTCGCGCCGATCTTGGCGAAGAGTTCCTCGTGCGACTTTAGCTCGCGCACCCACTGGTCCGGAACGATCGCTGTCACCTGGGCGTAGCGTTCGGGACCGAAGTCGAGCCCCTCCCAATTGAGGTCGTCGTACTCGGGCATGAGACCGAGCGGCGTTTCCACCTCCGGCGCATGCCCGGCGCAGCGCGCCACGATCCACTGCAGCACCCGCATGTTTTCCCCGAAGCCCGGCCATGCGAACTTGCCGTTCGCATCCTTGCGGAACCAGTTCACCGCGAAGATCTTCGGCGGGGACGGCACCTTGTGCCCCATCTCCAGCCAGTGCTTGAAGTAGTCGCCGACGTGGTAGCCGCAGAACGGCAACATCGCGAACGGGTCGCGGCGGACCTCGCCGATCTTCCCGGCCGCGGCCGCCGTCATCTCCGAGCCCATCGTCGCCGCCATGTACACGCCCTCTTCCCACGAGCGCGCTTCGACCACCAACGGGGCCGTGTCGCTGCGCCGGCCGCCGAAGATGAATGCGTCGATCGGCACACCCTGCGGATTCTCCCATTCCGGGTCGATCGACGGGCACTGCGACGTGGCCACCGCGAACCGCGCGTTCGGGTGCGCGGCCGGACGGCCGCAGCCCGGCGTCCAGTCCTTGCCCTGCCAGTCGATCAGGTGCTGCGGCGGCTCCTTGGTCATGCCTTCCCACCAGACGTCGCCGTCGTCGGTGAGCGCGACATTGGTGTAGATGACGTTCTCGTAGAGCATCGCCATCGCGTTGGCGTTCGACTCGTACGAGGTCCCCGGCGCCACGCCGAAGCAGCCCGCCTCGGGGTTGATCGCGTAGAACCTGCCGTCCGCGTGCGGCTTGATCCAGGCGATGTCCTCGCCGATCGTCGTCACCTTCCAGCCTTCGAACGCCTTCGGCGGGATCAGCATCGCGAAATTGGTCTTGCCACACGCGCTCGGGAACGCGGCGGCGACGTGATACTTGAAGCCGTCGGGATTGGTGACGGCGACGATCAGCATGTGCTCGGCGAGCCATCCCTGGTCGCGCCCCATCACCGACGCGATGCGCAGCGCGAAGCACTTCTTGCCGAGCAGCGCGTTGCCGCCGTAGCCGGAGCCGTACGACCAGATCTCCCGCGTCTCGGGGAAGTGCACGATGTACTTGGTCGTGTTGCACGGCCACGGCACGTCGTTCTGTCCCGGGGCGAGCGGCGCGCCGACCGAGTGCACGCACGGCACGAACGGCCCGTCGGAGCCGAGCACGCCGAACACGCGTCGACCCATGCGCGTCATCACCCGCATGCTCACCACCACGTACGGGCTGTCGGTGACCTCGACGCCGATGTGCGCGATCGGGCTGCCGATCGGCCCCATCGAGAACGGCACGACGTACATTGTCCGGCCGCGCATGCACCCGTCGAACAGCGTCCCCAGCGTAGCGCGCATCTCGGCAGGCGCCCGCCAGTTGTTGGTCGGGCCCGCGTCCTCCTCGCGATCGCTGCAGATGAACGTGCGGTCCTCGACACGCGCGACGTCCGACGGATCGGAGCGCGCGAGATAGCTGCCCGGACGCTTCGCGGGATCGAGCTTGATCAGCGTCCCGCTCTTCACCATGAGCACGCACAGCCGCTGGTGTTCGGCTTCCGTGCCGTCGCACCACTCGATGCGATCGGGCTTGGTGAGCGCGGCGATCTCCCGCACCCAGCCGAGCAGCCGGGCGTGGGCGACGTAGTCGGGCGCGTTCACTGACGCGGCGAGGCTCTTGATCGATTCGGGCTGGTTCATCGTGGCTCTTTGTCGGATGGAAACGGTTCGGTGCCGGCGTAGTGCGCTTAGCCGCGGGGTCAAAAAAACTCTAGCACGCTGGAGCGGCGAACCCAACGTCGCCCGGTTGCGCGAGATCAATGCCCGGGTGCGGCGCCGCGCACGGCGACGATGAATATTCGGCGGAATGGAAACAGTACGCTGCCGTCGCGGCGCCGCGGATAGGCCTCCTCGACCCGCTCCGCGAACGCACCGAGAAAGGCGTCGCGCTCCGCACCGTCGAGCGCCCCGAGGAAGGGCAACAGCGCGGTGCCGCGCGTCCACGCCACCACCGGATGCTCGCCGTCCGCTCGTTTCGGCAGCCACTGCAGGTACTCGGCAGCCCAGAGGTCGAGCGACGCAGCGAGCGGCTCGAGCCAATCGTGATACCGGGCGAGGGCCGCAACCGGCGCACGACGCACCTGCGGCGCGAGACGCTCCCGCCACGGTGCGCGCGACGCGACGTCGAACAGCGCCTGGTGCGACGGCGCGCGGAAGTTGTCGGGCATCTGCACGGCCAGCACGCCACTCGGCGCAACCCGCGCGAAGAGCGCGGGGAACAATCGCGCGTGGTCGTCGAGCCAGTGCAGCGCCGCGTTGCTGTAGAGCACGTCGACGTCCGAGCGTGGTCGCCAGGCCGCGAGATCGCACTGCGTCCACCAGAAGCGCCCGTCCCCGGCCGTCGCCGCGCGCGCCCGTTCGAGCATCGCCGCGTCGCCGTCGACACCCTCGATGCGTGCAGCGGGCCATCGGCGCGCGAGTTGCCGCGACACGTTGCCCGCCCCGCACCCCAGGTCCACGACCTCGGCCGGCGTCTCCACGCCGATGCGTGCAAGGAGATCGAGCGCCGGCCGCAATCGCGCATTCTCGTATTGCAGGTACTGCCCCGGGTTCCACCTCACCTTCGTTCTCCCTCGCAGCGCGCACGCCAGCGCCCGCGCATCCAGCCGAACAGCGGCCCGGTGAGCAGCAGCAGCACGACGACGCGTGTCACGTGGAACGCCGTCACCAGCGGCACCCCGAGCTGCAGCGCCTTCGCGGTGATGCACATCTCGGCGATGCCGCCGGGGGCGAGCCCGAGGGCGAGCGTATAGAACGACGCGCCCGACACCCACGCGAGCAGCATGCCGAACAGCCCGGCCATGCCGATCGCCGCGAGCACCGTCGCGCCAACCGCAGCGATGAAACGCGGTGCACCGCGCACGAAGTCCGGCTGAAACCGCGAGCCCAGCATGCAGCCCAGGACACACTGGCCAACGTTCGACAGCGCCGCGGGCACGGCCGAGAGGTGAACGTCGGCCGCAGTCAGCGGGATCGCCACCGCGAGCGCGCCAAGGATGAAAGCGTTGGGCACGCGCAACCACTGCGCGGCTGCGCCGCCGGCGAATGTCGCGGCAAGCAGCAAGGCGAGGCCCGTTCCATCCACGCTCGTCACGCCGGGCACGTAGCGATCGTCGCCGTGCGCGCCGAGCAGCGCGTACGCGAACGGCACGACGATCACGACGATCATGATGCGCAGGCTCTGCGCGGCCGCCACCTGGTCGACGCGCGCGCCGTAGCGCTCCCCGAGCACTGCCATCTCCGAGGCGCCGCCCGGCACCGATGCGAACACGGCCGTGGTGCGGTCGATGCCGGCGAGGCGGGCGAGGACCAGGCCGCCGCCGTAGCCGCCGGCGAGCGCGAACATCGCACCGGCGACGAGCAGCGGCCACCAGCCGGCGACGTCGCGCACGACCTGTGGTGTGAAGTAGAGCCCCAACGAGGTGCCGATCACCCACTGGCCGAACTGCCGGGCACCCGGCGGCGCGTCGATCGGCACGCCCAGCACCCGCAGCACCGCCACCGTCGTCAGCGGCCCGAGCATCCACGGGATCGGCGTGTGCAACCGGCTGAACAGGTAGCCCGCCGCAGCCGCTACCGCGAGACCCGCCGCGGCGCGCACGAAGCCGTGCCGCATCGCCGCTACGGCCGAACGCCCGCGCGCACCCGGCGCTCCCTCGCCACCCTGACGAGCCACGGCACGACGACGAGCAACGCGGTGAGCGCGAGGAGCGCCGCCGAGATCGGATGCGTGAAGAATACGGAAGCGTCGCCCTGGCTGATCGCCAGCGCGCGGCGGAACTGCGATTCCGCGAGCGGTCCGAGTATCAGGCCGATCACCGCCGGGGCGACCGGAAAGCCGAAGCGCCGCATCAGGAAGCCGAGCAGCCCGAACACGTAGAGGACGACGAGGTCGACCACCGACTGGTGCAGGCTGTAGGCGCCAAGCGTCGCGAACACCAGGATGCCGGCATAGAGCGGCGCGCGGGGAATCTTCAGCACCTGCACCCAGACGCCGATCAGCGGCAGGTTGAGGATCAGGAGCAGCACGTTGCCGACGTACATGCTGGCGATCAGGCCCCACACCAGCGACGACTGCGTCTGGAACAGCAGCGGCCCCGGCTGCAACCCGTAGCTCTGGAACGCCGCGAGCAGGATCGCCGCTGTCGCCGAGGTCGGGATACCGAGCGTCAGCAGCGGCACCAACACCCCGGTCGACGAGGCGTTGTTCGCGGCCTCGGGACCCGCGACGCCCTCGATCGCCCCCTTGCCGAACTCCTCGGGGTGCTTCGACAGCTTCTTCTCCATGGCGTACGAGAGGAACGTCGGAATCTCCGCGCCACCCGCCGGAATCGTGCCGAACGGGAAGCCGATCGCGGTTGCGCGCAACCACGCGGGCCACGACCGCCGCCAATCGTCGCGCGACATCCACAGCGACCCAGACAGGCGTTCCAACGCCTCGCGCGTCCGGCTCTGGTAGGCCGCCACGTACAGCGCCTCGCCGACGGCGAACAGCCCTACCGCGAGCACGACGACGTCGATGCCGTCCATGAGCTCGGGCACGCCGAACGCGAAGCGCATCTGACCGGTCTGGTCGTCGATGCCGACCAGGCCGAAGAGCAGCCCGAGGAACAGCATCGACAAACCGCGCACGGTGGACGCGCCCAATACCGCCGCGACCGTGACGAACGCGAACACCATCAGCGCGAAGTACTCGGTCGGCCCGAACTTGAGCGCCACCTCGACCACCACCGGCGCGAGCAGCGTGAGGAGCACGGTCGCAATCGTGCCGGCCACGAACGAGCCGATCGCGGCGGTAGCAAGCGCCGGTCCCGCACGCCCCCGCTTCGCCATCTTGTTGCCTTCGAGCGCCGTGGCGATCGACGCCGATTCGCCGGGTGTGTTGAGCAGAATCGTTGTCGTCGAGCCGCCGTACATCGCGCCGTAGTAGATGCCGGCGAACATGATCAGCGCGCCGGTCGGGTCGAGCTTGCTCGTCAGCGGCAGGAGCATCGCCACGGTGAGCGCCGGGCCCACGCCCGGCAGCACGCCGATCGCGGTCCCCAGCGTCACGCCGACGAACCCCCACAGGAGGTTGATCGGCGCGAGCGCGACGCCGAAGCCCGCGGCGAGTGCCGACAGCGTCTCGGTCACAGTCCCGCGCCCCCGAGGAGCGGTGCGAGCCAGCCGGCCGGCAGGCTCACGTTCAGGAACTTCACGAAGAACAGGTAGACGGCAAGGCCCAGCGCGAAGCCGGTCGCCGCGTCGCGCGCCGGATGCGCGCTGCCGAAGCCGCGCGCGACGCAGAAGAAGAGCGCGGTGGCGGCGACGACGAATCCAGCGTCGCGGATCAGCGCCATTTGCGCGAACAGCCCCGCGCTGACCCAGGCGAACGCCGGCAGGTGGAACGCGTGCTCGCCGCGCGCCACCGGATCGTCGTCGACGGCATCGCGCCAGCCGCCGGTCGCAACCTCTGCAAGCAGCCAAAGCCCCATCACGATGAGGCAGCCGGCGACGACCTTCGGCACGAAGTTCGGCCCGATGCGGGCATAGCCCCCGGCCTCCGGCAACCGGAACGCGACGACGGTGGCGAACACGCCGAGCGCCAGCACGCCGAGCGACAGCACGAGCTCGGCGCGGCGGCGCGGCATCGCGGCGCCTACTTGCGCAGGCCCAGCGACTCGAGGATGCCGGTGATGCGCTTCGTGTCCTCCTCGACGAACGCCTTGTAGGCGTCGCCCCCGAGGAATACCGGCTCCCAGCCGTACTTGGCCAGCGTCTCCTTCCACGCCGGCGAGTCCGTCGCGGACTTCACCGCGCCGACGAGCGCGTCGCGCTGCGCGGTCGTGATGCCCGGCGCCGCGAACACGCCCCGCCAGTTGCCCAGCACCACGTCGATGCCCTGCTCCTTGAGCGAGGGGATGCCGTCGATCTTCGCCGGCCCTGACACCGCAAGCGCGCGCATGCGGCCGCTCTTGATGTGCTCGGCGAACTCGCCCAGGCCGGCGACGCCGCACGTGACGTGCCCGCCGACGATGTTCGCGACCTGGTCGCCGCCGCCCTTCGCGGCGACGTAGTTCACCTTGGTCGGATCGACGCCCGCCGCGCGCGAGATCAGGCCGGCGAGGATGTGGTCCGAGCCGCCGGCCGAGCCGCCGTGCCAGGACACCTTGCCCGGATCGGCCTTGTAGGCGGCGATCAGGTCCGCCATCGACTTGTGCGGCGAAGTCGCCGGAACAACCACGACGAGGTACTCGCTGGTGAGCCGAGCGACCGGCGTGACCATCGTCAGGTCGACCGGGCTCTTCTGCAACACGATGCCGCCGACCATCACCATGCCGCCCATCATCAGCGCGTTGGGGTCGCCCTTGGCGCTGTTGACGAACTGGGCGAGGCCGAGGGTGCCCGCGGCGCCGCCCTTGTTCTCGAACTGGACCGAGCCCGCCACCTTGGCCGACTGCATCGCGGCGGCGAGCGCCCGCCCCGTCTGGTCCCAGCCGCCGCCCGGGTTGGCCGGGATCATCATCTTCAGCGTGCCGATCGTCTGCGCCTGCGCCGTGCCGGTCGGCGGCAAGGATGCGGCGACGGCGGCGGCCAGCGTAGCGAGCGAGAATGCACGGCGATCCATCGCGATTCCTCCTGTCGTGACGGACGGTCTTCTGTGGGCGTCCGCGCATTGAGCATTAAGAGAGTAACCCAAGAACCACCCCCGGGGGGGCGCGTCAGCGCACCGCGCCCGACGCGACCAGCGCCCGTCGCGCGGCCTCGTCGTAACCCACCTCTTCCAGGATGCGCTCGCGGTGCTCGGACGGCGTCGGCGGACGGGTCGCGGGCGCCGGGCGCGCGCCGTCAATGCGAAATCCCGGCAGCGTCACCTGCACGTCGCGCGCTGCGCCGGGCACGTCGCGAAACGTCGCGAAGAGTCCCACGGCCGCCGCATGCGGGTGCGCAAGGATCTGCGGCAACCCCAGTACCTGCCCGGCAGGGACCCCGGCCGCTTCGAGCACGCGCTCCCACTCCGCCGCGGACCGCGACGCGAGCAGCGGCTCGAGGCAGGCGGTGAGCTCCGCGCGATGGCTCTTGCGCGCCTCGCGGTCGGCGAACCGCGAATCGGTGGCCAGGTCCGGCGCGCCCACCGCGCCGCACAGCGCCTCGAACTGGCGGTCCTCGTTCGCGGCGATGTTGAGCAGCCCGCCACCCGTCCGGAACGTGCCCGACGGCGCGGCGGTGAAGTTGTCGTTGCCGATCGGGCGCGGCACGACGCCGGCGTTCAGGTAGTTCGACACCACCCAACCCATCGTCGCGAGCGTCGCGTCGAGCATCGATACGTCGACGAACGAGCCCTCGCCGCTCGCGCGGGCGCGCAGCAGCGCCGCGCAGACGGCGAACGCGGCGGTCAGTCCGCCGATCGTGTCGCACACGGGGTAACCCACCCGCAGCGGCGCGGAGCGCTCGTCGCCGGTGACGCTCATCACGCCCGACAGTCCCTGGATGATCTGGTCGTAGGCGGGCCGCTGCGCCAGCGGCCCGTCCTGGCCGAAGCCCGAGATCGCGCAGTAGACGAGCCGCGGATTGCGGGCGCGCAGCGCCTCGTGCCCGAGGCCGAGACGCTCCATCACGCCGGGACGGAAGTTCTCGACCAGCGCGTCCGCACGCTCGGCGAGCCGCTCCAGCACCGCCTTGCCGTCGGGCGTCTTGAGGTCGATCTCGATCGACTCCTTGCCGGCGTTCGTGGCGAGGAAGGAGATGCCCATGCCGGCGTGCGCGTATCCCGCGTCCGCACCGAGCCGGCGCGCGAGGTCGCCGTCGGGGCTCTCGACCTTGATCACGCGCGCGCCGAGGCAGGCGAGCTGGTAACAGGCGAACGGCCCCGCCAGCACGTTGGAGAGATCGAGGACCGTCACGCCCTCGAGCGGCTTCGTTGCGACGCTCATTGGCGTTGCTCCGACGCTTGCGGCAGACGCCGCTGCGCTGCCCCCGGAGGGGGCGCCCGTCGTGGCTTGGAGCGGTCCGGCGGCACTCATAGTGACCTCACTTCCCGATGCAGAATCGCGAAAAGATGACGCCGAGCAGGTCGTCGGCCGTGAACTCGCCAGTGATGGACGAGAGTGCGTCCTGCGCCTCGCGAAGCTCCTCGGCGAAGAGTTCGAGCGGCGGCGCCTCGGCCTCGATGTGCGAGGCGGCAGCGGCGAGGTGCGTCGCCGCCTCGCGCAGTGCCTCGACATGGCGTGCACGCGCGATGAACGTGTCCTCGCCGGCGCTCGCCACACCGGCGACCGCAAGCATCTCCTGCTCGAGCAGGTCCATCCCGGCGCCGGTCAGCGCGGACAACCAGACGTGCGTTCGTCCGTCGACCGCAGCCTTGCGCGGGACGACGTCGGCGAGGTCGGCTTTGTTGTGCACGACCACGCGCGGCAATCGCGCGGGAAGACGGGCGAGAATCGCCGCGTCCTCCGGGTCGAGTGCGTTCTCGGTGTCGCGCGCGTCGACGAGAACGAGCGCGAGGTCCGCGCGGTCGATCGCGGCCCAGGCACGCTCGATGCCGATCTTCTCGACGGCATCGTCGGTCGCGCGCAGGCCCGCGGTGTCGACTACGGTGACCGGGATGCCGCCCACTTCCACCTGCCGCTCGACGGTATCGCGCGTGGTTCCGGGGATGGGGGTCACGATCGCCGCTTCCTCGCGAACCAGTCGGTTCAGGAGACTCGACTTGCCTACGTTGGGTCGCCCGGCCAGCACGACCGTGAGGCCTTCGTTCAGCCGGGCGCCGGTCGCGGCCCGGACGAGGATTCCCGCGAGCCGCCCGGAGAGCCGCGCAAGCCGACCTGCCGCATCGGCCTCGCGCACGAACTCGATGTCCTCTTCGGGAAAATCGAGCGTGGCCTCGGTGAGCATCCGCAGCTCGGTGACGGCGTCGACCAGCGCGCGCACCTCCCGGGAGAACTCGCCGGCGAGCGAGCGCGCGGCGGCCCGGGCTGCCGCTGACGTGGCGGCTTCGATCAGGTCGGCAACGCTTTCGGCCTGCGCGAGATCGAGCTTGCCGTTGAGAAACGCACGCCGAGTGAACTCGCCCGGCGCGGCGAGACGCGCACCGATCTCGAGACAACGGGCGAGAACGAGCTTCAATGCCGCCGGGCTGCCGTGCCCCTGCAACTCGAGCACCGTCTCGCCCGTGTACGACGCCGGCGCCGGAAACAGCAACGCGAGGCCCTCGTCGAGGGGCTCGCCGCGCGCGCCGCGGAAGATCGCGAATGTCGCGGTACGTGCGTCGAGCGGTCGGGCGACGACGGCGGCGACGATCTCGCCCACGTTTGCGCCGGACACGCGGACGATGCCGACGCCCCCGCGTCCGGCCGGCGTGGCGACCGCGGCGATGGTGTCGGCGGGGGGCTGCGGGCGCGCGCTCACCGGGGAAGCTTACCCTGCACGCCGAACCCGGAAAGTAGGGTCAGACTCGACTTTCCTCTCCGTCCTGCGTAACGGAACCCAACCCGAGGACTTGGAAAGTCGAGTCTGACCCTACTTTCCGACCCTGCATCCCGATCAGCGGCGCTTGGCCGCAGCGACCTCGGCTTCCTTCTCCAGCATGCGATTCACGTGCCACTGCTGCGCGATCTGCAGCGTGTTGTTGACGAGCCAATACAACACCAGTCCCGACGGGAAGAAGATGAACAGCACCGAGAACGCGATGGGCATGATCTGCATCACCTTGGCCTGCACCGGGTCGGTGATCGGCGTCGGCGACAGCTTGACCTGCAGGTAGGCGGTAATCGCGTACAGGACCGGCAGGATGAACCAGGGATCCGGTGCGGAAAGGTCCTTGATCCAGCCGAGCCACGGCGCGTAGCGGAGCTCGACCGCGGAGAGCAGCACCCAGTACAGCGCGATGAACACCGGGATCTGCACGAGGATCGGCAGGCAGCCGCCCAGCGGGTTGATCTTCTCCTTCTTGTACATCTCCATCATCTTCATCTGCAGCTGCTGCTTGTCGTTCGCGTACTGCTCCTGCAGGGCCTTCAGCTTCGGGCCGATGATCTTCATCTTCGCCATCGAGCGCGCGGCCGCGGCATTGAGCGGATAGAACGCGCCCTTGATCAGGATCGTCATCACGATGATCGCCCAGCCCCAGTTGCCGATCAGGCCGTGCAGCCACTTGAGCAGCCAGAACAGCGGCGCGGCGAGCACGGTGAAGATGCCGTAGTCGACGACGAGGTCGAAGCCCGGGGCGAGCTTGCCGATCACGTCCTGTTCCTGGGGCCCGGCGTAAAGCGGGACCTTGATCGTGCCGGTCGCTCCCGGCGCGATCGGCGCCATCGGCAGGATCACCCCCGCCGCGTAGAGGCCGTTGTCGAGCTTGCGGGTGTAGAACTCCCGTTCGCGCTTGTCCTGCCCCGGCAGCCACGCGTTGACGAAGTAGTGCTCGATCATCGCCACCCAGCCGTTGTCGGTCTTCGCGGTGTAGGGCGGCTTGCGCTTCGCGTCGGCGGCGAGCTTGTCCATCTCGCCGAATTCGACCTTCTTGAACTTGTCGGTCTCGTTGTAGACGACCGGGCCGGTATAGGCCACCGGCGTCCAGGCGCTCTGCGGGAGCGCGGTCGTGGTGTCGCGGGTGAGTTGATAGTAGGCGAAGGAAGCGAGCGGCGCTGCTCCGGCGTTCGTGATCTCGAACGCCACGTCAATCTGGTACGACCCGCGGTGGAAGGTGAGCGTCTGCACCACCTTCTCGCCCTGATTGCCGGTGGCCGCGAGCTTCACCTCGAACGAATCGGCGCTGGCAGGCAGCTCGCGCGGTCCCGGCAGCACCTGCCACGTCGTGCGGTGATTCGGGAGCCCTTCTCCGAGCAGTCCCGCCTGCGCGATCGACGTGCGCGTCCCGGTGCGCTGCAGGACGAGATAGGGCTTGGCGGCGTCGGTCGCGTCCCGATGCTTGTTGAGCGCGACCTCGGTGACCACGCCACCGACCGGATCGATCTTGGCCGTAAAGAGATCGGTCTTGATGGTGAGGAGCTGTGCCTCGGCAGCGGCGGGCGCCGCGCTGCCGGGGACGGCCGCCACACCCGCCGCACCGGCCGGGGCGGGCGTCGACGGGGTTGCGGCCCCCGAAGCCGGCAGGCTCGCCGCAGGTACATCCGCGGGCTTCTGCCCGGCGCCTGGCGCCCCGGTCGCCGACGGTGCTGACTGCGCAACTTTCGGCGGTGGCGGGTTGGCGTGCTTCTGCCAAGCCTCCCACAGGAAGAGCAGCGAGAAGGAGAACACCAGGAAGAGGATCAGGCGTTGCGTGTCCATGCGGCCTTGGGCAGCGGGAGGGAAAGCGAGCGCGCTAGCGCTCGGGGACCGGGTCGTAGCCGCCGGGATGATAGGGGTGGCACTTGGCGATGCGCATCGCCGCGAGCACGCTGCCTCGCGCGGCGCCATGCCGCTCGATCGCCTCGCGCGCGTAATCCGAGCAACTGGGGAAGAAGCGACAGTTGGATCCGAGCAGCGGCCGGACCGCGTACTGGTAGCCACGGATGCCCGCGACCAGCACGCGCTTCATGGCTGGGTCCTGGACGCGGCGGCGGCCGCCTCGGCAAGCAGCCTGGCGGCTTCGCCCACGGCCTCGGTCAGGAGGTGCGCTGGCACGGGTCGCTTGAGACGGATCACGATGTCGAGGGCATTCGCGTCGGGCCGGGCCTTACGGAGCATCTCGCGCAGCAAGCGCTTCAGCCGGTTGCGATCGACGGCGCGGCGCAGGGCCTTGCGGCTGACGACGAAGCCGGCACGGCCAAGCGGTTTCGCGGCGCGGACGCTGACGAGTTGCATGTAGCGCCCCTCGCGGCGCTCGCCCTCGCGAAACAGGGCCTCGAACGTGCCGGCTCCGCTGAGCCGGTAGGGTCGGGCCCCTGGCGGGAAGTGCGTTTCGCTCGGCAGCAGACGCTAGACCGAGAGGCGCGCGCGGCCCTTGGCGCGGCGCGCGGAGATCACCCTGCGGCCGCCAACGGTCTTCATCCGGGCGCGAAATCCGTGCGTCCGCGCGCGGCGGAGGTTCGAAGGCTGGAACGTGCGTTTCATGATGGCGGCCTGTCTGGTCGGGCGATGAGCGGACGAAGTTGCGTGCGACGGTTCGTACTATCCGTCTGGCTGACGGCAGCGCTGTCGGTCGAATGCGGCGCCGTCGATGCCACGGAAAAGCCTTTCATTAGAGCACCTTGCTGCCGATTCTGTCAATCACGCCCTGCCCGCGTCCTCGCGGCTGCGCCGGTGCGAGCGATCACTCTCGCGGCGCTCGAACGGGTTCGCGACGGCTTCGAAGACCCGCCGCAGGCTCGCCGTCTCCTGTGGATAACCTGTCGCCCGGCCTCTAGAATGTGAATAACTAGGGGTGCCGGAATACCCGTCGCGGGCGTGCCGGTACCCTTTTTTGCCCTCCACCAGAACAAGAGCGCGGCGCCATCGCACGCCGTCCTGTCGCTGCCTTGGAAAACCGGACCACCCCCTCTACCAACGGCGCCGACCCCTGGTCGACCTGCCTCACCTCCCTCGAGCGGGACCTGCCACCACAGCAGTTCGCGACCTGGATCCGTCCGCTGCGCTGCGAGCCGACCGCGGACGGCGTTCGGCTGGTGGCCCCGAACCGTTTCGTCCTGCAGTGGGTGAAGGACCGCTTCGGGCCCAGGATCTCAACGATGCTCCGGGACGCGACCGGCAACGACCTCGGCGTCGAGTTCGTCATCGCCCCGCCCGGCGACACCCGTCGCCCGCCCGAGCCGGCGGCCCGCGAATCCACCGCGCCGGCGCCGGCGGTGGCCGTCATGTCGGCGCCTGCAGCCCCCGTCAGTGCGCCGAAGCGATCGGACGCGTCGAGCCTCAACCCGTCGCTCACATTCGACAACTTCGTCACCGGCAAGGCGAACCAGCTCGCCCGCGCCGCCGCGCTGCAGATCGCCGAGCATCCGACGTCCTACAACCCGCTGTTCATCTACGGCGGCGTGGGGCTCGGCAAGACGCACCTGATCCAGGCGGTGGGCAACCACATCCTGACCCAGAACCCGGCCGCGAAGATCCGCTACACCCACGCGGAGTCCTACATCGCCGACGTCGTCCGCGCCTATCAGCACAAGAGCTTCGAGGAATTCAAGCGGCACTACCGCTCGCTCGACCTCCTGCTGATCGACGACATCCAGTTCCTCGGCGGCAAGAGCCGCACCCAGGAGGAGTTCTTCTATCTGTTCAACACGATGATCGAGGCCCACAAGCAGGTCGTGATCACGTGCGACAAGTACCCGAAGGAGATCGAGGGCATCGAGGAGCGGCTCATCTCGCGCTTCGGCTGGGGGCTCACTGTCGCGCTCGACCCGCCCGAGCTCGAGATGCGGGTGGCCATCCTGCTCGCCAAGGCGGCGCAGGCGAAGGCCCGGCTGGACGAGCAGGTTGCGTTCTTCATCGCCAAGCACATCCGCAGCAATGTCCGCGAGCTCGAAGGCGCGTTGAAGCGCGTGATGGCCTACGCAAGCTTCCACGGCAACGACATCTCGCTCGCGCTCACCAAGGAAGCGCTGAAGGACCTCCTGGCGGTGCAGAACCGTCAGATCTCGATCGACAACATCCAGAAGACTGTTGCCGACTACTACAAGATCCGGATCACGGACATGCACAGCAAGAAGCGCTCGCGCGCCGTGGCGAGGCCCCGGCAGATCGCGATGGCGCTCGCCAAGGAACTCACCCAGCTGTCACTGCCGGAGATCGGCAGCAACTTCGGAGGCCGCGACCACACGACGGTCCTGCACGCCTGCCGGACCATCGCGGCGCTGCGCGAAGCGCATGCGGAGATCAACCACGACGTCACCTTCCTGCTGCAGGTGCTGCGCAACTAGGCCCTGTTCACGCCATGCCTGCACAACGCCTTGCGAGCGACCCCCGAACCCACCCCGGAGACGTGGCGCAAGCCCCCGTTTTGCCTAGGAAATCAGGTCCTTTCCGTAGTATAATTTGTGGATTGTCGGCCGTTCCGCGGGAAACGGATTTCGACCCCCAAACGATCCACAGGCCACCCCGCGGTTATACGCACGTTGTCATCGCCGCTTCGCCACTGATGCGCAAGCGGTTTTTGCCGATACGCACGCCAATCGTCAACTCTTATCATCATTCCTATTCTGTTTGACATGCAACTAAAACAAATCGCCCGCGATGCGTTGTTGAAGCCGCTGCAAGCGGTATCGGGAATCGTGGAGCGCCGGCACACGCTGCCGATACTCGCCAACGTCCTGCTCGAGCAAAAGGACGGCGGGCTGCATGTCACGGCGACCGACCTCGAGATGCAGATCACCGCGGTCGCGGACATCCCGGGCAAGGACGGCCAGGCCACGACGGTCGCCGCACGCAAGCTGCAGGACCTGTTGCGCGCGCTGCCGGATGGCTCGATGCTCAACGTGGAAGCCGCCGGCAACAAGATGACAGTACGTGCCGGGCGGTCGCGCTTCAACCTGCAGACGATGGCCGCCGGCGACTACCCGCGCATCAGCCTCGGCACCGAGCAGCTGCAGACGCTGTCATTGCCGCAGAAGGACCTGCGGGGGTTGTTCGCGCTCGCCGAGTTCGCGATGGCGCAGCAGGACATCCGCTACTACCTGAACGGCATGCTGCTCGTCGTCGACCAAGCCTCGCTGCAGGCGGTCGCGACCGACGGCCACCGGCTGTCGTGGGCGAGCCTCGCGGTCCCGGGAAGCTACACGCGACAGGAGGTGATCCTGCCTCGCAAGACGGTGCTGGAGCTCGGCAAGCTGCTGGCCGACACCGAGGAGCCCGTCACGCTCGACATCCTCGCCAACCAGGTGCGCTTCCGGTTCGGCAACGTCGAGCTGGTGTCGAAGGTCGTCGACGGCAAGTTCCCCGACTACAACCGCGTCATTCCGAGCGGCTACACGAAGCTGCTCGAGCTCGACCGGCTGGAGCTCCTGTCGGCGCTGCAGCGGGCCGCGATCCTGTCCAACGAGAAGTTTCGCGGCGTGCGGGTGGTGCTGTCGGACGGCGAGCTCAAGATCATCTGCACGAACGCCGAGCAGGAGGAAGCCGAGGAGGTGCTCGAGGTTCCCTACAAGGGCGATTCGCTCGACATCGGCTTCAACATCACCTACCTGCTCGATGTCTTGCAGAACCTCGAGAGCGAGCGGGTCCGGCTGGGGTTTGGCGACGCCAATTCCAGCGCGCTCGTCAGCATGCCCGATCGCGACGACTACAAGTACGTCGTGATGCCGATGCGGATCTGATCGCCGTCACGCGTCACCCGCTCCGGACCGCCCTCGGCCTGGCCGCGGCGGCGCATCGCGAAGCCGTACCGCACCACCCAGCACCACCGAAACCGAGTCGATGAGTCCAGCCCAACCGCAGCCCCAGACCCCCTCCGCCCAGGAATACAACTCCGACAGCATCAAGGTGCTGAAAGGCCTCGACGCCGTCCGCAAGCGGCCGGGCATGTACATCGGGGACACCTCCGACGGCACGGGCCTCCACCACATGGTGTTCGAGGTCCTCGACAACGCGATCGACGAGGCCCTCGCAGGCTACTGCGACGACATCCGGGTCGTCATCCATGCCGACAACTCGGTGTCGGTGGTCGACAACGGACGGGGCATCCCGACGGACGTCAAGGACGATGACGAGGCCCGGCGGTCCGCGGCCGAGATCGTGATGACCGAGCTGCATGCCGGCGGCAAGTTTGACCAGAACAGCTACAAGGTCTCCGGCGGGCTGCACGGTGTCGGCGTGTCGGTGGTCAATGCACTGTCGGACTGGCTCAAGCTGCGCATCTGGCGCAACGGCAAGGTGCACCAGATGGAGTTCCGTCACGGTGTCCCGGTTGCGCCGCTCGCCGCCGCCGGGACCACCGACCGGCGCGGCACCGAGGTCCACTTCATGGCCTCGACGCAGACGTTCAGCAGGATCGACTTCCACTACGAGGTGCTGGCGAAGCGCATTCGCGAGCTGTCGTTCCTGAACAACGGCGTCAAGATCGAGCTCGTCGACCAGCGCGACGGCAAAAGCGAGAACTTCGCGTACTCGGGTGGCGTCAAGGGCTTCGTCGAGTACATGAACCGCAGCAAGACCGTGCTGCATCCCCGCGTCTTCCACTCGGTCGGCGAGAAGGACGGCGTCACGGTCGAGGTGGCGATGCAGTGGAACGACTCGTACGTCGAGAGCGTCCAGTGCTTCACCAATAACATCCCGCAGCGCGACGGCGGCACCCATCTCACTGGCCTGCGGCAGGCGATGACGCGCACGCTGAACACCTACATCGAGAAGGAAGAGATCGCCAAGAAGGCCCGGGTCGAGACCTCAGGCGACGACATGCGCGAGGGTCTCACCTGCGTGCTCTCGGTCAAGGTGCCGGAGCCGAAGTTCAGCTCGCAGACCAAGGACAAGCTCGTGTCCTCCGAGGTGCAGCCGATCGTCCAGGAGGTGGTCGCCGAGAAGCTCGCCGACTTCCTGCTCGAGTGCCCGGGCGACGCCAAGGTCATTTGTACGAAGATCGTCGAGGCCGCGCGCGCGCGCGAGGCGGCCCGCAAGGCGCGCGAGCTCACGCGCCGCAAGGGGGTGCTCGACGGCATGGGGCTGCCGGGCAAGCTCGCGGACTGCCAGGAACGCGATCCCGCGCTGTGCGAGATCTACCTCGTCGAGGGCGATTCCGCGGGAGGCTCCGCCAAGCAGGGCCGCGACCGCAAGTTCCAGGCGATCCTGCCGCTGCGCGGCAAGATCCTCAACGTCGAGCGCGCGAGGGTCGACAAGGTGCTCGGCTCGCAGGAGATCGTCACGCTGATCACCGCGCTCGGCACGGGGTTCGGCAAGGACGACTTCAATCCCGACAAGCTGCGCTACCACCGCATCATCATCATGACCGACGCGGACGTCGACGGCTCGCACATCCGCACGCTGCTCCTGACGTTCTTCTATCGCCAGATGCACGAGCTGGTCGAGCGCGGCCACATCTACATCGCGCAGCCGCCGCTCTACAAGGCGAAGCAGGGCAGGGAGGAGGTCTACCTCAAGGACGACCACGAGCTGAAGCAGTTTCTGCTCAAGGTGGCGCTGAAGGGGGCCGAGCTGGTGCCCGGCGAGGGCCGCGTTCCGCTTGCGCCGGAGTCGCTCGGCAACGTCGCGCGCGAGTACCTGCTCGCCGAAGCCGTCGTCGAGCGCACCGCCCGGATCATCGACTCCGCTGCACTGTACGCGATGCTCGGCGGCACCAAGGTCGATCTCGCGACCGAGATGGCGGCGCAGCGCAGCGCGGCGGCCCTCGAGGAAGCGATCGCCGACCCCGCGGTGAAGGTCGAGGCCCGCTACGACGCCGCGACCGAGTCGTGGCGGCTGCTGCTCACGCGCACGCACCACGGCACGCCGCACTACACCGCGATCGATGCCGACTTCCTCGCGAGCGGCGACGGCGGGCAGATCCACGCGGCCGCCGAGGTGCTGCAAGGCCTCGTGTCGGCCGGCGCGTTCGTGCGGCGCGGCGAGAAGCAGCAGCTCGCGCGCTCGTTCAAGGAGGCGCTCGACTGGCTGCTCGCCGAGGCGCGCGGCAGCGTCTCGATCCAGCGCTACAAAGGGTTGGGCGAGATGAATCCCGAGCAGCTCTGGGAGACGACGATGGACCCGAAGGTCCGCCGCCTGTTGCGCGTGCAGATCGAGGACGCGATCGCCTCCGACGAGATCTTCGACCGGCTGATGGGCGAGGAGGTCGAGCCGCGGCGCGTGTTCATCGAGACCAACGCGCTCGGCGTGCGCAACCTCGACGTCTGAGTTCCCGATCGCCGGCGGCGACGCCGAGCAGGACTCATGCGGCGAGGGCCGTCATGCCGATTTCCCCTCGGGGTCGCCCAGCGTAGCGCACCTGCCGCAGCAGGCATCCGGCGCGCGTATCCGCAACCGCCCGAAAGATTTCGGTTGCCAACCGGGCGATTCCCGTGCATAGTGCACGCCGCGATCTTCAAGCTGTGTTGTCGTTGTCCGGCCCCGCGGTTCCGCGGTGCCTCAATTCCCATCACGTCTTGACCTTCGCCCCCAGTAGGGGCAATTCCCTTTTTTATTTTGTTTCAAGGATGATCAAGACATGGCAACAGGCACGGTGAAGTGGTTCAACGACTCCAAGGGCTTCGGCTTCGTCACGCCGGACGGTGGCGGCGAGGACCTTTTCGCGCACTTTTCGGCGATCCAGGGCACGGGCTTCAAGACCCTGAAGGAAGGCCAGAAGGTCAGCTTCGACGTCGTCAAGGGCCCGAAGGGTCTGCAGGCGGCGAACATCCGCGCGGCTGACTGAACGCGCGTTGCGGCGCGGCGGCACAGCCGCACCGCCGAAGCCCCAGGACAAGCCCGGCTTCGTGCCGGGCTTTGTCGTTTCCGAAACGCCTTCAAGGATATCGATGGCCAAGGAAGAACTGCTCGAAATGAATGGCGTCGTGGTGGAAGTGCTGCCCGACTCCCGTTATCGCGTCACGCTCGAAAACGGGCACGGCCTGGTGGCTTACAGCGCGGGCAAGATGCGCAAGCACCACATCCGCATCATCGCCGGCGACAAGGTGTCCCTGGAACTGTCGCCCTACGACCTGAGCAAGGGACGGATCACGTTCCGCCACCTCGAGGGTCGCGGACCGTCCGCGGCGCCGCGCCGCAGGAACTGACCCTCCGGGTCGATGCCCGCGCCACAGGCGGGGGCCGGTTAGACGGCGGCGAGCCGGTACGCGCTGCCGTAGCGTCCGAAGTCGTGGCTCGTCACCCCGTGACGCGCCGATCCCTGGAATTCCGTCGGCGGCGAGACCGCCTCGACCCTGATGATCGCCGACATGCCGCCCTTCACGAGGCCGATGGGCACGGCGGCGATCGCAATCGACGTGGCCCCGGTGTACACGTCCCTGCCCCAGCAGGGGCCGTTGGATTCGCCCGTGACGCGGAAGTAGTAGGTCGCGCCAACCGGCTGCCCGAGATCGATCATGTTTGCGGGGGCATCCGCGGCGAGAAAACCCTGCTCGAGCAGGCGCCGGATCTGCGCCGGTGAAAGACGGCCGCGGCGATCAAAATGCGCGACGAGTTCCGGGCGCACCTTCTTGGGGGGGGCTCGCTCGGGTGGCGGGTCGGCGGATCAGTCCATCCTCACCACGCGGCCGTAGCGCGGCGTGAACGGGAAAACGGTGCCGGACGGCAGCAGCCACAGCACATCGTAGGGCGGGGGCTGGTCGGGATAGAGGACGTCGCCATCGGTGATCACCAGCACGCGGTGACCATGCGCAGCCCAGCGCGCGACGAGCTCGGTGAGCACGGTGAGCTGGTGTTCCGGGGACAGGCTGTTCAGGAACCGGTTGACCGCGCGCGCGGACACGCCTTCGAGCCGCTCGTCGCGCACGCGCCGGGGGATGCAGTCGAGGATGAACCAGCGTGCGGCGCGTCTCCCTGTTGAGGATGCCGGACCCCTCGGCCAGGTCGAGCAAGCGCGAGAACAGCGCCCACGCGCGGGGCGTGGAGAACGGCACCGGCGCCCGCGGCACCGGCCGCTCGAGCGCGTCGGGAAGGTGGTGGATGAACGAGCGCACGTCGGCGCGCACGCGGGCAACTCGTCGAGGAACAGGCAGAGGTCGTCGTGCGTCTGTCTCGCCCTCCCCATTGCTTCGAGCCGCGATCTCTCGGCGGCCAGCCCACAACGCGGCGCGCACGACCCGGTTGACAGCGCGATGCGGTGCGACGACAGAACCTCAGGGTCGAGCGGGTGGCTCGGGTTCCGCGTCGATCGGGGGCACGGGTTCCTGGGATGGCGGCGCGTCGGGGTCGTCGTGCAGTTCCCACGTGTAGACGACCTTCGGCGGCACGTCCCGGTGTCGCAGCAGCAACGCGAGGAACGCACCAACCAGCGCCGCGGCGAGGTGCGTCTCCCACGAGTCGGTCTGCTTCAGCGGCATCACGCCCCAGATCGTGCTGCCGTACAGGAACGCGACCACCAGCGACGCGGCGATCGCGCGCCGGTCGCGGCGCAACAGCCCCGCGAAGAACACATACGCGGTGAGCCCGTAGATCAGGCCGCTCGCGCCGACGTGGATCGCGTCGCGGCCGAACAGCCAGACGGCGATGCCGGGAGCGAGGTAGACCCACGGCAGGACGACCGGCGAGGCGCGCGGATAGAGGTGCAACATCGCGGTGCCGAGCACCGCGAGCGGGATCGTGTTGGCGATGAGGTGCTCGAAGCCGCTGTGCGACAGCGGGGCGAACAGGATCCCGGCCAGTCCCTCGATCGTCCTCGGACGGACGCCGAACGGCGCGGCATCGAGGCCCAGCGCCCAGTTGGCGAGCTGCAGCAGCCAAACCAGCGCGACGAAGGCGACCGCCAGCGTCGCGGCCAGCCGGAAGTTGGCGCGCGCCCGCGCGGAGGTCGTGAAACGGGGGTCGGGCGTGGGGAGGTGCATGGAGGCGAAGACGCGGCGCGCGGCCGCAGGCCGGATCCGGTCAATTGCAGATGATCGGTGCGACAACGCCGGTTTTCAATGCGAGACCCTGACGGGTCGCGCCTGGCTGCCGATGGGCGGGCGTGTTCACCTTGCCCGGGCCCGGGGGCCGCGCTAGTCTCGCTGCATGCTTTCGATTCGCGCGCTCGGCAAGCGCTTTCCCGGGCCCCGCGTGCGGACCGTCCTCACTGGGGTCGACCTCGAGCTCGCTGCCGGCGACTACGTCGCCATCATGGGCGAGTCGGGCGTCGGCAAGTCGACGCTGCTCAACCTCATCGCCGGGCTCGACCGCGCCGACGAGGGCTCGATCCGCGTCGGCGATGCCGAACTCGCCGCGCTCGACGACGACGCGCTCACCGTGCTTCGACGGGAGCGCCTGGGCTTCGTGTTCCAGGCGTTCCACGTGCTGCCCTATCTGGCGGTCGCCGCCAATGTCGCGTTGCCGCTCGCACTGATCGGCGTCCCGTCCGATGAGCGCGAGCGCCGTGTCGCCGAAATGCTCGCGGCGGTCGGCCTCGCGGACCGCGCGTCGAGTTTCCCGCGCGAGCTCTCCGGGGGCGAGCTGCAGCGCGTCGCCATCGCCCGCGCGCTCGTGCATCGGCCGATGCTCGTGCTGGCCGACGAGCCGACCGGCAACCTCGATCCGGAGAGCGCGGCGGCGATTCTCGCGCTGTTGCGCGATCAGGTGAAGGGGCGCGGCGCCGCCGGGATCCTCGTCACGCATTCGCTCGCCGCCGCGCACACCGCCGATCGCACGCTGCAGCTGACGCGCGAGGGCCTGCGCGCCCACGACGGCGCGTCCTGAGAATGACACGACCCCCACGCTCGCTGCGCTCGCTGCCCCCGGGGGGGGCGGGTCAGTCCCTCGGGGCGGCCC